>Ga0233438_10000009_pt1 | contig 337990 bp, 287 predicted proteins | sample SI_123_September_FD_182720 | JGI IMG/M metagenome (GOLD analysis project Ga0233438, IMG submission 182720) | Seawater microbial communities from Saanich Inlet, British Columbia, Canada - SI_123_September2016_10_MG | ecosystem: Environmental > Aquatic > Marine > Inlet | place: Canada: British... | reverse complement strand
GAGGCAGATCTGAAACCCCTCATTACTTCGTTAAAAAACACAAAAAAAAACGCAAAACATTAGTTTTGCGTTTTTTATATGGAGCGGGAAACCGGGTTCGAACCGGCGACCTGTACCTTGGCAAGGTACCGCTCTACCAACTGAGCTATTCCCGCAAATGCAACTGATTGCATCTTGTAAAATGGCGTCCCGTAGGGGAGTCGAACCCCTGTTACCGCCGTGAAAGGGCGGTGTCCTAGGCCTCTAGACGAACGGGACGTGACTGGCTAGGAGGCGCGCATTCTAAGTAGCAGCAGGAACAGTGTCAACCCTTACAGCGCTATATTTTAAGTCGTTTTGTTGTTTTATTAAAACAGACTCGAAATTAACTAAAAATTTACGGGTGCGCCGGGCATTTGCCCCGAGGTCACCAGCCCCTTCTCTTGATGACGACCTAATATCTAAGACACTCCGCTGACTATCCAAAGCTCTGATTCGGATAACTACATCGCCCTTAAATCCCATCACTAGGGTGGTGACAACAGCTTCGATTTTACCCTGAGCCTGATCAGCTATCATTACCTGCCAGCCGCGCAGGGAAACTGTATAGCGCGCACTCCGGTAGGTCACATTCGCAGACACATCGAGGTGGACACTGGTAAGATCTGGATAGGCCTGTAACTGCTTAGCCCCATAGTCGCCGGCTGGGTAGCTAACGCCGTTATGGTTACTGGTGCGAAGAAGCGTCGCTGATTTAAAGACGGGTGGGTCATTGATATCGGTGCTAATATCGTTAATCAAAGGTGCCTGAAGGCCGCTAACGCCAACCATCTGAAACCCCATAATTACGGGTACAGCACAGATAGCAACGAGAACACCTTATTCTCCGGCAATTGATTTACCGCTGCTGTCATACACAATCAGGTTATAAAAGACGCAGCAGATAGCAAGTATGCATAGGCCATGGCCGACAAGCAGTCCCAGCAGCGCAATCTCCCAGCTCAATAGGTCTCCCCTATAGGCCAAGATAGATAGAGCGAGAATAAGGATACCGGTCTGCGATGAAGCTCTGATTATTTTTTCATGGTAGCGCAAAACATCGGAAGTTCTGTCTATAATGGCTATTCGAAACTCTACTTTCTATACGACAGCGAATAATGACTGATTTTTGCAAATCCCACAAGTTGGCCGATGTATGCTATGACATCAGAGGTCCGGTACTTGACCATGCAAACTGGCTAGAAGAACAGGGCCAGAAAATAATCAAACTTAATATTGGTAACCCTGGAGCCTTTGGCTTCGATGCGCCCGATGAAATTATCCATGATGTAATTCACAACCTCCGCGACGCTCAGGGATACTCCCACAGCAAAGGTCTATTCTCCGCGCGCAAGGCAGTAATGCAACGTTACCAGGCGGAGGGTATTGAAAATATCGATATCGAAGATGTAATTATGGGCAATGGGGTTAGTGAGCTAATAATCATGGCTATGCAGGCCCTACTCAATCCCGGTGATGAGATACTGATACCCTCCCCTGACTACCCGCTATGGACAGCTGCAGTTTCCATGGGCGGCGGAAAACCTGTACATTACGACTGTGATGAAGACAATGACTGGCAGCCGAACATAGGCGATATAGAGAGCAAAATAACAGCTAATACTCGCGGCATTGTTATTATCAACCCCAACAATCCAACTGGGGCTGTCTATTCGCAGAGTATGTTAAACCAACTGGTAGCGATTGCTGAACGCCACAATCTTATTGTGTTTGCCGATGAAATTTACGACCGTATTGTCTATGACGATGCTAAGCATATACCAATGGCCAGTCTAGTCAAAAACGTGCTTTGCCTTACTTTTAATGGACTTTCGAAAACCTATCGCCTGGCAGGCTTCCGCTCTGGCTGGATGTTAATAACTGGCGCCAAAAAAAGAGCCAAAAGCTATATTGAAGGTTTGGAGATGCTCGCCTCTATGCGCCTCTGCGCCAATGCACCAGCGATGCTCGCAGTACAAACTGCTCTGGGGGGGCGCCAGAGTATTGAGGATTTAATCCTTCCAGGCGGGCGTTTACTGGCTCAGCGAGATCTTGCCCACAAATTGATCACTGAAATACCTGGGGTAAGCTGCGTCAAACCAAAGTCCGCCATGTATCTATTCCCCAAGTTAGACCCAACTGTCTATCCCATTACAGATGACGAAGACTTTATTCTTAGGCTGCTTAAAGAAGAGCGTATTTTAATGGTTCAGGGCTCGGCATTTAACTTGGCCGATCAGCAGCACTTTCGAATTGTTTTTCTGCCCGACCAGGATCAGTTGAGAGAGTCCATTGCTAGACTGGCAAACTTCCTTGCCCGTTTGCGGGCTTAACAGAGTGCAAATAAGCGAATTAATCATTAGGGAGTGATTCAAATGTCCAAGGAAAAACCTAACCAACAGCACCCCAAACCAGAACTCAATGGTGCTGCTATTATCGATGAAAATGGCACCGAGGTTCCTATCACCGAAGATATGATCCAGTCTGTTCTGGACCAACTGGACAGCCCAGATTCGCAGGCAAAGAAACAGCAAAACTAATTTCAGGAGTTCCTGCCGAGGGTAAAACCCAGCGTTTTAAAACTCTCACTTTGGCCATTAGTTTCTGCAACTTGATAGAAACTAAATTCCCGCCTGACTGGGTACTCTCTGCGCAGTCGATCAAAGGCTGTAGCAACATCGGTGGATCCTGGATCCAAATCTCGAAGTGCAAACGCCAAACGTTCACTGTCTAATGCAGGATCATAGCTGGCTAAAATACCCTCGCTAAGACTATTAACCTGGAGATGCTTTGGCTGTTGCATGCTAGCGTCAAAGCAATCCACTTCCGGACTAACGCCCGCCCAGCCTTTAAACGCTTCGAAGACCATCCGAGTGCCATTAATTCTGCCTTCGTGACTGTAGCCTGCAATATGAGGTGTACCCATAGCAATAAAAGGCAACAGATTTAGGTCTATCAGCGGTTCGGGCTCCCAGACATCCAACACCACCCGAGCAGACAAACCGGCTCTAAACGCTTCATATAGAGCTTTATTATCAACCACTGCCCCACGGCCTGCATTAATTAGCACAGAGTCTGGTTTTAGTCGTGCTATCACATCGGCATTAAACAAATGATAAGTTGGGTGTTTGCCGCCGCGAGTCAAAGGGGTGTGCAGACAAATAATGTCGCAGTCGATAATTGTGTCGAACTCAACCAGATCAGCTACCCTGCCCTTATCCAAGAAGGGGTCGTAAACAACACAGTTAACACCGAGATCTAATAACCGCTGATAGAGACGACCACCGACATTGCCGCAACCCACAATGCCGATGGTTTTCGTGAGCCAGTCTGGGACAAGCTGACAGAATACGGCAAGGTCATACTGAACCACCGCTTCAGCATTGCAGCCGGGTGCATGAGCAAACTCTATCCCAGCGCTACTCAGGAAGGCTGTATCTACATGGTCCACCCCAATGGTGGCAGAGCCGACAAACCTAACCTTGGTGCCAGCGAGCAATTCTTCGTCTACTCTGGTAACAGAGCGCACTAATAACAGGTCTGCATCCAGAAGATGCGCATTACAAATTTCCCTGCCTGGAAGCAGCTCGACATTGCCGAACTCACTGAACAGCTCCTTTACTAGGGGCATATTTTGATCAGCAATAATTTTCACAATAGTAGTCTCCAGCGTTAACCGCCTATTATCCTAGCGGGCTAAGCTGCCTTTGTTTAAGTGCGGCCGCTCTAGCGGCAAAGGCGTTGCCGAATCCCATATCTTCGCAAAAAATATCGAAGGCGTCTTGGTAAATTCCCTGCCAGCCTATGGCCGCCAAATCAGGTGCCTCTTCCATATCGGTGACAATCTGCGCTAACTGGCGAGATAGAAATAGTTGCTGTCGGTGAGAATCAAGCCTGTCTGCAAGCTTTTTGGCCCCTCGAATCGGCAAATCCTGAAGCTGATCTAGATGCTCCATGACCGCGTCCACCGAGGGAAAATGCGACAGTAGCTGCCGTGCAGTTTTAGCACCCACACCTGGTACGCCGGCAATATTATCACTGCTGTCGCCCGTCAGCGCCAGATAGTCAGCCATCTGGCTACAGCCGAGCTCTAATTTAGCTTCTAGTTGCGCTTGGCTTTGGGGCTGCGCCTTGCCATAGTCCCAATACAGATCATTGCGCTGAATAATCTGCGTCAGATCTTTATCGCGACTGACGATCACCGGCTGAGCACTAGCCAGTCTCGCCTTGTGAGCAACGCCTCCAATAAGATCATCTGCCTCGAAGATAGTAGAGGCCATTTCAGTCACTCCGAGGACGCGGCACAGTTGTCTGCAGGCATTCAGCTGAAAGGCCAGAGCCTCATCCGGTAGCTCCCTATTGGCCTTGTAATCAGCGCACAGCTGATGGCGAAATCCAGACCCTAGACTTTCGTCAAAGGCGCAGAACACATATTGCGGCTGTTTCTGTCGCAATAAATCTAATAGAAACCCAGTAAAACCATAGACTGCGTGTGTAGGATAGTTTGCATCTTGGGAGTGCCAGTTTTCCGGAAGCGAAAAATAGCTGCGAAAGATATAAATAGAAGAATCAATTAGAAACGCTTGCATACTGTTTAGTCTAGATCAGCCTATATAATTGGTAATGCTGTGGATCAATCACCCCATTGTTATCAAATGCATCCATTAGACCGCGAATAAATAGCTCCGCTCGGTCTGGTAAAGCACCTGGAACACACCATTGGACGGCCTGCCGGGAAACGGCCTGAGCAAACCCTTCACTTGCCCTAGCCTGACCTGCACTGAGGTTGTCCACACTAAGGCGAAACGGCTGCCTACAGGCGACAGAAAACATCCACTCTAAGGCCTGAGGTTTAATCTCTGCAACCTCAAAAATCTGCTGCTGATCCGGTGTGCGGCCATCTGGATTATACCAGTAGCCAAAGTCCTCTAATCGACGTCGATCTACACCGGCAATACACCAGTGTGCAGTTTCATGGAGCGCACTGGATAAAAAGTCTTCGCGAAAATATAAACGGTTAATCTGATCACCATGATTTGTTGCTGGCAGATAAATAGGCTCGTCTGCACCGGCAATTAGCTCAGTATCATACGGCGCAAAAAACAGCCGCTGAAAAACCTCTATAACCTGTTTTACATCATCGCTCAGCGATGGCGATGGCATTATGACCATTTCACTGATCCAGCTTGGCAGACAGTACTATCAATCGCTTGCCAATACTCCTCCGACAGATACTGGCGGCCGGCAAGCAGATGCTCTATATACCAGCGAGCAGGCAGTATTTGACTATCAAGTACCGCCGGGTTGGCCACATACACCCAGGCAGCCTTCGCACCGGCTTTGGTTTGCACGCTGAACACCTCACGGCTATAGCGACGCGGCGCTCCCTCGTAGGGGTCTAGCTTAATAATCTCCGCACCTGAAGCCAACTCGTAAAGTACACCCTGAATCTGCTCATCAGGGGCATACACGATATTTGCGCAGGCGAGACTGTCATCATGACGAGAGCGCTTGTTAAAGCGTAGACCAAAGCCATACAACCATCCTGACACGGCACTTACCGCTGTCATGTCGCGCCCCTGCATCCGGTCAGGGTTCATGTTGGATCCATAGGCAAAATAAAACTGAGGGGCTGACTTGTTGTCCAAGGTTAGTGACCTGCCTGGCTGTTGTAGGTTGTCGACGACAGAGAATTTTACAGTAAAAATGTAGGGCCGGTTAAATTTGCTTGCGCCTGTACAATATCTTGCGCTTGTGCGATCTGAAATAGAGTAAAAAACACAAATTGTTGTGCTTGAGTAAATTCTAGAGTACCTTATCTAGTGTTAGTGTCTTTTGCTATCAACTGCCTTTAGGAGATGTATTTATGCCCAGCTCGGCGCTTGATCACCCGATGGACAATGTGATTGATATCTTCACACGCAAACCCCTCTCTGAACTCTCTAACAATAAACTTATCCGTATAGCACCCGAACTCGACGGCCTCGAGATGCTCTACAGCAATGCTGAAAACCCAGAAAAGCTTTTTTCCGTTAAAGTCCTTGCATGGGGCCTAAAGCTCAATGGTGAGGTGGTCGGGCTAGTGCCTTGGCTTGACCAGCTAATCGCCTGTGATGAAATTAATGATCCCCTTAATGGCCAGTGGCAAGGCTATTATGATCAGGGTGTTGACGAACTATTCTTCGCTGCACCGCTTCACAAGGTGGTCGAATTAGAAACGGCAGCTGACTACTATGAATATCAGTGTGATAGCGGACAAGAGGTTATTCAGGAAGTACCAGATGGAATAGGCACCCATGCCGTGCTCTCTGCTGACGGCTTTCAAAGCATTACACTCAAAGAGGTAATCAGCTGGCGTCTTTTGCATGATGGCACAGTTCAAGCCATGCTAATCAACGAAAAAACTATGCATAGCACGCCAGTTCTACCAGGTGACGATTGCCTTTATGCTGCCGATAAGAATGGCGATTTCTGTTACTTTTTCCAACACCATATAGCCAACAAGTTAAAGTCTCAGGACCCTGATGCTCTGGCCGCCATATCTGTGCTTAAAGAAAGTTAATCGGAATCAGGGCCCGACCGGGCCCTGAGTAGCTCAGTCCGGTTTGCCGTAGGACATCAGGCGCTGGTATCTGCGCTCTAATAGGTCGTCGATGGGCACTGCCTGCAACTCATCTAGTTGTTCGCTAAGGCGGGATCTGAGCGTTAGACTCATTGCTTCGATATCGCGATGCGCTCCGCCCATTGGCTCAGGAATAGTCTCGTCAACTATACCTAGCTTCTGCAAATTATCAGAGGTCACACCCATAGCCTCTGCCGCCTGAGGAGCCTTTTCACTGGTCTTCCAGATTATGTTGGCACAGCCTTCAGGCGAGATCACAAAGTAGGTGCTGTACTGCAACATATTAAGCCGGTCACCCACACCAATTGCCAGAGCGCCACCGGAGCTACCCTCACCTATCACGGTGCAGATAATCGGTGTTTTTAAGCGTGACATTACCGCCAGATTACGAGCAATCGCCTCGGAGATATTGCGCTCTTCAGAATCAATGCCGGGATAGGCTCCCGGGGTATCTATAAGGGTCAGTACAGGCATTTTAAAGCGTTCAGCGGTCTCCATTAATCGCAGTGCCTTGCGATAGCCCTCGGCTTTAGGCATACCAAAGTTACGCATTACCTTCTCATTAACACCACGCCCTTTCTCTTCACCAATAACCATAACCGGCTTGCCATCAAGGCGGGCCACGCCACCAACAATGGCACTGTCGTCACCAAAATGTCGATCGCCGTGCATCTCTTCCCAATCGGTGAAGATACGCTTGATATAATCAATGCTGTAGGGTCTCTGCGGATGTCGAGCAACCTGCACAACCTGCCAGGGACTGAGTTTGGCATAGATGCTCTGTGTGAGCTTTTGGGACTTGTCTCGAAGCTTGGCGACTTCCTCGGCTATATTGAGCTCGTTGTCGTTACCCACTAAATGCAGCTCTTCAATCTTTGCTTCCAGCTCTGCTATTGGCTGTTCAAAAGAAAGGTAATTCAAATTCATTTTCAGGGAGTCCATGAAGGTGGCTGGCGCGTATTTTAACATCTCTTCAACACACTACCAGAGCCATATAACATTGATTGTTTAATGATAGTGCAAAGTAACGCTATTTTTACCGAAATCTTCCCTGAGACGGGTGATTAGCTCGTCTCTCGGCTGCACCAGCCATTGTCGACTAAGGGTTAACTCTCCGGCGGCACTGGGTATCTCGTACTCAACAGTCACCGGGCAATTACCCTCTTTAAAATCGCTGAGTATATGATGAAATCTATCCACCCAGCCTGTGGTATCTTCCGACTTAGTCACCGATAGGTGAAGACGATTAAGCTTGCTACAGCGCGCCTCATAAATAGACTGAATCGATTCCGCTACTAATTTTAGACCGCCTGTAAATGAATCCTCAGACACAGCGCCCTGAATAACCAACAGCGCATCCTTGCTAAGAATATCCCGATAAGCATTGAATTTATCCGCCCAAACAGACAATTCAATTCGGCCACTCTTATCATCCAGCGTTAAGAATGCAAAGCTATCACCACGCTTATTTTTCATAATGCGCATGCCGACCACCATTCCAGCTACTGTTGAACTGTCCTTGCCTGGTCTAAGATCAGCTATACGGCCTGGCACCATAGTGCGAAGCTCTTCTTCGTATTCATCGATGGGGTGGCCCGTCAGATAGAGCCCGAGAGTCTCTTTTTCGCCGTTGAGTCGATCGCGCACCGAGAGCGCCCTAGCGCCATTGTAACTACTGTAATTTATCTCTGAAGCACTCTCGGCAATCGACTCACCAAACAGATCGCCCATACCACTACTGGCGTTTCGCGCTTGCTGCTCTGCTAACTTTACAGCCTCGTCGAGCGCCGCCAGCATTACCGCCCGCCGATATCCAATCTCGCCATCTGGGCCAATCTCATCAAGTGCACCACTGCGGATCATAGCCTCGAGCGCTCGCTTATTTACCTTGCGCCCGTCGACACGAGCACAGAAGTCAAACAGATCCTTGAAGGGGCCACCATCACTTCTAGCGGCGATAATGTTCTCAACAGGGCCTTCACCCAACCCTTTAATGGCACCCAGACCGTAGATTACTCGGCCCTGGGGATCCACACTAAAGTGAAATTGACCCTGATTCACATCTGGCGGCAACAGATCGAGACTCATGGCACGGCACTCGTCGATGAAAGTAACAACTTTATCGGTCTTGTCCATGTCAGAAGAGATAGTCGCCGCCATAAACTCGGCGGGATAATGCGCTTTTAACCAGCCTGTCTGATAGGCTACAAGAGCATAGGCTGCACTGTGGGACTTGTTAAACCCGTAGCCAGCAAATTTTTCCATCAGATCAAAGATATTCGAAGCTAGGTCTTCGGCAAAACCCTTTGCGACAGCACCCTGGGTAAACAGTTCGCGTTGTTTGGCCATCTCTGCAGCGTTCTTCTTACCCATGGCACGACGCAATAGGTCTGCACCACCTAGGGTATAGCCACCCATTTCCTGAGCGATCTGCATCACCTGTTCCTGGTACAGAATAATTCCATAGGTGGGCTCTAGAGCAGGTTTTAGACAGTCGTGTTGATACTGAATGTGGGGATAGCTGACCTCAGCCCGGCCCTTTTTGCGGTTGATAAAATCATCCACCATGCCTGACTGCAGAGGCCCGGGACGGAACAGGGCAACCAGTGCAACTATGTCCTCGAAGCGATCCGGCCCAAGTTTTTTAATAAGCTCTTTCATACCGCGGGACTCAAGCTGGAATACCGCAGTGGTCTCTGCACGCTGCATGAGCTCATAAGTACTGACATCGTCGAGTGGAATTTTCTCGATATCCAACGCTTCTTCACCATTAGCGCTGCGAGTACGGTTAATCATCCGCACTGCCCAGTCAATAATGGTTAGGGTACGCAGACCTAGAAAGTCAAACTTAACCAGCCCTGCTTCTTCGACATCATTTTTGTCGAACTGGGTAACCACACCACCGCCAGTATCATCACAGTAGATGGGCGAGAAATCTGTGATAACAGTTGGTGCAATTACCACGCCACCAGCGTGCTTACCACAGTTTCGTGACACTCCCTCTAGCTGCAGTGCCATACTCCAGATTTCGCCGGCTTCTTCATCCTGCTCAAGAAACTCCGCAAGCTCTTCCTCTTGCTCGACGGCCTTCTCTAATGTCATGCCGACTTCGAAAGGAATTAACTTTGATAGCTTGTCTGCCAAACCGTAGGACTTACCCTGAACCCTTGCCACATCTCTAACCACAGCCTTTGCGGCCATGGTGCCAAAGGTCACAATCTGCGATACGGCATCGCGACCATATTGCTCTGATACATAGGCAATCACACGATCGCGGCCTTCCATGCAGAAATCGATATCAAAGTCCGGCATCGAGACCCGCTCAGGGTTAAGAAAGCGCTCGAACAGCAAGTCGTATTCAATTGGATCTAAATCAGTAATTTTTAACGCGTAGGCTACCAGCGACCCGGCACCAGAACCACGGCCCGGGCCTACTGGAATCTGGTTGTCTTTTGCCCAGCCAATAAAATCCATCACGATCAGAAAGTAACCGGGAAAGCCCATCTGGATAATAATATCCAACTCAAACTTTAGTCGCTCGAGATAAACTGCTCTGGTCTCAGCAAAACCCTCCGCCTCCGTGTCAAACAGCTTTGCTAAACGGGCTTCGAGACCTTCCTCGGAAACTTTGATAAAGAACTCATTGATGGTGAGTCCATCTGGGATTGGGTAGTCGGGCAAAAAATACTCACCCAGCCTCAAATCCAAATTACATCGCTTGGCAATCTCAACAGAATTTTGCAGGGCTTCGGGAATATCTGAAAACAGCTCAGCCATCTCGGCGGCTGTTCGCAGATACTGGTGCTCGGAATAACGCCTTTCACGGCGAGGGTCATCTAGGGCGCGGCCCTCGTGAATACAGACTCGGGCCTCATGGGCTTCAAATTCATCAGTAGACAAAAAGCGAACATCATTAGTAGCCACAACAGGACAGCTATACTGGCTGGCAAGATCCACCGCGGCATGCAGATAATCCTCTTCTCCCGCTCGCCCGGTTCTCTGTAGCTCGAGGTAAAACCGGTCGGGAAACAGCTGCATAAATTCACGCAAAAGCTGCTCTGCATCTGCTCGCCGCCCTGAAATGAGCGCGACACCAATCTCGCCAAGGCGACCACCAGACAGAGCGATAAGACCATCTGCATGAGCTGCAAGCCAAGATTTTCGAATATAGGGAACGCCCTGTCGCTGACCAGCCTGATAGGCCATTGAAACCAGCTTTGTAAGATTTTGATAACCCTGCAGATCGGCTACCAGGAGCACCAGCTGTGTTGGATTGCCCTCGCCGCTTTCTTCTAGCACCAAAAGATCAGCGCCAACAATTGGCTTAACACCAACTGCCTGCGCTGCTTTATAAAACTTAACCAGCCCAAAAAAATTATTAAAATCGGTCAGAGCGACCGCGGGCATTAACTCCTCCGCAACCTTTTTGGCCAGCGGCTTGATACGTACTAGCCCATCAACTAGGGAGTATTCAGAATGGAGTCTAAGATGGACAAACTCTTTGGTCATTTAGTTAGCAGGTGCTCGGCATCAACCCCGTAATAGGCAAAACTCTCTTTCATTAAGTCAAACACCGTACCCTCATAAGGTGGAATCTCAGCGTCTGACTGACCGACAGGCTCAACCCTGTCGCCCCAGCGAATAACGCCAGCACCACAGGTAAGGCCTGCGCCAAATGAGGCGGTAAGGATATTCATGCCCGGCTTGACCCTGCCGTCTGACAGCGCGTCACAAAGTGCCAGAGGAATTGCTGCAGCACTGGTGTTGGCATATTCATCTATACAGACGACTACTTTTTCCATCGGGAAATTCAAACGTTTAGCCAGAGATTGAATAATCCGCACATTGGCCTGATGGGGTACAAACAGATCTATATCTGCCGCTGTCAAACCCTCTCGATCTAACACCTCGGCAATCGAATCCGCCATTCCTTTTACCGCACTTTTGAAGATTTCTTGGCCTTCAAAATTTAACGATACATGGATGCCTCCAGTAAGGTGCAGCGGCGACATGCCCCAGCTGGGTAGATGCAAGCACTCTCTACTGTCTGGAACGCAACTCATATGTGCAGAGAGCAGACCAGACTTCTGCTCTGTAGCCTCAATCACCACAGCGCCAGCACCATCACCAAACAGAAAACAGGACTCACGCTTACTCCAGTCCATGGCCAACGAGATACGCTCTGCACCTATAACCAGCGCCTTTTTGACGGACCCCGCCTTGATCATATCTGTGGCAACATTCAATGCGTACAACCAACTGGTACAGGCCGAGTTGAGGTCAAAAGCCGCAGCCTTGGTGGCACCCAGTTTGTTTTTAATAAAGCTAGCCGTATTGGGGCATATCTCTTCTGGGGTCGTTGAGCCCAACAGCACGAGATCTATATCTGCCGCATCTGTGCCTGCTGCCGCCAGTGCTCGCTCTGCGGCTAACCATGACATCTCGCCCGTGGAAACATGGCTGTAATGACGTTGACGAATACCAGAGCGAGAGAATATCCACTCATCACTGGTTTCAACTATTTTTGCCATGTCATCATTGGTCATTAGGAGGGGCGGCGCATACTTTCCCCAACCGGTAATCTGTGCGTAATTCACTGCAATAATTCCCAAATTATTTGGTTGTTTTTATACATTTGAATGTAATGCCTGACGGCTGTGAACTCAAGCCTTAACTGGCTTTTTACGCCCCTGAGAGCAAATTAACTCGATGCTGCGCTCGACCATCAAAAAAGAGATGACTGCTCAAGCTGTAATTCATCTCTGACTGGCGCAAAGGAGCGCCGATGGATAGGTGTGGGACCTTTGCGTTGCAGCGCCTCTAGATGCTGCGCTGTCCCGTAGCCTTTATTGCTATCAAAGCCATAGCCCGGGTACTTAGCATCCATTTCTAGCATTTCTCGATCTCTAACGACCTTTGCCAGAATAGATGCTGCACTGATTACCTCTACGCGGCCATCACCCTTGACTACAGCCTCAGATGCATACTCCCACTGCGGCACGCGGTTGCCGTCCACAGCGACATAGTCGGGCTGAATCCTAAGCCCCATCACCGCCCTGCGCATCGCCATAAGCGTGGCCTGAAGGATATTAAAGCGATCAATTTCCTCGACTGAGGCTCGGCCTATGCTCCAGCAACTGGCATGACTGATTATATCCTTATAAAGATTCTCTCTTTGGGTTGGGGACAGCGCCTTTGAGTCCGCCAAACCCTCAATTCTGTGACCTGCGGGCAGAATAACCGCAGCGGTTACCACATCGCCAGCCAGTGGGCCGCGACCAACCTCGTCGACGCCAGCTAGCAAGTTGACACCTGCAGGTTTGATCCAGGGCTTTAATTTATCGGCTTTGTTGCCTTTTGCACCTTTCATAGGTCAATTAACTCGGCAATAGCATCGGCAGCAATAGCGCCAGAATCTAACCGCAGCTGTTGATGGAGCTGACTAAATTGATCAACCAACTGCTCTCTATTGCCAGGGTCAAAAGCATCAATCACCGCCTGCGTAAGCTGTTCAACTGAGGCATTAGCTTGAATAAGTTCCGGTACCAGCATTTTATTGGCCAGCAGGTTGGGTATTGAGGCGTAGGGAGTTTTAATAAATGGTGACACCAATCTGTAGGTTAGTGCGCCAAGTCTATAACTCACCACCATTGGCTTTTTGAGCAACATCGCTTCGAGCGCAGTGGTGCCAGAAGCAAGCAAAACTGCGTCGGCAGCCTCCATGGCCAAATGCGAATTCTGCATCAACAACTCGACGCTGAGACCCTGTTTAGTCGAGAGTATATCGCTTATCTGCTGATACCGAGCCTGGTTGGCTGCGGGTATTACCAGCTGCAAATCAGTGCCTAATTGCGCCTGCACAGCGCAGGCCGTGTCTAAAAAAAGCTCCCCAAGCAACTCTACTTCGCCGGATCTGCTGCCAGGCATAATACAGAGCACTGGGCGATCGGGGTTAAGCCCAAGCCTAGAACGCGCCGCCTGAGTGTCTGGTTGTTCGGCCATTTGCCCCGCCAGAGGATGGCCAACAAAACGAACAGGCACCTGATGCTGTTTGTAGAAGCCTGCTTCAAAGGGCAGCAGACAGAGCATTAAATCTACAGACTTCTTAATCTTTTTAATTCTTCCCTGCCGCCAAGCCCACACAGAGGGGCTGACATAGTGGACGGTTTTCACGCCAGCGCGATGCAGTCTCTGCTCAATGCCAGAATTAAAATCAGGGCTATCAATACCAATAAAGACAGCTGGCTTTTGAACAAGGTACCGCTCAACGATACTGCGCCTGATGGATAACAGCTCAGGTAACCGTTTAAGCGGCTCAACAAAGCCCATCACTGACAAACGATCCATCTCAAAGAGGGACTGAAAGCCCTCTGCCTGCATTTTTGGGCCGCCGATACCTTCGAAGATCGCGTTGGGGAATTGCGTTTTAAGCGCACGGATTAAGTCTGCGCCAAGGATATCGCCGGAGGCCTCTCCCGCAACCATGGCAAATACCGTTGGCTGAGTGGTCATCATTTAGCGGATAATGCCGCGGCTTGAATTCTCGAGCGAGCTGAGTAGCATTTTAATTACCGCATCATCGCCTAGGTCACCAATGGCTTTAATAGCTTCGTCCAACTGTAGCCCTCGTCTATACAGCAACTTGTAGGCCTTATTAGCCAGCGCAATCTGCTCAGTGCTAAAGCCTCTGCGCTTTAAGCCTTCACGATTGATCGTGCGCGGCTCTGCAGGGCTGCCAAAGGCGGTAACAAACGCAGGAACATCATGGTAGGTAAATGCAGCGGGACCAATAAAACAATGGGGGCCAATATGGACAAACTGATGTACCAAAGCGTAACCAGAAAGAATCGTCCAATCTCCAACCGTAACATGACCAGAAATACTCGCATTGTTAACCATAATCACATGATCACCAACGATACAGTCATGCCCCACATGAACATAGGCCATCAGAAGATTATCATTGCCTATGCGCGTCTCGCTGTTGTCCTGCACAGTCCCACGATGAATAGTTACGCCTTCGCGAATAACATTATTATCGCCAATCACCAGCCGAGTCGGCTCGCCGTTGTACTTGAGATCTGGCGTATCATCGCCAATGGTAGAGAACTGATAAATTTTATTATTACTGCCCATAATGGTGGGCCCTTTAACCACCACATGAGACGCTATCTCGCAGCCGTCACCAATCTGGACGTCTGGTCCTATAATCGACCAGGGGCCGATGCTGACGTTTTCGCCAATCACTGCCGATGGGTCAACAATGGCTCTTGGATCAATCATGCTAAGGTATCTCTATCCTGATAGGCACAGAGTAAGGTCGCCTCACAGGCTGTCTTACCATCTACCTTGGCTGTGGTATTAAAACGCCAGATATTGCGTTTTACCTTGTCAATCTCCGAGGTTAATACCAGCTGATCTCCGGGCACCACTGGACGCTTAAACCGCACCTTTTCAACACCGGCAAATAGATAGAGCTTTCCATCGTCAGCCTTTTCGCCTGTGGTTGCAAAGCCTAGCAAGCCTGATACCTGAGCCATGGCCTCAATAATCATCACGCCGGGAAAAATAGGCGCGCCGGGGAAATGGCCGTTAAATACATCCTCATTAATGGTTATATTTTTGTAGGCGACGATACTTTCGCCCGGCACAATCTCAGTTACCCTATCCACCAACAGAAATGGATATCGATGCGGGAGTAACTCCATGATTTCATTTACGTTCATTAAAACAATCCAATTTATATCTAGTTAGTAAACCGGTTCCCTAACCTGTCCATGACTCTAATTATTGTCTTTTTTTTCTATTGTTTTTAGCCGCTTAGCCATATCATCGAGCTGACCAATGCGCGCGGAATTTTTGCGCCAAGCCGCAGTTTTCATTAACGGCGTAGTGCCAGATGAATAGGAGCCGGGCTCGGTAATGTTTTTAGTGACCAGTGTTCTGGCTGTCAGCATCACGTTGTCGCACAGTGTCACATGCCCTACCACACAGGCGTCGCCACCAAGAATACAGTTGCGACCTAGCACCGCACTGCCAGCAATACCAGAATAAGCTGCCAACGCCGTATTGTCGCCAATCACAACATTGTGGGCAATTTGCACATGATTATCGATAATAACGCCATTACCTATGCGTGTATCCTCGAGAGCTCCACGGTCAACGGTGGTACAGGCACCAATTTCAACATTGTTGCCTATAGAGACTCCACCTAACTGATGGATTTTCTGCCAGCCACCCTGCCCGTCGGGAGCAAAACCAAAACCGTCTGCGCCGATCACCGAGCCACTGTGAATACGCACCTGAGTGCCCATAATCACGTCGTGATAGATCGAGACATTAGAGCCTATACGACAGCGCTCGCCAATACGGGTGCGAGCGCCTACAAAACTATTGGCTTCTAGGCAGCTACCGCGACCAATCACCGCGTCAGCCTCCACCACGACATTGGGGCCAATACTGACCTCATCAGCAATGACTGCTGTCGGGTGAATAACGGCACTGGGGTGAATGCTTATTTGCGGCTTTGGCTCTGTGGCAAACCAAGCTGTTAACCTGGCATAACCAAGATAGGGGTTATCCAGTACTAAACAGTCTCCAGCATACCCATCCGCCTGGGCCGCAACCAATAGTACCGCCTGCGCCTGACAATCCTGCAACTGACTCTGATACTTAGCATTAGCCAGAAATGCCAACTCCCCAGGACCAGCAGACTGCAGGGTGTTGAGTCCGGTTATGCGAACCTCGGGGTTACCGCGCAACTCCGCAGAGAGATACTCGGCGATTTCGCCCAAAGAATAGTCGAAACTCATTGTATTGTTGCAGCCAAACTGGGACGCGACTAAGCGCTACTCAGGCTTACTTGGGTTGTTCAGGCGGTCGATAACTTTGCCTGTCAGGTTGCTTGCTGGGGCAGCCATAATCACCGCTTCCTGACGAATCAACACCGTAATACCCTCTTCGGCCACTACTTCTTGAATAGCCACCTGTAACTGAGGCATAAACTCTTGCTGAACACGCTGTTGCAATTGCTGCTGTTCGGCCTGAATTTTACGGCTAGCCAGCTCAGCGTCAGCCTTGACGTATTCCATTTTCTTTTGGTGGGCTGCAGCCTCATCCTGAGACCAGGTCAGACGCTTGCTTTCTGCTTCTTTAGCCAGCGCCTGAAAATCCGCACTAGCGCCGTCAAGTTTGGCCTTGAGAGCGACGAAATCTGCACTCTCTACTGACTCTTTAATGCGAGCCTGAGCCGCAGCAGAGGCAAAAATAGCTGTATTAACATCAATTACAGCAACCTTATCTTCGGCAACCACATGAACAGACGTCAGTGCAAAAAGACCAGTTAACAAAACCAAAATAAATGCTTTCACATTACCCACAATACTTCTCCTAACTATTTTTAAAATTGATTACCTAAAGAAAACTGAAATACCTCAGTTTCGTCAAACTCATTTGCATTCAGCGGCTTGGCAAGGCTGAACGTAATAGGACCAAACCCACTTAACCAGGTGGCTCCTAGACCTACAGAATAGCGCATTTCTCCTACGTCTGGTTTATAACAGCTAATCTGACTCTCTCCACACTTGGTGTTAAAGATATTGCCCGCATCAAAGAACAGTGATGACTGCACCGAACGCTGGTCTTTGAGGAATGGTAGCGGGAAGATAACCTCGGCTCCAAGCTCTACTTTAACGTTACCACCAATGGGGTCTGGATCATCTATAAACGACGTATTACAGGGAGGGTCTCTAAAGTTACAGGGTGTGTCCTGCGGGCCCAGAGTATTTCGCTTAAAGCCGCGCACAGAGCCAAAGCCACCGCCGTAGAAATTTTTAAAGAAAGGCAACTGAGTGGTTTCGCCGTAACTCTCGCCGTAGCCTAGATCGGCTCTAAGTTTAAGAGTCAGGGTGTTAGTGAGCCCACGTAAATGCTCAGCACTGTACACGAATTTATAATACTCAAGACCAGAGCCAGGTACCGTAAGATCTAAATTAAGACGCTGCGAGGAACCTCTGGTTGCAAAAATACCGCGGTTTAATGTGGACTTCATCCAGTTCACATTAAGGCTAAAGACATCAAAATTGTCGCCATTGGCATCAACAAAGTCTGCAATTTCTCGAGAGGCATATAGCCCTGTTTTAAGGTCTAGGTTCTCGTAACCAAGCCCCAACCCAATGCGCTGTATCTCGGAAATCGGGTAGCTCCAGTTAACGGTGGCACCATAGGTATTGGTCGAAAAGCTTGCAACGTTGATACGATCATAATCGGTCTCTCGAGCGTAGACACTGTAACCCACACCAACACCATCAACCGTAAAGTAGGGCTCGGTATAGCTAAAGTTCAATGAACTCTGGTACGTGCTGCGGTTAATACCCACACCCACCTGCTTACCTGTACCAAGGAAGTTGTTTTCATTGAGGTTACCGCCCAGAATCAGACCGTTCCCCTGAGCATATCCGACGCTGGCGCCCACAGACCCAGAGGGCTGCTCTTCGACGCTGTAAACAACATCAATCTGATCGTTGCTGCCTGCAACCGGCAGATTCTCGACACTGACTTCTTTAAAGTAGCCTAGACGCTCTAAGCGCACCTTTGAAAGTTCAATCAGCGCGTTATTTGCAGAGGCACCTTCCATTTGACGCATCTCTCGACGTAACACCTCATCTGCTGTCTTGGTGTTACCACGGAACTCAACACGGCGCACATAGGCTCGCATACCTGGCGTAACCACAAAAGTGACTGTGGCGGTTTTATCCTCTTCGTCGACCTCTGGGTAGCCCTGAACTTCGGCGAATGTATAGCCCTCATTGCCGAGTCGACGGGTGATATATTCACTGGAGGTGGTCATCAGAGCCTGAGAGAAAATCATCCCCTCACGCATCAAAATCAGTGCCCTAGCCTGGGGCTCGCTAATCTTTAGCTCACCAGACAGCTCAATCCCACCGATCTTATAAACATCGCCTTCATCGATGTTGATGGTGATATATACAGACTCTTTATCAGGGCTGATTGATACCTGGGTGCTTTCAACCTCAAATTTCAGGTAACCCCGATCCAGATAAAAGGTTTCTAGACTCTCAAGATCGCCAGAGAGTTTTTCACGGGCATATTTGTCATCACTAGAAATCCAAGATAACCATCCAGTGGTGTTCTGCTCGAAGGTATCCAACAGCTCTTCTTCACTAAAGTCTTTGTTGCCGACTATATTAATGTGGCGAATCTTTGCAACGTCGCCCTCATCAATATCAATGTTCACCGCCACCCTGTTGCGTGGCAGCTGCTTAACCTCGGTTTTAACCAGAGCGCCATAGCGACCCTGAGATACATATTGCCGCTGCAACTCCTGCGTCATGCCTTCCAGAATAACTTGCCGAAAGATTTGCCCCTCAGCTAGGCCGTTATCGCGCAGTGCGTCGAGAAGCTGATCAGTCTCAATAGCTTTGTTACCCTCGAGATTGATCTCGGTTACCGCAGGGCGCTCAACCAGGCCTATCACGAGTATGCCATTCTCACGGGCCATGACCACATCGGCAAAATAGCCAGTGCGGAAAAGAGATCTTGTAGCGTCCTGAATACCAGTTTCATCCACCAAATCACCCACGCCTACAGGCAGCGAGGCAAACACAGTGCCCGCAGACACGCGCTGAAGGCCTTCAATACGAATATCCTCGACCTGAAAGACCGCAGCACGGACGGTAAATGAAAGAGAAAATAGGACTAAAAAGAGGCCTGATAAGAGTCGCTTCATGAAATACTTAAACCCAGTTATTAGTTATATTTTGCGGTTTAAAATGTCCGCGTAACATCGTTGTAAGTGGCAAAAACCATTAACCCCATCAACATGGCAAATCCTACTTTATACCCCAGCATCTGAACCTGATCTGACACCGGAGAACCCTTTACCACCTCAATTAAGTAATACATCAGATGACCACCATCCAATACAGGGACAGGCAATAGATTCATAACGCCGAGCATTATACTGAGAATAGCGACAAAGCGAATAAAATTGTCTAATCCAGATTTTGCGCTATCTCCCGCCACCTTAGCGATAGTGATTGGGCCACTGAGATTTTTTGGCGATAGATCGCCAACCAATAGCTTGCCTATAGACTTAACTACAAAGACAGACGTGTCTAATGTCTCGTTGATACCACGCACAGCCGCGCCCAAAATGCTGTAATCAACTTTGCGGACAAGTTCGTCTGGGTACTTTCCACTGGATGCTAACTGCACAGCCAGCTGGCCGACCAACTGTCCCTCACGTTCGGTAGCTCTGGGACTTGCCGCTATAGTAAGAAGCTGCTCTTGACGTTTGATACCAAGCTCGACCTCAGTACCTGCGCTGTCAGCGATATACTCAATAAACTGATTGATGTCCTTAATCTCTGCGCCATTAAGCGTTAGTAGCTGGTCGCCAACTCGCAGACCAGCCGCATAAGCGGCGCCATCTTCCGACACCACAGCTAGGCTCAGACTGTCCATAACAAAGGGCGCGCTAATTCCCAACTCACGAAGCGGCGATGGGTCTTCAGCGTCCCTCAGCCAGCTTTCAATGAAAATTGACAGATCGTATCTGAGATCAGAATCAGCGTAGGTAACCGTAAGCGGAATTTCACCACTGGTTCCTATAAAGGGGAAAAGTTGTCGCGAAACCGCGCTCCAGGTGCCGGTTTCAATGCCATTAACCGCGATAATTTCCATACCGGGCTCAAAACCGGAGCGACTGGCGAGGGAGTCCTCTTTGACGTCGCCCACCACAGGCGCTAAACCCTGTTCCCCGGAAAGGAAAATCAGCCAAAACGCAGCAATGGCCAACAGGAAGTTAGCAACAGGACCAGCAAGCACGATCGCAATACGCTGCCAAACTGATTTGCGATTGAATGAAAAAGCCAAATCCTCTTCAGATACGTTTCCCTCTCGCTCATCGAGCATCTTGACATAACCACCTAAGGGCAGCAGCGCCAGCACAAATTCAGTATCCTGTTTATCACGCCATCTGAGTAGCGGAGTGCCGAAGCCAATAGAGAAACGCTCTACCTTGACGCCACAGCGTCTCGCCACCCAAAAATGACCAAACTCATGAAAGGTCACCAAAACGCCAAGGGCGATAAAGGTATAAAAAATAGTTTGTAACAACTCCATAGACTAGGACTCGATCTGGGTAATGTAAGCCATGCTGTGCTGGCGAGCTTTTTGATCGGACTCTTGGACTGCATCAAGCGAGTCTGGTTCACTAAAATCTAGCCCCTGAAGGCTATTGTCTACAACCTGTGCGATCTGGGTAAAGCCTATACGCCGATCGAGAAATGCCTGCACAGCAATCTCATTTGCTGCATTAAGAATAGCAGGCGCATCACCAGCCGCTGCAGCAGCATCAAATGCTAGCTGTAGACAGGGGAAGCTCGCCAAATCTGGCTGCTCAAAGTCTAGTCGCGCTATCTCAAACAGGTTTAGGTTTTCCACACCGGAAAGAATACGATCAGGCCAGGCCAAGGCGTGCGCTATAGGTGTGCGCATATCGGGATTACCAAGCTGTGCAAGTACCGAGCCGTCTGTGTACTGTACTAGGCTGTGAATCACACTCTGAGGGTGCACGACTACTTCAATCTGTGAGGGCGCCACATCAAAAAGCCAGCAGGCTTCTATAAGCTCGAGACCCTTATTCATTAGCGAAGCCGAATCCACGGAGATCTTGCGCCCCATACTCCAGTTGGGGTGAGCACAGGCTTGCTCTGGCTGAACTGACAGCATCTGCTCAACCGACCAGCCTCGGAATGGACCTCCTGACGCTGACAGTAGCAACTTGCTAACACCAGCTGCGTCTGCCCCCTGATAATTGGCAGGTAAACATTGAAAAATAGCGTTGTGCTCACTATCTATTGGCAGCAGCAGAGAACCAGATGCTTTGACGGCGTCCATAAACAGACCGCCCGCCATCACCAGAGACTCTTTATTTGCCAACAAAATCTTTTTGCCCGCCTTGACCGCGGCGAGTGTGGGTACAAGCCCTGCAGCGCCCACAATAGCCGCCATCACCGTATCCACAGACTCAGCACTAGCGACCTGACAGAGCGCATCAACGCCGTACAGTACCCTGGTGGGGGCTTTGAGATTTGCTAAGAGACTCTCTAATTTAGAGGCCGACAGTGCATCATTAACTACTGCATACTCAGCATTATGGCGCAGACACTGCGCAGCCAACTTTTCAATCTGCTGGTTTCCGGTAAGCGCGAAAACAGCGTATTTATCTGGATGTCGACCAATGATGTCTAGTGTGCTTTCACCAATAGAGCCAGTTGCACCTAGCAGAGTGATAGTTTGCATAACCTAGAATGGACTGGTCTGGATAAGTAGCAGGCTAAATAATGGTAGTGCAGCCATAAAGCCATCAATTCGGTCGAGTACACCGCCATGACCAGGCAATAATTGACTGCTGTCTTTCACGCCACTGTGGCGCTTGATCATGCTTTCGAACAGGTCACCCAACACAGAGTAAAGCGCCACAGGGATAATCAATATCAACAGTGCTGACAGAGTCTGTCCAAGATTCAACCAAAGTAGCGTAGCGATAAGAACCAACTCTAGAAAAATACCACCAGCAAAGCCCTCCCAGGTCTTACCGGGGCTAACCACCGGCGCCAGCTTATGCTTGCCAAAGAGGCGGCCAGCTAGGTACCCACCTATGTCCGCCAAGGCTACTACAACAATGGCCAATAGCAGCAGCCACCGCCCCTGCTCAGCGTGCAAAATAGTAGCTACAGCCACCCAGGTGAAGGTCAACAGAAGTATCCCAAGGGCGATTAAAACCAGCTTCGGCGACCACAGGATCGCACTGCTGGGGTACCCCTGCACCCAAAGGAAAATAACCGCCCAGAGTCCCACAGCCCAGTAACTGATAGATTGTGCGAGCCCAAAATCAAAGGCACCGAAAAGCCCTAGCCAATAACCCGTGGTTAATAGTACCGCTAATAGCGCCACTAAATACCCGGCCTTGCCGGAGGAGCTGTCGACTTTAATCAGGTTGGTCCATTCCCAGCCAGCCACGACCACCAGCAGCATGATGACCAAACTAAACCAAAGCGGTGACAGCGTCAGCAGCAGGACTAGAAGAACGGCAACCATTGCCAGGGCGGTAAATATTCGCTGTTTAAGCATGAAGAGGCTCGTCTGAGTCCCGCTTGGGTACTAGACCATCGCCACGCAATCCAAACCGTCGCTGTCGTGAGTAGTATTCGGTAATTGCCATATCCAGTGCGCTAGCATCGAAGTCAGGCCAGTAGCAGTCGGCGAAATAAAGCTCGGTATAGGCCATCTGCCAAAGCAGGAAGTTACTAATACGCTGTTCACCTGCAGTGCGAATACAGAGATCAGGTTCGGGGATGCCACCCTCTTCCATAGAGCGACCAAATAGACTCTCGTCGATGTCTGAGGGCCGCAGCCGACCGGTCTGCACCTCGGATGCAAGCTTTTGAGCGGTGCGAGCAATATCCCAGCGACCGCCATAATCAACACAGAGGTTAAGAGTAAAATGGCCTTTGGCTGTCATCTGTTCAGCGTCGTCAATCAGGCGTTTTAACCGATCACTTAGGTTACTGCGATTACCAATAACTCTAAGGCAAACATCATCATCCCTCAGGGATTTAGCTTCCTTTTTTAGGTAGGAAGAAAACAGCGACATCAACCCGCGAACTTCGAGCTCTGGGCGCTTCCAGTTCTCACTACTAAATGCAAATAGCGTAATCGTATCTATGCCGCTCTTTTTTGCCGCTTTAAGGGTATCGCGGATACGCTCAACACCGGCCTCGTGGCCAGCGATTCCACCCAAACCACGCTGCTTAGCCCAGCGATTGTTGCCATCCATAATAATGGCAACATGCTTAAGTGGATGCGGGGACACAATAGAGAGATCAGCCATGATGTTATTCACCCGGAGATTAGATCTCCATCAAATCCTTTTCTTTGGCAGCCAAAGCTTCTTCCACTTTGCCGATAAAGCGATCAGTGATTTTCTGAATATCATCCTGCGCCTTGCGCTCTTCATCTTCACTGATGTCTTTGGCTTTCTGTAAATCCTTAACATCGGAAATCACATCGCGGCGGATATTGCGGATAGCAATTCTTGCTCCCTCAGCTTCCGATTTGGCCTGTTTGCCATAATGTCTGCGCGTCTCCTCTGTCAACGCAGGCAGTGGAACACGAATAACCGCGCCTGCTGTTGAGGGGTTTAGACCTAAATCAGACTTCATAATGGCTTTTTCTATGGCTGGTACCAGAGATTTTTCCCAAGGCGTGACCGAGAGAGTTCTGGCATCTTCAATAGCGATCGAGCCAGCCTGACTCAGCGGGGTGTCCACCCCGTAATAATCAACCGAGATTCCATCGAGAATGCTCGGATGAGCGCGACCAGTGCGAATCTTGTTAAACGCACCACCCAGAGCATCTACTGCTTTCGCCATTCGCTCTTCCGCGTCTTGTTTTAGTTCATTAATCATTTAAAACTCCCTATCCCTCTTCGATTAGAGTGCCCTCGGCACCACCAACCACTAGATTGAGTAAAGCTCCCTGTTTTGACATCCGAAATACTCGCAGCGGCATATTATGCTCGCGGCACAGACAGATAGCAGTTAAATCCATAACGCCGAGCTTTTTATCCAACACCTCATCGTAGGTTAGATGATCATAAAGCTTAGCGTTGGGGTCAAGCATGGGATCTGCACTGTACACACCATCGACCTTAGTGGCCTTTAGCACCACATCGGCATCAATTTCGATACCACGCAGGCAGGCTGCAGAGTCTGTGGTAAAAAATGGATTGCCTGTACCCGCAGAGAAGATAACCACGTCGCCATCTTTGATATAGCGAATAGCTCGACGACGATCATAATGCTCTACAACACCGCTCATGGGGATTGCTGACATTACATGGGAGGAAATATTGGTGCGTTCCAGCGCATCACGCATAGCCAAGGCATTCATGACTGTTGCCAGCATACCCATATGGTCACCGGTAACCCGGTCCATACCAGCTGCGTTCAGCGCTGCTCCGCGAAACAAATTGCCGCCACCGATAACCAATCCAACCTGTACACCAATGCCTACAAGTTGGCCTATCTCAAGTGCCATACGATCCAGAACCTTGGGATCAATCCCGAAGCCCTCTTCACCCATCAGCTCTTCACCACTGAGCTTGAGGAGGATACGTTTGTACTTTTTCTCCTTACCGGTGGTTGGCATATTTGCTCCTTTTAATTATTCACTGGCACCTGCAACCTGTGCGGCTACTTCTGCAGCAAAATCAACTTCTTCAACTTCAATACCCTCACCCACTTCATAACGGATAAAGGACACAACCTCGGCACCCTGCGCAGCAACCAACTTGCCTACAGTGATGTCTGGGTCTTTAACAAAGGGCTGGTCAACCAGGCTGCTCTCTTTCAAGAACTTGCTGATGCGACCGCCAATCATTTTTTCAATAATTTCTTCTGGCTTGCCACTCTCGCGAGCCTGAGCTGCAAAAATTTCTTTTTCAGCGGCAACTAGCTCTGCCGGCATCTGATCAGAGCTTACTACTGCAGGGTTAACTGCTGCAACATGCATAGCAACATCGCGAGCCAATTCTTCGTTGCCGGCCGAAAGACCAACAAGTACAGCGATACGATTGTTGCTATGAACATAACCACCAACCACTGGCGCCTCTAAGCTGTCGGCACGACGAGCGGAGATGTTTTCACCAATTTTCTGCACCAGTGCTTCACGCGCTGATTCTAGACCATCGGCCATTAATGCTGCTATATCAGTTTGCTTGGCAGAGAAGCCCGCATCCATTACAGCGTTAGCAAAGCCTTTAAAGCCCTCGTCGCGAGCAGCGAAATCAGTCTCACTATTCACTTCCAAAACCAGACCATAGGAACCATCGGTTTTGAACATAACGATTCCATCAGCAGCCGTGCGGCCGGCTTTTTTGGCTGCTTTCATGCCGCTGGACTTGCGCAGCTCTTCAATAGCCTTATCAATATCAGCACCGGCTTCAACCAGTGCTCTTTTGCATTCCATCATGCCTAAACCAGTGCGATCTCGCAGCTCTTTCACTAAAGATGCTGTTACCTGTGACATTGTATTCCTCTCTAAAACATTTAATCAGTTGGAGAAAAGGGGGCAGCGCCCCCCTTTATCTTATTACCTTTACAGTACCCAATGGGCTCCAGTGGAAGTTACTCCGCTGCAGCTTCCTTAGGATCAGCTTCCGCAGGAGCAGCAACTTCAGCAGCTGGCGCTACTTCAGCGACTTCTTCAACGAATTCATCTTTGCTGGTTATGGTTGCTGACTGCGCCTTGCCCTCAAGAACAGAATCGGCAACAGAGGCAGCATACAGCTTGATCGCGCGGATTGAATCGTCATTGCCAGGAATGACGTAATCAACGCCATCGGGATCACTGTTAGTATCGACGATACCTACAACTGGGATACCCAACTTGTTAGCTTCGTTAATAGCAATTCGTTCGTGATCAACATCAACTACAAACAAAATATCCGGCAGACCATTCATGTCTTTGATACCACCGATGCTAGCTTCGAGCTTGTCCTTCATGCGCGTGCGCATCAGAACTTCTTTCTTGGTCAGCTTTTCAAAGGTGCCATTCGCTTCCTGCGCTTCCAACTCACGGAAACGACGAATAGACGCACGAATAGTTTTATAGTTAGTGAGCATTCCGCCCAACCAGCGATGGCTGACGTAGGGCATACCACAGCGCTCTGCTTGCTCTTTAACAATGTTTTGTGCAGCACGCTTGGTGCCGACAAAAAGAATTTGATTACCTTTAGCAGCTTCAACACGCAGAATCTCTAGTGCTTCATTGAATGCTGGCACAGTGTGCTCAAGGTTAATAACATGGACTTTATTGCGTGAGCCAAAGATGTACTGGCTCATTTTGGGGTTCCAGAAGCGGGTTTGGTGGCCGAAATGCACACCAGCCTGCAACATATCGCGCATACTGACAGTAGACATAATTTTTCCTCTTGGGGTTAAGCCTCCACATCCCCCAATAATCAACCCATAAAGCGTTCTAACTCTTGCTTAACAGGCACCCAGACTATCGTGTCGGAATGTGTGTGTCGTTTAGTTTCAATAAAGTTGCAAGGACATCCTTACAACGGCGCGCTTTATACCATAAGGTCAGAGCCATATAAAGAAAAAATCAGAGAAAATAAGTAGCTTGGGCGCCAGTCAATTGCGAACTCAGGATCAGCCTCAAGGTTATTTGCCCAGTTGATAAGGAAATATTGCCCAGACACTCCCTCATCGGCGGTTTGATGCGTACAATAGCGGCCATAATCACTGTTTGAGAATCGCAATGAACGTAAAGCTTCGAAGCCCAGAGCAGATTGCCAAGATGCGTATCGCTGGCCGAATGGCCGCGGAAGTACTAGAGCTAATTGGCGAGTATGTCCTACCCGGGGTCACCACGGAAGAGCTGGATAGAATTTGTCACGAGCATATAGTTAATATACAAAAAGCCATCCCCGCCTGTCTCGGCTATCGTGGCTTTCCTAAGTCCGTGTGCACCTCGGTAAATCAAGTGGTGTGCCATGGCATTCCCTCAGAGAAAAAAGTTCTAAAAAGTGGCGATATCATCAACATAGACGTCACAGTGATCAAAGACGGTTGGTACGGCGACACAAGCAAGATGTTTAGAGTAGGCAAGGTCGCAAGCCATGCCGATCGACTGATTAAAATATCTCAGGAATGTCTCTACAAAGGCATTGAGCTGGTCAGACCTGGCGTTCGCCTCGGTGATATTGGCCACGCAATCCAGACCCATGCAGAGGCTAGCTACTACTCAGTGGTTCGCGACTACTGTGGTCATGGTATTGGTGATGAGTTTCATCAGGAACCGCAAGTGTTGCATTACGGGCGGCCCGGCACAGGGCTAGAACTGCTCGAGGGTATGACTTTTACTATCGAGCCTATGATTAACGCCGGCAAGCATGGCACCAAGCTTAAGCCTGATGGATGGACCGTCGAAACTCGAGATGGCAGGCTTTCCTCGCAATGGGAGCACACTATGCTGGTTACCGCTGATGGTGTCGAAGTCTTCACGGCACGTACCGAGGAGTCTTTCTAAGGTCAGCAGTACCGCCTCGACCTGATAAACCCATTAGCCTGAGAACTTAACCTGATGTCCGCCAATTACCAACCGCTAGAATTGCCGCCAGGAATTTCTGTCCCTCTATTCTTTGACGAGAAACGCTTTTCCCGCGACCTGGCGAGCGGAGACCCAGTTACCGTATTTCGCAATGCCCTCAGCGCAGCGCAGAGCCACTTTAACAATCGCTTCCATGAAGGCGAAGAGGTTCACACGCTAGTCAATGAATCCGCTCAGTTTGCCGACATCATGCTCTGCTACGCTTGGAATCGCTTTGAGTGGGACGACAATATCTCCCTGATAGCTGTAGGAGGCTATGGCCGTGGCGAATTGCATCCCCACTCTGATATAGATCTATTGATCCTGATGCGACGCAATCGCCCGCAGAAATATCGCCAGAGCATCGAGCAGTTTCTCACCTTCCTCTGGGACATACAGTTAAAGATTGGTCACAGTGTGCGTTCGCTATCTCAGTGCGTCGATGAGGCAAGAGCTGATATAACCGTGGCCACCAATTTGATGGAAACCCGACTGCTACGGGGCGACAGCGCCCTTCGCGAGGCGATGCTAAAGAAGACCGGGCCAAAAAAAATCTGGTCATCCAGCGATTTTTACCGCGGCAAAATCGATGAGCAGCGCGCCCGCCATCGCAAGCATGACGACACCGAATACAATCTTGAGCCCAATGTAAAAGAAGCCCCTGGCGGACTGAGAGATATCCAACTAATCAACTGGACAGCCAAACGCCACTTTGATGTCCATAGACGCTCCCAGTTGGTGCACAAGGGCTTTCTCTCAGACGAAGAGTACCTAACCCTGCGTCGCGAGGAAGAATTTCTCTGGAAGGTGCGCTATGGCCTGCACCTAATTGCTGGACGCCCAGAAGAGCGCCTGCTATTTGACTATCAACGCAAGCTTGCTGTGATGTTTGACTACAAAGACAGCGATGGACGACTGGGCGTAGAAAAATTTATGCAGCGCTACTACAGAGCTGTACTGTCAATTCGCGAAATAACCGATGTGCTGCTGCAGTACCTCGACGAAGCCATCTATCGCAAAGATAAAACCAAGGTGGTTACAGCGGTTAATCAACGCTTTGTGATCCGTGATGATTATCTTGATACAACCAGCGAGACAGTATTTCGCGACCAGCCTTCTGCACTGCTAGAGCTATTTGCGATCATGGGCGAAAACAAAAACATCAAGGACATTCGCGCATCCGCGATTCGTCAAATACGCTTGCATCGCAATCTAATCAACGATGAGTTTAGAGCCAGCACCGTCAATCGCGAACTGTTTATGCGTATTCTGCGGGCGCCGTACAAACTCTCTATTCAGCTGCAACGAATGAATCGCTACGGCATCTTAGGTGGCTATCTCCCCGAGTTTGGTAAAATCGTCGGCCAAACTCAGCATGATCTATTCCATATTTACCCCGTTGATGTGCATACGCTTCAGGTCGTGCGCAACATTCGCTTGCTGGCTCGCCCAGAGGTCGCAGAGCAGTTCCCAGTGTCCGCACATATCTTTAAAAACCAGCCCAAGCCGGAACTGCTGATTATCGCCGCTTTATACCATGATATCGCCAAGGGTCGTGGTGGGGATCATTCTATATTAGGCTCTGCCGACATAGCGGATTTTGGCGAACGTCATGGACTTCGCAGCAAGGAAATTAAATTGCTTCAGTGGCTAGTAGAAAATCATCTACTAATGTCCACCATCTCTCAGCGCGAAGACACCTCTGACCCGGATGTGATTTACAAATTTGCAAAGCACTGCGGAGACCAGATGCACCTGGATATGCTCTATGTGCTGACCGTTGCTGATATTAATGCCACCAATCCAAGACTCTGGACTGACTGGAAAGGCTCGTTGATGCGCAACCTCTATTTTGAGACTAAGCGTGCATTACAACAGGGCCTTGGCGTGCCCGTGGACAGGGTGTCTTGGGTCAACTATGCAAAGACAGCGGCGCTGAGGCTACTGCTTGAAGAACAGGTTGCCGAGGATCAGGCCCTCGGGGTTTGGAGCGATGTGGATCAGGAATTCTTTCTGCGTGAGCGAGTTGAGGACATTTCTAGTTTTACCAAGGCAATTATCGCCAACCCAGATCCACAGAGCCCAGTGATTGTCATGAGTGACGTGGGCATTGAGATACCAGTCGCAACGCAAATCTTTGTGCATACCACCGGGCGGCAGAATATCTTTTCGATTATTGCTGCGGTGCTGGATAAGATGCAGCTTAATATTCAGGACGCGCGCCTGCACACTACCAGCGACGGCAGAGCCTTTGACGTGTTTTACGTGCTAGACGAAAAGGACCGGCCCATTGGAGCCAATCAGCGGCTGTGCAAACAGGTCACCAACAGCTTGCGCCTAGGCATCGTTAACCCAGGGTCGGTGAGCACAGAAATATCACGCCGCACACCTCGGCAGTTAAAAAACTTTACCCTCAAAACCGTCGCATCGCTGCGCAATGATATTGAGACAGATACCACCGTACTGGAAGTTATTACGCCAGATAGACCTGGGCTACTTGCCCATCTGGCCAGTATATTTTTGCGTTATAACCTGAACCTTTACAATGCAAAAATCACTACCCTTGGCGAGCGTGTTGAAGATACCTTCTATCTGACCGATCAGCACAATAAGCCCCTTACGGACATGACCTTCAGCAAAGAGTTACAGGAAACGATTTGCCGAGAGTTGGACAGTCGCAATCGCGATGACCAGCAGAGTTCAGGTAGAGAAAATAACCAGATATGGCTGTAACCCCACGAGATAACTATGAACCCTAACCTAGACCGGTTGCACCCCTACCCCTTTGAGAAGCTTAGACAGCTCACCGCTGACTTAGACTATCCCACACACCTCGAGCCCATCGCTCTATCCATAGGCGAACCAAAACATGCGGCGCCAGAGTTTGTTAAGCAGCGCCTGCGCGATGCGGTAGATAAGTTAGGACAGTATCCAACGACCAAAGGCAGTATCGAATTACGTAAAGTAATCTGCGACTGGCTCGAGCGGCGCTTCTCGCTACCCAGCGCAAGTTTGGATCCCGAGCAACAGGTACTGCCCGTAGCTGGCACCAGAGAGGCACTGTTCGCCTTTACTCAGGCGGTTGTCGACGCCAGCAAAGACGGAGCTTTGGTGGTTTCACCAAATCCGTTTTATCAAATCTACGAGGGTGCAGCCCTCCTGGCCGGCGCTGAGGTCCATTACCTAAACTGCGATCAAGATCGTGGTTATATCCCAGACCTACAGGCCGTGCCAGCCGAACTGTGGCAGCGATGCCAGCTGCTACAACTCTGCTCGCCGGGAAACCCTACTGGAGCGGTCATGTCATTGGCCCAATATCAACAGGCCATAGACCTGGCTGATCGCTACGACTTTGTGCTGTCCAGCGATGAATGCTACTCAGAAGTCTATCTGGATGAAGACAACCCACCATTGGGCCTCTTAGATGCCTGTCAACAACTAGGCCGCACTGACTTTAGTCGCTGCGTGGTTTTTCACAGCCTTTCCAAGCGTTCCAACCTACCGGGCCTGCGCTCTGGCTTTATTGCTGGCGACAAATCGTTGATCGGACAGTTTTTAAACTACCGCACCTATCATGGCTGTGCGCTCTCACTGCCAGTCCAAGAGGCGTCTATAGCCGCTTGGAGTGATGAAACTCACGTAATAGAAAATCGCGCCATGTACCGTGAGAAATTTGCAGCTGTTACAGAGATATTGAAAGATTGCTTGGAGTTCACAGCGCCCACAGCCAGCTTCTATCTATGGCCTAAAACCCCAATAGACGATGCAGAGTTTGCGCGAGGCCTGCTGGCTGAGCAACATGTCACCGTGTTGCCAGGTCAGTTTTTATCACGCACCACCGCAAGTGGAAATCCCGGCAAGAACCGCGTGCGCATGGCGTTAGTGGCGGACAAACAACAGTGCATTGAGGCTGCTGAGCGGATTAAACTCTATGTGCAGAGTTTGGATCATCGGGAATAGGCTCAAAGATGTTAAAAAAGCAACGTGCCGAATTTATCCTCCAGCGTCTTGAGGAATTATATCCAGAGACCCCTGTGCCCCTGGATCACCGCAACAATTTTGAACTCTTGGTCGCCGTATTGCTCAGCGCCCAATGCACAGATGAGCGGGTCAATAAGGTAACACCGGCGCTATTTGCAGAGGCTGACAATCCTTTTGATATGCAGCAAGTACCTCTGGATACAATTTATCAAATTGTCCGTCCCTGCGGACTGGCGCCGCAAAAATCCAGCGCAATCTCTAATCTCTCTAGAATTCTAGTAGAACAGTATGATGGCGAGGTTCCCGATAGCCTTGAAGCATTGGAAACCCTGCCCGGGGTGGGCCATAAAACCGCCAGCGTGGTGATGTCTCAGGGCTTTGGTCATCCGGCCTTCCCGGTGGATACCCACATACACCGACTGGCGCAACGCTGGGGTCTCACCAAAGGGAAAAATGTCAGCCATACCGAGCGCGACTTAAAAAAACTCTTTCCAAAGGAAAGCTGGAACAAGCTGCATTTACAGATTATCTTTTATGGACGGGAGTTTTGCTCCGCCCGCGGCTGTGATGGCCGGGTCTGCGACATCTGCACCACCTGCTACCCTAATCGCAAGACCCCCTTTAAAGCTCACAAGCCATGAAGCATTTGCTATGCTTAGCGCTTGCAAAGGCACCTACAATTATCTCTAGCACTCAACAAGGAAGCGACAAAAAGTGACCACAGTCTTCGGTATAAAAAATTGCGACAGCGTCAAAAAGGCTCGCAACTGGCTTAGCGAGCATGGCTTAGACTATGAGTTTCAAGATCTGCGCAGCGAAAGTCTGGATACCAATCAGCTTCGACAACTCATTGAACAGTGGATTGCGCAGGCTGGCTGGGAGGCCGTACTTAATCGGCGTGGCACCACCTGGCGCAAGCTGGATAAGAGCATTCAAGACAGCACCAATTCAGACAATGTAACTGACCTACTGATCCAACACCCAGCCATGATCAAGCGGCCAATTTTGGATCACAATGGCCTGATTACCCTCGGCTTCAAGCCCGAGTTGTACCAAGATATTTTTAACCTTTAACCTTTTACGTAGAGCACAAGCATGATCAATCTATACAGTTTCGCCCTAGGCGTTGGCACAAAAAATAGCCGCGGTGAGTGGCTAGAAGTCTACTATCCAAGACCCTTACTAAATCCGCCAGCGGCACTCGGCGATCTTCTGGCCAGCGTATTGGGGTCGGACATTGAGGTTGAGCCCAGTACAGAACAGTTATCGGCACTGCAATCAGCACTGCAGGCCAATGGTTACTCAGACCAGGCTGCTGCAGTCACCAGCCTATTAGGCGCCGGCCGGCCTCTAGTCGCCGTTATGCTCGCCAATGACAGTGCACCAGCCTCTGTACCTCAGGGCTATCTAAAGCTGCACCTGCTCAGCCATCGCTTGGTAAAGCCCCATGGTACTGATCTCAGCGGTATCTTCGGGGTATTAAAAAATGTAGCCTGGACTAGCGCTGGCCCCATAGATATAGAGGAGCTACCAGAGCGGGTATTACAGGCGCGCTTGGCTGGCCTTCCGCTCAGCGTAGACTGTGTCGATAAGTTTCCCAAGATGGTTGATTACGTGGTTCCCAGCGGTGTACGCATTGCCGACACCTCGAGAGTTCGCCTGGGCGCCTACGTGGGTGAGGGAACCACAGTGATGCATGAAGGTTTTATCAACTTCAATGCTGGCACAGAAGGCCCCAACATGGTTGAGGGACGCGTCTCTGCTGGTGTTTTTTGTGGCGCTGGCTCTGATGTGGGTGGCGGCGCTTCAATTATGGGCACCCTATCAGGCGGTGGTAGCATGGTAATTTCCATGGGCGAAAAATGCCTACTGGGCGCCAATGCTGGACTGGGAATTCCACTGGGTGATCGCTGTACTCTAGAGGCGGGCCTTTACATTACCGCGGGCACTGTGGTCAGCATGCTGGATGATCAGAAACAGCTAATCGGCAAGGTAAAAGCTCGGGATCTTGCAGGTAAGTCAGACTTACTTTTCCGCCGCAACTCAGTCACCGGCAGCGTAGAATGCTTGACGAATAAGAGCGCTGTTGAGCTCAACGAGAGCTTGCACGCTTCTAACTAGGCAACAGAATCAGGCAGAGCACGGAGGCACTCATCTCCCCGTGCTTGAAATTTCTTGGTAGGTTAAATCAGGCGCCTAAGAGGCTCTGACCACAGACTCTCACCACATTACCGTTAATGCCAGCCGCCTGAGGGCTAACAAAGAACCCTATGGCTTCCGCCACATCAATGGGCAGACCGCCCTGCCCTAGAGATGATAGGCGACGCCCCATTTGTCGAGTAACAAAGGGAATCGCAGCCGTCATCTGAGTTTCAATAAAACCAGGCGCCACTGCATTGACCGTAATACCTCTTGCCGCACAGGGCTCAGCGAGGCTGTCGACCATGCCGATAATCGCCGACTTTGAAAATCCATAATTGGTCTGACCCAGATTTCCAGCAATACCGCTGATAGAGGCAACACCAATAATTTTTCCACCATCATCTAAAAGCTGAGTGTCTAACAGAGCCTTATTGATACGCTGAACACTGCCGAGATTGACCTGCATCAGCATATTCCACTGGTGGTCCGTCATTCGCGACAGCATCTTATCTCTGGTGACACCAGCATTGTGGACAATGCCCTGCAGGCTCGGCCCCTGCTGCAAACAGAAATCCCGCAGAACCTGAGCTGCATCCTCAGACGTAATGTCCAGTGGCAGCGCTAGCCCGCCTATGGCCTGCATCTGGGCCTGCAGCTCCGCTTCGGCCTGGGGCACATCTACACCTATTACTCGCGCTCCATCTCTGGCAAAAACCTGGCTAATAGCCAAGCCAATACCGCGCGCAGCACCAGTGACTAATAGTGTTTTATTGGCCAACGGTCTTGCCCAATCGGCCTCTATAGATGCCACAGGCGCACTGACCACTACAACCTGAGCATTCATAAATGCTGAGCCGGCCGACAGTAGGAAACGCAGCGGCGCCTCTAATGCAGACTCACCGCCATGATCCACCAACAATAAATTTGCTGTGGCGCCTTTGCGGCCAATCTCTTTGGCCAATGATTTTACAAAGCCATTGAGGCCGCGCTGCACTGTGGCCTGCTCGACAGACTCTGAAGCACTGGGCTTACGCCCTATCAGAATCACCCGACCACAGCGACCCAGAGAGCTGAGATTGTTGTGGAAGAACTCATAGAGTTGGGTACTCTGCTCCGCGGAGCTTATACCTGAGGCATCAAAAATAAGATTTCCGCTAATCTGAGCCCCCTCTTCACAGAGTTCCATACCACTGTTTTCTAGCACGGCCTTAATTTGGCTGGTATAGACTGCACCCTGGCTAGCCCCGAATAAACCCTGACCCACTATCCGATGAGGCTGCTGCGGATCCTCACGCACAAGCGCAACTGGCTCTGGCAGCCCCATGGCGGAAAAAATCTTTCTGCCCAGTGATGAATTGGCAATCTCTAGATAGGTGTCCGACATACTTTTAGTCCCGCGCTTGAATAGAAAACCTCTATTCTACCCTCAGCTTAAAAACTGGGATTGACCTAAATGACAACAACACCAGACTTAGTGCCATTGGCTAATCACCATTAACCCCCTATTCTTCTAGGGTCGCATTAGTTACCATGCCCTGAAGAGCGGCTGGTATAAAGCCTCTACACTAAAATAAATGATTAAAACTACGTTGGACTTATCTATGGACTCTATTCGCAAAGTAGCCGTGGTCGGCGGCAACCGAATTCCCTTTGTACGCAGCAACACCTATTATTCTGACGCCAGCAATATGGAGATGCTAACCGCTGCGCTTCAAGGTTTGGTGCAGCGCTTTGATCTTGAAGGTGAACGCCTTGGCGAAGTTGCTGCCGGCGCCGTAATGAAGCACTCCAGAGATTTTAATCTGGCCCGAGAGGCCACACTTGATTCGGGACTGTCTTTGCAGACCCCTGCCTATGACGTGCAGCAGGCCTGCGGCACTGGTTTGGAAGCGGCCATACTGGTTGCCAACAAAATTGCGCTGGGCCAGATAGACTCAGGAATTGCTGGTGGCACAGATACCGCCAGTGACGCACCTATCGCACTTAACGAGCGCTACCGCAAAATGATATTGGAGTTGAATCGCGCCAAAACATTGGGACAGCGTCTCAGTGCACTGGCTAGCATCCGGCCTAGCTTTATAGTTCCGTCACTGCCAGCCAATGCAGAGCCACGCACCGGACTCTCGATGGGCCAGCACTGTGAACTGATGATAAAACAATGGGGCATTAGCCGTGAAGAGCAGGACCAGCTCACCTACAATAGCCACCAGAACCTGATGGCTGCCTACGACAATGGTTTCTTTGATGACCTGATCACGCCGTTTAATGGGGTCACCCAAGATGGCATTATGCGCAACACGCCACTGGAAAAACTGGCAAAGCTCAAGCCGGCCTACGATCGTGAAAATGGCACGCTCACCGCAGCAAACTCAACCACATTAACCGATGGCGCCGCGGCAGTATTACTGGCTAGCGAAGAATGGGCCACCGAGCGCAACCTACCTGTGCAAGCCTACCTGACCCATAGCGAAGTAGCGGCAGTAGACTTTTATAGCCAGGGCGAACAGAGCGAAGGGCTGTTGATGGCGCCCGCCTATGCAGTGCCCCGACTACTGAAACGCGCAGGGTTAACACTTCAGGATTTTGACTTTTACGAGATTCATGAAGCCTTTGCGGCTCAGGCACTTTGCACCATCAAGTCTTGGGAAGATGAAAATTTCTGTAAGAACAAATTGGGTCTGGATGCTCCGCTGGGCAGCATCGACCGCTCAAAACTTAATGTGAATGGCTCAAGTGTGGCTACAGGTCATCCGTTTGCGGCGACTGGGCCAAGAATAATTGCAACATTGGCAAAATTATTGGAACAAAAAGGGAGCGGCCGTGGTCTTATTTCTATCTGCGCTGCTGGCGGTCAAGGTGTCACCGCCATTATCGAGAGGTAGTTTTAGCGAGGTCAGCTGTATCAAGACTCTACAGATACAATCTTGCTTCAGCAGCGACTAACCGGTTTTCTCCCCCTAGGGGTCTTACGTTTTTTAGCGTCAGGCCCCTTTTTTATGCGACTAGTTTGTATAACTAGTTTATATAACAAGCCCTGCCCTTTACCTCTTCCTCGCTCTGCGAGTTATAACAGCCACAGCCTGCTAGCTGCTCAAACCAACTATCACAGCATCTAGGCACAGACCCTTGAGTTAAAACAGCGCACAACTACCTCAGGTTACAGACCAACAGCGACAAAAAGTAGGCCAGCCAGAGCGGCGGCTATCAGTGCATAGGGGAGCTGACTGAGGGCATGCTCCATAACCCCCGTCCCAGTGCTCTGGGCTACCAGGACAGTGGAATCACTGTAAAAACAGGCATGGCTACCAAATGAGCTGGCAGATAACAGTGCACCAATCATTAATGCTGGAGAAACATCCATGGTCGCTGCTAAGGGCATTACAATGGGAATCGCGATGGCAAATACACCCCAAGATGAACCTGTGGCAAAGGCAACCAATGCCATGGTTATAAACGTGATCAGAGGCAGCATCAGTGGTGACATCAATGGGGTTACCGAATCGATTACGTACTGAGGTAAGCCAAGCTGGTCATTTACAGCTTTAAACATAAATGCAGACACCACTACCGCCAGTGGTGGCAACATTATTTTAAAGCCATCCATAACTGCATCCAGCGCCGACTTAAATGGCAATAGCCCCTGCAGTGCCATCATCGGCACAGTGATAGCCAGTGTGACCATGACACCTTTTAAAAGATCGACATCGAAATACCAGGAAAAACCAATCAGCGAAACCAGCGGCAACAAAAAGGTCCAAAGTGTGGCGCCACTCTGTACCTGCTCTGGCCCTGCATCGAACTCCATAACCTTTTCGAGCGCTAGGTTACCTTGCCCTGCCATCGCCTCAGCATGTTTCATTGGCCCGAGCAACGGAAAGCGTCCAGTTGCAACTAAAGGCACCAGAATGATCGCTATCCAGGCATAGAACATGTAGGGAATACCTGAGATATACATGCGTAGACCCTCGCCAGCGCCGGCGGCACCGGTGTCCTCCAGCACTGCAGCAAAATACACAGCCCAGGTTGAGATTGGGACTATAACGCAGGTGGGCGCAGCGGTTGAATCCACCACGTAGGACAGCATTGAGCGCGAGACTTTAAAGCGGTCGGTCACCTTTTTCATAGACGAGCCAATGGCTATGGCGTTTAGGTAATCATCAATAAAAATGGCCATACCCAAAAACCAGGTCACCAGCAGAGATTTATTACGGGAATTAGCTCTGGCAGCAAGACTATTGGCAAACGAGGTCGCTGCACCTGTTCGAATCAGCAGCATGATCAGGCTACCCATTAGCCCACAGACCATAATTACCCAGCCGATGGTCTCATCCATCATAATCTCAAGGCTGAGATCGGCCACACCAGTAATCACCTCGACAGGCTCAATAAGCAGCAGCCCTGCGATTACACCAGCTAGCAACGCTAAAATTGGTCGGTGAGTTAACACCGCAATGGCGATAACCACAGCAGTAGGAATCAAGCTTAACGCGCCAAATGTTTCCAAGAAAATATCCTCAGGTTTATGCTCTTGTTATGAGCGTAATAATACAAAGCTTCTTAGCGTAGTGTCTCTACTCTATCGTCTAAATTTATCGATTTAATTGTTCAGAGACCTAGCGGAATTCTCCACAATTAGCTCTACAAATTGCCCCAGCAGAGCCTTGGGTAATGTATGGCCCATGCCGTCAAAAAGTGCTAGCCGCGCCTGAGGTATATGTCGAGCTGTATCAATACCACCGTTGACTGGCACTAACAGATCCTGTTTGCCGTGAATAATCAACGTCGGCACTCTGATGCTTTTTAACAGCGCTTTGCGTCTGGGCGCAGCACGTATAGCGGCTATTTGCCGCATATAGCCGGCTGGATTAGTGGAGCGACTGTGCTCTGCCATAACGAGAGCCCGCACTTCTTGGTCGCTCATTGGATAGGCAGGACTTCCGATCATCTGCCAAATATCCACAGCGTTATCCAGAGCGCTGCGCTGCTCAGTGACCGGCCGCAGCATAGCAGCGGAAACCCTAAGAGAAGGAATGCCCTTTCCCCGCTCTCCACTCGTTGACATGATAGAGGTGAGACTCAGTATTCTATCTGGATAGGTTGCCGTCACCAGCTGGCTAATCATCCCCCCCATGGACATCCCAACAATATGAGCCTGGCTAATATCTAGGGCATCCAAAATACCCACAGTATCCGCGGCCATATCATCTAAGGTATAGGGCGTCTCAACCGGAATCCGTAAATAATGACGCAACAGCAGCCGTAAAAAACTCGGTGCCTTAGCGCCGTCCATTTTATCGGTCAAGCCAATATCGCGATTATCAAAACGAATAACAAAAAAACCTCTGGCCGCGAGTAACTCACAGAACTCCACCGGCCACCTAACCAGCTGATTGTAGAGCCCTGCTACTAAAATAATGGCGGGATTGGCGGGCTCGCCAAAGCTCTGGCAAGCCATTTTCAGGCCATTAGACTGCAAAAATTTGGTTTCTTGATGCCCGAATAGGCTACTGTTATCAGTCAAAATTTATCTCACTTATTGGGCTTCGGCCCAGATTATTATTATCAAAGGTCAGAGCAGTAGCAGCAATAGCGCCACCAGTGACAAAAACGCAGCTAACCATAGCACCCCGCGTATTAGATAGTTAATCGCAACTATCAGCACAGCCTCTTAGGGGGTGACTATATTGAAGTTATCATTGCTGCCCCCTAACAATGAAAAGAACTTCAGTAATTTTAATACACTGCCATCAACCTCAATCTCATCACTGGTTATCAGCTGAGGCGCCGATACCTGACCAATCAATATATCCACAAATAGCCGCTTACTAAGGGCAAGGCTCACATCGGCATCGGCTCTGGGCGGCTTTTGCTGATAATGAAGCACCGAGTTACGCAAAGTCAGCACATAGTTCTTCTGCTGCTCAGTAAACAATACATTTAGCACCATGGTCTCTGAGTCGGCCTTATCAGCGTCCAGACGTACAGTCAGAGCCTTCATAAATTGGTCGAGTGGCACCTGCTGTAGAAATGCTTTGGCAAATACTGGGTCGTAATATCCTCTGGACCTCTCTTCAGTCAGCTCAATTGCCGCGGAGAGATAGATATCTCGCCAGGGCCCAGATTCAGCCTGATAGCCCAGCTGGCGATAAGCCTCAGCTAGCTGTAACTTTGCCGCGGTATTATCCGGCTCAGCAAAAACCACCTTATTTAGCACCTCGGCAACCCAGCGATACTCTCCACGCTGTATCGATAGCGCCACTCGCTCAAGTATGGCTTTGGAGCCCCCCATAAACTCCACATAACGCCGCGCAGACTCTTCGGGCGGCAATGGGTTGAGCTGTGCCGGATTGCCTTCATACCAGCCAAAATAATGCTGATAAACCGCCTTACTGTTGTGACTGAGGGTGCCGTAATAACCCCTGAGATGAAAGTTACCAGCTAGACTCTTGGGTAACTGAAGCTTTTCGGCGATCTCTCTGGGGGTATAGCCATAATTGGCCAGCCGCACTGTCTGATCATGGATAAACTTGTACATATCCTGCTGTTGTTGCATCTGTGTAATGATGCGCTCGTGCCCCCAGGTTGGCCAATGGTGACTATTAAAAAAGATCTCCACATCATCTAAGCGCTCAATAGATTGGCCAATATAGTCGCTCCATAGTAGCGCATCACGCACCTTGGCACCGCGCAGAGTCAACACATTGTGCATCACATGAGAGAGCACCTCGGCACCACAGAATGCTCGGTGCTGGGGCAGATAAAAAGTCAATTCCGCTGGCGCTTCTGAGCCGGGCATATTGAAAAAATCAAAGGCTACGCCATCTATGGTCATTGAGCTTTCGGGACGGTCTATAACCACCGTCGGCTGGAGAATAGACGTGCTGCCATAGACAACCTGTTTGCCGAGGCCAGTATCGACATGGCCTGTAACAGAGCGCTCCAGTCCATTGCCAAACATATAGCTGCCACGCCGGGTCATTGCGGGCCCAGCAATAATGTTTTCACTGGTAGACTCAGCCATAAAGCCGGAAGGAGCAATAATAGGCACCTTATTAGCCGCCGCTTGTTCGGCGTTAATCAACGCCAGTACGCCACCAAAATGATCGATATGACTATGGGTAAAAATGATGCCACTAAGATTTATTTTGCCTAGGTGCTGCTCGGCAAACGCCATAGCCGACTCGGTGGTTTCAAGTGTTGTCAATGGGTCCACCAAGATCCAACCTGTCTCTCCCCTAATCAATGTGCTATTGGCAAGATCAAAACCACGCAGCTGGTAGATGCCCGGAGCAACCTCGAAGAGACCGCGAATATTGTTTAGCTTAGCCTGCCGCCAAAGGCTGGGATTTACTGTGTCGGGCGCCGGGCCATTAATAAAGTCGTAGGCGCCTGCATCCCAGACCTGCACACCAGACTCACTGAACACCGCCTCGTTGGGTGCCGCTGCCAGCATGCCGCGCATAGCGTCCTCAAAATCTTGCTGATCATCGAGATCCAGATCTTTAACGAAGTCTTGGTTATGGGCAATGGTAAAGGCACTTGCAGCTTTACTATTGCTCTCAGATGCGGCGGGAGATAACGTCAGCTCGTTGGGCCTGTCACAACCGGACAGCAACAGCGCAGCAATGAGTATTGCACTCAGCCCAGATGAGATTGAGTTAAACTGGCAAGTCTGTAAGCTTTTCATACTACCCCTGATATTATTTATAGTTCTTCGAGGCTAATCTCTCGCTGCAGGGCAGTCACATCAAAAATCATGTAGCGGTCAGCCTGCATCTCTAAGATACCCTGCTCAGTCCACTGGCGAAAGATTTTATTTATTCGTTGCCGCGACCCCAAGCAGAGGCGCGCAAAGTCATTCTGACTGAGCTGTACATCGAGATAGGTACCCTCATCAGTGGTGACACCATAGTCACCAATTAAACTCAGCAGACGCCCTGCCAGACGCACCCTAAGCGGATAAAAACCATGGCGATTCTTGGATAACCCTAAACAGATCATTTTGATGGCTATCGGCTCTCATTAGTTGTTGTCCAAATTATTTACAGCCTAAATGTAAAACGCCACCGACCCTGAAGAGAATCGATGGCGTTAAGATTACCTACAGGACTGAACTGTGCCCTACAGAACCTCGAATAGGCCAGCAGCACCCATACCGCCACCAACACACATGGTAATAACCACATACTTTTCACCGCGACGCTTACCTTCCATCAAGGCGTGCATCACCATACGCGCACCACTCATACCAAATGGGTGGCCAATTGAGATCGAGCCGCCGTTGACATTCAGTCGCTCCATGGGAATACCTAGCTTGTCACGGCAGTACAGGACCTGCACTGCAAAGGCTTCGTTTAGTTCCCAAAGGCCGATATCATCCATCTTTAAGCCATGACGCTGCAAAAGCTTAGGTATAGCAAACACTGGGCCAATACCCATTTCATCTGGCTCACAGCCTGCAACTGCCATACCACGATACACACCGAGCGGCTCCAAATTGCGCTGTGATGCCAGTGTACCCTCCATAAGAACGACTGCAGCCGCACCATCAGAAAGCTGAGAGGCATTACCAGCAGTAATACAGCCGCCATCACGCACTGGCTTGAGACCCTGCAGGTTCTCTAAAGAAGTACCTGGACGGTTGCCCTCATCTAGGGACAGGGTTACCTCTTCCTTGCTAACTTCACCGGTTTCACGGTTGGTCACCAGCTTTGTCGCCGTCACTGGTACAATTTCGTCGGCAAAATAACCCGCTTGCTGAGCCGCTGCGGTGCGCGCTTGAGAAATCACCGCGTACTCATCCTGAACCTCACGAGAGATATTGTATCGCTTGGCCACAGTCTCAGCTGTATCCAACATAGGCATATGAATAAGCGGCGCATGCTTCATGGCCAGCGGATCCGCTACACGATGGGCATTAAACTTTTCGTTTTGAATCAGGCTGATACTTTCACAGCCACCGGCAACAATCACCTGAGAACCATCATTAGTAATATTATTGGCTCCGATAGAGATAGCCATCAGGCCAGAAGAGCACTGTCGGTCAACCGTCATACCAGAAACAGAGACAGGCAGGCCAGCTGCCAAAGCCGCTTGGCGACCCAGATTCATGGTCTGAGTACCCTGTTGCATCGCTGCACCCATAATGCAGTCTTCGATCTCAGCTGGATCAACACCAGCGCGAGCGACAGCTGCGGTTATGGCATGAGAACTCATAGAGGGTGACTCAAGATCATTGAATGCACCGCGAAATGCTCTACCAATTGGGGTTCGAGCGGCTGAAACGATTACTGCTTCTTTCATAGTATTATCCTTGGTTAAATAGTCGTTGTTCTGGTTTGGATTGGCAGCTAGGCTTTGAGCGCCGCCATCGCCTTCATTAAAAACTTCTCAGTCTGCTTTCCGCCCGACTCCAGCGCCTGCTGGTTTGTCTCGTCAGTCAGTTCATCCCAGCGGGCTAGAATAGCCTCGGGGGTCTGTTCGTCCTTGCTCATAAAGATGCCATCTGTCTCAAACATAGTAGACTTGGCATAGCCGCCGGCACCGGCGCAGAGAATAGTTCTAGTTGGCGCTTTTTCATCGCAAAGAATTAATGCCCCTGCAGTAACAGATTCTGCGGTGAGCATACCCAACACCTCTGGGGGCATCAGATCTTCGGTCATACGTGTCCCTGCAGTGGGTGCCAGCGCATTGACGTGGATATTATTTTTGCCGCCTTCAAGCACCAGCGTATTCATAAAACCAAGCACCGCCATCTTGGCCGCACCATAGTTGGTCTGGCCAAAGTTACCGTACATTCCGCTGGAGGAGGTAGTCATGACAATGCGGCCGTAATTTTGCTCGCGCATAATATCCCACACTGCTTTGGTGCAATTCACAGACCCCATCAGATGTACGTCCATCACCAACTGAAAATCCGCTAGATCCATCTTTGCAAACGACTTATCGCGCAAAATACCTGCGTTGTTGATCAGAATATCAACGCGGCCCCACTTATCCATGGCCTGATTGACCATGTCCTGCACCTCATCAAACTTGGCTACATTAGCGCCGTGGGCAAAGGCTTCACCACCAGCAGCTTCGATTAAGGCCACCACTTCCATAGCAGCATCTGAGGACGCGCCGGTACCGTCTCTGGCGCCACCTAGGTCGTTGACCACAACTTTGGCACCGCGCTCGGCCAGTGCCAGTGCATGAGAGCGGCCGAGACCATTACCAGCGCCAGTAACAATGGCGACTTTTCCTGAAAAATTAATACTCATACTCTGTTTCCTTAAAAACTATTTCCTTAAAACTGCTGCCCTGAATTTTGTTATTTGGCCATTTGCACGCTGAGCCACTCAGCGACAAGCGCTGGTTTATCACCACCTTCAATCTCAACCGAGACCTCAACCTTGAAATCATATTGGCCCGGGCGTTTTTCGCTAATATCCAACACTGTCGCATGACAACGGATTTTACTACCCACAGGCACAGGGGCTACAAAGCGCACCTTATCGAAACCCTTATTGACACCCATATAGATGCCCTCGATAAGCAGGTTGTAGCTCTCAGAAAAATAAGACAGCATGGATAGGGTCAAAAAACCATGGGCAATGGTGCCACCAAACGGGGTTTTAGCGGCCGCCTCTGGGTCGACATGGATAAACTGACGATCGAGAGTACATTCAGCAAACTCGTTGACCTGCTGCTGGGTGACTTCGAACCAATCAGTTGGCTCGCAAACATGGCCGATATATTGCTCAATCTCTGATTTCTTAATTACCTGCGGCATAGCCTTATTCCTCTGTTGGTCTGATTTATGAGGCGAATACCCCGCTCAGTACCTGATTGTTAAATTGTCGCCTGCAATAACCCAACGACCCGAAAAACTGCCTTTATGATAAATACTGCACTACACAACCGCTATCACTGAAACTAATTTTATCTATGGTTTGCAGATGCCAAAAATCTAGCGTTTTAGCCAACTATGGTATCGGCATTAAATTGGCACTTATTATGCCATAAATATCTGGAACGCCCAATGTAAAAAAGGCAGCCGCTGGGCTGCCTTTTTATTTTTTTATGACCCTGAAGTCAATTACCAGCCGCAAGAGCGATCCTTATTCTGCTCCTCCAACCAACTATTGAGCGGTGCAAAATAGTCGATAATCGCACTGGCATCCATATCGCGCTGTCCGGTAATAGCCTCCATGGCATCAGGCCAAGGCTGACTCTGCCCCATCGCCAACATATTGCCCAGTTTCTCGCCAGCCGCCTTGTTATTGTAAATTGAGCATTCATGCAACGGACCATCCTGTCCAGCAGCCTCACAGAGTGACTTGTGGAACTGGAACTGAATGATAAATGATAGGAAGTACCGAGTGTACGGCGTATTACCTGGCACATGGTACTTAGCGCCAGCATCAAAATCGGCCTCAGATCTGGCGACAGGTGCAGCAATGCCCTGATACTGCTCGCGCAGCTTCCACCAACCTGCATTGTAGTCTTCCGGCGATATGTCGCCAGAGAAAACCTGCCAACGCCATTCGTCAATCATCTTGCCAAAGGGTAAAAAGGCGATCTTTTCCAATGCCATCTTCATCTGCTGGTTAATGGTAGCTTCATAGCTTTCTTCCGCATCACCCATCAGCCCTTTCGTCTGCAGATAAGCTGGTGTCATGGACAGCTGAACCGTATCTCCCACAGCCTCATGGAAGCCATCATGGGCGCCACCCTTAAAGACCGAAGGCTGATCTTTGTACATCAGATAGTAGTAAATATGTCCGAGCTCATGGTGCAGGGTACCGAACTGCTCAGCAGTGATCTCGACACATTGCTTGATACGTGGGTCATTGCCATTACCCAGATCCCAGGCACTGGCATGGCAGACCACATTGCGATCCTGTGGCTTTTTGAGCAGTGAGTTGCGATAGAAACTCTCGGGTAACGCCGGCAGACCCAGAGAGGTAAAGAAACCCTCCGCAGCCTGAGTCATCTGCACCTCGTCATAACCCTGCTCTTGCAAGGCTGCGGTGATATCTACAGATGCCACACCTGGATAGGGCTCCATAATATCGTAGACATTATCCCAGGTTTGCGACCACATGTTGCCGAGTAGATGAGCAGGAATGGGCTTATCCAAGGCAACTTTTTCCGCACCATAGGTCTCGCTCAATTTGGCTCTGACATGACAGTGCAACTGGTCATAGAATGGTTTCACCTGATCCCAGAGGCGTCTGGACTCTATGGTAAAGGTGTTGCTCTCCATATCGTAACCACCCTGCCACAGCTCCGCTAGGTTCTTATACCCCATCTCGGCAGCACCCAAATTAGCAATTTCAACAAAGCGCTGGTACTGACTGCGATACGATGGTGACACCTGACGCCAACCCTGCCAGACATCCAATAATTCGTCGTAATCTCTAGACTCAGCAAGCACCGCCTCCAACTCCTGAAGCTGGCGACATTCACCAGCCTGATTACAGTACTCACCGGAACCGTATTGACCTTCCATATCAGTGAGAATTTGCGCAAGCTCAGCACGTAACGCCTCGTCATCGGGCGCTGGCGCCGGCGATCCGCGAAGCATCAACTCTATAGCACGCGCTGTCGCAGGATCCATATCCGTACCCAGATACTGTTTGGCCTGCTTGACCATAGCACTTTCAAACGCCAGACCGCGCTCACCCGCCTTAGCTGCCAAGATTGCAGTGTCAGGGGTAATATAGGTACTGCGCACCCAGTAGGCTGCACCAGCTTCTTTGGAGAGTTCAGCACCCTCGCGCTCCATACGGGCTACAAATTCTGCAGCAGTTTCTGTTGGTGCAGACTGACCGCAGCCGGTCAAGATCAGTACGGCTGCGAGCATGGTTAAAAGTTTTAATTTCATAAGATTTCCAAATAATCAGCGGTAATCGGGGTGCAGAACTAGTCTGCACCACGCATCATTTTATTAATTGCTGGCGACACCAAAAGCATCAGCAGCGCAATACCCAAAGCCATATAGCCCACCTGCGAGTAAACCTCGACATAGCCGGCTTTGGCGGTCGCTACATTGGTCATCTGACCCCCAATGGTTTCCGCGCCTGTAGTGCGTGCAATCACTCCGGCCAGGTAATTCGACAGACCGGAATACAGGAACCAGGCTCCCATGGTCATACCCACAATCCGCGCAGGCGCCAGCTTGGTAACTGCAGACAGCCCTACTGGCGAAACCATCAGCTCACCCATGGTATGAATCCAGTAGATCAGGAAGATAAAGATGACAGGCGTGAAACCAACCGCTCCAGATCCTTTCATGCCAGCTACTAGGGCCAAGAAGCCCAATCCGGCCATCGCCACGCCCATAGCAAATTTAACCGGTGTCGATGGGTTTAGCTTGCGTCGGGCTAGCCAGATCCAAAGCCAGGCCATCAGCGGCGCGAACATGAAGATAAAGCCAGCATTCAGAGACTGGAAGACTGGGCCAGGCACAGACCACCCCATAATCTCGCGATCAACCAAGCGTGCGGTAAATAGGTTTAGAGAAGAACCAGCCTGCTCAAACAGAGCCCAGAACGGAATCTGTGCCATCACAAAATAGATTGCAGCCAGCATTCGCGAGCGCTCGTCACCCTCTAGCTTCATCAGCGCAAAACTCACCAACCAGACAAACATAAGCACACCCAGAGGCAACAGGATTCCGCCCATAAGCTCTGCATTCATGACCAGCACCATAGACGCAACAATGATGCCCAGCCCAACTAGGTAGCAGCACCATTCAACATTGATACCCAAAAAGACATCCTCTTTAAGCTTGTCGGGGTTTGGTGGTTCAGCCTTGCCATCCAACCAGCTCTGGCAGGACAAGAATATAATTAGTCCTAGCAGCATACCTATGCCAGCAAGACCAAAGCCGTATTTCCAGCCATGTACTATGCCAAGGTAACCACAGAAAATAGAGGCCAAGAATGCCCCCAAATTAATACCCATATAGAAAATCGTAAAGCCTGAGTCACGGCGCGAGTCGCCGAATCCATAGAGCGAGCCAACAATCGTACTTATGTTGGCTTTAAGGAAACCAACTCCAGCGATTATCAACGCCAGAGACAGGTAGAGAATATTTAGATAGGTCTCCTGAGTCTCCACACGCATGGTAAATTCATCGCGATTTATGCTGGCAGCCAAACCAACCGCTTCAGGTTCAGCAATATCCATAGTTGTCTCGGTAAAGGTCACATAGGACATTCCCTGATCGGTCAAAATGCGTTGCTTGGCATCACCGCCGCGGGCATCCAGCTGAATTTCGTACTGCTTATCGCCATGCAGAATAAGCTGTCGGGAGCCATCGCCCTCAAAACTCATACCAAAGTGACCCAAAGTCAGCAAAATAGCGCCAAATGTCACCGCTTTTCTGGTGCCCAAATAACGATCGGCCAACGACCCTCCAATAATTGTCATCACATAGACCAGAGCACCATAGGCGCCATACAGCATACTGGAGGCCTCGTCTGACATCAGAAAGTGCTGCGTCAGATAGATAATCAACAAACCGCGCATGCCATAGAACGAAAAACGCTCCCACATTTCGGTTAAAAATAGGATTACCAGGCCACGGGGATGGCCAAGGATAGTACGTTCATCGGACTGACCACCTGATGGGGCCTGGGAAACTGGCTCATTCATAGAAGATTTCCTTGAATTAATCGCATTAGTTATTATTTTTTACAGCCGCGCCGAATCTCTCAGCGAACCTCAGGGAAGGCAGGTTATCACAGACAACTTCAGCTGGTAAATCACAGATGCCAACCGACTCCAACAAACTTATAAGGCTAGGTCTCAGCTGTATAAAAAGCTGTTTAAACGGCCGCGAGCAGGCTACTAAACTCCCGAACAATTAAACAATAAAATATAAATTAATTGCATATTAATCAATATATTATCTTTTATTCTTAATGCTTTACTTCACTTGCCGATGGTAGCTAAGCCCAGCAGAATTGCCAAGGCTATTCTGGCAGCACAGAGATACTATGGTGGTTTATCTAATTGGCGTCAAATACGGATTCATTGGCACCAATTCATAAGACCTTGTCAGAGCGCCAAGCTATGGTATTTGCTGCAATCGCGCACCAAGGGATAACTAAGCATGACAGCAGAACTAACAGAATTTCGCGCCGAGGTCGCAGCATGGCTGCGGGATAACAACCCGGCTGACCCAGGGTTTTTACTACCTCAGACTTTTATGGAAGTGGGCTCAGAACGCATACTCGACTTTCTTCGCGAATGGCAACATAAAGTTTGGTCGGCTGGCTATTTGGGCATGGCCTGGCCAGAAAAGTATGGCGGCCGCGGCCTCTCCCCCATCTATCAAACCATCGCCGACGAAGAAATGCGGCGCCTGCAAGTGCCTATCTGCTTCAATGTTATTGGCCTCGGCTGGGCGGGCCCACTGATTCTGGATATAGGCTCTGACTACGAGAAAGAGAAATACCTCAAAGGTATTCTCAATGCCGAGGATATATGGTGTCAGGGTTTTTCAGAGCCCAATCACGGCTCTGACCTTGGTGCGATACAGACCCGTGCAGAGCGTGATGGCGATGCCTATGTAGTCAATGGCAGTAAAATATGGACCACCATGGGCAACTATGCCAAATATATGATCCTGTTGGCGCGCACCGACACCCAGGCCGAGCGGCGCTACAACGGTCTGTCGTTCTTTCTAGCGCCGATGGACGCCGACGGCATTAGCACTGCGCCGATCAAAAAGCTCACCGGCGAATACGGCTTTACCGAGACCTTCTTTACTGATGCCCGCATCCCTGTTGACTGCATCATGGGTGAGGAAGGTCAGGGCTGGCGTATTGCGATGAAGACTTTGCAATATGAGCGTGGCGCAGAGACCGGTGCCGCTGGCGGCATACAGATTCTCTCTATCATGATGGAAGACCTGCTGCGCATGGCACAGGATATGGAGCGTGACGGCCAACCACTTTTAAAAGACCCAGTCACCCGTGACAATCTGGTGAAGTTCCTTATCGAAGAAAAATCCGTCTATTTGGCTCAGCAGCGCGCCGATATACCTGCGCTATGCGCGGATTATCCCAATTCACTGCAACTGTCGAGCAAACTGCGTAGCACTGAGTTCTTTCGACGAATGCGCCAGTACGCATTAAACCTGCAGGGTGCCCAGGGTTCCCTGTATGTGGGAGACGACCAGGCTATTGATGGTGGATTTTGGCAACGCGCTTATCTAAACAACTTCTCCACAACCATTGGTGGTGGTACCAGCCAGGTACAGGCAAATATTGTCGGCGAGCATGTGCTCGGCCTACCAAAAGATTAGGGAGTGGACCAAATCATGACAAGAACAGCCAATATGACGCTCAACTTTAGTGATGAGCAAGCAATGATTCTGGAGAGTGCCAAGGCATTTTGCGCAGATAAGTCGCCAATAACTGTGGTGCGCAGCCTACTGGACTCAGATAGAGGGTATCTACCTGAGGTCTGGGATGAAATGGTCGCTCTGGGCTGGACTGGTATTTCGATCCCTGAGCAATACGGCGGCTCAGATCTAGGTGTGGGCTCGATTATCCCACTCATTGAAAGCATGGGCAGGCATTTGCACTGTGCCCCACTAATATCAACCAGCCTTGCAGCTCAGGCGATTCTTCGCGGCGGCTCAGAGCAACAAAAACAGACATGGCTGCCCAAGATAGTCGAGGGCGCCATAGGCACATTGGCAGTGCTGGATAACAGTGACTGGGGTGCCTCCCTGAGCGCATGTACTCTGGAGACCTCAGATCAAAAGCTACGCTTATCAGGCCGTAAGTTACTGGTTAGTGATGCCTCGGTCGCAGACTTCTTTGTTGTGTCTGCCAACCATCAGGGGAAGGCCTGCCTTGTTATTGTTGATGCGGCTCAGCTAGCGCCAGAGTGTCTGCACAGAAAAACGCTTATTGACGAAACCAAACGCGCCTGCGATATAGACTTTAGTGGCGTAGAAGTTGATGCTAGCGCTCTGCTTCCCAATGGCGAGGCCGCGCTGCGCGATATAAGACTGCTCGGCGCCCTATTCAGTGCCGCTGAGGCCACAGGTAGCTGCGCTGCTACACTAGATTGCATCGTTGACTACCTGACCACCAGAATACAGTTTGGCAAGCTTATTGGCTCCTATCAGGCCCTCAAGCACCCCACTGTGGATATTCTGTTGCAGATGGAGGCCTCACGTTCGCTGCTGTATCAGGCTGCAAGCATAGTCTCTGCCGCGTCTGTGGATACTGATGTCGAAATAGCCTGCCGAATGGCCAAGGCACAGGCCACTGAGGCCTTGTTATTTGCTGGCGACCGTGCCGTGCAGTTCCACGGTGGTATGGGCTTTACCTATGACTGTGATGCCCAGCTGTATCTGCGGCGCGGGCAATGGCAACAACATCAATATGGCGACGCGCAGCATCACCGCCGTCATCTTGCAGCCCTGTTACTGGACTAAGCACGACCATCAGATCTACAGACCGCAATATCGACACTGCCCCCTTCTTGTAGGGGGCATCAAAAACTGCTGTCAAACGATCTAGTCAGGCATCATGTTTCGTATACTAAGCAACAAAAATAAGTCTTAATCCAGCAGGGGTTTACAATGACAAAAGCGAATAGCATTAAAGGGATTGCCGTCTCGTTAATGATTGGCGCATTAATTATTTTAGCTGGCAGTCAGGGCAGCATTCAGCTGCAGGGGCTGCCACTGTTTCTGATCTGTGGAGCTATCGGCTTCGTGCTTCACTGGGCGGTCTTTGCGCCCTCCTATGCCTTTCAGACTGAGCATTATTTTGATCTTACGGGCTCGATCTCATACATCACCACGGTGATTGCTGCTCTGCTGCTCAATCCGACACTGGATATCCGCGACATCATCATTGCAGCTATGATTGGCATCTGGGCACTGCGGCTCGGATCCTTTCTATTTTGGCGCATCAAGAAAGATGGACAGGACAAGCGATTTATTCAGATGAAAACCCAGTTTCTGTGGTTTTTGATGACCTGGACCCTAGGCGGGCTATGGGTGCTGGTCACTATGGCGGCAGGGCTTGCAGCGCTGACTTCAGACACCTCGGCGCCACTGGGTGTGCTGGGTTATCTCGGCATCGCACTCTGGATCGCCGGCATGGCAATTGAAGTTGCTGCAGACAGCCAAAAAACAGAGTTTAGAAAGGATCCAGCCAATCGCGACCGCTTTATAACCACAGGAATTTGGGCCTGGTCTAGACATCCAAACTATTTTGGCGAGATAACCCTTTGGCTGGGCCTCGCACTATTGGCTCTGCCTGTGCTATCCGGCTGGCAGCTGGCCACCATGATCTCACCGATCTTTGTCTACGTGCTGCTCACCAAGATTAGTGGTATTCCCTTACTGGAAAGACTAGCTGAGAAAAAATGGGGAGATGATCCAGAATTTAGAGCTTACACTGACTCAACACCAGCTCTGATGCTGCGCAGACCCAAGCAGTAATCCTTAGGAGCCGTTGGGCATTACCGAGCCGGTTTGTGGTTTAAGGCTGGGGAGGCAACGGCTTTCTAGCAAAAGGCCTTCTAGCCAAAGGCCGTCTAGCAAAAAGCTTCCTAATAAAAAGCTTCCTTAACAGTAACGCCCTACAAACTCCTGCACCTGCTCAAACGCCTGATCTGCCTCGGGAAGCTGGGGGTAGAAGATAGGCCACACATGGGGCATATCTTTCCAATACAGAAACTCAGCGGTAGACCCTGCGGCTACAGCCTTGTTCACATAACGCCTACCATCATCACGCAGAATCTCAGTGTCACTCGCCATGATTAGCGTTGGCGGTAGATTGGCAAGATCACCTAGCAAGGGCGACAATACTGGATCGCTGGTATTATCTCGGGCAATTAAACGCGCACTAAGTGGAATTAAAAATTTTGGTAGTTTGGCCATCTGGCCCGCCAGAGGCTTGAGCATCAGGTCTGATTCGAGATTACTGGTAATGCTGGGGCTGCTGTAGCGGCAGTCTGTAACCGGAGAGAAAGCCACGGCTGCATTGGGTTGCCTGCGAGACGTATCGCGTAGCCAAGCCAGCAACATCAGCGTGAGATTACCTCCAGCCGAGTCGCCTGCCACCAGCACAACCTCTGCTGGCTGCTCACCCTGTGGCCCATTATTAAGCATCCAGTCATAACAGCTGCGGCAATCATCCGCAGAGTCTCTGCGACTGTGCTCAGGGGTTAATCTGTAGTCAATCGATAACACTGCGCAACCGGTTAGCTCAGATAGCTTACTAGTCATCACCCGATGACTCTTAGGGCTACCCGCAAAGAAGGCACCGCCGTGAATATACAGCAGGCGGCGGTTATTCTCCCTATCTACGCCTGGAGCCACCACCCATTCGGCAGGCACGCCACCGGCATCCACCGTCTTGAACTCACTGACGCAGAGCGCTTCGGCCGCGCCAAAAAAGTCCTCCATCGCCTCGCGCATAATCGGCACACGCTGCTTAATGGAAAGTTTACTGGACCTGGCGGGACTACTTTTTAGACGCTGGACAATGTCTTCCATAGCCACCTGAGAGCGGCGCTGAAACTCGGGGTCATCAGTCTGTATCAGCCTACCTAGCGGCAGGTCAAACTGCGCAAGGTCTTCCCTGCGCAGCTGCCGATAACCCAGCCAGCCTAGGACACCCAGACCAATCGCTGCTGACAGTGCTGAGAGCTCCATACCTAGGCAGAATAGCTCAGCTGATTGAATTTCTTCTGGTGGAAGTCACCATCACCGAAGCTCACATTAATCATCATCAGGCGCTTAACATAATGGCCAATGTTTAACTCATCGGTCATGCCAATACCACCATGGATCTGAATAGCCTCCTCGCCGATTAACTTGCCGTAGCGCGCTACAGTAGCCTTGAGGGCATGCACGGTTTTTAGTAGAGCAGCTGAGTCATCTTCGCCCGCCTGACAGAGTGCCCGATACAGCATAGATTTGGTCTGCTCGCAGGCCATAAAGTTGTCCACCATGCGGTGTTGAAGTACCTGGAACGAGCTGATCGGGGTATCGAACTGCTGTCGGACCTTGGTGTATTCAACCGTGGTGCTGTTAAGTGTCGACATAATACCCAGCGCCTCAGCACTCAGACCCATCAGAATCTGTGGCATCACCTGATCAATCAAATCCATACCTTCACCCGCTGTGTTTAACAGCTGTGACTCATTGACCAGTACATCGTTAAAGGTGACTGTGGCAGCGCGCTGACCATCCATCATCTTATAGCTCTTAACCTCGACGCCGGGAGCAGATGCGTCCACTAAAAACAGATTGATGCCAGCGCGATCAAACTGCCCGCCTGAGTGGCGCGCAGTCACAATAAACTTGTCTGCGGTACCACCGTTGGCAACCACAGTCTTTGTGCCGTTGATCTTAAACCCGCCGTCACAGGCAGTCGCAGTAGTTGCAACATCAGTCATCTCATAGCGCGACTGAGCTTCTGTAGAGGCCAGCGAACCCATGCAGCTGCCATCGATCACACTGGGAATTAACTCTGCTTTAAGTGCGCTGTTATCTGAGGCAGACAACAAACCACCAAACACCACCACGGTAGAGGCATAGGGCTCGACTACAATCCCTTTACCCAACTCTTCCATAACTGCCGCAATATCTTCTACTGTGCCGCCAAAGCCACCGTACTCCTCAGCAAAGGGCACGGACAACCAGCCCAGCTCGGCAAACATTGACCAGTATTCACGGCTGATACCCTCTTCTGATTCAACAATTTTGCGTCTGGTGTCAAAGTCGTACTCATCACGAACAAAGCGCGAGACGCTATCTTTGATCATAATTTGCTCTTCGGTAAAATCAAAATTCATCTGTAATAACTCCTGAAATCTTTCGTTGGCTCAACCCTTGGGGAGCCTGCTTATAAACCCAATACCGCCTTGGCGATAACATTGCGCTGTACCTCATTGGAACCACCATAAATGGTCGCGGCACGGCCATACATATATTTGCCGCGGGCCTCGAAGGCGAAGTTATGGCCTAGCTCATCAGCATCCAGGTTGTCTGGCAATGCACCACCGTAATAAGACGCCAGCTGCAGCTGCAACTCGTGAATCGCCTGACTGATCTCAGTGCCCTTAATTTTCAGCAGTGATGACTCAGGCCCGGGCATACCCCCTGCCGCCATAGAGGCAAACACCCGCAGCTCTGTGTATTCCAAAGCCATGAGTTCCATTTCAATATCTGAAAGTCGCATCTGGAAAATAGGGTCCTCTATCATGGCCTTGCCGCCATTGACCTCAACCCGTGCGCGCAACTTCAGAGAATCGAGCATACGGGTGGAGTCAGCCACCTCAGCCATACCAGTGCGCTCATGGGCCAGCAGGGCCTTGGCGTAGGTCCAGCCTTTATCCTGCTCGCCAATCAGATTTTCTGTAGGCACTTTTACATCTTCGAACAGAACCTCGTTGAGACTGTGCTTACCGTCGATGGTAACAATCGGCTTCACGGTGATACCTGGGGTTTTCATATCGATCAACAAAAAGCTAATCCCTTCCTGTTTGCGCATGCCTTTGCTGGTGCGCACTAGGCAAAAGATCCAATCAGCGTACTGGGCAAAGGTGGTCCAGATCTTACGACCATTGACGATATAGTTATCGCCAGCGTAATCAGCACTGGTATTTAGTGCGGCAAGGTCAGAACCTGCGCCGGGCTCTGAATAACCCTGACACCACCAATCCTCGCTCTCGAGGATACGCGGTAAGAATCGTGCCTTCTGCTCTTCGCTACCAAAGGTATAGATAACTGGAGCAACCATTTTCAGTCCAAAGGGAACCACATCTGGGATGCCTGCTAGGCCACGCTCCGTCTCATAGATAAACTTTTGCGTTGTAGACCAGCCGGTACCGCCATATTCCTTAGGCCATCCCGGTGCTATCCAGCCCTTGGCGTAGAGTTTTTTCTGCCAGGCAACTATGCCTTCTTTATAGTCAGTGCCCGCTGAGCTTCCCAGCTTGGCAACTATTGCGCTGTCGTATTCTCGGGCAAAAAAGTCCCGCACCTCATCGCGAAATGCCAGATCCTCTGCTGAAAATTTAATATCCACGGATGTTCACTCCTCAAAAAATTGATGCCACATCATAGGTTGTGGCAGTTGTTATGTCGATATAAAAAGATCTCAACTATTTACGGTCTATTGGGTTATTTCAGACCTGTCTCTGACCTGGTCACAGAGACCTTATATAGAAGGCTAAACAGTTAGTCCTTAGTCTGGGCTCGATAATAAGCTATTAACCGACAAACTCTGTCGGCGAGCTACGAGTGCGCGGTCACTGTTGACAATGACTCAGCTTGCTCAGAGCTCAGATGGCTGCCGCCAAGTAGCTAGACTGCTTAATGGCAGCCTTGGCATCCAACTCTGCAGCCTCGAAGGCGCCACCCACCAAACTAGCCTCAACCCCAGCCTTAGATAGCTCATCAAAAAGACTGCGCTCTGGCAGCTGACCCGCGCAGATAATCACCGTATCCACCTCTACCAACTGGGGCTGCCCCTCGATACTGATATGCAGCCCCTGATCATCGATTTTGCGGTACTGGATACCGTTCATCATCTGTACTCCCCGCTTAGCCAGTGACAGCCGATGGGTCCATCCAGTGGTTTTACCCAGCCCACGCCCCACTGGCGTAGCCTTGCGCTGCAGTAGAAATACCTGACGATCCGCCGCCTCTACCTGAGGGACAACGCCTGTGACGCCTCCGCGGGGATGATTTTTAAAATCAACACCCCATTCTCTGGCAAAAACCTCCTTGTCCATCGCTGCAGAGACTCCTTTGTGCATAATCAGCTCAGAGACATCAAAACCAATACCTCCGGCGCCCATCACCGCGACCTTTTTACCCACCTTCGCGGTGCCACGAATAACATCAATATAGCTGACTACCATAGGGTGATCTATGCCTTCGATATCGGGCACCCGCGGCGTAATGCCGGTAGCAACAACCACATGTTCATAGCCACCGAGTTTCAAATCATCGGCGCAGACTTTTGTATTGAGGCGCAGGTCGACATTATGTACATCTAGCATGCGTCGGTAATAGCGCAGGGTTTCATAAAATTCTTCTTTCCCCGGCACCTGCTTGGCGAGATTAAACTGACCGCCAATCTCTGTGCCAGCATCATAAAGCGTTACCGAATGACCGCGCTCGGCAGCCACAGTGGCATAGGCTAGCCCCGCGGGCCCTGCACCCACTACAGCTATCTTTTTGGGCATCTGGCTAGGGGCATAATTAAGCATAGTTTCATGGCAGGCCCTTGGATTAACCAGGCAACTAATCTCCTTGCCCTCAAAGCCATGATCCAGACAGGCCTGATTGCAGCCAATACAGGTGTTGATCTCGTTCTCACGGCCCTCAAAGGCCTTTTTGACCAGCTCTGCGTCTGCCAGCATGGGTCTGGCCATGGACACAATATCCGCCTCGCCATCGGCCAGAACTTTCTCTGCCACATCGGGCATATTAATGCGATTGCTAGTGATACAGGGAATACTAAGCTCTTTGCGCAGGCGCCCTGTTACCCCTGAAAAAGCCGCACGAGGCACCATGGTTGCTATTGTAGGCACTGCCGACTCATGCCAGGTAAAGTGAGTACTGATAATTGTCGCGCCGGCTTTCTCCATCTCTTTAGCTAGCAGCACTACCTCATCCCAAGACATACCACCCTGCAACATATCCATCGCGGCGATACGGAATATCAGAATAAAGTTTTCACCCACCTCCGCGCGACAGCGACGCATAATCTCCAAGGGGAAGCGCATACGGTTTTCAAAACTGCCACCCCACTGATCATCTCGCTGATTGGTTTTTTCTACCAAAAAGGTGCTCAGCAGGTAGCCGGCTGAACCAATAATTTCAACGCCATCGTACCCAGCCAATTTGGCCATTTTGGCGCACTGCACATGGTCGTTTATCTGCTTTTGCATACCGGCCTCATCCAACTCATTAGGCACCAGTGGTGAAAGTCTCGAACGCACGGCTGAGGGGCCAACTAACTTGGGGGTCTCGGCGAGTGGTCCAGCATGGAGAATCTGCATGCAGATTTTTATATCTGGGTCTACGGCATGCACAGCCTCTGTGATCTGTCGGTGATCTGCTGCATGCTCTGGGGTCGACATTTCCGAACCCATACCGCCCTCTTCGTTAGGGCTGATACCACCAGTGATCATCATGCCAACACCACCCCGTGCGCGCTCGGCAAAATAAGCGGCCAGACGCTCAAAGCCCCCTTCAACCTCTTCCAGGCCAGTGTGCATAGACCCCATCAGGGCGCGGTTTTTAAGCTGTGTAAAACCCAGATCCAGAGGCGTAAAAAGATGCGGATATACGGGATGAGATTTGCTAGTCATGCTGAGTCCTTTTAAATAAACCTTGGAGGCAATAGCTGCGCTTGGCCTGGTTGTTAGAGCATTGAATCTGAGTCAAAACGCGTGGCGCGCTGAAATCCCGGCCTCGCTTTAAGGCGCTCATAATAGGCTCTGGTATTAGGCTTAAAACCCTCACTCAGTTTCAGACTATCTGCCAGATAGAGAGCATAGCCAACGGCGATATCGGCAACGGTAAATCTGTCTGCACAGAGATACTCTCGCTTCGCTGTAGTATCTTCCAACGCCCGTAAACGGGAGTGGAACCAGGTGGCGTAGTCTTCCGCCACACTGGGTAGCCGCCTCTCTTTGGGCTCTAGATAGGTATATCTCAGCACCAGCGTCTGAGGAAAGGTCAGGGTGGCGTCGCTGCGGTGTAACCAGTTCAAATAGAGACCATAATCAGGCTCGTCAACAGCCACTCCAAGTGACGAGGGACCATGCCTTTCAACTAAATATTGGCTTATACCAGCGGATTCAGTCATTTCCACATCGCCATCGGTAAAAAATGGCACTGTGCCAATTGGATTGATGTCCGTATAACCAGGGTGCACAAAACGCGGGGGGAATTGCATTACCTCAATCTCGTAATCGAGCCCCAATTCCTCTAATGTCCACAGTGGGCGAATCGATCTTGAGCCGGCGCAGTGCCAAAGTTTTAGTGCCATTAGTTGGTCTCTTCTTGTTGGTATATTTCGATTAATACGTCGTCGGCGGCCACTTGGTTGCCTGCCACTGCGGTCACCTCCTCTACGGTCCCATCTACCTCGGCGATAATTTCATAGTGCATTTTCATGGCTTCCAGTATCGCGAGATTTTGCCCCTTGACCACCTGATCACCGGGCTTGACCAACACCTCTAGCAACAACCCGTGCATTGGCGCTACCACGCGCCCACCGCCTGCAGCTTCATCCACTGCGCCGTCGAGAATAATCTGATCTTTAAACAGGGCGCTGCGGCCTTCAATAGAACAGTAGAGCTGCCCTTGCTGGCGCAGCTTGTAGATGGCCACTCTAGACTGGCCATTAACATTTAGGCTGGCCCTCTGCCCCTCTAGGGTCAGGAGTTGAATTTCCGCCTGCTGCTGGGACTGGGTACAGCTCACCCGATAGGTATCTGCACTATTGGCCAGAGGTGAAATAGATAAATCGTAGACAGACTCGCCAAATTGGTACTGCTTGCGAGACACCAGAGCACTGGCCATGGTCCAGTTTTTAAGCTGGTGGCTACTCAGGGTGCTTCTGGCAAAATGGCGCTGATATTCAAGGTTTAAATCAATTACAGCAGCGGCTGCCGCATCATCTAAACCGGGTTCAGCCACAGCCAACTCTGCATCGCCAAACTCCTCAGCAATAAAGGCTGTGGTGGCAGCGCCATCGATAAAACGCTGCTTTTCCAGGCACTGAATCAGGAAATCTTTGTTATTGGCCGTGCCAAACAGCACAGTACCTTTGAGTGCTTCAATCAGCCGTAATCGAGCAGTTTCTCGGTCGGGCCCATAGCCAATCACCTTGGCCACCATAGGGTCGTAAAAAGGTGAGATTGCCTGGCCAGTGCGAATACCGTCGTCTATGCGCACACCAACCCCAGTAGCAGGCTGCCATAGGTCCACAGGTCCAGAGGCAGGCAAAAAGTCTTGACTGGGGTCCTCTGTGTAAAGGCGTACTTCTATGGCCGCACCCCGCAGCCTTACCTGCTCTTGAGTAATCTCAAGCGGGTGACCCTGGGCCACATTAATTTGCAGCTCGACAAGGTCCAACCCGGTAATCAACTCGGTCACCGGATGCTCAACCTGTAGCCTGGTATTCATTTCTAAAAAATAAAACGCACCACTAGCATCGAGTAAAAATTCCACCGTACCAGCGCCGCGATAGTTGACACTTTTTGCGGCATCAATAGCCGCCTGACCCATCTGCTCACGCAGCGTTGGCGTTATAATCGGACATGGCGCCTCCTCAACGACCTTCTGGTGTCGACGCTGCACTGAGCAGTCTCTCTCCCCTAAGTGAATAGTATGGCCCTGACTGTCGGCAAACACCTGAATCTCGACATGGCGCGGCTGAATAATAGCTTGCTCCAAAATTAGCTCACCGGAGCCAAATGCACTTTCCGCCTCGGCGCGCGCCAACTTTATGGCCTTGCCCAGCTCTCTATGGTCATGCACTAGGCGCATACCCCGGCCACCACCACCGGCCGCAGCCTTGACCATTAGCGGCAGCTCAAGTTTTTGACCCTCAGCCAATAAGGTGGCGTCCGACTGGTCTAGACCCTCGTAGCCAGGTACACAGGGCACCCCTGCCTGAATCATACGTCGCTTGGACTCAGCCTTATTGCCCATGACATCGATGGCCTCTCTGCTAGGGCCAATAAACACCAGACCCGTAGACTCGACGGCCTCAGCGAAGGCAGCGTTTTCGCTTAAAAAACCATAGCCTGGATGAATAGCTTGAGCACCGGTGGCGGCCGCGGCGGCAAGAATATTTTCTGCTACAAGATAGGACTCGCCGACGGGGCCAGGACCTATACAGACAGATGCATCAGCCAGATGCACATGAGGCGCATCAACATCGGCCTCGGAATAAACCGCTATGCTGCGGTAGCCCAGCTTTTTGGCGGTACGAATAATCCGGCAGGCAATCTCACCGCGGTTAGCAATCAAAATACTGTTGAAGGGTTTCATTAATAGAATTCCTGTTATTTGTTCCAAGAGGCAGGTCGTTTTTCGACAAACGCTGCTACCCCTTCTAGACCCTCAGGGCTGAGCATGCACTGAGCAAATCCCCGAGCGGCAAAATCCAAAGCCTCGGCACGGGGACGACGCAATGACTCAAACAAAATACTTTTGGTAACCGCATTAGCGCCTGGTGCACAGGCTTTAATCTGCGCCAGTATGGTCTCGCACTGAGCTTCCAACTCCGCTGCATCCGCGGCCACGGCATGCGCAATTCCCATAGCCACAGCCTCTTCCCCCTTAAATTTTGCCCCGGTCAGCATTAGCCGTCGCGCCTGCGTCAAGCCCACTCGCTCGGTTACAAAGGGGGCAATCTGTGCTGGCGGTATTCCCAGGCTGGTCTCGCTTAAACGGAACCGAGCATCGGCAGTGACCAGTGTCACATCGCCGACGCAGGCTAGCCCCAAACCACCGCCAATAGCCGCACCCTCGACCAGAATAATCACCACCTGAGGCTGCTCATTGAGTTTAATCATCAGGTCGCCAAAGCTGCGATTGCTCGCCGCTACCTCATCAGCATCAGTGGCCTGCATACCTGATTTGAACCCTTTGATATCGCCACCGGCACAGAACACTCCGCCCGCGCCACGCAACACTATGGTGCGCAGGCTGCGGTCTTGGTGCACAGCATCCAATACCAGATGTAACTCCTCAGTCATTTCTGCCGACAGCGCATTCTTAGCCTGCGGGCGGTTAAACCAAATTTTAAGCACAGAGTCATTCCGCTCTAACAGCAGAGACTGGGTAGCCGGTAATTTGCTCTTTGATAAATCAGTCATAGTTACTCTCAATTATTCGTAGCCCAGAGTTACAGACGGGCAATACCAAAGCTATTTGGACGCACAGTTCTGTGGCGCGCCTCACGCACAGTTTCTAGCAACAAACCCAGGGTTTTACGCATATTGCGGGGGTCGATCATGCCATCGTCCATCAGATGGCCCGAGCAATAGAAAGCATCAGACTGGGAGTCAAAAACATGGGCCAGCTGTTTTTCTTGGGCCGCCAGCGCCTCTTCATCTGGCTTAACGCCCATGGCTGCTGCTTTACCTCGAGCCACCATCGACATGGTTTTAGCCGCCTGCTCGCCCCCCATAACTCCCATCTTGGCGTTGGGAAAGGTGTATAAAAAATCGGGGTCATAGCCGCGCCCACACATGCCGTAATTACCTGCACCAAAACTAGCCCCAGTCATAAAAGTGATGCGTGGCACTTCAATATTGCGCACTGCCTGAATCATTTTTGAGCCGTGCTTTATCATGCCCGCCTGTTCAGACTTGGTGCCAACGATGTAGCCTGTGGTATTTTGGAAAAACAGCGCGGGAATATTGGCCTGATCTAGCAGCTGCAAAAACTGCGTGGCCTTATTGGCACCCTGGGGGTCAATTGGGCCATTATTACCAATAATACCGACCGCCTGACCATAGATCTCTGCCTGAATACAGACTGTGGAGACCCCAAAGCGCGGTTTAAAATCAAGAAAATCAGAGCCATCCACGACACGGGCCACCAGCTCTCGCATATCGTAAGGAGTGCGATAGTCCACCGGTATGACTCCCGCCAGTTCGTCTGGATCATAGATCGGCTCGGCAAACTGCTTGGGCTCAGGCAATTGGCAGTTGTCATTCCACTGCAACCTCGCGACCACTTCGCGGCAGATCTGAATACCATGGCCATCGTTTTCCGCCAGATATTCTGCCAAGCCAGAGGTGGTGGCATGCATTTCAGACCCGCCTAGCTCCTCTTCTGTCGCTATTTCACCTGTAGCAGCCTTGAGCAGCGGAGGTCCAGCCAAAAACGCCCGCCCGGTGCCCTTAACCGCGATGACATAATCACTTAAACCCGGCATATAGGCGCCTCCAGCAGTCGAGGAGCCATGCAATATAGAGACCACCGGGATCCCCTCTTTACTCAATTTAGCCAGAGTGCCAAATAGATCGCCACCCGCACTAAAGCCCTCGACTGTATAGTTCATCAGATCGCCACCAGCACTCTCTACCAGATGCACAAAGGGCAGCTTCTGCTCCAGAGAAATCTGCTGAGCCCGTCGAATTCTGTAGCCCCCAGCTGTGGTCATTGATCCAGCTAAAATGCCACTGTCGTCTACCACTACGGCACAGCGGACCCCGGAAATAAACCCGATACCAGAGATTACCGTAGACCCAGGAATCGATTTAGCCTCATCCTTGGTGTCCAGTTTATAGCCGGCGAGATTGCTTATTTCCAAAAATGGCATGCCAGGGTCAAGTAAGCGCGCCAATCGCTCTCTCGGGGTTAACTGCCCGCGCTTATCAAAGCGCGGTTTGCGCTGCTCAGAGATCGCTCGACCGCGACCGTTGAGCTCATTGAGCTTATCCACCAGCTCAAGCATCTCTGCCCGCTGCTTTAGGTAGGTCGCCGAACTGGTATTTATTTTTGAGGCAAATACTGCCATGGCTGTATCTCCAGATTATTCTTATTTTTTATTTGAGTTGCTGCGCAATCGCCGCACTGACAGTAACCGGCATTGCCAATAACAGCTGTGCATAGCCTTTGCCCTGTGCATCGTTGCGAATACTGGCCATGCCACCACCACCCAGCACATCCTGAATCAGATAATTAATCGCATCAGAGCCAGGCATGAAATACCGCTGCACATATTGGGCGGTCTTGCCGGCTGCTTCGGGAGGCAAAAAGTGTGCAAAACAGTCCGCCACAACCTGCTCGGTAAGCGCAGCATAGATATAGGGAAGATACTCTGATCGCCGCGCAATAATCCCAACATTGGCCTTATCACCCTTATCACCACTGCGACCCCAAGCCAGCTTAATCAGGGGCACAGAGACCGTAGAATCAGTATCCAATACAGGGAGCGCTGGGGCGTCAGGCCTAATCAACGCAGAGTGATCTAGCGCAGTACCCTGAGTATCCGGCACATCAAAAACAACACCATCTATATCGACCTGAATCTTTGCCGTACCCTTGGGCAGTGCAAAGGAAAATAGTCGCACCACAGGTGATGGGCTGGGTCTGGCTCCAGCAAAACCAGAGAGCCCAGGCGGAGTCGCCAGACCCAGACCCACGGCCTCTTTGAGCATAATGCCAATACCGGCAGCATCTGGGTGCTTGGCGGCAATCTTCATCACCAGCTCACGACAATCAGTGACCCTAGCATTGCTACCAAACTGACTCTCGGCGCCAATCAACTCAACGCTCGTTTCACTAAAATCGGCCATACCAAACTGGTTTAAGGTGCGCCGAGACGCCGCAAAAATGGCATTGGCTAACTTCTTGGCCTTGCGATCTGCATCCAGCCCATAAAATGTCATATTGGTGCCGCCGCGAAACTCATCGGCGTAAGTAGTACAAACCTTGTATGAATCAGGCGCTGGCAGGCCAGTTGCACCTGTTACACGCACTAGGTTGTCCTCGATCTGCTGTAGCCTAACAGCGGAGAAATCACAGATCACATCAGGCAGTCTATAGGCTTGGGGGTCACCAATTTCGTAGAGCATCTGCTCGGCAATAGTGGCACGGCTTACCAGCCCTCCTGTGCCCTCTGGCTTAGAGCAGTCAAAGCTGCCATCTGCACGCACCTCAGCAATTGGGTAGCCAATGGTCTCTAGACCCTCAACCTCTTCCCAATCAGTAAAATTGCCACCCGTAGCCTGGGGGCCGCATTCGATAATATGACCGGCCAATGAACCCATGGCCAGCTTGTCAAAATCATCTCGCCCCCATCCAAACTGATGGATACAGGCACCCAATGTCACTGCACTGTCGACACAGCGGCCAGTCACCACAATATCTGCTCCCTTTTCGAGTGCCGCAGCAACCGGAAAGGCACCCAGATAAGCATTAATGCTGGCAATTTTATCGGTAGCTGGAAACGGCGCGCCGGTAAACATTTCGCTATAACCCTCGGCTGCCAACTGATCTCGCTGGGAGATCATATCGTCCCCCAGCACGCAGGCGACTTTTAGATCTAAACCCATCTCTGTAATCACAGCGCGCAGCGCATTGGCACAGGCCTGGGGGTTGACTCCACCAGCGTTAGAGACGATTTTTACGCCCTGACGAGCAATTTCTTTAAGGTTCGGCTTCATAGCCGCAGTGACAAAGTCTAGGGCATAGCCATGGTCTGGATTCTTAGCCCGGGCTCGGGCCATGATCGACATAGTAATTTCGGCGAGGTAATCGTAGACGATAAAGTCCAGATTGCCTTCTTTGAGGAGCTGCGGCGTGGCGCGGGCTGCGTCACCCCAAAAGCCGCTGGCGCCAGCGATGCGCAGGGTTTTCTCTACCATGGGCTATTTTCTCCAAAACAGCGATAAGACATCTAGATACTACTGATTTGAAGGCAGATACTCTTTGGATTCTATGCCAGCAATATAAGAGCCTATGCCAAATGTCTACGCAATGGATCCCAACCTAAGCCTGAGATCCCGATGCCAGCTTCATACGCTCAAGGTAGATCGAGGCCATAATAAAGCTAAAGGGGGCTGCTGCAGAGAGAAGATCAGCACTTAACAGCGCCTTAGTGAGCGGCTCAAAGACTTGATTTGCGGAGAAAACATCACTTAAAACCCCAGTCATAACCGCACCTATACCCAGCCCAAGCAGATTTGAAGCAACCAGCAACAGTCCAGTCATAACACCTCGCAGGCGCACCGGCGTCAGATCCTGGACTGTCGAAAATGCGGGGCCATAAAATGAGCTGACGCTAAACATACCGGCCGCCATTCCTATGTAAAACAGCGCGGAGGATGGCTCTACAAACCGAAATGAAATAAGCAATGGCGTCACCCCAAGCATAAGGAGGGCCAAAAATCTCACCCGCCCCCCCTTATATCGGGCCTGATACCAGTCGCTGAGTATGCCCCCTAAAAACGTGCCCGCTGTACCAAAGACTATGTAAATAAGCCCATAGGTGGCGCTTATTTCACCAATACCAAAGCCTCTCTCACGCTCCAGCCAGACAATAGCAAACTGCCCAGCACCCAGGGGAATGTGCAGAAATACCGCCCCCAGCATAGTCCAAGCTAGGGCTGGCGTAGACTTCACAACCCGAAACACATCAGAGACTATAGATCGCCAATTGCCGCTTATCAGACTTTCCTGCTGTTCGACATCGCCGCCCTTTTCTTCCATGGCGCCACGCTCTGGATCCCTGATAAAAAACAGCACCACCGCCAATATCAGACCCAGACCACCCAGCAACAGGAAGCAGTTGCGCCAGCCAATCATTGGCCCGAGAATCCCAGCAACAACAAAGCTGGCACCGGCGCCCAAAGGCACACCTAAGTAGTAAATTCCAGTAGCAGTGCCCCGCTTGGCCTTGGGGAACATATCGGAAATCATAGAGATAGCTGAGGGTGCCATCGCAGACTCCCCAACACCTATAAACAATCGCGCTATACCAATTTGCGCAAAACTCTTGGCCACACCAGAGACCGCTGTCAGCGCACTCCACAAGACCAGACCAGCCGCGATTAAACGCGGGCGATGCACGCGGTCAGCCAGCGCCCCCATAAACAGACCCATAATCGAATAAAAGAACACAAAAATAGGCCCAGTTAACAAACCAAACTGAGAATCACTTAGCCCTAGGTCATTGATGATGGCTGTACCAAAACTAGTGATCAGAGTGCGGTCGACCATATTGAGAATATTCAGCAGCAGCAGAAACAGCAGTATGCCCGTGGCTTTTGGTGATGCTTGCGGTGGCGCTAGTGACTGGTGCATGGATACCCTTATTATTTTTATATGGCTTGGTCAGCCCAACAGAATGCAGACTGTTACGATTAGATTATCAGGGTCACAGCAGTATGCAAGCGGTCACTCAGGTGATAATTTGCAGCCGACCTGTTTAACTTGCATCCATAGATCAATACCAATAAATTGTCTCGCAGGGGTAAACATTACCGTCCTATTCAGACTAAAAATTAATAACAGAGGGTATCTCCATGTCGTTGGAAGCAGTTACAGCCGGTTTAAAAGAAAAAATTGGGGAAGATTGTGGGTTGGGTGCAGTCTTGAAATTTGATTTCGGTGATAACGGCATTCTAGTGCTAGATGCCACACAGGTACCCAATATACTAAGCAATGAGGACGCCGATGCCGGCTGCACCATAGCCATTAGCATTGAGAACTTTATGGATATGGCTGCAGGAAAGCTAGACGGCACCTCTGCCTTTATGTCCGGCAAGCTTAAAATTCAGGGTGATATGGGCATCGCAATGAAACTAGTACCGCTGCTGTCATAAGGTCGTTGCTAGCCTCGCCCAGTATCTGCCAGTTACTATGTGGGCAACGCCCTGAGATCAACCAGGGCCCTGTTCACATAGCATCTCGCAGCCAGTCAACCCTTAAAGCGCAAACTGACGAGCGGCCAAATCCCGCATAATCTCCTCAGACCCGCCGCCGATAGCATTAACCCGAACCTCGCGATAAATTCGCTCTACCCTATTGCCGCGCATATAGCCAATCCCACCTAAAATCTGCATCGCCTCGCGCGCGCAAAACTCCATAGTCTGGCTACTCTGCACCTTTAACAGAGCTATATCACCCGCATTCTCAGTGCCAGCCTGAACCTGCTCGCAGGTCATCAATAAATAGGCCTGCGTGGCATTAATTCGCTGTTTCATCTCAGCAATTTTATGACGGATAACCTGATGGTCTGCAAGCCGCTTACCAAAGGTTTTCCGCTCGCGAGCCCAGGCTACCGCATCCTCAAGACAGACTCTAGACAGAGCCTCCATCGCCGCCGCCATCGCCAAACGCTCAGCGTTAAAATTATTCATAATCACGCTAAAGCCCTTGTTCTCCTGGCCCAGCAAATTACCCGCAGGCACGCGCACATCTTCAAAGTAAATGGTTGCAGTATCCGAACACCACCAGCCCTGCTTTTTATCCAGTGCGGTGCGTGAAACGCCCTGCGCATCAGCTGGAATAAGCAGCGTAGATACGCCAGCAGCTCCATCACCACCAGTGCGTACCGCCGTGGTAAACCAGTTAGCGTTCATACCGCCAGTAATATAGGTTTTAGAACCATTGACCACATAATGATCGCCATCCAGTCGCGCCGTTGTTTGCAGCTGGGCAACATCAGAGCCTCCACCGGGCTCAGTAATAGCCAGAGAAATTCGCTTGGTGCCTGCTAAAACAGGCGGAGCCACCATCTGCTTGAGCTCATCAGAGCCAAAATTAATCACTGGTGGCAAACCTATTCCATGTACCAGCAATGTGGCCGCCACACCGCCCACTGCAACCCGAGCCATCTCCTCGTTAACAATAATGCTATACCAGAGATCTATGCCCTCAGAGACGCCCCCAAACTCCTCTGGATAACCTAACCCCAAGAGGCCAACCTCCGCAGCCTTGGTCCACAGCTCATCAGGTATTGAACCCTTTTCATCCCAGTCTTCTGCATAAGGCACAATCTCGCGATCAATAAATCGGCGCAACTGTGCACGCCACTCTTGGTGTTCTGGCGTTAGGTTGCGATTGGGTAGTCTGGCACTGTCAAAGTCCAACGACATAGAAAAACCTGTGTATGTAATGTATCTGTACAGGATGGTAGGCACAGCAACAAACCCCAGCAAGGGAATAAGTGCCATTTAATTGGGAAATAACGCCAAACAAGCCGCGATTATTTGCGCCTGTAATCGCGAGGTGAAACGCCATGCCAGCTCTTGAAAGCACTGGAGAACGAACCCTGATCCGCATAACCTAGTAGAAAAGCAATCTCGGTAATACCCAGACGCTCATCTGAGAGATAGCGCAGCGCCACCTTGGAGCGCACCTCCTGAAGAATATGCAGAAAATTCGTATTGCGGTCTGCGAGACGACGCTGGAGCGTTCGCCTAGAGATATTAAGCTTACTGGCAAGCTTATCTATGGTTACGCCACCCTCAGGTAAATACTGCACAATAGACTGTTTAAGAGTAGCCAGTAATTGATCCGAGGGGTCGTTGTCTTCAAACAGTTCGCGGAACCTATGCTTTTGATCTGGGCCATCCTGATAATCCTGTTTAAGAATCGGAAAATCTAATGCCTGTCGACTAAAAAATAGACTGCTATAAGGCTGCTCAAAGGATAGGTTGCGACCAAAGGTCTCCTCAAGCTTAGTAATATCCTGAGGCCTAGAATAGGTAAAACTCACCTTTGTAACCGCCACAGGCATAACACAGAGCGAATTAAAAATACCCACAGAGGCAGATAGCATTTCGTCACAGATCAAGCGCTTGCGACCAATCTCTGGCAGCAGCGGCTCCCAGCGCAATTCCACCTGATCATCAGTCCGGTATGCGGCCATCTGGCCTATGTCACCACGCAGCCTCAGACTGCTGGGAATTAAATTTAGATAGTCGCGAAAACATTCACATACTGTAGACAGATAGAGCTGTAGATTGAGCCCCTTTAGATAGGTCACTCGCCCTACCCTGAGCCCAAAATCTGGATCATTGGTGGTATCTGCCGCCAACTGAAAAAGCCGAAAATAGCTGTTTACCGGAAAGCGGCGCTCGGGAATTTTTAGTTCGCTCTCATCCAGCCCACAGGCCAGTAACAGGGTATTTCTGTCCACACCCAACTGTTCGGCCACCTGCAACAGCGTATTAATTGGCGCGGCATAAATGCTCCAGTTGGGGTCTACTAGCTGGTCAGAGACAGAGTTTGCGGCCATAGGAAATGTAATTTTTATTGGGCTTCAATTGGGCTTTAAGCGCTACTTTACCACCTTAAGCTGCCTGCAATAAACCTGTATTTATAGATGACATTTAACAAACTACTGTATATATTAACAGTATTATAGAATCTATTATTTAACCCAGCATATCTCTCTACATGGCGAATACAGAAATAATCTCCAGCCTGCTGACCCGTCAGGACACTTGGCGCGGTCGCAACCTGCGTCTACCGCGCCGCACCCTAGGCACAGGCCACAACAGTTTGGATCTGCTATTACAGGGTGGCTGGCCGACAGCCGCACTGACTGAATTACTTCCTAGACGATTTGGTATAGGTGAACTAAGCCTGCTGCTGCCCATTGTTAAAGAACAGAGCAGCAGCAACCAACTCTGCCTGTGGTTAGATCCGCCCTATCAACCCTATGCCCCAAGACTGGCTGCAGCTGGCATCGCCCTAGACAGGCTGTTAATAGTGCGCAGCAAAAACCCCACAGAGTGGCTCTGGGTGGCCGAGCAGTCCATCCGCAATGGTGCCCTGCTATTGGCCTGGAGTGGTGAGCAGCATCTTCGTTATACAGATCTACGCAAGTTGCAGTTGGCGGCGGCAGACAGCAGCAGAGCAGCTTTCTTGTTTAGCTCGATCAAAACCCTCACAGACCCTTCGCCAGCAGCGCTTCGTCTGGAGCTCGACAGTCAGTCGGTAAATCAATTGCAACTCACTGTGCGCAAACTGCGCGGCAAAGCGCCGGGAGACCGACTAGAACTGAATTTAGACCACAACTCTACTCAGCGTATAGCTCTCAATCAGCTGCCTACGGGTCAGCACCATGCCTATGGCAGCATCTCTGCATCCGGGTCTGGCAATTAAATGGCCAGCTCTTCCAAGCGCCAGGAAATCTGGCTCTATCTGCAGTTCCCTCTGCTGAGTCTTGAGACTCTATTACCCCAGTTGACGCCAGAACAGCAGAGCAAACCTATAGCGGTAATTGGCCATCAAAAAAATGTTCAGCAGGTACTCTGCTGCAACAGTCAGGCCTCAGCCTGGGGTGTAGGAAAACAACTGTCCCTATCTACCGCTCTCGCCCTGTGCCCTGAGTTACTGACCCTAAGCAGACGCGCAGAACAGGAACAGGAGCGCCTGCAACAGCTAGCACTGCTGGCCTATAGCTTTAGCCCCGAAGTTATTATCCATAAAGAACTGGGCCTATGGCTGGAGATTTCCGGCTGCGACCGACTTTTTAAAGGCTATGATGCTCTGTTGTGCGAACTGCAAAACAAGCTTCAGCAGCAGGGAATTACTGCAGTTAACGGTCTAGCTGAGAACCCGCTCGCCGCACGCCTGCTCTGCAAACCCAGCTTCCAAACCCATTTGCCCAGCAGCCAACAGATACAGCAGAGCCTGCAAGGTACAGCACTCTATAAACTAGAGACCAGCCGCAAACAGCAGCAGAGCTTTAAGCAGCTGGGGTTGACCAGCCTGGCTGACTTACTGGCCCTGCCGCGCAGTGCGCTAAGTGAGCGTTTCGATGCTGAATTGATGGCAACTATTCAGCAACTCAACAATCAACGCCCCTTTACAGCAACAAGATTCCAGCCACCCAGTAGCTTTTACGACCTGATTCACAACCCCCAGGGGATTTTTAACAAAGAGAGCCTGCTGTTTCCTATGAAAACGCTACTCCAGCGTCTCTGCCAGTACATGATTGCACGGCAATGTCACTGCCTAGAGATGCACTGGCGCTTTGAGCCTCTAATAGGAGAGTCCAAGCAAATGTCTATCCGACTCTCCAGCAGTCAAAACAGCTGGTCGATGCTACTCAATCTCAGCCGTCTACAACTAGAGCGCCAAGAACTACCGCGCAGTATCGAACAGATCATTCTCTATGCAGACCAGTTTATAGAGGCACCTGCGGGTATGTTTAATCTGGATTTATTCGGCGAACAAACAGATAACCGCTCCTCTTCAGACCTAATCGATAGCCTTAATGCCCGACTGGGTGCAGAGGCTTTATTTCAGCCAGTACTAAAACAAGAGAATCTACCAGAACAGGCCGGAACCCTGGGCCTGGCCAACCAACAGACAACCACTGCGACTCAGATAGATGTCAGTTATGGGAAACAGACGCCACAGCCTCTGTGGCTATTAGACAAACCTTTACCTGTACAGATACGCAACCAGCAGCTGTACTGGCACAGGCCATTAAAACTAATCAGTGGGCCACAGCGGCTCTGTGGCAATTGGTGGCAGAACGAGCAGCAGCGCGATTACTATCTGGCATGTGATAGCAAAGGTGCACGCTACTGGTTATTTAGAGAGGCCATGGACAGACGCTGGTTTGTCCATGGCCTATTTGCTTGATCTGTCAGCTGGGTTTAAAGCCCCAGCTGCTCGTTAATCTTGAATTTCTGTACCTTACCGGCTGGGTTTCTTGGCAACAGATCCATAAAGTGCAAACGACTCGGCAGCTTGTAGCGCGCCAAAGATTCTCCCGCAAAATCACGCAGCTCTTCGAGGCTCAGCTCGGCACCCTCTTCCAGAACCACCACTGCAGTCACCGCCTCACCCCATTTGTCATCGGGAAGGCCTATCACCGCCACTTCCAGAACAGACTTGTGACCGTAGAGAACACTTTCAACTTCAGCTGGATAAACGTTCTCACCACCGGTGATCACCATATCTTTGACGCGATCGCAGAGGAATAGAAAGTCTTCATCATCTAAATAACCAATATCGCCACTGTGGAACCAACCCTGATCATCAATAGCTTCGGCAGTAGCATCTTCGCGGTTCCAGTAGCCCTTCATCACATTGGGGCCCTTAATGCAGACCTCGCCATGAACACCGGCAGCAACAGGGTTATTGTCCCCATCGACAATGCGCACCTGGGTAAACATAGGTGCCTTACCTGCTGAACCCACCTTAACCATCGCCAAATCACTGGCCAGCAGGCTAGCAAAGGGCGCTGTCTCCGTTAGGCCATAGCCCTGACAGAAATTTACCCCGCGCTCACCATAGGTCTTGATCAGTGGCACCGGTACCGGTGCACCACCGCAGGTTAGGGTGCTGATACTGGAGAGATCTGTGCTGGCAAAATTTTCATGCTGCGCCATCATCAGAAACATGGTCGGCGCTCCGAACATGGTGCTGATCTTATGCTCTTCGATTAACGCCAGAACCTGCCCCGCATCAAAGGCTCGCAACAACACAACCTCAATGCCCTTGGCTAGAGACAAAAGAGTTGTAACATTCAGGCCACCAATATGGAACAACGGCGCACAGGTCAGTGTAGTGCTATCCATAGTATCTTCGCCAAAGCACACGTTGATACTGTTCCAGAAAATATTGCCATGAGTAAGCATGGCGCCTTTAGGCAGGCCCGTAGTACCAGAGGTATACATAATAAAGGCCACATCGTCGACCGCGACCTTCTCGCTAGCCGCAATAGGATCAGCAGCGGCCATAAGCGGAGCTAGAGGCTCCCAGTTATCCGCATCGGTCTCTATGGTAATAAAGCGTGAACAGTGTAAATTTTCCTTCTCTTCATCAATCAGCGGGCGCAGCATGTCATCAGCCAACATGGTGCTAATACCAGCGTCATTGGCAATAAAACGCACCTCTGGGCCAGTGAGGCGGAAATTGAGCGGCACAAATATGGCACCCAGACAACCACAGGCATAGAGAGTCTCCAAAAACACCGGATGGTTTAGACCTATATAGCCAACACGGTCGCCAGCCTTAATACCGCCGTCGCGCAACACAGATGCCAGACGTCTCACCCGCTCGCCAAGTTCAGCACAGGTCCAGGTCTGGCCTTCAAAGGTCAGTGCCCGAGCATTTGGTGTAATGGCCGCGCGGCGAAGAATAGTTTGGCCCAAGCCAATATCTGCAGTCTGTGTATTTGACATGTTAATTTCCCCTTAGATTTATTGTTATAACGGCATGGGCGATAGGATCTAACGATGCCTAATGCCGTGTTTTTCTCAATCATAAAAGTTGCTTCAGCAAATATCCATAGCTGCACAGCGGACTTGGCACGCTTTCTACAAACTTCTCTGTAAAGCACAGACTATTATGCTAGTACTCGAGGGCATTCCTAGCATTTACCTGCACAGCTTACTCGGCACTCACAACGATCAGCAGAGAGTAGATAATAGTGGTCACAATAGAGTCATTAATCGCTACCAATGGGACTATAACCAGCTTGAAACTAAACTTGCCAACAAGCATAGCTGTCATTAGTTAGTTTACAGCCAACTCAAAAAACTACTAAAAAGACGCCACCGGCACTTAGCTGTTGATGCAGCCCTATCAAACCGTCTGGATTGCTAACAACCCTGGATAGCTAGCACCTCTAGTAATTACTCAACACTGATACTATACTGTTTATTTATACAGTATTTATTTCTCTAATAGTCGTTGTGTAATTTATGGCCTATGCCGAACTTCATTGCGTTAGCAACTTTACGTTTCTGCGCGGGGCTTCCCACCCCTGGGAATTAGTCCAGACTGCTGCCAGCTTGGGTTACAGCGCACTGGCAATTACCGACGAATGTTCATTGGCCGGTGTAGTTAAGGCTTATATAGAAGCACAAAACTGCGGTTTACAATTAATTATCGGGGCAGAATTTAAACTTGAAGGTCAGCGTTTAATTGTTCTGGTTAGCAATCGCCAATCCTATGCTGAACTCTCCGAACTGATTACTCTAGCCCGCCGGCGCAGTCGTAAAGGCGAATACAGCCTGCAATGGACTGACCTTAGCGGCAACCTCCCAAACAGCCTCTTAATCTGGCTGCCCAGTGGCGATCTAGAACCAGATCATGAGGTCGGTGAACGACTGAGCCACTGGTTTAGAGAGCGACTCTGGATTGGCGTAGAGCATTTACTAGACGGTGATGAAACCTATAGATATTACTATTACCGCAATCTCGCCGCTCTCTGGCAACTGCCCATGGTTGCCTGTGGCGACGTACATATGCACAGCAAAGAGCGCCGCGCTCTCCAGGACACATTAACGGCCATTCGTCACAGTTGTTCAGTGATGGAGCTTGGCGACCGGCGCTTCCCCAATGCAGAGCGCCGTCTGCGTAGTCTCGAACATATCCAGAGGCTCTACCCAGCAGCGCTGCTCAATGAGACTCTAGCTATCGCAAAACGCTGCCAGTTTAGCCTCGAGGAGTTGCGCTACGAGTACCCTGACAACGTAGTGCCCCCGCACCTAACAGCCTCAGAACAGCTACGCCTGTTAACCGAACAGGGAGCACAGAAACGCTGGCCCAAGGGGCTTAGTACAGCGGTGCGTCGGCAGATTGATTATGAGCTCAAAGTCATAGCTGAGCTGCAATACGAATGTTATTTCTTAACCGTTCAGGATCTAGTGGCCTTTGCTCGCAGCCGCAATATTCTCTGTCAGGGCCGAGGCTCAGCTGCCAACTCTGTTGTCTGCTACTGCCTTTTTATCACCGAGGTTTCACCGGATCAGGTGTCATTATTATTTGAGCGCTTTATCTCCACCGAGCGCAATGAACCCCCAGATATAGATGTCGACTTTGAACATGAACGCCGCGAGGAAGTCATTCAATATATCTACCGTCGCTACAGTCGTGAACAGGCCGCTCTAGCCGCCACTGTCATTACTTACAGGCCGCGCAGCGCAGTGCGAGATGTCGGCAAGGCGCTGGGACTAGACTCTCTGTTTATCGAACAACTCAGCCAGTCTCTGTCCTGGTGGGACCGCAATGCAGATCTGCAGGCGCAGTTTGAAAAAGCCGGCGCCAGAGGTGATATGGCAGAGCATTTTTATAATCTACTACAGGAAATTCTAGGCTTCCCCCGGCACCTGTCTCAGCATGTTGGAGGCTTTATTATCACCAAAAGCCCCATCAGCACTCTGGTACCGGTAGAAAATGCCAGCATGCCAGAGCGCACAGTGATTCAGTGGGACAAAGAGGATATTGAAGCTCTGGGATTACTTAAAATTGATATTTTGGCGCTGGGCATGCTGACAGCGATTCATCGCTGCTTTGATCTTATTCACAGGTATCAGGGCCCCGAACTCAGCATGCAAAATATCCCCAAAGACGACAGTGCTACCTACGACATGCTCTGTCGGGCTGATAGCGTCGGGGTATTTCAGATTGAATCTCGGGCGCAGATGGCCATGCTGCCCAGACTTAAACCACGGTGTTTTTACGATCTGGTTATTGAAATTGCCATAGTGCGCCCCGGCCCCATACAGGGGGGCATGGTACACCCCTATCTAAAGCGCCGTCAGGGTTTAGAGCAGGTTAGCTATCCTCATCCAGACATTAAAGAGGTACTTGAGCGCACATTGGGTATTCCAGTGTTTCAGGAACAGGTTATTAGACTGGCCATGGTAGCTGCGGGCTTTAGCGGTGGCGAAGCCGATCAGCTACGCCGCGCCATGGCCAGCTGGGGTAAAGGTGGTGAACGCAATAATAAGCTACTGGGTTTTCAGCAAAAATTGACCGACGGCATGCTGGCTCGTGGCTACACATTAGATTTTGCCGAGCGGCTATTCCGCCAGATTCAGGGCTTTGGAGTCTATGGTTTTCCCGAGTCTCATTCCGCAAGCTTTGCACTGCTCGCCTATGTCTCTGCCTGGTTAAAATGCCATTACCCAGCTGCGTTTTGTTGCGCCATCATGAACAGCCAACCCATGGGCTTCTACAGCCCCTCGCAGTTAGTGCAGGATGTACAGCGTCAGGGTATAGAAGTAAGGCCTATAGATGTGGTCAACAGCCAATGGGATCACAGCCTTGAGGGAGACCCTAAAAACCCAGCTCTACGTCTGGGTTTTCGTCTAATTAAAGGCTTTTCCCGCGCGGCGGCACAGAGAATCGTGGCTTCCGATCGGCAGTTAATGAGCATCCCCCAGCTAGCCCGCAAAGCCAAGCTATCTCAGGCCGATCTCAGCCTGCTCAGTAGTGCCGGCGCCCTTGCCCCTGTGAGCAGCAATCGTCGCCAAGCCCACTGGCAGGCCCTAGCTACAGAGCCTAGCGAACAGCTATTACCTGCCGATCAGCAACAGCCGCAACTTAGAGCCCCCAGCGAAACCGAAGAACTCTATGCCGACTACAGCCATACCGGATTGTCCCTAGGTCGGCACCCTATGAGCCTTCTAAGAGAGCAGTTTCCAATTTTTCAACGCTGCAAGCGACACAGTGAACTCGCCGAACTAGGCCATCGCCGTTTTGTGCGTATTGCCGGACTAGTGACTGGCAAACAGCGACCCGGCACTGCCTCTGGAGTGGTATTTCTAACCCTGGAAGATGAAACCGGCAACAGTAATGTAGTGGTCTGGCAAAGTGTCCAAAAAAGCTGCCGTCAGGCATTATTAAAAGCTCAGCTACTTATGGTAAAAGGCGTTGTAGAAACCGATGGCGCCGTGGTGCATGTAATTGCCCAGGAGTTAACTGACTGCTCTGAACTGCTGTCTCGCACCCGGGGTAGCGACGGCGTAACAATTAAATCGCGGAACTTTAGGTAATCATCTAACAGACTCCAATCGCCAGCCTCAGATTCCAAACCTTCAAGTTTGACTCTTGGGTCAACAAATCCTTCCCCTAGGCTACAGCGACCCCCTCTACTGTAGTAGGATAAGCAAATCAAAGCGTCACCTGTAGCGGCTAAACCGCCTCAGTCACTAGAACGCTAACCATGGGGACAATATCAATGAAAGATTTTTCCAACAAAGTTGCCGTTATCACTGGTGCCGGATCAGGCATGGGTCGCTACCTGGCCATCTTATTAGCGCGGGCAGGCGCCAATGTAGCCCTCTGTGAGGTCAATAAAGTTACACTGGCCGAAACTGTGGCCATGCTTAAATGCTACCAAGTTAAGGTATCCAGCCATATTTTAGATGTCGCCGACAAAGCTGTCATTGAAGCTCTGCCCGCACAGGTTATTGCCGAACACGGCGCTGTTGATCTGGTGTTTAACAATGCTGGAGTGACGGTTGATTCAACCTTTGAGGATATGTCCGAAGATGATTGGGACTGGGTGTTTAATATTAATCTGCAGGCTGTTATTAACTCTAGCCGTGCCTTTTTGCCCCATCTAAAGCAGCGCCCTGAAGCGGCTCTTATCAATACGTCTTCGATCTTTGGCATGATTGCCCTGGAGCGACAGTCGGTTTATCACACCGCTAAATTTGCCGTGCGAGGCTTTACCGAAAGCCTAGTCAAAGAAATGAAAAACAGCAGCGTACAGATTCACTGTGTGCACCCTGGGCACATAGGTACCAACATAGTGACCAATGCGCGCATGAACAAAAGTGAAGAGTCTGCAAGCTCCTTGCAACGTCTGGTAGGCAAGGTCATGGGACTAGGAGATAGTCAGGAGGAACTGGCCGCCTTCTTCCGCAACAATGGTATGCATGCCAGTCGCGCCTCGCAGATTATTCTGAATGGCGTGCGTAAAAACCGCAGCCGAATTATGGTTGGCACCGACGCTAAACTCATGGACCTCTGCCAGCGCCTAACACCTATGCACTACGAGACACTGTTTCCATTATTCACCCTACCCCTGACCCTGCTGCGCAACAAAAAGCCTATTAAAGGCATGCCCTGCGAAACCACAGTAGTTGGCGAGCAGACTGCATAACCATGGGCCCAGAACACAGCGACGTCATTATCGTAGGTGCCGGCCTCACCGGCATCGGTGCTGCCTACCACATCAGCCATAAATGCCCAGATCGCAGCTATCTGCTGCTGGAATCACGTCAGGCCATAGGTGGCACCTGGGATCTTTTCCGCTATCCAGGCATTCGCTCCGATAGCGATATGCACACATTGGGTTACAGCTTCAAACCCTGGGAAAGCAAAAAAGCCATTGCAGATGGCCCTGCTATTCTCAGTTATGTCCGTGAAACCGCCGCAGAAAATAATATTGAGCAGCACATTCGCTTCGGCCATCGCCTGATAAGTGCGAACTGGTGTTCAAAGCAGTCACTGTGGACGCTCGAAATCAGGCAGGACAATAGCGACACCCCAGTGCAAATGACCTGCAATTTTTTGTATATGTGCTCGGGCTACTACAATTATGAACAGCCTCATGATCCGCAGTTTCCAGAGGTGGACAGCTACAAAGGTACGCTGGTTCACCCACAGTTTTGGCCTAAAGATCTCGACTATAAAGGTAAAAATGTCGTGATTGTGGGCTCTGGGGCTACCGCCATGACCATGGTTCCCGCTATGACTGATATGGCCAAAAAGGTAACCATGTTGCAGCGCTCGCCAACCTACGTACTCACCAGACCCTCTGAGGACTGGTTTGCTAATGGTCTGCGCAAAATACTGCCCTCATCCTGGGCCTATGGTATTACCAGACTCAGAAATACCCTGTTTCAGGAAGCTCTCTTTAAGCTGGCTCAGAGTTTTCCCCATCTGGCCAAACGCTTTTTTATTGCTCAGGTACGCAGAGAGCTAAACAAGGACTATAACGTCGATAAACACTTTACCCCTAGATACTTCCCATGGGATCAGCGTCTCTGCTTGGTGCCTGATAAAGATCTATTTGAGGCCATTAAAAGCGGCGCCGCCGATGTGGTGACCGAACATATAAAACGCTTCACAGAAAACGGCATCGAGTTAGAGAATGGCGAGCATCTAGAGGCAGACATTGTGGTCAGTGCCACAGGGCTGAGGCTACTAGTGATGGGTGGTGCAACGTTCACCGTTGATGGCGAGACCATCGACTTCTCGCAGCAGACCACCTACAAAGGCCTAATGATTTCAGATGTCCCCAATATGGTGACCGTATTTGGCTACATTAACGCCTCCTGGACACTGCGTGCAGACCTGACCGCTGAATGGGTCTGCCGGGCACTGAATCATATGAGCAGCACCCAGACCACCAAGATGATGCCAGTGGTGCCAGAAGCCTTAAAAGATATGCCCACCAAAGACTGGATTGCTGACTTTCCCGCCGGCTATATGCAGCGCAGCATGCATCTACAGCCACGACAGGGAGACCAGGATCCCTGGGTGAATAGCCAGAACTTCCGCAAAGAACGAGCACTATTTGGGAAGCCAATAGACGCCGATGGAGCCTTGCAGTTTAGTGTCGCCACAGAACGCTAGCCCAGCAACTACAATAGCCTCTCCGACCTACTAAATTAGGGCCAGCGACTCGCCGTTATGGATATCAACAAGCCGATTCTCAGAGCCAACAGCAGGCTGAGGCATTTAGCCGCCATGATTCAGCCCCCCTACCAAACGATTTGGGACTGCTGCTGCGACCATGGCCAACTCGGTATGTCTCTGCTTAATGATGGCGTTGCTGATCAGGTTATCTTTGTCGATGTACTCGAAAACATTATGGCTAAACTAACAGACCGCCTTATTGAGGACTTCCCTCCAGCCCATTACAGCTGGCAGGTTCGCTGCGATGATATTAAAAATATTCAGGTACCCGCCGAGGATTCACAGCTATTTATAATTGCCGGGGTTGGCCCAGACCAGAGCATCGAATTTATCAAAAGCCTCTGTGCCTCAGCGCCAGAGACAGCCTTCGATCTGCTTTTATGCTCAGTTCATGGCAACTATGCAGTGCGAGAGGTGCTGATTGCCCAGGGCTACAGGCTCAAAGAGGAGCGTATCATCTGTGATAAAAATCGTTTCTATGAAGCCATCTACGCCTCTAAGAAAGCCGATCAACCACTGCGAGCAACGGGCCAACAGATGTGGGACTGGACAGACCCAGTGCATCGAGATTACTGGCAAAGAACGGTCGGTCATTACCGGCAAAAAGCCAAAAAGAATCAGCTGAGATACCAACTAGTTATTCAACATTATGAAACTCTGCGTGACGCCTTACAGGCCGCACTAAAAGATAACCCAGAACCCAATCAGCCACCACAATCAGAGTAATTGACGCACAGGGCTCATATAAAAGATCACCAATATACAAAAGCCAGGGTTGCCACTAGACTGTATCCATAGGCACAGCAAAAAGCTGACGGTACCCCACTAGAAAGGTTAGGGCTCCCTATTTGAAGCACTAGCTGCTGATTGTGAACTGAGCAAACGAGGACCCAAACCCATGCTGCTACTGGAAAACTTTGTTGCCCTTTTTATGGAGTCGGCTCCCTGGCTGATGCTTGGGCTGACCGTAGCTGCAGTAATAAAAGTGCTGGTGCCTAGCCAATTGCTGGCAAAACATCTAGGTGATTCAGGCCCTGGCGCCACCGTTAAAGCCGCTCTGTTTGGTGCCCCCCTACCCCTTTGCTCCTGTGGCGTAATCCCCGCTGCGCTCGGGCTGCGTCGCAGTGGCGCATCCAAGGCCGCCACCACCTCCTTTTTGATATCAACACCAGAGACAGGTGTGGATAGCATTTCTATTTCCTACGCGTTGTTAGGGCCATTTATGGCGATTATTCGGCCTATTGCTGCCATCACCAGCGCTATCACTGCCGGTATATTAGTCGGCAAAGAGAATAGTATTCCGGCCAGTGCCAGTGCCCAACCTGCGGGCACTTGCTGCGCCAGCAACACCCCAGAGCCAGAGCCCTGCTGCAGCACTGAACAACCAGCTGTAAAGCAATCCACAGCAGCGGATAAGCTGCTAGCAGGCCTGCGCTTTACCTACATAGATCTGGTGAGAGATATCGCCCTATGGCTTGTGATTGGACTCGGCTTTGCCGCAATAATAAAAACCTATGTACCCAATGAATTCCTACTGCAATGGGGCGATGGCTTGCTAGCCTTTGTGGTCATGGCGCTGGTGGGTGTACCCATGTATATCTGCGCCACCGCCTCCACACCCATTGCAGCGGGCTTATTGTTTTCCGGCGTATCACCGGGCGCGACGCTGGTATTTATGCTGGTGGGCCCCGCCACCAATATAGCGACTATGGGCCTGGTAAAAACCGAACTGGGCAACCGCACGCTAGCAATCTATCTGCTCAGTGTTGTGGTAGTGGGTTTTGCCTTTGGCTATCTAACCAACTATCTGGCCGCACTCTGGGACATGGACTTTTTAGCGCAGGCGCAGCAGGCCCACGAGATGGTAAATACACCGTTGACCTATGGGGCTAGTATTTTGCTGGCGGGACTTATGGTTTATGGCTTGGCAAATAAATACACAGGTATTAGAAATTAAAACATCTCCCCAGAATGCTCGACCATAACGACCCGGCCCGATTCCAAGCAAGCTCCTCTTTAAACTTCCAACAAAAAAAATTAACAAGAGTAGATAATTCAAATAGTCCCTGCCAGTGCCCTTGCGATCAATCAGGGCCCGTTTATGGGTGCAGGTATTTTCAGATTGAGAGAAGACTTGTCTGAGCGAAGCGAGTTGTCTGAACGCTGAAAATTCCTGTACCCATGGGACCGATCGCAAGGGCACTGGCAGGGACTATTGGGGCTCGGCACCAACTAAAGAGATACCACTCCCCCACCCTTAAGATAAAAGCATGGCTACAACAACCGCCGCACAAAACCCAAGACATAAAAAAAGCGGCCCGAAAGCCGCTTCTTTAAATTGCCTTAAAGAACTTACCAACCAGTAATTTCTTTCAAGCCAGCCCCAATATCAGCCAGGCTACGAACCGTCTTAACACCAGCATCTTCCAGCGCCGCAAACTTCTCATCTGCAGTACCTTTACCGCCAGAAACAATCGCACCAGCATGGCCCATACGCTTACCAGCAGGTGCAGTAACACCAGCAATATAAGACACAACAGGCTTGGTGACATTGGCTTTAATATAAGCCGCTGCTTCTTCTTCCGCCGTACCCCCAATCTCACCGATCATAACAATGGCCTCGGTAGCTGGGTCTTTCTCAAACAGCTCAAGAATATCGATAAAGCTAGAACCAGGAATCGGGTCGCCACCAATACCTACGCAAGTAGACTGGCCAAAACCATAGTCAGTAGTCTGCTTAACCGCTTCGTAAGTCAGAGTACCTGAACGGGAAACGATGCCGACCTTACCGGGCAGGTGAATATGACCTGGCATAATGCCGATCTTACATTCGCCTGGGGTGATAACGCCTGGGCAGTTGGGTCCAATCAGACGGACACCCAAGGTGTCGCAAACAACCTTACAATCCAGCATATCCTGTGTAGGAATGCCTTCAGTAATACAGACAACCAGCTTTAAGCCAGCGTTAGCAGCTTCAAGAATAGAATCTTTACAAAATGGTGCAGGAACATAGATAACCGAGGCTTCTGCGCCTGTGGCTTCCACAGCCTCTGCAACAGTATTAAATACCGGCAGACCCAAATGCTCAGTGCCGCCCTTACCTGGGGTTACACCACCAACCATCTTAGTGCCATAAGCCAGCGCCTGCTCAGAGTGAAAAGTACCCTGCCCGCCAGTAAAGCCCTGACAGATAACCTTAGTGTCAGCATTGATTAAGATAGACATATTAGTTACCTCCTGCGGCTTTAACAGCTTGTTGCGCGGCATCCGTCAAGCTGGTTGCTGCAATAATAGCCAGACCAGATTCGGCCAGCTTTTTAGTACCCAGTTCAGCATTGTTACCCTCAAGGCGAACAACCACTGGAATCTTCACGCCCACTTCCTCAACTGCACCAATCACACCATCGGCGATCAGGTCACAGCGCACAATACCGCCAAAGATATTGATAAGTACCGCTTTAACATTGGTGTCAGAGAGAATAATTTTAAAGGCTTCAACAACACGCTCTTTGGTTGCACCACCGCCTACATCGAGGAAGTTAGCGGGAGAACCTCCGTGCAGGTGCACAATATCCATAGTACCCATAGCCAGGCCAGCGCCGTTGACCATACAACCAATATTGCCATCGAGGGCCACATAGTTCAGTTCAAATGAGGCCGCATGAGCTTCGCGAGCATCTTCCTGGGAGGGATCGTGCATAGCTTTGATAGCGGGCTGACGGTACAGCGCGTTGCCATCGATAATTACCTTGGCATCCAGGCAGTGCAGATTGCCTTCGTCGGTGATAACCAGTGGGTTAATCTCCAACAGTTCCAAGTCTTTCTCTTTAAACATCTTGGCCAGACCCATAAAGATCTGCACAAACTGCTTAATCTGAACCCCTTTAAGGCCCAGTTTAAAGGCCAGATCACGGCCCTGGTAAGGCTGTGCGCCAGTCAGAGGGTCGATAATGGCTTTTAGAATTTTTTCGGGAGTCTCTTCTGCAACCTTCTCGATCTCAACACCGCCTTCGGTGGAGGCCATAAAGATAATACGACGAGTCGCGCGATCGACCACAGCGCCCAAATACAGCTCTTGGTCAATATCGGTGCAGGTCTCAACCAGAATACGGCTAACCGGCTGGCCATTGGCATCTGTCTGGTAGGTCACCAGGTTCTTACCTAACCAGTTGTTGGCAAACTCTTCGATTTCGGCTTTGGAGCTAACCAGCTTTACGCCGCCAGCTTTTCCTCGGCCACCAGCGTGGACCTGGGCCTTTACAACCCACTTGTCGCCGCCGATAGTATCGGCAGCCGCCACGGCATCTTGCGCGGTTTCTGCAGCAATCCCTTTAGACACTGGCAGACCGTACTCAGCAAACAGCTGCTTACCCTGATATTCGTGCAGGTTCATACTTCTCTTCCCGTTAAATGTTTCGGATGGATGTTTCCCCGAGCTTGGGCCCGGGGGTTATAAGGTATTGTTAACTGGACCTATCGACGCTTGCGGTTAGCGATATGAATAGCAGCGCCATTCACAGCCAGCGCTGCTTCGTGGACAGTTTCCGACAGAGTCGGGTGACCAAATACGGTCATACCTAAGTCTTCAGCACTGGAACCAAACTCCATTGCAATTGCCACCTGCTGGACCAAATCCGCTGCGCTAGGGCCAACAATATGGCAACCAAGAATGCGGTCTGTATCAGCATGGGCAATAATTTTAACCATACCGTCGGTATCGTTAGCGGCCATAGCACGGCCACTGGCTGCAAACGGAAACACACCTACGTTATAGGGCTCGCCCGCGGCTTTAATCTGCTCTTCGGTCTGACCCACTGAAGCAACTTCGGGGTGAGTGTAAATGACATTGGGCACAATGTCGTAGTTCATCTGGGCTTTGTGGCCAGCAATTATCTCTGCTACCATCACGCCCTCCTCCGACCCCTTATGCGCCAGCATCGGGCCACGCACTAGGTCACCAATCGCATATACGCCTGCTACATTAGTGGCACATTGATCGTTAACAAATACTGTACCGCGCTCGTCTAACTGTACGCCGCTATCATCGGCCAGCAACCCATCAGTAAAGGCGCGACGGCCCACACAGACAATCAGCTTATCGAAGGTTTCTTTTTGCTCAGAGCCATCCGCAGTCATAAAGGTGACTTCGACGGCGCCTTTAACAATCTCGGTACCAGTCACACGGGCGCCCAGACGTATGTTCAGACCCTGCTTAGTAAAGATCTTCTTGGCTTCTTTGGCGATCGCCTTATCCATAATAGCTAAAAAGTCTTCCATCGCTTCTAGCAGAACCACTTCTGAGCCCAGACGATTCCATACCGAACCCAGCTCCAAACCAATCACACCAGCGCCAATCACGCCTAGACGCTTGGGGACTTCAGAAATTTCTAGGGCACCAGTTGAGTCTACAATCAGATCACCATCAACCTTGGCCACAGGAATATCTATCGGCAGAGAGCCTGAAGCCAGAATCACATTGCTGGCTTCAATCACAGAGACAGTGCCATCATTAGCAGTCAACTCAACCTTTTTACCGGCCAAAAGCTTGCCTGTACCGTACAGTGCAGTAACGCCATTGGCTTTAAACAGGCCAGCAATACCGCCCGTAAGCTGGTTGATAATCTTGTTTTTACGCTCCAGCATGGCGGGAATGTCCATTGCCACGCCCTTGGTGCTAATACCATGTATGCCCAGATCTTCCTTGGCTTCGTGATACTTGTAGGAGCTGTCCAGTAGTGCTTTTGAAGGGATACAGCCAACGTTAAGGCAGGTCCCGCCGTTAACGCCTTTACCTTCTTTATTCTGCCACTTCTCAATACAGGCGGCTTTAAGACCCAACTGAGCTGCACGTATTGCAGCCACATAGCCAGCTGGGCCACTACCGATCACTACAACATCATATTTTTCTGACATCTAAATACCTATTTTTCAGTAACTTACGTGTTAAATTTCAAGTAGAATCTTAGCTGGATCTTCGATTAATTGTTTAATCGCAACCAAGAATTGTACTGCTTCCTTGCCGTCAATCAGGCGGTGGTCATAGGACAGCGCCAGATACATCATTGGACGAATCTCAACCTGGCCATTGACGGCTACCGGACGCTGCTGGATGGTATGCATGCCCAGAATAGCGGTCTGAGGTGGGTTGATAATCGGCGTAGACAGCAGTGAGCCGTAGACGCCGCCATTGGTGATAGTAAAGGTACCACCAGTCATTTCTTCAATACTTAACTTGCCATCTCGGGCCTTACCGGCATAGTCGACAATGCTGTTTTCAACAGTGGCAATGCTCATGTTCTCCGCATTGCGCAACACTGGCACAACCAGGCCGCGCTCGGTAGACACTGCAACACCAATATCTTGGAAACCATGGTAGACAATATCAGTGCCATCAATCGAGGCATTCACCAGCGGGAATCGTTTAAGAGCCTCTACTGCCGCTTTTACAAAGAAGCCCATAAAGCCCAAACGAGTGCCATTATGGGTCTTGGTAAATTCGTCCTGATACTGCTTGCGCAATCCCATCAGAGCCGACATATCCACTTCGTTAAAGGTTGTAAGAGAGGCAGTGGTCTGAGTCACATCTAACAGGCGCTCAGCAATGCGTGAGCGCATTCTTGTCATGGCCACACGACGCTCAACGCGCTCGCCTGCTGGCATAGCCTCTTCTGCTAGGCTTGCCGCTGCAGGAGCCGCACTGGTAGCTGCAGGTGCTGGCGTGAAATTAACCACATCTTCTTTAGTGATTCTGCCACCTTTGCCGGTTCCTGCGACCTGAGACAAATCAATGTTGCGCTCATCGGCTAGCTTTTTGGCAGCGGGGTTAACTAAGGTATCTGCAACCTGCACATCTGCCTCTTGCTTCTTGGCTGCGGAGGTCGCTGCGGGACTGGCCGCCTCGCCCTCTTCGATGCGCGCGATCACTTCATTGCTAAGAATAATATCGCCCTCAGCTTTTAGCACTTCGGACAGAATTCCTGTCGCTGGAGCCACCACTTCAAGAACCACTTTGTCGGTTTCAATATCGACAATTAGGTCATCGCGGTTGACGCTGTCGCCAACATTCTTGTGCCAAGTCGCCAGCGTGCCCTCTTGCACAGATTCTGGGTAGGTAGGTGCCTTAATTTCAGTGGCCATTAATCTATTCCTGGTTTTTTTAAGAGTCTAGGGTTAATGCTTGATTAATAAATTGCTTCTGCTCTTCTAAATGAACAGACATATATCCGCTTGCAGGTGCCGCTGAACTTTCGCGGCCCACATAGCTGAGGTGTAATTCTGGTTTTAAGCGTTGAATAATGTGCCGCATATGGTGCTGACTGCTATACCAAGCGCCCTGATTCATAGGTTCTTCCTGACACCAGATAATATCTTCGATATTACTGTAAGGACGCAGAATCTCTTCCAGCTCAGCATCGGGGAATGGGTAGAGCTGTTCCAAGCGGATCAGCGCTATATCCTCAATGCCCCGCTCCTGACGCTCTTCCAGCAAATGGTAATAGACCTTGCCAGAACAGAGCACCACACGACGAGCTTTAGCGACATCTACATCGTCATCCAACACATTCTGGAACTCGCCATTGGCCAGCTCTTCCAACGAAGAGGTCGCCAGCTTGTGACGCAGAATCCATTTTGGGCTCATAATCACCAGCGGACGACGCATGGGACGAATCGCCTGCCGACGCAACAGATGGAAGATCTGCGCAGGGCTTGTAGGAATAACCACCTGCATATTGTGCTCAGCGCACAGTTGCAAGAATCGCTCTAAACGAGCCGATGAATGCTCTGGGCCCTGACCTTCAAACCCATGGGGAAGCATCATGGTCAGGCCTGATAAACGGCCCCACTTATGCTCACCACTGGCGATAAATTGGTCGATCACCACCTGAGCGCCATTGGCAAAGTCACCAAACTGAGCTTCCCAGATAATCAGTCCTTTCGGCGCTGTGGTGGCATAGCCATATTCAAAGGCCAGTACAGCCTCTTCTGAAAGCACCGAATCATAGATATCAAATCGCGGCTGATCGTCAGCCAAATTGGCCATAGGCAGATAGGCTTCGCCGTCTTTCTGGTTGAGTACCACTGCGTGGCGGTGGGAGAACGTCCCGCGGCGCACATCCTGGCCAGTAATACGAATTGGGTAGCCCTCGTGCAGCAACGTGCCATAGGCTAGCAGTTCAGCCATTCCCCAGTTGAGTGGCAGTGCGCCACCAGCCATCTTGCGGCGGTCATCATAAATCTTAGCAACCTGACGCTGCACCTGAATGCCGTCTGGAATCGAGGTGATGCGCGCTGCGACGTCCTGCAGAGCCTTGAGATCAATACCTGTATTGGCCGGCGTGCGCCAGTCATGATCTAGGTAGGGCTCCCAGTTTACAAATAGGCCCGTGTCAGGCTCACGCACCAGGTTATGAACCACAAAGTCGCCCTTATCTAGGCTGGCTCTGTAATCATTGGCCATTTCATTGGCCTTATCTTGCTCCAGCACACCCTCGGCAACCAACTTTTGAGCGTAGAGGGTTCTGGTGGTTGAATGCTTGCGGATCACGTCATACATCAACGGCTGAGTTGAGGATGGCTCATCGGTCTCGTTATGGCCGCGGCGGCGGTAACAGACTAGGTCTATAACCACATCTTTACCAAACTCATAGCGGTAGTCCATGGCTAACATAGCCGCGAACATCACTGCGTCTGGGTTGTCACCATTGACGTGCAGTATCGGTGCGCCGACCATTTTGGCAATATCGGTGCAGTATTCTGTAGACCGTGCATCGTCCTGACGGCTGGTCGTAAAGCCAACCTGATTGTTAATCACAATATGGATAGTACCGCCAGTCTTGTATGCGCGAGTTTGCGACAGCTGGAAGGTTTCCATAACCACACCCTGCCCCGCAAATGCCGCATCACCATGCATCAGGATAGGAACAACCTTTTGACCTGTGGGATCTTCACGACGATCCTGACGAGCACGGCCGGAGCCAATAACCACTGGGCATGAAATCTCTAGGTGTGAGGGGTTAAAGCCCAGCGCCATATGGACTTCACCACCGGGAGTCATCACATTTGATGAAAAGCCCTGATGATATTTCACATCACCACTGGTATTGACCAGTCGCTTGCCTTCGAACTCTTCAAATAGCTCGGAAGGATTTTTGCCCAGGATATTCACTAGCACGTTGAGGCGACCACGGTGTGCCATGGCCATCACAATCTCTTTACAGCCGTATTCTCCAGAGCGCCGAACCAGAAAGTCAAGCAGCGGAATCAGACTCTCGCCACCCTCAAGGCCAAAGCGCTTGGTCCCCGGATACTTGGAATCCAGATGCTTTTCTAGACCCTCTGCCGCTGTCAGGCGGCTAAGCACGTCGATACGAGCTTCGTCACCGTAGGTAGGCTTGGAACGCACAGATTCAAAGCGCTGGGCCAGCCACTGCTTTTCAGCAAAGCTGGTGATATGCATAAACTCAGGGCCTAAATGGCCGCAGTAGGTCTCTTCCAGGGCCTCTACGATCTCGCGCAGAGTCGCTTCAGGCTTGCCCATATACAGAGGGCCAGTTTGGAATGTGGTATCTAGATCTGCTTGAGTCAGCCCATGGAAGTGCAAATGCAGATCTGGCACATCCTCGCGCTGCATAATACCCAGAGGATCAAGATTAGCCTTCTGATGCCCGCGAAAACGGTAGGAGCTAATTAATTGAACAACCTTTACCTGTTTGCGCTCGTGCTCTAGGTGAATGCCACCGGAGCCTGGCGCAGGTGTGGGTCTGGCCTGACGGCGACCGAGAAGCTCGAAGTGCTGAATAATTGTGGCGTGAGAAATGTCAGGGGTCACAGAGCCATTGGTGCGGGGGAGAGAGTCAAAAAAGCTGCTCCACTCCTCTGGCACGCTATTGGGCTCATGCAAATAAGTTTCGTAGAGTTCTTCAATGTACGCCGCGTTTCCACCGGAGAAGTGGGAGGAGCGCAAAAATTGCTCCATTAAGCCCTCAGGCATTGCAGGTATTCCCCTTGTTAAGACTACGTATTACGCCAATTTTTAAGCGCAGTATTCTAAACCCCATTTACACAAACGGCCAGTAAAAACTGGCCGTTTGGAGGATTTAGCCTTGCAATTAAGGCTGATCACCTATTTAGGTGGCGCTTCTGATAAGCATACTGCGAATATGACCAATCGCCTTGGTAGGATTTAACCCTTTAGGACAAACCTGTACGCAGTTCATGATGCCGTGGCAGCGGAATACACTGAACGGATCATCGAGATTTGCCAGACGCTCTTCAGTCGCTGTATCACGGCTATCCGCGAGAAATCTGTATGCCTGCAGCAGACCAGATGGACCAATAAACTTATCGGGATTCCACCAGAACGACGGGCAGGCCGTCGAACAGCATGCGCACAGAATACATTCGTACAGACCATCAAGTTTGGCACGCTCTTCAGGAGACTGCAGACGCTCAATAGCCGGTGCTGGTGTGTTATTGATCATGTACGGTTGAATTTTCTCGTACTGAGCATAGAACTGACTCATATCAATGACCAGATCACGAATCACCGGTAGGCCAGGCAGAGGACGAATCACAAGCTTGTTACCTTTTACCGCCTCTGAGAGGGGCGTAATGCAGGCCAGACCATTTTTACCCGAGATATTGACACCATCCGAGCCACAGACACCCTCTCGGCAGGAGCGACGAAACGTCAACGTGGGGTCTTCGGCCTTTAGCTTTTCCAGCACATCCAGAACCATCACATCCTTGCCCTGGGTGTCGACCTTAAAGTCTTGCATATAAGGCTCAGAATCCACTTCTGGGTTATAGCGATAAATACTTACATTCAACATGTTCAATCAGCCCAATTAATAGGTTCGTACTTTAGGTTCAAATGCTTCACGCGTCTTGAGGTTAAAATTAACCCCGCGCTTGCCCAGCGTCTTTGTCTCGGGGAAATACACCGAGTGACAGAGCCAGTTTTCATCGTCGCGCTCTTGGAAATCTTCGCGAGCGTGTGCACCGCGACTCTCTGTGCGACCCTCAGCGGCAATAGCTGTAGCCTCTGCGGTAGCAAACAGGTTCTGTAACTCCAGCGCTTCGATACGCGCAGTGTTAAAGGCGTTGCTCTTGTCTTCCAAGGCCACATTCTCAATCCGCGGACGCAGAGCGTTGAGCTTCTCAATGCCCTCTTTCATAAAGTCACCGCGACGGAATACACCGAAGTAGTTCTGCATAATGGTTTGCAGTTCGGCACGCAGCACAGAGGCTTTCTCGCCACCTGCTGAGTTGTTAATGCGGTTGAGACTCACCATAGCAGCTTCAATATCGCTCTCTCTGGCATCTTTAAGGTTGATACCTTCTCGCAGCTGCTTCTCGATAAACATACCGGAAGCGCGACCAAAGACCACCAGATCCAGCAGCGAGTTACCGCCTAGGCGGTTGGCGCCGTGCACAGATACACAGGCCGCTTCACCGCAGGCGTAAAAGCCCTGAATAACCTGATCATTGCCGTCTTTGTCGATAGTCAGTGCCTGGCCATCAACATTGGTGGGAATACCACCCATCATATAGTGACAGGTAGGCACCACTGGGATTGGCTCTTTGACCGGATCGGCATGAGCAAAGGTGCGCGACAGCTCTAAAATACCTGGCAGTTTGGCGTTCAAAGTCTCTTCGCCAAGGTGGTCGAGCTTGAGGTACACATGGTCACCATTTTCACCACAGCCACGACCTTCAAGGATTTCCAGCACCATAGAGCGGGCAACCACATCGCGGCCAGCAAGGTCTTTGGCATTGGGCGCATAACGCTCCATAAAGCGCTCGCCGTCTTTGTTGATTAGATAGCCACCCTCACCACGGCAACCCTCTGTTACCAGAGTACCTGCACCGTGAATACCGGTTGGGTGGAACTGCCACATCTCGATATCCTGCACCGGGAAGCCCGCGCGCAGAGCCATGCCTACGCCGTCGCCGGTACAGATATGTGCGTTAGTAGTAGAGGCATAGATTCGCCCTGCTCCACCCGTGGCGAATACAGTAGCTTTAGACTTTACATAGACCGTTTCACCGGACTCGATATTGATTGCCACAACACCAACAACCGCGTTGTCTTCGTTCTTCACAATATCAACCGCATACCATTCATTGAGGAATGTGGTTTCGTTTTTCAGATTACCCTGATACAGGGTGTGCAACAGTGCATGGCCGGTTCTATCTGCCGCTGCACAGGTGCGCGCTGCCTGACCGCCATTACCGAAGTCTTTAGACTGGCCACCGAATGGGCGCTGATAAATACGGCCCTCTTCTGTGCGGGAGAACGGCAAGCCCATATGCTCAAGCTCAAAGATGGCCTCTGGGCCAGTTTGGCACATATACTCAATGGCTTCCTGATCGCCAATATAGTCAGAGCCTTTAATCGTGTCATACATATGCCACTGCCACTGATCATTGGGATCATCACTGGCAATCGCACAGGTAATTCCGCCCTGAGCAGATACAGTGTGCGAACGCGTGGGAAAAACTTTAGTAATTACTGCTGTTTTGTAACCGGATTGCGCCAGCTGAAGTGCAGCGCGCATGCCAGAACCGCCACCACCGACGATTACGGCATCAAAACTCATCGTTCTAATGTTAGCCATTTAGTTAAATTCCCCAGAGAATATCGATAGCCCAGACCACGTAGAGCAAAGTAATTGCAATCATGCCTAGTTGAAAAAAGATACGGATCGCAGTTGCCTTTGGCCCAACCAATCTTAGGGTCACATAGTCAGTTAAAACACACCACATACCGATCCAGGCATGGGCGGCAATACTGAGAATAGTAACCAAGCTAAACATACGCATTGCTAGCGAACTGTTTAACTCTGCCCACTGTGCATAGGTTAGCTCTGGGTTGCCCACAAAATAACAAACCATAAACGCCACATAGGCGGTCATGATCCAAGCGCTAATACGCTGGATCATCCAATCTGAGAGGCCACTGCGGCCAAAGCTAGTAACAGAAGTAACCATTAGAGAATCCACCAAGTAATAAGGCTAATAAGCAACGCCGCCAAAATTAATGCCGCCCAGGCGCTGTTGCGGCCAGCAGCGAATGAGTCTTCACCAAAACCCATATCCATGATTAGGTGTCGAATACCTGCTATTAGGTGATAGGCCAATGCAGCGAGAGTTGCCCAGATCACGAACTGACAGACTGGGTTAGCAAACAGCGCCCCCAGTTCGTTAAAGCTCTGCTCTGATGCCAAGCTGCTCTCCAGCATCCACAGCAGTACTGCGACAGCGAAAAACATAACCACACCGGATACACGGTGCAAGATAGATACATAGGAAGTTATTGGAAGCTTAATAGTCCCAATATCGAGATTTACTGGTCTTTTGTTATCCACGACAGGAAATACCTTATTAAAGAAGATCCGCAGCAACGGAAATGGATTTAAATAACGTCAACACAAAAACAGTACAAGCTAGGTTCGAAACAGCTCAGACCGGCTATTTGATGGCGCAGCAGTATAGTGTCATCAATCCTCAAATTCAATTCACATCGACCGCTGAGTCAAGGAAAAAATGACTCGCTGGTTACCTCAGAACACCAGATGTACGCAAACCATCCCAATAGAGGTTTTAAAAGGCATTCAAGCGGATAGAAGCGGCCATGCAGGCGCCAGACCTAGCCTTTATACCAGAGGATTAACGGGTATTTAGCAGGGTGATTTGGTTGACAATTAAAGCGGAACATCTATGATTGCAGTCGAAATTTTTGACCCACCTATATAGTTTTTCTGAGGACCCAGCATGACAGATCGTAAAGCAACCCTGACGCTTGATGGCCAGCCGCCCATCGAATTGCCCGTCCTCAAAGGTACCAGAGGACAGGACGTAATCGATATTGGCTCCCTTGGTAGTCATGGCGTTTTCACCTATGACCCGGGTTTCTCTGCTACCGCAGCCTGCCAATCTGATATTACCTTTATCGACGGCGATAAAGGCGTGTTGCTGCACCGCGGCTACCCTATCGAAGAACTGGCGGAAAAATCTGACTACCTGGAAACTTGCTATCTATTGCTCGAGGGCGCATTGCCCAATGCCGAGCAAAAGGCGGAGTTCGAGAACAACATTAAATATCACACCATGGTAAACCGCTCGGTTGAGCACTTTATCAGCGGCTTCCGCTACGACGCGCACCCAATGGCTATGCTGTGTGGCGTAGTAGGTGCCATGTCGTCTTTTTATCACGACTCTCTGGACATCAATAACGAGCAGCACCGCAAAATATCTGCGCACCGCCTGATTGCCAAGATTCCAACAATTGCCGCCATGTGCCACAAACACTTTACTGGTCAGCCCTTTATCTACCCAGATAACAGCCTGTCCTACTCCGAGAACTTCCTGCACATGATGTTCGGTACGCCCTGCGAGCCCTACGTGGTAGAGCCTGCGATTGCCAAGGCCATGGATCGTATCTTCCTTCTCCATGCCGACCACGAACAGAACGCCTCGACCTCGACAGTGCGACTGGCTGGCTCTACTGGTGCCAATCCATTCTCCTGTATTGCTGCGGGTATTGCTGCACTTTGGGGGCCAGCTCACGGCGGTGCCAACGAGGCAGTGCTGGATATGCTGGAAGAAATCGGTCACGAAGATAATATCGATGCCTTTATTGCCAAAGCGAAAGACAAAAACGATCCATTCCGCCTGATGGGCTTTGGGCACCGTGTTTATAAAAACTACGACCCACGCGCCACAGTAATGCGTGAGAGCTGCGACGAGGTGCTAGAGGTACTGGGCCTAGAAAACGACCCACTGTTCCGTCTCGCCAAGAAACTGGAAAAAATTGCACTAGAAGACGAGTACTTTGTCAGCAAGAAGCTCTACCCCAACGTAGACTTTTACTCTGGCATTATCCTCAAAGCACTGGGCATTCCGGTTGAGATGTTCACGGTAATCTTCGCCACAGGCCGCACCGTAGGCTGGATCTCTCACTGGAACGAGATGATCACCAACCCCTACCGCATTGGTCGTCCACGCCAGCTTTATACTGGTTCAGATACACGTCCCTATACGCCAGTTGAAGACAGATAAGCCCCTGACATCTAGGGCAATAAAAAAGGCAGCCTAAGCTGCCTTTTTTTATATCTGTCAGAAACTGATACCTAGCCGAGAGTCTCAGCAATCCAACGATCGACCAGATCTTCAAGAACATTTAGCGGCACAGCACCGCTGCTCAACACCACCTCGTGATAGCCTCTAATATCAAACTTATCACCCAGCGCAGTGCGGGCTTTCTCACGCAACTCCAACAGCTTCAGCATGCCGATCTTGTAGGCGGTTGCCTGACCAGGCATCACCATATAGCGCTCGATTGCCTTGAGATTGGCGGCCGAGTCACTGGCGGTATTAGCACCCAGATAGGCCACCGCCTCTTCGCGTGTCCAACGCTTGTAGTGCAAGCCTGTATCTACCACCAATCGACAGGCACGCCACAGCTCCATACTCAGGCGACCAAAGTCTGAATAGGGGTCAGCATAGAGCCCCATCTCTTTGGGAATATATTCTGAATACAGTCCCCAGCCCTCTGTGTAAGCCGTATAGCCGCCAAAACGACGGAACTTAGGCAGACCAGTCTGCTCCTGACTGATAGAGCCCTGCATATGGTGCCCAGGAATACCCTCATGATAAGCCAAGGCCTCTAGGTCATAGCTGCGCATATCTTTCATATTGGAGAGATTTGCATAGTAAGTGCCTGGGCGAGAACCGTCTGGCGCAGCGCGCTGATAAAAAGCGCGACCTGCAGATTTCTCACGAAAGGCCTCTACAGCCTTCACAATCAGTGGCGCCTTAGGCTTGGTATAAAACAGCTCATCCAGGCGTTCGCGCATATTGTCGATAATCGCAGTGGCGTCCGCCAGATAGGCTGCCTTGCCCTCTGCTGTGGTACCGTAATCGAACTGATCATCAGTGCGCATAAACTCAAAGAAGTCCTGCAAATCGCCCTCAAAACCCACTGTTTTCATAATATCGCGCATCTCACTGTGAATACGCGCCACTTCGCTCAGACCCAGTGTATGAATCTGCTCAGCGGTAAGGTCAGTGGTAGTAATACGCTTGAGGCGGTTGTTGTAATAATCATCACCATTGGGCAGCTTCCACACCCCATAATTACCGCCAGCGCGCTCACCCAAGTTTTCTAGGGTAGCGATAAGCTTGCGATAAGCCGGTGCCATCTGCTCCTGCAGCGCCTTGTCTAACTGAGTTATAAGATCTGCCTTCACCTCATCGGCAATCTCCAGATCGGCAACCTTGCCTTTAAAATCAGTCATCAGCGGGTTTTCTTGGCCTGAGTCATCGTCTATTCCAGCAATAATATTTTTGCTGTCGCGAACACTGTGAGAGAATGCAAACTCTGGCGCCAAGATGCCTTTATCAGCGCGAATATTAAGATCCACAATAACATTCGCCAACAACTGAGCCGTGCCTTTAACCCGCGAGATATAGGCCTCAGCTTCTTCAAGATTAGCAATCAGATGCTGATTGATTAAGAAACTGGGGATACCAGCATGCATGCCGCGCATCTGATTAACCGGGTATCTGTGATAGCGCCACTGCACATCGTCCAAGCCATTTTGCATACTCTGCTTGTAAAGCGTCAGGCTTAGCTGAGTCGCCCTATCCAGCTGCTGGGCATCCAGGGCCTCGAGACGAGCAAGCTGCGCCTGTGTTTTAACAATCGATTCGTCCCCAGCTTCCTGAGAGTAGTCATCCCACTCACCATAACGCTCGCGCATTCCCATATAGGTCATATATTCAGGGCTATCGCGCAGCGACTCCATAAACAGCTCATCGTAGAGTGCATTGGCCTGTTCAGAGGCGCTTAGCGCTGGCTGTTGATCAGCCTCCGGGGCTTTATTGCAACCGGCCAAGCTGACAGCCATCAGCGGTGCCAGCAGCCAGGTTATTGGTTTTTTAATCATAGTTATTTCCTCTTCCCCTTAGTTTAATGTTGCCAGTGGTAGCGCTGTGATTTGCGCTCCAAAGCCTCGGCAGTAGCCGCAGGCATGGCATTGATATTCAATCGCTCAAAAAATAACGGCTGGGCCACAGAGTCACCGCTGGCAACTTCAGCCATAGTACTGACATCGTAGAGGCGCCCGTTGATCATTGTGTGGCTAATATATTCAGAGCGGCGCAAGTCTGTCAGTACGTCGCCATCCATCACCACGATATCTGCCAGTTTACCGGGCTCCAGAGAGCCCAGATCATTATCCATGCCCATGGCAATAGCGCCATCATAGGTGGCGGCCCGCAGAGATTCCCAGGGGCTAAAACCACCCTGATTTAACATCCACATTTCCCAGTGCGCCGCTAACCCCTCACGCTGACCATGGGCGCCAATCAACACGCGCACACCGGCATCGCGTAGGGTTTTAGCGTATTGCGCCACCTTGATATGGTTGTAGTGATCATCCGGCGCCTTGACTCGCCGAATTGAGCGCGGCTCAACAATGTAGCGTGGTACATAGCGCATTAGGCGGCTGTTTTCCCAGACATTGGTGCGGTCGTACCAATATCGCTCGCCTTCCAGACCACCGTAAGCCACCACTAGCGTTGGGTTATAAGCCATATCTGTCTGGCTCCAGAACTGGGTTAAATCATCATAGCCGGTGGCGATATTTAGCGAGTGCTCCAAGGTGGTATGGCCATCAGCCATCATCGACATATTCTGATACAGCTTACCGCCGCCCTCAGGCACCACCATAATGCCCAGAGATTTAGCGGCGGCCAACACCTGTTGGCGCTGCTCGCGACGCGGCTGGTTGTAGCTTTTTACCGAAATACCGCCCATATCCTTCATACGCTGAAGATGAAACAGTGCATCTTCATAGCTATCAATAGTGGCATTCACCGATGGAGAATAAGCACCGTACAAAATCGTGCCAGTAGAAAATATTCTCGGCGCCAAAATCTTACCGGCACGCTGCATCTCAGAAGCGGCAAAAATCTCCGAACTGTCATTGGAGGGATCGTGGATAGTAGTCACCCCAAAAGCCAGACTAGAAAGGCTTTTCCAATTCTGCTGAGGGATAATTTCTTCGTTGGCCTGCGGGCCGTGAGCATGGGCATCAATAAGCCCGGGCAGCAGAGTTTTACCACTCACATCCACCACAGCTGCCGCCTCAGGAATTGTCACCTCGCCCTGCTTACCCACAGCTAAAATACGGTTGCCCTGCACCAGCAGTACACCGTTGTCGATAATATCCTGGCTATTATCTGCATCTTTCATGGTGACCAATGTACCGCCAACCAGCGCTATGACTGACGTAGGCTTATCGGCTTGCAGGGAAAAGCTTAGATCTATGCCCTCAGAGACTGGCTCTGGCAACTGTTGCGGCGCTCCCTCTAAAAAGGCAAAGGCCTGGTTGAGATCGCGACCATAAAGATTAGCAGCATGTGACCAGTTGAGCCGCTTGCTGTCAGCAGACCAGTGCAAATACTCACCGGCGCGGGCTGACAGCTTAGTAGCTGGCAAGCCACCTGTGCTGGTACCCAGCTGTTGCTGCTTGCCGGTGCTGCGCAGCGCAGCCACATAGGCGTTGTTTTGATGGGTATAGGCCACCCAGTTGCCATCAGGCGACAGCTGGTACTCAGTTATATTGGTACCCCTCAGTAGCTTGCGTTGGTCCCTACCCTGCAGATTGACACTCAACAGCTCAAGCTCTGTGCCCATGCTGTCCGGCACATAGCTAGTAAAGTAAAGTCGCTCGTTATCATCGGCAAAATGGGCATTCCAGCCATAGTCGACCACTTTCTCCATACTCTTGCCACTGCGATCGGCCACATAGATACCAGGTTCCATCGACCATTTTGGCGAAAGAATATAGCCGCCAGTAATACGCCTGAACACCAACCTATTGCTGTCAGCCGAAAATCTGGGCTCGATATAGATGCCGGGCTCAGTGGTAATAGTTTTGCCTTTACCGCCAGCGGCACTGACTACCTTTACCGCGCCCAGATCCATATCATTCCAAGTCGTATAGACAATCGACTTGCCATCCCTTGAGAAACTTGGGTAGAACTCGTCATGGTCATTTTGGCGGGTCAGGCGCTTAACCTGGCCGCTTTGCATATCGCGGATATACAGCTTGCCCAGCGCCTGATAAACCGCACGATCACCCGTCGGCGAGAGGCTGGCCCAGCGAATCATCTTAATATCCAGACTATCCGGTGCCACATCCACCGCAAAGCGCGGTGCTTTTTGAACCTGTTTTTCAGCTTTGATATGCATGGGGATGGTAGTGACGTCCAAGCTATCCACAGTCAAACGGTGGAACTGACCTGCCGTCCAAAAGACTATTTCTTGGCCATCCGCACTCCAGTCAAAGTAGGCAAAGTTGCCCTCTGAACCAAAGGTCTCCTGATGATCGCGCTCCATCTCGGTAAATAGACGGCGGTCGATGCCAGATTTAAGATCTTTAAGATAGAGAACGGTTTTGGTGTCTTCTCGTTTCAGATAGGCCATATGCCGGCCATCCGGCGATGGCGTGGGTACAATTGCACCACCGGCGCCGCCGATATAACGCTCTTCTTCGCCGGTCTGAAGATCGTGGCGCATAATATTAAACAGCTCAGTGGTGCTGTTTTTGCCGTACTCCCAGACTCGCCCCGGAGTGACGTCTTTGCTGTAGTAGAGATAGCGCCCATCTGGTGAAAAAACTGGGTCGGTAGAGGACTTCTGACTGTGACGATCGTGCTCGCGCGCCTTAACCTGAACCCCGTCTCCACCGCTGCGGTGGTAGATCCAGATCTCTCCCGCAGGAATTGAGCGCGCCGACATATAGCCCTTGGTTACAGCGATATAGTCACCATCTGGACTCCAGCTTGGCGTATGCACAAAGGTCGTGGTTTCTTTGCTAACCTGATAGGGTTCGGAGCCGTCGGCGTTCATCACCCATAGATTACGGGCACCATCGCGATCACTAATAAAGGCTATCTTGCTGCCATCTGGACTGTACTGGGGCTGCATATTCCAATCAAAGCCCTGCACCAATGGCTGCGCCTGGCCGCCTTCGATAGGCAGCACATAAATATCACCCAGCATGTCGAATAAAATCTGCTTGCCGTCAGGGCTGAGGCTAAGGTTGGACCAGGTGCTTTTATGGGTATCCAAAGAAACCTTGATCAGGTCGCCCCGTGGCTGGCTAACATCCCAATCCTGCTCTGCTGTCGCAGTGGAGTCATCAGTGCTCCCGAAACTCTGAACAGAAACCGTAATAGCCAGTAAAACAAACAGTAAAGATGCTGCTGCTCGCGCAATCTGAGTAGACAGTGTATGCATAGTAAAATCCACAGGTAGCTCGGCTATATGACCCCTGCCTTGTTATTGTTATACGGCTTTCTAGCTGTTGCCGTTATTACAGATTTACACATGTTAAAGCCTTACATAGGCCATACCAGCCCCTCAAAAGGGTAGGCATTTAGGGCCGGTTACCCTGCTCTTAAAAGCTACTGGCCACCGGCCCCGAATGAAAGCGAAACTCCTTGTCTGGCGTCTCGATTAACTCTCGCTCACGCACCCTAAATAAGGCTATGCGAGCCTCAACATCCTCAGCACTACCAGCCTTGCGGGCTAGGTTTAAATAGTCTTGGTAGTGACGTCCCTCTGACTTGAGCAAAGAGGTATAGAACTGCTCGAGTTCGTCGTCTAGATAGGGAGCCAGACGCGCAAAGCGCTCACAGGAGCGCGCTTCAATAAAGGCGCCTATCACCAATACATCGGCAAGCTTCCCGGGATCATTGGCCCGTGCAAGCTCACGCAGCCCCGCAGCGTAACGCGAGGCAGAGATATGCTGATAGTTGATTTTGCGGCGCTTCATAATGGCAATAACCTGCTCAAAATGGCGCATCTCTTCACGGGCCAACCTTGACATCTTGTTTAGCAGTTCAAAGTTTTCGGTGTAACGATAGATAAGATTCAGGGCCGTGCTGGCGGCTTTTTTCTCGCAGTTGGCGTGGTCAATCAGCATCAGTGGCTGGTTGGCTAGCGCATTCTCCACCCATAGATCCGGCGTAGCACAGGGCAGAAACTCCTGAATATCTTGCAGCGCAGCAGTGGCAGATTTAGCTGAAATGGAAGTCACTGGCGATGAGGCCCCTAAGGTAATACTCAATTTTGGTTGGGCAGTATAGCTTTTAGCGGAGAAATAGCTACAGGGCTGTGAGCCATGTTTAGTCTAGACCAATTAGTCCGCCAATGAATACCCGCTATCACACAAGATTCTGTAATTAAATTACAAAATCGCGTACAATCCCGCCCGAATTTTAGCGCCTAGCTGCGCTGTAAATACTACCCAAAATTAAAGGAGAAGCACCCAGTGCTAGAAGCCTATCGCGCCCATGTTGCAGAACGTGCCCAACAAAATATTCCCCCTAAGCCGCTGGATCCAGAGTGGACTGCCGGCCTAGTCGAGCTACTTAAAAACCCACCGGCTGGTGAAGAAGAATTTCTGCTCGACCTGATTGCCAACCGCGTACCCCCAGGGGTAGATGAAGCCGCCTATGTTAAGGCTAGTTTCCTCAGCGCCATTGTTAGCGGCGACGCCTCGTCTCCCCTAATCGATCGCAACGCCGCAGTTAGCCTATTGGGCAATATGCACGGCGGTTACAACGTCGCCACGCTGGTCGCCCTGCTGGACGATAGCGAACTAGCAGCACAGGCCGCTGAAGAACTTAAAAGCACCTTACTAGTCTTTGATGCCTTCCACGATGTGGCAGAAAAATCAGACGCCGGCAACGAGCACGCAAAAGCGGTAATGCAAAGCTGGGCCGATGCCGAGTGGTTTACCAGCAATGACGCAGTGCCAGAGAGCATCAAAGTAGCTGTATTTAAAGCCACAGGCGAGATCAATACAGACGACCTGTCTCCAGCTCAGGACGCCTGGTCGCGCCCAGATATCCCGCTGCACGCCCGCGCCATGTTTAAAATGACCCGCGACGGCCTGCACCCAGAAGAGCACGGCGTCACTGGCCCCATGACTCAGATCGACGAACTCAAAGCCCGCGGCCTTCCCGTAGCCTTTTTAGGTGACGTGGTTGGAACCGGCTCATCTCGTAAGTCAGCTACAAACTCCGTACTCTGGTTCTTCGGCGAAGATATGCCCGGCGTACCCAACAAGCGCAGTGGCGGCATCTGCTTTGGTAGCAAAGTAGCCCCCATCTTCTTTAACACCATGGAAGATGCTGGCGCCCTAGTGTTTGAAGCCCCAGTAGACAATATTAACAATGGCGATGTAATCACCATCTACCCCTACGAAGGCAAAATTCTTAACGAAGCCGGCGAAGTGGTTTCAGAATTCGAGCACAAATCAGACGTAATTCTCGATGAAGTGCAGGCCGATGGCCGTATCAACCTTATTATTGGCCGCGGCCTAACCCAGCGTGCCCGCGAGCATATGGGCCTGGCACCCTCTACTGTTTTCCGCCAGCCCACAGCGCCGCTCCAATCCGATGCAGGTTACACCTTAGCCCAGAAAATGGTTGGCAAGGCCTGTGGCGTTGAAGGCATCCGCCCCGGCACCTACTGCGAGCCCAAAATGACCACCGTTGGCTCTCAGGACACCACTGGCCCCATGACCAGAGATGAGCTAAAAGATCTAGCCTGTTTAGGCTTCTCAACCGATCTGGTGATGCAGTCATTCTGCCATACAGCGGCCTACCCGAAGCCCGTTGATATCAGCACCCAGCACAGCCTGCCCGACTTTATTATGAACCGTGGCGGTGTCTCACTGCGCCCCGGCGACGGCATTATTCACAGCTGGCTCAACCGTATGCTACTGCCAGACACCGTAGGTACCGGTGGCGACTCCCACACCAGATTCCCCATGGGTATTTCATTCCCCGGCGGTTCCGGCCTAGTGGCTTTCGCAGCCGCAACCGGCGTGATGCCACTGGATATGCCCGAGTCCGTACTGGTGCGCTTTAAAGGCAAAATGCAGCCCGGTATTACCCTGCGTGACCTAGTACATGCCATCCCCTACTACGGCATAAAAGAAGGCTTGCTGACTGTAGAAAAGAAAGGCAAAAAGAACTTCTTCAGCGGGCGCATTCTGGAAATCGAAGGTGAAGGCATCGAAGGCCTAACCGTAGAGCAGGCCTTTGAATTATCAGACGCCTCCGCCGAGCGTTCAGCCGCCGGCTGCACCATCAAACTCAGCGAAGACTCAGTGGCTGAATACCTGCGCTCCAATATCACATTGCTGCGCTGGATGATCGCCGAAGGCTATGGCGATGTGCGCACATTAGAGCGCCGTGTCCGCAAAATGGAAGAATGGCTAGCCGAGCCCACCCTAATGGCAGCCGATGCCGACGCAGAATATGCCGCAGTTATCGAAATTGATCTGGCAGATATTAAAGAGCCCATCGTCTGCTGCCCCAACGACCCAGATGATGCCAAGCTGCTTTCAGAGGTGGCCGGCGATAAGGTCGACGAAATCTTTATCGGCTCCTGCATGACCAATATTGGCCACTTCCGCGCCGCAGGTAAACTCCTTGACGAAGCAGGCTCTGTAGATTCCAGATTCTGGATCTGCCCGCCCACACGTATGGATGCCCACACCCTAATGGAAGAAGGCTACTACAATATCTACGGCAAGGTTGGTGCACGCACCGAAATGCCCGGCTGCTCACTGTGCATGGGCAACCAGGCGCGCGTATTGGCTGGCGCAACGGTATTGTCCACCTCTACTCGCAACTTCCCTAACCGTCTGGGTGATGGCGCCAATGTCTACCTCACCAGTGCAGAGCTTGCCTCTGTGGGTGGTATTTTGGGTAGACTGCCAACACCTGCCGAGTATATGGAATACGCCAGCAAGATTGACTCCATGTCTGATGAGATTTATCGCTATATGAATTTTGATCAGATTGAGTCATTCCAGAAGTCAGCTGAGCAAGGCAAGTTGATTGCCGCGCAGCAGATTGTGGAGGTGATAGCTCAATAGAGTTGTCATCCTGAGGTGCAGAGCGCCCGAGGATTTTATTTAGAGGCACAGTAAACTGTCACAATGTCTACAATATAAAAAACCCCGCGAGAGCGGGGTTTTTTATATGGGCTCTGCCCTCTGTGATTATTGAGGGCAACTAAACCGGCATTGCTGCACCTTTTTATATGGGTACATTTATTCAGGATGAGAAATAAGCGATCAATGCCAATTTCACTTAGATGAAGCGTAGCGAAATATCACTTAGACGATTATTGTCGCCAAGATCACTACTTAAACCCCTCATCTCCTTCAGGACTAATCAGTTGATGAATTAGAGATCCAACCCCTCTAGGCCGGTATCATCAACCACATAGTCATTGCCGTCAGGCACCAGCACAAACTTACTGCTTACCACAGCACTACCTGCTGCTGCGTTAAGGCTACTGGGGTCAATGCTGGTAACGGTCGCATTGGAAGCCATGGTCAGTTCGCCATGGGTGGTGGTGATCCAGTCGCCGGCGCTGTTGTAGCCTCGCACCTGATACAGTACCTCCAGAGCGTTGGAGCTTAGGCCTGTGCGGGTCAGCTCGATACTGGTGCCCTGCCATTCTGCGCTTAGTTCCACAAGCTCTGGTAATAGGCCGTTTTCTACTTTTATACGCACAGGGTTAATGCCCAACATGTAGGCATTGTCACCGTCGTACATGCTGAAGTTGGAGATATGGAACGAGCCACGGCTGTCCCAGCTATCGTAGCCGGTAATAAAGTTCTCGGTGGCCACCGTGGCATCTAGGTCGCCAATTTGCAGCAGTTCGAAGGAGTTACCCGTGGCTATATCGTATTCATAGATAGCATTGGGGCGGCCGCCATCGCTGAGGCCAATGTAGATTTTTTCTTCGTCGGCACTTAGTTGAAAGACCCAGGTTTTTAAGCTACTTGAGAACGCTGGTCTGCCGAGAAAAGTCCAGCTGGCGGCAGCATCATTAAAGCGGTAGATATGCCCCTGGTCGTCGCTGACATAGAGGTTTTCGCGGCGTCGATCCCACTGACCCACTTCCATGGCATTGGGGCCCTGCAGTGCAAAGGCTGGCAGTTCACCAAAGCCGCTCTGGGGGTCGTAGTACCAAACATGGTTAAAGGTACTGGCTGATTCGCCTTGGTTCCACTGGTTTCTGGAGGAGCCGCCAGTGATATATACACGGCCACGGGAATCTACCCACATAAACCGGTTGCTGTAAAAGTAGCCCGTCCAAGCAGCTGGTTTGCCGAGCACTGTGGTGGTGCCGCTGGCTATATCGTATCGCACCAGTTTATTTTCTGGGATGCTCATGCCGTAGAGCAGGTTGTTTACCGGGTCTTTTTGAATGGTAACAATCTGCAGGGTCTGGGCACCTACGCCATTGGGCTCTGTGACGCTGAGGTCGGTAAAGCTATTGTCCGCTGGTTGGTAGCCATACCAGTGAAAGCCTCTGGTATTTAGAAAACTATTGTTCATATCTGAGGTATCGAGGGTCGCCACGTAGACGGTGCCATTGTGATGGACGGGCCGCGTATGGAACTTCTCGGCGCTCTCACCGGCCTGCCAGTTGTTGGCGGCTTCGGATGCTGATTTGGCATCACCTACCCAGCGCAATGTATTATCGTGCTGATACATGCGGTAGAGCATGGCGTTGGTCTGGTGGTCATGTCCGGAGATGTAGATCTCACCCTCTGCGTCGGATCCCACGGCCAACCAGCTCTGGTCGGGTCGCGAGCCATCTGGGGCATCGGGCATTTGCCAGATATGTACACCGTCTATATTACCGTCTCTGGCGCTGTCATAGGGGACGGTAATTACCACCGGTTCTGTGGTTTCCGTCTCTGGTTCAGTCTCTGGTTCAGTCTCTGGTTCAGTCTCGGTCTCAGTTTCAGTCTCGGCCTCTGGCTGCTGAGTATTGGGCTGCTCTGATGATGGCTCTTCTGGCGCATCTGGCCAGTTGGGGCCGCCGCCACAGGCACTGACTAGGCTAACTATTAGGACGAGGGCAAAACGTTTGGTCCAATGTGCGCAGCGCACGGACAGGGATGTAACGCCTTCAAATGACATATTGTTACTCTCTTGGGGATAGAATTAGTTTTACTTATTAACGGGAAATAATGGGTATTCGTATCACAATTTCTGGGTTGTGCTCGACTGGATATACCATGCCCTAATGGGCCGCAGAGCTACAGCCCAACTAGCTCGGCAGCAGCCCCTTTTGTCGCATTGAGCGCGGTGATATATCGTTTCAATACCTTCACCGCACTTACTGTTACATATAGGCGTTGGAGGTATCCGTATGATCCGTCACATCCCGCACGCCTTTTAGCTCGGGGATCTTTTCCATTAGGGTTTTCTCAACCCCCTCTTTCAGGGTCAGCGATACTGCCGAGCAACCCTGACAGCCACCGCCAAACTCCAACACTGCAATGCCCTCTACTATTTCAGAGAGCGACACAACGCCGCCATGGGAGGCCAGACCTGGGTTAATATCGTTGTACAGCAGGTAGTTCACCTTATCTTCGATGGGGCTATCGTCAGTAACATTGGGTAGCCTCGAGTTGGGCGCGCGAATAGTCAGCTGGCCGCCAAACTTATCTTCGGCAAAATCTACCTTGGCTTCGTCTAGGAACGGAATGCTGCGCTGCTCAAAGTAGGCGTTAAAGGCCTCGTACTCCACCACCATATCTTCTTCGTTGTGCTCGCCGGGACGACTGTAAGCAATACAGGTTTCAGCTTTGGGTGTGCCCGGATCACTCACAAACATGCGCACGCCTATGCCTTCGCAGTTTTGTTTTTCCAGCAGACCGGCGAGATACGCCTGAGCTGATTCCGTAATGGTGACATTGAGCATGATAAATTCCTGAGGCTGACTGTGACTGTACAACTACGCATTTTACGTCATAGCTGGGTTTAGGCAAAAGGTTCTTTTGATTTTAAAGGTCGCTTTTTAGATTTATTTTGGTATTATGCGCATCCATCAAAATATTTTGATACAGTAGACAACGCAAGGCACAGAAGGAAATCGACAAGCATTATGGCGAATAAGATTACAGCGGCAGCAAAGCAAAGGATTCTAATTCTGGATGGTGCTATGGGCACTATGATTCAGCGCCATAGCCTTGAAGAACAGGATTTCCGCGGCCCGCGCTTTGCCGACTGGCACACCGATCTAAAGGGCAATAATGATCTGCTGAGCCTGACCCAGCCAGATATTATCTGTGATATCCATCGCGCTTACCTTGAAGCCGGTGCGGATATTATTGAGACCAATACCTTTAACTCTACCAGAGTCTCTCAAGCTGATTACCAGATGGAAGAGCTATCGCGGGAGATCAATGTTGCCTCGGCCATACTGGCACGTAAGGCAGCTGAAGAGTTCTCTACCCCAGACCGCCCTCGCTTTGTGGCTGGTATTCTGGGGCCCACCAGCAGAACCGCATCGCTGTCGCCAGATGTCAATGATCCGGGCGCCCGCAATGTCACCTTTGACGAGCTAGTGGACAACTACACAGAGTCCACTGAGGCGCTGATTGAGGGCGGCGTGGATCTGATTATGGTTGAAACCATTTTCGATACACTAAACGCCAAGGCTGCCCTATTTGCGGTTCAGCTTGTTTTTGAGCAACAGAATATTGATCTGCCGATTATGATCAGTGGCACCATTACCGATGCCAGTGGCCGAACCCTATCCGGCCAGACACCAGAGGCATTCTGGAACTCTGTCCGCCACAGCAAACCTATCAGCGTCGGCTTAAACTGTGCGCTGGGGCCGAAAGAGCTGCGCCCTCACCTGCTAGAAATTTCCACTGTGGCCGACTGTCTGGTCAGCGCTCACCCCAATGCTGGCCTACCCAATGAGTTTGGAGGCTACGACCTGGACGCCCAGACTATGGCAGAGACTGTGGCAGAATTCGCCAGTGCCGGCCTGCTAAATATTGTTGGCGGCTGCTGTGGCACTACGCCTGAGCATATTGCCGCCATCGCAAAAGCAGTGGCAGACATTGCCCCGCGGCAGGTGCCTGAGATTGCACCAGCTTGTCGCCTATCTGGCCTCGAACCCTTTACCATCACCGAAAACTCGCTGTTCGTAAATGTCGGTGAGCGCTGTAATGTGACTGGCTCTGCGGTATTTAAACGGCTGATTCTTGAAGAGAATTACGATGCTGCGCTGGAGGTTGCCCGCCAGCAGGTGATTAATGGTGCACAGATAATTGACGTAAATATGGACGAAGGCATGCTGGATTCATTGCCTGCCATGGTTAAGTTTTTAAATCTGATCGCTGGTGAACCGGATATTTCCCGGGTGCCGATTATGGTCGACTCCTCAAAATGGGAGGTGATTGAAGCCGGGCTAAAGTGTATTCAGGGCAAGTCGGTGGTCAACAGTATTAGTCTTAAAGAAGGCGAAGCTGAGTTTATTGAAAAAGCCAGTCTGTGCAAAAAACACGGTGCTGCGATTGTGGTTATGGCCTTTGATGAGGAGGGTCAGGCGGACAATATCGAGCGACGCAAACAGATTTCTCAGCGCAGTTACGATATTTTGGTTAATGATATTGGCTTCCCGGCGGAAGATATTATCTTTGACCCCAATGTGTTTGCCGTGGCCACAGGTATTGAAGAGCACAACAGGTACGGCCTTGACTTTATCGAGGCCTGTGGCTGGATTAAACATAACCTGCCCCATGCGCTGATCAGTGGTGGTATCTCCAATGTGTCATTCTCGTTCCGTGGCAATAACCCGGTGCGCGAGGCGATTCACTCGGTGTTTCTCTACCATGCTATTCGCGAAGGCCTGACTATGGGCATAGTTAATGCCGGCCAGTTGGCCGTGTACGACGATCTGCCCGAAGAACTGCGTCAGGTGGTGGAAGATGTGGTGCTATTTCGCACCCCTGAGGGCACTGAAAATCTATTGGCGATTGCCGATAAATACCGCGGCGACGGCTCTACTCAGGCTAAAACCGAGGACCTTAGCTGGCGCGAGGGCACTGTTAATCGTCGCTTAGAGCACGCGCTCGTCAAAGGTATTACTGCGTTTATTGAGGCCGACACTGAAGAGGCTAGACAGCAGGCAGAGCGGCCATTACAGGTGATTGAAGGCGCCCTGATGGACGGCATGAATATTGTCGGCGACCTGTTTGGTTCGGGAAAAATGTTTCTGCCGCAGGTGGTTAAGTCTGCCCGGGTAATGAAACAGGCCGTGGCCTATCTGCAGCCCTTTATTGAAGCGGAAAAAGATCAAGCAGCCAGCACCAACGGCAAGATTTTGATGGCGACGGTAAAGGGCGATGTCCATGATATTGGCAAAAATATTGTCGGGGTGGTGTTGCAGTGCAACAACTATGAGGTGATTGATCTCGGCGTGATGGTGCCGGCTGAAAAGATTCTGACCACAGCTCGTGAGCTCAATGTGGATATTATTGGCCTCTCAGGGCTTATCACCCCTTCGTTGGATGAGATGGTCACTCTAGGGAAAGAGATGCAGCGCCAGGGTTTTGATATCCCCCTGTTAATCGGTGGTGCCACCACGTCGAAGGCCCACACCGCGGTGAAGATTGCCCCCACCTACAGCCACAATCAGACTATTTATGTCTCAGATGCTTCACGGGCAGTAGGTGTGGCCAGTAAGTTGATTAGCAAGGAAAGCCGAGACGCCTTTATAGCAGAGATACAGCGCGACTATGACGCGGTGCGGTTGCGCACGGCCAACCGAACCTCTAGAGGCACTCTGTTCGCTTATTCTGATGCGGTGAAACAAAAGCCTCAGCTGAACTGGCGGGACTACCAACCAGAAATTCCCAATAATTTGGGTGTCACTGTACTAGATGACTACCCTCTCGACGCGTTGGTGCCCTATATCGACTGGACACCGTTTTTTATTACCTGGGATCTCGTGGGTAAGTACCCCAAGATTCTCAATGATGAGGTGGTGGGCGAAGCAGCCCAGAACCTATTTGCTGACGCCCAGGCGTTACTGGCCGATATTGTCGAAAACAAGCGTTTAAAGGCGCGGGCCGTATTTGGTCTGTGGCCGGCCAACTCGGTGAATCATGATGATATTGAGGTCTATAACTCTGATGGCAGCACCATCGCCAGCCTGCACCATATTCGCCAGCAGATTCAGAAGCCTGGTGCCAGTGAAGAGCTGGCGTCTTTGGCGGATTTTATTGCGCCCAAAGAGTCTGGACTAACCGATTACATCGGAGCCTTTGCGGTGACCACCGGAATTGGTGCAGACGAGTTAGCCTCAGAGTACGAAGCGCAGCATGATGATTACAATGCAATTATGGTCAAGGCGCTGGCAGATCGTTTAGCCGAGGCGTTTGCCGAGCACTTACATGAGCGCGTACGCCTTGAATACTGGGGCTATGCTGCGGATGAGGCGCTGGATAATGAGTCACTTATCAAAGAAAAGTACCGCGGTATTCGCCCGGCGCCAGGCTACCCCGCCTGCCCAGATCACACGGAAAAAGGCACATTGTTTGAGCTGTTAGATGTGACAAATACCATTGGGCTGGAGCTTACTGACAGCTATGCCATGAGCCCCGCTGCGGCGGTCAGTGGCTGGTACTTTGGTCATCCAGATTCGAGCTATTTTAATACCGGGAAAATCGCCCCTGATCAGGTAGAATCGCTGGCACAGCGCAAGGGAATCTCTGTTGCCGAGCTTGAACGCTGGCTGACCCCTGTTCTCAACGACTAATTAACTTTGGAAACTCTATGAACGATAAAGCCCCAGAACAGACCTCCGAAAAACCTGGCCTAGGCTCTGTAGTAAAAAGTATTTTAGCTGCCGCCATTGGTGTGCAGACAGATAAAAACCGTGAGAAGGACTTTACTCAGGGTAGCCCTATCGCCTTCATTATTGGTGGGTTTATTTTTACGGCGCTGTTTATCTTTACCATCGCCATGATAGTCGGGTTTGTAACCCGCTAGGATGACTGGGGGCACAGGCCCCCAGTTATTTGTTGGCTGGGAAACTGCTCAGCATTAAGCAGTGACAAAATCCTCTAGCCCTAATTCAACTATGCTCGCAGAGCCTGCTTGCAGCGATGCCAGATAGGCCGCATTGCGCGGTAGGATCTGGGTGGCAAAAAATCCTGTTGTGGCTATTTTTTGGTTGTAAAAACGGTCATCTGACCCTGAATCCAGTTTCTGCTGGGCTGCAATGGCGAGCTGCACCATGCACCAGTAGGACACCGAGTTACCAAACAGCATCATAAAGTTGTAGGCCACAGCTGGGCTCTGTCCGGGGTGGCTAAGCACATAGTCTAGGCCCGCACGGCACTGCTCTACAGCACTCTGAAGAGCGGCGGTCAGCTGGTTGTCTGTGGTTTCTGCTGTAGCCTGCATGGCCATCAATAATTTGGTCAGTGTTTCGCCGCCATCGCGCAGACATTTGCGTCCAATAAAGTCCAGTGCCTGAATGCCATTGGTGCCCTCGTAAATGGGTAGAATGCGCGCATCACGCATATGCTGAGCTGCACCTGTCTCTTCAATAAAGCCCATACCACCATGTACCTGCACGCCTAGTGAGGTGCTCTCCATGGATACCTCTGTACACCAGCCTTTGACCAGTGGCGTCATAATTTCGACAAGCTGAGCATCAGCCGCCCGCTGTTCGGCATCTGCATGTTTGTGGCTGCGATCTTCTGCTGCAATGGTAAAGAACGACATGGCGCGGCCGGCTTCTGTGAGTGCGCGCATCTGCATCAGCATACGTTTAACATCTGGATGGTGCAGAATAGGTGCCTTGCCTTCAATACCTGCAACCTTGCCCTGTACCCGCTCTGAAGCATAGGCAACCGCCTGCTGGTAGGCGCGCTCGCCTATACCTATGCCCTGGTGCCCTACTGACAGGCGCGCATTGTTCATCATGCTGAACATGCACATAAGGCCCTGGTTTAATGGGCCCACCAGATAGCCGACGGCTCCACCGTTGTCGCCAAAGGCCAGTGTGCAGGTAGGGCTACTGTGAATACCCAACTTGTGCTCGACACCTACGGGGCGCACGTCGTTGCGCTCGCCTAGACTGCCATCAGCATTGATCAGATATTTAGGGACTAAAAACAGGGAGATACCCTGATTGCCGGCCGGCGCATCCGGTAGTCGAGCCAACACCAGATGGATAATATTTTCTGCAAGATCATGGTCACCCCAGGTGATGTAGATCTTTTGGCCACTGACCAAATAATGATCACCATTGGGCACAGCCTTAGTTTTGACGGCTGAGAGGTCGGTACCAGCCTGAGGCTCGGTAAGGTTCATGGTCCCCGACCAGACGCCAGAGATTAGGTTGGACAGATAGGTGTCTTTTTGCTGCTCTGTACCGTACAGAGTTAAGGCGTGGATAACGCCACGCGTCAGCATAGGGAGCAGGCTAAAGCCCAGATTAGAGGACTGCAGCATCTCCTGTACCGCAACATCAATCACACCGGGGAAACCCGCACCATCATAGGCAGGATCGCCACTCAGACAGCACCAGCCGGCTTCAACCATCTGTTTGTAAATCGGGTTGAGCATGGGCGCGGTGATCACTGTGCCATCCTGCAAATGAGCTGGCTTAGTTTCAGCTTCCCAGTTGCTCGGGGCCACCAGGTCCTCAAAAAACTTGGCAGCTTCCGGCAGTATTGCCTCAACCATATCGGTACCAGCGTCTTCGTAACCGGGCATGCTGGCATGCTCTGGGTACTTCACCAGTTCTTGAAGAATAAAAGACAGTTCCTTGAGTGGTACTTTGTAGGCGGTCATGAGAGTTTCCTGATTGAAGATGCAATGGCAAACCTGATGCCAGAGCGGCCGTAACTATGGGTATGAGAATAGTCGTCCAGCGCTTCTACTGTAAACCTGAATCAATGACCAATTGGTCTGAGGCCTGGGGGTCTCTCTCTAGGGTTTCGACAAGCCGGGATTGTAGGCGGGACGGGTAATAACATAGGCCCAGTAGGCAAATAGAAATTGCAATGGCATGCGCAGCCACAGCACTGCCACTGGGATATCAGGAAACGCCTCTGGCGTCATAAGCATATAAATATTGGCGGGGTACACCGCAATCAATAGGGCAATTAGCCCAAAGCCACTGAAGCGGCGCAGAGCTGAAATTAGCACCCCTATACCACCGAGAATTTCAAACAGGCCGCTGATATAAACTGCTTCCAGATGCAGGGGCAGATAGGGAGGCATGATGCCCAGATAGAAGTCTGGATTTATAAAATGATCGACCCCAATATTGATAAAAAATGCAGCCAGACCCAGCAGGACCAGCTTGCGACGCCAGCCCTGGGGTAGCTGTAATAAATCTATCAGGGTTTTCAAACTTACATCACCGAAATGGAGCCGTGCTCCTCAATCAGCTTGACGGCAATGGCCCGTTGCTCGGCGCGCATATCAGTATTCTTGCACCTCCCCTGCTTCCATTCCGCGTAGGCTTGCGGCTGTGGGTCACCAACATTGATAAAGGTTTCCCAGGCCATATAGCAGCGCTCTAGATCTGTGGGCACGGCACTGGCAGCCATACGGTCCAACAAGCTGTCCAGAGTTTCGGTTTCTGTACTCAGGCGCAGCAGAGCGTCCTTGTCGAGATGCAGATAGACCGGGTTGTCCGCAGTGAATTTCTGCCACTGCACTGGTTTGCCAAGATCGGGCTGCTGAGTTTTAGCAAAACTTGTCCAGGCGCCCATCATGCTGTCTTCCATCTGTTGACGTTCGGCGGTCTCTGGGTAGACATAGGAGGAGATCGGCCCATAGGTATAGTTGCCGGTAACAAACGCTATGTCTGTGCCATGGGCGGCGCCAAATAGCGCAGGAAAATCAATAAATACCGATTTTTTCTGATGATCCCAGTCAAACCTGTAGGCGTAAAGGCTGTCGTAGCCCGCCGACTCCATGGCAGTAAGTGCATCGTCGACGCCTCGTATTTTCCAAGCGCGGGAGCGCAGGCGCACCCACATATCATAGAGTGCCTGATTCTTGACGCTGATCAGCGGCGGCAGCAGCTTGGTGAAGCTATAACTGCTCTCCATAAAGTAGCGATGGGTGGCTATCCAAAGGGCAATTTCATCCTTGGTTGCGCCGGCAATCACCGGTATGTTCTTGGCGTAGGCTGGATCAGCCAGACTGGCCAGCATTCCCTGTTTAGGGATCACAACACCGTCAGCTGTGGTGAGGGGCAGTGCATCAAAATCAAGATCGCCACTGTCGTAGAGTGCCATAAACTCGAGACTGTCCATTTGCTTGAGCAGACTTCGCACCCCATCCATATTGGCTTCGCTTTGCTCTGGGGCCTGGGGCATGTTGTTGACAATTTGCCAGCTGCCACGCTTGATCAATGGGTTAGCACCCTCTGGGTTGTAGGCATCCTGTAACGGTGAGCTAGTGGTGTAGCCAGACTGGGAAATAGCCTTGTGAAAAAGACCATTGGCCAGCGGCGAGGCCAACAGAGCAAGTACATTATGACCACCAGCAGATTCACCGAAGATAGTGACATTATTGGGGTCGCCACCAAATTGCTGAATATTTTGCTGTACCCATTTTAGTGACTGGATAATATCCAATGTGCCGAAGTTACTGGCCCCGTCCAGGCCTGTCTGTGCACCCTGAATAGCAGGATGGGTAAAGAACCCAAGGGCACCTAGCCTGTAATTTGTGGTGACTACGACTACATCTTTACTCAGCACCATTTTGCTGAAGTCGTAATAGTCTTTTTCGCCAGTGGTATTGCCGCCACCATGTATCCAGAACATTACTGGGTACTGTTTGTTGGCAAAATCCGCCGGCGCTTTAATATCTAGATAGAGACAGTCTTCTGAGCCACCTATGCCCTCCCCCTCAACACCGGCATATTGGCTGGCCTTTTGCACGCAGGACGTGGTTGGTTTTTCAATAATAGTCTGATCAGCAGCCTGCAACTCGCGCGGTGCTCGCCAGCGCAATTCACCAACCGGTGGCTGCGCAAAGGGAATATCAAACCAAGACACCAACTGGTCGCTACTATGACCCTGAGCCACACCCGAGGAGGTTTGCACTCTATGCTCGGCCAGTTGCATAGGTTCAGGCGCGTCGGGCGACAGCAGGCTGCAGGAGCTAATGGCCAGAGCGGTGAGGACGACTGCACTTAAAACTGTGGGGATTTTCATAGTTGTTATCTGCTTATTATTATGGGTAGCTTATTATTAGATGCCGTTTTTACGCTTCCAGCAGCTTAGTCGATCACTGGCAGTCAGTTCAATAGTACAGTGGTTTACGGAGCCCAGATACAGCTGAGCCGAGGCCCAATACACTTAGACCTCGGCTCAGTTGCTCGAACCTTAGAGCGACTCTTTTGACTATAACCTTAGGCTGTATCTGTAAGCGATATAAACCTGTGGCGAGCCCCTCTAAAAGAGAATATCCCAGACTAGTGATACCTCCCCCTGCTGCGCTTTTTAGTACGCTGTTACTGCGCGTTTTATTTGGCAAATACACTATTAATTCTAGCCAGAGCCCCTGAAACCACCTCTAAGACACCAGGAGCCAGCAGCTCTATAGAGGGTTGCTGGTTAACAAGTCCGCTGTAGCTCTGGTGCAAAATATCCTGCAGCGTCTCGGCCTCTAACAGCGAACCATCTCCGTTTAACAGCCTGCTGACTAGACTTTGATTTAGCTGAACAGTCAGCGCCATTGCATCTACTCCAGCCTCAAGGCTCAGCAGACAGTCTAGGGTTATGGCAAGAAGCGCCAGCTGTTCGTTGGTAAGCTGGATCGCCAGTGCTGCGGGCTGCACCTCTATTGCAGCCTTCCAGGGATCAGTGCTGAGCAGCCCAGATACTGGCTGATCTATGCCCAGCTGCTGCAATAGTTGCTGACGCTCGGTATTGGACTGGACGCCAGCCAGCACTGTACTCAGAGGCGTGACAACAAGTGCTCCACCGGTGCCACTTGGGACCTCAGCCATAAGCACAAGATTGGGAACCGGAAAATTACTATGGGTATTAATTCCGCCTTTTGACACCAGCATGCTTCCAGCAGCATTGTCAGGCATAGCGCTATTCAGTACGAAGTAACCCTGGCTATCGGAGACGGCCGATGGTTCATTGTCATCCTGGTGGTTGTTGTTTAAGTCGACAAATACTGCAGCACCAGCAACAGGGTCATCCACTACGCGACCTTCAAAGCGGTCCCGTACCTCAATGCTGAGAGCCATTGAATCGGTTGCCATGCCATCAGACACTCCCACCGAAAGCTGGTAGCTGTTATCTGCATCACTGTCACTGGGGAGTTCAAAATCCGGTGCCTGACTGAACAGCAATGTTCCGTCAGGGCTCAGATCAAAGAGCTGCGCATCGGGCCCACCGAGAATGGAATAGCTCAGCTGGTCGCCATCTAGATCTAGCGCAGACAACTGGGTCACAGCGCGAACCTGCTCGGGAATTTGAATCTGATCTGATTGGCTAAAGTACGGTTGGCGGTTAGCAATCACCACTGGGACTGCTGTCACAACCGGCCAAAACCGCGAGTACCGTGCCAGTTAAGGCAAGATTTTTCTTGTGCCGTCTCGCTAATAGCACTCCCTGTTTTTCGCTAACTAAGTACAATTAGGTCGCTCCATGCTCGCTATTCATAGTTGCATGATAGTAAACCCAAAGCTTATTATCAAGTTGACGGGCGTGGGTAAGAAACGGGATGACGCTTGAATAGAAGCATAAAGCTCGTCAGAGCTAGTTTATTCCGCGGAGGAAAACTGCAACTTAGCGAGTCTCTCATAAAGCGGGCAGCTAGCCAGTAATGACTGATGCGTACCCTGAGCTACAGGTTGGCCAGCGTCCATCACTAAGATTTGATCTGCATGTAATATGGTTGCCAGACGATGAGCAATAATCACCGTGGTGCGCCCTTTCATTAGCTTGTCGAGAGCCAGCTGCACTCTGTATTCACTCTCTGCATCAAGGGCACTGGTGGCCTCATCTAGCAGAAGGATACGGGGGTCTTTTAATAGAGCGCGCGCAATGGCTAGTCGCTGACGCTGACCGCCAGATAGTCGCACGCCCTGCTCTCCCAGATCGGAGGCATAACCATCGGGCAGACGACGAATAAAGTCGTCGGCATGGGCCGCCACAGCGGCTGCCATGACCTGTTCATCTGAGGCCTCAGGATTACCGTAGCGAATGTTATACATCACGTCGCCCGTAAATAGCGTAGGCTGCTGTTGCACCACAGCTATCTGCCGGCGAAGATCCTGCGGATCAAGCTCTCTAATATCAGTGCCACCAAAACAGAGTCGACCCTGCTGTGGGTCATAAAAGCGCTGAATCAAATCAAAAATCGTCGATTTACCGGCGCCTGAGGGACCGACCAGAGCCACTATCTGATTTTTTTCTATGCGCAGCGAAAAGTCCTTTAAGGCCGGCTGCTCTGGCCTTGAGGGGTAACGGAAGCTAAGGTTATGCAACTCAATTACTGGATCAAGGTCTGCTGCAGATAAGGTAGCTGATTGCGGTGCAAGTATCTGATTATCTGCCTGTAGTAGTTCCATCAGACGCTCAGTTGCACCCACGGCACGCTGGAGTTCGCCATAGACCTCAGAAAGTGAGGCTACACCCGTAGCCATCAGTACTGCATAAAATATAAATGCACCAAGATCACCGCCGGTCATGGTGCCATTAATAACATCGGATCCGCCGACCCAGAGCATCACTGACAGCGCACTAAACACCAGTAAAATAACCACTGCAATCAATACGGCGCGCTGGCTGACTCGGCGTTTAGCCACCACAAAGGCCCGCTCCACTTCTGCGCCAAATGCGCTCTTTTCTTGCTGCTCCTGGGTAAAGCTCTGCACTGTCTTAATATGCTGAATAACCTCGCCCGCATAGGAGCCTACATCAGCAATACTGTCCTGACTCTCGCGGGACAGTTTGCGTACGCTGCGACCGAACACCAGGATAGGCATAAGCACCAAAGGCACGGCGAGGAGGATAATTAGCGACAGTTTGAGATTGGTTATCAGCAACATTATCAGCGCACCGGTAAAGCTGATACTGCTGCGCAGGGCAATCGACATTGAGGAGCCAATAATGGATTGTAACAGCGTAGTGTCTGAGGTTAGCCGCGACATAATATCGCCACTGCGGTTGGTCTCAAAAAACGCTGGATGCAGATTCACCACGTGATTGAACACCGCCGTGCGTATATCTGCACTGACCCGCTCGCCCAGCCAAGAGATAAGATAGAAGCGCACATAGGTGCCCAGTGCCATCAGCCCGGAAGCCACCAGGATAAAAATAATGGCGGTATTTAAATGATCCTGAGATTGCTGACTAAAACCCTGATCAATCACCAGCTTAAGCCCCTGCCCCACCGATAGGGTCACCATCGCGGTGAATACCAAGGCGATCAGGAAAATACCGATGCGGAGCCTATAGGGTTTTAAAAACTGCAGCAGAGACAGTAGCACTGACATTTTAGTCGACGGGTCTGAGGCAGCACTGTCAGTGGCATCTGCCATCATTAACCCTCTAGAGCCACATAGACTTCCTGCACATCGTCGTGCTCATGTATAGCAGCCAGAAACTGCTCGACCTCTTCCAGTTCGGCACCAGAGATGGTCTGAGGATTTTTAGGCCGGTAGCCAATCTTTGCCGTCTCAACAGTAAAACCAAAGTCCGGCAGTAAACGGCATACACTGTCTAGGTCTGTGGTATCGGTAATAAACAGCGCCAGACCCTCTTCGTCGGCTGGCTCGACATCCTGAGCTCCAGCTTCAATGGCAGCCTCGTCTAGATCAGCCTGAGAATCACCGCGGGCTTCAATCAGGCCCACATGGTCAAAATCCCAGGCCACTGAGCCCTCAGCGCCTAGCTGGCCGCCTCGAAAAAGCACACGAATCTCTGAGACGGTACGGTTGACGTTGTCAGTCAGGCATTCAACGATAAGCGCTACATTATGTGGCGCAAAGCCTTCATAAGTTAGCTTCTCGTAATGTACAGCGCCGTCCAGTAGCCCGGCACCTTTTTTGATGGCGCGCTCCAGGGTATCTTTGGGCATAGAGGCCTTCTTAGCCTGTTCGATGGCCAGCCGCAGCCGCGAGTTGGTATCTGGATCAGCACCATTGCGCGCTGCAACCATAATCTCTTTAGTCATCTTGCCAAATACACGACCCTTTAAGTTGGCTGCAACTTCTTTGTGCTTTACCTTCCACTGAGCGCCCATAATTTTGTTCTCTATTGTAAATCTTAAACGGCTGCGATTATGCCCTGCGCCACAGCTAATGCAAGTCACCCTAGGGCAAGGCAGATTGAAATCAGTAATTAAGTCTTATACGCAGGCTTTCGGCGTGCGGGCGAAGAGCCGTTCAATTAGCGGAACAAAGTGTTCCAGAGGAAAACTTTGGTAGTGCGGATCAAAGGATGGCTGATCCCAGTTGGCACAAAAGTCCACACAGTCTTGATAATAGGTGTGATCTTTGTACTGGTCCCGGGCATTTTTGTCCTGATCATAGTGATGCATCCAGTAATATCCCTGAAACAAACCATGGTTCAAAACAATCCAGTAATTTTTTGCGCTGATATAGGGGCGCAACAGCGCTGCAGCTGCTTGGGAATGGTTGGCTGGAGCAATCACATCGCCAATATCGTGGAGTAAGGCGCAGACTATGGTCTCTTCATCAGCACCGTCTCGCTCGGCTCTGGTTGCAGTTTGCAGGCAGTGATCCAGACGGCTAATCTGGTAGGGTGAGTCGCCGTCCATCATTTTGAGCCAGTCGACGACCCTGGCAGCCTGGCCGCTAATATTCTCAGCATCATGCTCAAATACCAGATCATAGTCTGCCCGGCTAGCGTGCTCCATGGCCGTAAACTGTACTTTTTTACCCATTATTTAACCCGTTAAGTCTGCGCAACAACACCAGTTTGTTGGCCACATTATCCAACTCAAAATAGGCATCTTGCAAATGCCGTTTGCCAATCGGCTGAAATGATTCGCGCGCATGCAATACTCGGTGAGCTGCCACCAATAAAACCTGCCCACCCTGCAATTTGAAGGTAGAGCGCGCTGGCGAATCGCGGTCGGTAATCCGCAGGCAGAGCTCATGATAGGCTTGATAAAATGTTTTGATGCCCGGCTGCATAGGGTTCATCATCTGCATCAACTGATTAGAAAATCTAAAGCTCACTAGATGGCCCTGAGGGTCACAGCGCACCATGGGCTCCACTGCATAGGTTTCGTTGGCCTCGTCAAACTCCCTGAAGGGCACAGCGAACTCACAGAGACTTTTAAAATAGTCCGGCCGGTCGGCTCGCAACTGTTCCAGAACTGCCCAGCCATCTACGACGATTGACTCACCGCCGGGGGTTTCATTTTGGAGCATGTGTAGCGCCTGGACCGAGGGTGGAAAACTATAGCTGGCAAAGTCGTTATGGGGAGGTAAACCCAGTGATGTGTGAGCTATGTTGTAAACATGTCCCTCCATCGAAACATTGTGGATACGGTCAAATAGCAACTCGCGAATCGGGCCTAGAACCGGCGCTAATAGCTCCAGACTCTCCTCTTTGACGGGCGCCTGACTGAGTAAGATCACGCCATAACGCAAAAAAGTTTCTATAGCCTCAGCCGTGACCCTACTGTCGCCCAGAAACTCATCCCAGGAATAGGCTTGAGGAACAAAACCCTCTGGCCAAGACTGCAATGGCTGGCTGTTGCTTTGAAATAATTCAGTGATAGTCGCCAGAGGGTATTGGCTGCAATGCTTATCGGGCCAGGTCACCGTCAGTGCATCCAGATCAATGCTGACGCTCTCCGGCGCCAGATCTGCGGCAACATCACTGAGAATAAAACGTTTTTCTTGTGTCTGCGGCACCCTACAGTCATCGCAGGGACAGTTATCTCTCAGCCAGAGATTGGGTAAATCAAATAGGGTTTCAGAGCCTTGAAATACAAGTACTGAGTCGGCATTGACCTCTGATCGCAGCGCTGCCTGATGGGTGTTTGAGGGTGCAGAATCAACTTGACCTAAAGACATAAATTCAGCCTCTGCCCGGTTTTGGGCGTTGTTATTTTTATTGCGACGAATTTACCACAAATTAAATGCAGCAGTAACAAACAAAGTAGCACTGGGTTTATTCAGACAAAAAAACGTCGCTAAAACGAAACCGCTGCTGTCTATAGGCCAGTCATCTAGGGCGTCGGAATCGGAATAACCCACTGATCATTGGCTCGGTCAATCGAACCATTCATTTGCTCAACAACAACTAGATCTATTACCCTCAGAGCTCGTGCAGCCATCAGCGGGAAGCTATCCTCCCCTGCCTGCAGTTGTAAATAGTCTGGAAAGTTACGTCTGGTGCGATGAATCCAATAGCTGGACGAGAGATTACCTTGACCAAAGGCAGTCTGCACAGCCTCGGCGCCTAGCAAAAAACCTAGCAACCCACCCCAGGTGGCGGTGGGGTTATCAGAATCCCAACCGGCCAGGGTGCCTATGCGTAGCGTGCGCACAATGTCGCCCTCACCATAAAACAGGCTCACCAAACTTGCCGCAAAGTTGATTGCGGCATCAAAGGGCTGCTCGTAGCTGTAACCATCGGCAGTATCTAACTGGTAGCGCTGGTAGACCGCATCGCGGGTAAGCTCCCAGTTATCGCGATCCGGATTACTCAGGTAGTGCGCCCAGACAAACGCGTAGATCTTTGCGGCGACCGAGCCCTCCGGCAGCTGTCGACTGGCCTGCTGTGCTAACCATTGAGTCTGCTCCTGCAGGCTCAAAGATTGGTTCACCTGTGCTGCTAGAGAGTGCATGACCACATAAAATTGTGCGATCCACTGGGCGTCATATTTTGCAGTGGTACGTATAGGTAGCTCGGCAATATCCAGCGCAACATCAACCCTAGCAGGCGCCAGAAGACCAAAGATTTCTGTGGTGAGCTGGGCATCAATCATTCGATAATTTGGATTGTTGTGGGGTTCACTGGTCTCTGGCGGTGCAGCCCCCTGCTCCATGAGTAAACGAGCACGCTCGTTGGAAACCCAGAGAAAATTTTCTCTGCGTGGCTCGGAGTAGGGAAATTTTTGATACAGCGGCGCGTCAGTTTCGGAATAAATATGCTTTAACCAGCCCTGGCGTATCTGCTCTGCGCTAAGCTTGCTGGTGCCGTGACTGTGGTGAAGGTGCAAATACATGTACTCCAGATCGGTATCATCATCTGCTCCCCAGGGCTGCCCTAGCGGCTCGAAATAAAAATCAATTATGTCAGCATGGGGAACGTAGTCACCCCAAAAGGCTTTTTGATCCGGGCCGCCCCAGTCTGCGTCGGTATAAAATGGCATTGTCTCTGGAGTGCCAATTTTGTCCATTTCTGTAATCAAGCCGGTCCAATTGGCAATATTTTGTCCCAACCAAAACCCCTCAAGCTGCTGCCCATATTGGGCCCTTGAAATAACGAGGCTGCTCTGGCCAGAGAGCTGTTCGGATTGCTCAGTATCACAGGAGGCGATTGTAGCGAGCAGGCCAAGCATCAAAAGCTTTTTAAGTAGATAACCAGACATTGCTGAGACCCCCGCAGATATGAAAACCCATATCCTATCAGAATCCCTGCTAAAACCCAGCGACTTAAAGCAACAGCCCAATACTGAGATTGGAAAAATACTGACACCCTTTGTACAATGCCTGCGCTCCAGAGTTGCTGGATTTAAACCGCGCCAAATTTACGATTTGGTCAGCCGAACACCACAGTAGGATTAGCTATGTCCACTCAGTATGTCACCTGCGCGCTGTATAAATTTGTCGCGCTGCCGAACTACGGTTCTATTCGCCACCCGCTGTTAAAAGTAATGACCGACAACCAGGTCTTTGGCACTTTACTACTGGCCTCAGAGGGTATAAACGGCACCATATCCTCTACCAGAGAAGGTATAGATGCGGTATTGGCTTGGCTGGATCAACAGCCTGGACTTGAAAACATCGACACCAAAGAATCCTTCGATACAGAGATTCCCTTTTATCGCACCAAGGTGAAATTAAAAAAGGAAATTGTCACCATGGGTGTCGAGGGTATAGACCCCAAACAGGTGGTGGGCACCTATGTTAAGCCCCAGGATTGGAACGCTCTGATCTCTGACCCAGAGGTGCTGCTAGTGGATACTCGCAATGATTACGAGGTCGAGATAGGCACCTTTAAAGGCGCTGTCGATCCAAAGACCACTAGCTTTCGCGAATTTCCCCAGTGGGCAAAAGACAATCTCGACCCCAAACAGAATAAAAAGGTTGCTATGTTTTGCACTGGCGGCATCCGCTGTGAAAAATCCACGGCCTATATGAAAGAACAGGGTTTCGATGAGGTCTATCATCTTGAGGGTGGCATTCTTAAGTATCTTGAGGAGATTCCCAAAGATCAGACATTATGGCAGGGCGAGTGCTTTGTTTTCGATAACCGAGTGGCCGTGGACCATGATCTAAAGCGCGGCTCCTACGACCAGTGTCACGCCTGCCGCATGCCAATTACCGAGCAGGAAAAAACTCTCGACAGCTATCAGGAGGGACTCTCTTGTCACCACTGCTATGGCAAGGTCAGCGACGAGCAGCGCCAGAGATTTGCCCAGCGTCAAAAGCAGGTGCAGCTAGCTAAGGCCCGCGGGGAGGAACATATTGGCAGTGCAGCTCAACTGGATACCGAGCGTCGCCGAGCAGAGAAAAAGGAACGCAAAAAGTATCCGCCCAAGCCATAGCCGAAACCATAGCTGACAAGGTGACTTTTGTTAGGCTCACCTCGACTTCAGATCTATGATACCGACCGCTAAAATCAATAAAATCAAAGGCAACCAATGTATAAGAATAATCTACAAGCTTTGCGTAAAACCTGGCTCTGGCTACCCATTGTTCTGAGCACTCTCGTGCTGGCCGGCTGCGGTAATCGCGACCTCAACAGCACTCAATCGGCTAACCAGCCCCGCCCTGTTAGCGAGTCTCTGTATGCCGAAACCGCTGAATTGCGCGCCAGACAGATCAGCAATGTCAGCTACAGTCTGCAATTTGAACTCGATAGAGAGAGCAATTATTTCTCTGGGGTTACGGAGATAAACTTCGAACTGGGTGCCGACAACCAGAATGACCTGACCATAGATTTAAACCAGGGCACCGTAAAGGGGGTCACGCTTTTTGGTAAGCCTATTCCCTTTAGCTATGACAAATGGTTTATTAGTATTGCTGCCGCAGAGCTATCTGCGGGCAACAATCAACTGGTGATCAGCTATGAACACCCCTATGCTACTGACGGCTCGGGCCTACACCGATTTGTCGATCCGCAAAATGCCGAAGTCTATCTATATACAGACTTTGAGCCCTATGACGCCAACCGATTATTCCCGCACTTTGATCAGCCGGACCTCAAGGCCAGCTATAGCCTCCAGGTAACTGCTCCAACCAACTGGCAGGTTATCAGTGCAACTAGAGAGATATCAATTGAACAAAAGGGTGATAAGAAGCTGTGGACGTTCCCCGAGTCAGATCGATTTTCGTCCTACATTTTTCCTCTGCATGCAGGTAATTATGCTGTCTGGGAAGATCAGTTTGAAGATATACCACTACGCCTTTTTGCGCGTCAAAGTCTCGCGCAATACGTGGATGTAGATGAATGGTTCAGGCCAACTAAGCAGAGCTTTGCCTTCTTTAACCGGTATTTTGATGTCCGCTATCCGTTTGGCAAGTACGATCAGGTAATTGTCCCTGACTTTAATGCTGGAGCCATGGAAAACGTTGGCGCAGTGACCTTTAACGAGGCCTATGTCTCAAAGAGTGAGAAATCTACCCTTTCAAAAATGCGTCTAGCCAACGTGATCGCCCACGAAATGGCCCATATGTGGTTTGGTGATTTGGTTACCATGCGCTGGTGGAATGGCCTCTGGCTCAATGAGAGTTTCGCTACCTATATGGCAAATTTGGCACTCTCTGAGGCCAGCGATTTTGATAATGTCTGGGAAGTCTTCTATGCCCGCAGCAAGCAGTGGGCCTATCGTACAGACGATTCTGTAAATACCCATGCCATTGAACTAGCGGTGGCCTCTACAGGTGAGGCGATGACTAATTTTGACGGCATTACCTATGGCAAAGGCGCCTCTGTATTAAAGCAACTACCCTACTATCTGGGCGAAGAAAATTTCCGCCAGGGTGTCAGCAATTATCTGAAAAAGTTCTCTTACAAAAACACCGACCTAGATGATTTTATCGGTGAGCTGGGACTGGCCGCTGGTATGGACATGCAACAGTGGACACAGGACTGGCTCTATCAGGCAGGCTTAAATACCATCAGAGTAGATTATCAGTGCACGGACAATAAACTGAGCCAGATGAGCATTCACCAGACGGCACCAGAGGGCTTTCCGACGCTGCGCGAACAGCGTGTGCAGGTTGGTCTCTACCAGTTGAACAGCAATGGGCTGAACCTTTCCCATGCCGTACCTGTAACCTACAGTGGCGCTACCACAGAAGTGGCCGATGCGCTGGGGCTTACCTGCCCAGATTTGGTGTACCCCAATGAAGCTGACTGGGGCTACGTAAAAGTAGATCTGGATACAAAGTCTCTGGCTGTTGCCAAGCAACATATTAATGCCGTAGGAAACAGCATGATGCGCCTGATGCTTTGGCAGAGCCTGATTGACAGTGTTAATGATGCCAACCTAAGTGCTGAGACTTTTGTAGAGTTCGCGCTGGCCAATATTAGAACAGAGCCAGAGTACAACGTGGCCAGAGCCATAGGCGGTGGTCTATTAACTGCTATGGATTATCTAAGTACCGCAACTAGACTGGGTATCAAAGACTACAGCGCACTCTATGCTGAGGTAGAAAACCTGCATTTTGACCTTCTCAGAGCGGCCCAGCCTGGCTCAGATCTGCAAAAGTACTGGTATGGCAACTATGTGAATATCAGTAAGAATCCGCAGCATCTGGATAATCTGCGACAGATACTGGATGGCCAGCTGAGCTTTACGGGTCTGGTAATAGATCAGGATAAACGCTGGGAAATAGTTGCCAGCTTAAATCGCTATCAGTATGGGGATTATCAAACTCTGCTCAGTGCCGAGGCTAAGCGAGACAATAGTGATATAGGTGTTAAATACGCTATTTATTCGGAGGCATTACGTCCTGATCCTGAGGTCAAGGCCAAGTGGTTTGAGGCGATTACCCTGAATCCTGACAACTTAAAACTCGCCACGCTGCGCTACATTATGGCGGGCTTATTCCCGGCAGAGCAGGCTGAACTAGAGCGGGCGTTCAAAGCCCAGATATTGGCTCAGATCCCACTGCTTGATCAGGGTGAAGATCTCGGGCTGACCCGTACCTTTGCCGGGTCGATGTTACCCGGCCAGTGCACGAAAGATAGCGAGCGTGAGCTAAACAGCCTCGTTGAACAGTACAGCGGTATGAAACCGCAGATTGTGAAGGCTGTAAAAGCTAAACATCAGAGAGTCCAGCGCTGTATTAAAACACTGGCACTGCTGCAGACTGACTAGCCCTGTGGTTATAACTCGGAGCCGTTGCCTCTAGCAGCGGCGTCCACTCTATTCATATGGGCGTTCATATTGACTAAAAGATCCGGAAGCACTGCTGCTGGTAAATTGTGGCCCATACCCTCAAATAACATGTATTTGGCACCCTTAATCATCTCCGCCGTGTGCTCACCATGGGCCGGAGGAATAAGCCCATCATCGACGCCGTGCAACACCAGAGTAGCCGCCTGAATACTGGCTACCTCGACCGAGCGATCCCCCACTTTAAACACCGCCATGAGATGTCTTGGCATAGAATCAGGGTAAAAACCTCTGGCTCTAATTGCCGCATCGCGATCGGCCTCGGCTTCACCCTCGGCGAGATTGCGCAACCTGTCCTCGGCCACATTGGTGGGCGGCGGCAAATGGGGGGCGCCCGTGGTCGACATAATTGAAATCAAACTACGGGTCCGCTCCGGATACCTTGCAGCGATAATCTGTGCAATCATGCCGCCCATCGAGGTGCCAATTATATGTGCATCCTGATAGCCCAGTTGGTCCATCAGCCCTACCGCATCAGCCGCCATATCATTGAGAGAATAGGGTGCATTGACCGAAAAACCCAAACGATGCTTGAGTATCTGCAACCAAAGGGTCGGTTGACCCCAGCTATCAAAGCGAGTTGAGGCACCTGTATCGCGATTATCAAACAGCAACACTTCATAACCGGCCGCTTCTATTCCGGCGATCATTGTATCGCCCCAGGCCACATTGGAGCCGCCGAGGCCCATAATAGCCACCACCTTGGGTCTCTCTTCAGCCTGCCCCACAGTGCGATAGGCAATAGTGACACCATTGACTGAGGCCTGTTGCAAAGGGTGGGAGTCAATATAGCTGCGCGAAAACTCGGCACTGGCAAATGGCGGCAGCAGCAAGACTATCAGGCTGATTGTTAATGACTTCATTGTTATTCCTTAAAAAAACTGTGGGATGTTACTGCCATGCTCTGTGGCATTGCTATTTTTAAATATACGCCTGCTCTAGACCGCCAGACTAGCCTACTAAGGATGCCAGCACTCGGCGCTGCCCCTGAAATGGACGTCTACCGTGCATGGTAAGAAAGTTATCCACCAGTGCAATATCTCCGGTCTGCCAGGGAATATCGAAACTCAGTTTATCTGCCAGCTCAATGGCCACTGCCATGTCGTCAGCACTGATGGCAGAGCCATCGCCAAAGCAGATCGATTTATCACCTGAATTGCGGGCGTCTTTCCAACCCCTAAAGGCGGCGATTAGCTGGTTAAAAAATACTCTTGTGCCATTGTCCAATATACGGACTGCCGGCAGCACTGGCGTGGTTACCCGCAGCGAACCATCCGCTAGCCACTGCCAGCTGTAGTCTAGGCTGTGCAATTTCGTCTCGGCCTGCTGGCGACTTTCAGCACTCAAGGTGCTGCGCCAACTGCGTCCCTGACCAGATTGCATATCCTCATCCTCGGGCATGGTCTGCGAGTAACGAACACCTTTGGCTTCACAGTCTGCAATAAATGCTGGCACCTCAGCCCGCAGCTGATCAAGCAATATATCGGATCGACAGATAGGCGTCGCACCGCCTGACTCAGCGGCCTGTTCACAAAAGAAAAATAGCTTAGAGGGGTAAATAGGTGTCTGGGCCATTTCGTGGTGCAAAAAGATAGACACTGAGGCTGGTGCTTCGTTGGCGGTGAACACCAGCTCGGTTCTGTTGCGGCGCACTGCGTTGGACAGCGATTCTGCATAGGTAAAATTAGGCCACTCAAAGGCCCGAATAAACTCATCGAACCCCTGATCGTCGCCGACACCAAACCCCCGAAATAGAATCGCGCCATGCACAGCAAGTTCGCGCTCTAGACGCTGTTTATTGTCAGCCACCCAGTGCTGGATAGCAGAAGCTGTACCTCGGCTGTCAGCTGCGTAGAAGAGGGGGAACGCAGCGCCGGCGTAGACCTGCTGAGCCTCGAGAGTCAGCGGCTGGGGATTAAATTGACTCATGCTTGTCCCTAATCATAAATTGAGTGAAACGTATTAAAAGCGGATTCACAGAAGACCCCGGGATCATTAAATCGACGGTTGCAATTGAGGGCCGAAATAGCGGCCATCTCGTCATCCTCAAGGCTAAAGTCTGACAGGCTTAAATTCTCTTTGAGGCGCTGCGGATTGCTGGTTTTTGGTATTACCGCGGTGCCGCGCTGCAGCCCCCAACGAAGTACTACCTGCGCCGCACTGGCACCGGTTCGCTCAGCGGCGGCCAACACCACAGGCTCGGTTAGGACAGACTCTTTGCTGCTGGCCATATTAATAGACAGATAAGACAGTGCGCCCAAAGGGGAAAACGCAGTCACTGCAATATCATAGTGCTGCGCTGTGCGCAGCAGCGCCTCCTGAGTTAGATAGGGGTGAGACTCTATCTGCAGCATAGCCGGTTTGATACGTGCGTAGCTCATCAGATCATGCAGCAAACTGGCACTGTAATTACAGACACCTATCTGCCGGACCAGCCCGGTCTGCACTAGCTGCTCCATAGCACCCCAGGTCTCGCTTAAGGGCACGGCATCGAGCTGCATGCCAGGATTTTGCGCAGCTGGGTCAAACAGCCATTCTGGCGGATAGCGCTCCTCAAAATCCACGTAACTAAGCGCGATCGGGAAGTGCACCAGATAGAGATCAAAATAATCTAGCCCCAGATCTTCCAGCGATTTGCGGCAGGCCGTCTCTACATGCTCGCGACGATGGTAGGTATTCCAAAGCTTGGAAGTCACCCACAGGTCTTCTCGGCGGCATAGCCCATCGGCAATAGCTCTAGCTATACCGACTCCCACCTGCCTTTCGTTGCCATAGTCAGCAGCGCTGTCCAAATGGCGATAGCCTACTTTTATGGCCTGATACACCGCCTCTGCCACAGCGTCCTGATCGATCTTCCACAGCCCTAAACCCACGGCTGGCATTTGCTGACCGGTGACGTTGATAACCTGATTCATTGTTTAACCCTTAAGATAGCCAGCTAGGCCATTGGCCTGCATAAACTCTTTAATATTGATCGCCTCACCCCGAGCCAGCGATTCCTGAGCGGCACTGGCCACGATTATGGACCACAGCCCCTGCAATGGCGTCGCAGCCTCTACCTGTTTGCCTTCCAACTGGTCCATGAAGGCAATATGCTCGTAGTAGGTGGCCCCATGATGGCCGCTCTGCTCTATGACCGCCGCGTAGCTTAGATCTATTTCTCGGGATGCCCCCTGCTCGCCAGACTGAATCGATAACTTGGCCTTGGCGCCCTGCTGCTGGTGGAAGTTAAACACCTCGCTAGCCACCAGGCGGCCCTGCGTGCCGCAGACAACCATCTCTTCGCTAAAGTCATGACAAAACATATTTAGGCTGAAGCTAGCTTTGGTGCCATTGGCATAGTCGATAACAACAAAGGCATGATCATCTATGTCTGAGGACTGGCCCTCATATTCAAGGTCAGTAAAGTTTACCGCCTGACCACCGCTGGCATACAGCCTGATTGGCTGCGACTCAGCCATAAGATTAATCAAATCAAAATAGTGACAGCACTTTTCGACCAGGGTCCCACCGCTGTTGGCATTAAATTTATTCCACTGCCCTACCTTATCCAAAAAGGGTGGGCGGTACTCGCTGACTGCGATCGTTTTAACCTCGCCCAATGAGCCGCGTGTCCTAACCTCGTGAAAAGCCTCCGCATACTGCGCCTTATACCTGTACTGCAAGCCGATCTGAATAAAAGTTGTATAGCTATCGGCCATGGCCAGAATAGCGGCGGCATCGGCAAGGTTGGTTGCCATGGGCTTTTCTAAAAATACTGGCTTGCCAGATTGCGCCGCCACCTGCAATACATCGAAATGCGTATGATTAGGCGTGCAAATAAAAATAGCATCTGCGGCTGGGTCGTTGCAGGCGCTCTGCAAATCTGGGTAGCGCACTAATGGCTGATCGGAATAGGCTCTAAAGTTGGCTTCTGCTACATCCATGCTGTGCGTCTGGGTATCGAAAATACCATGAATCTGACCACGACCTAACAGACTGGCCACACGCATGTGCTCCTGACCTATGGTGCCAGTGCCAATCACCACTAGCCTATGACTGGCCTGGGGCTGTTGATACAGATATCTGTCGGCCTCAGTTATATGTTGCTGACTTGCCGCCTCTGCAAAATATCTTAGTCGGGGTTTATTCACGAGCTATTCCACCATAAATAATTAGTTAGGCCATCAGGCTGGCGCGACTGGCTCTGGCCCACAGGGCTATATTCAACACTAGCAATGTATTGATGCAAATCCAAAACAGACTTCCCACCCCATTCACTAATCCCAGGGGCGAGAACAGCAGGTATAGAGCTATAACGCAGGATATTAGGGTCACCGCACAGGGCACCGCAAAGCGCCAGGGCTGCATATCTACGCGATGATGGCTGCTATAAGTCCAGTCGCTGCCGCGGGGATAACGCTGACCTACCCAGAGCATAATGGCGACTTCAATAACAAACAGAATGGCATAGAGATGCAAAAAATGAATGGTCACTACCTCATCAAAGACAAATTTCAGCAGGCCATAGGCAACCACATGGAAACCAATCACTAGCTTGGGACCGAGCGCAGGCACATGCTTAGTAAACAGCCCGACCATCACGATGGCAATCACGGGAATATTATAGAAACCCGTAAATACTCGGATAATTTGCCACAGCCCATCGGGGGCATATTGCAAAAGTGGCGCTACCACAAAGGAAAATAACGCTATAACCACCGAGGCTTTTTTGGCCATAGAGACCAGTTCGGCATCATCTGGCTGCCGCCCTTGGCGCTGCTTGTAAGGGCCGTAAACATCTAGACAGAATAGCGTAGCCGCACTGTTGAGCAATGAGTTAAAGGAGCTGAACACAGCCCCTAGCAGTACAGCTAAAAAGAACCCCATGGCATAGACAGGCAAGACATCGCGAATCAGTTGCGGGTAGGCTAAATCAATACTCGCCAAACCGGTTTCAGTTTCTATGCCTCCATACAGATGGAAGGCAATCACCCCCGGCAACATCATAATAAAGGGCACCATCACCTTAAAGAAACCAGAGAACAGTACGCCCTTCTGTCCTTCGGCGAGATTTTTAGCGCCCAGCGTACGCTGAATCACATATTGATTGGTGCACCAGTAGAATAGATTGGCAAAGATCATCCCAGTAAACAGGGTTGCAAAAGGTGTGGGGTCAGAAGCAGTGCCAATAGCATTGAGCTTGTGGGTGTTGTTGTGGGTGATAATATGCAGCCCCTTGGCCACACTGCCCTCGCCCAGTAGTGAAAGCCCAAGCAATGGCACCACTAGACCAATAATTAACAGCCCTATTCCATTGAGGGTGTCGGACACTGCCACCGCCTTGAGGCCGCCAAATACCGCGTAGACCGCCCCGGTACTGCCAATAGCAACAATGGTCAGGGCCAGAGCCTGACTGTAGGAAAGATGGAATAGTGCAGGTACATCAAACAGCTGTAGCACAGCTATAGAGCCTGAATAAAGTACCGACGGGATGGTAACTAGCCCATAGCCAAGCATAAATAGAATCACTGTCAGTCGCCGCACATCATCGTCAAAGCGATCATTGAGAAATTCTGGCAGGGTCGAGAAAGCGCCGGCCAGGTAGCGTGGCAAGAACACAAAGGCCATACAGATAGTAGCAACGGCAGCAGTAACCTCCCAGGCCATACTGCTGAGGTTAAAGCCATAGGCCGAACCATTTAATCCAATTAGCTGTTCTGCGGAGAGATTGGTGAGCAGCAGAGAACCGGCGATAAATACCGCACCAAGCCCACGGCCGGCGAGGAAATAGCCGTCGCGGGTTGCGACCTCACCTCTGGTCTTGCGATAGGAGATCCAGGCCACCAGCCCCATAAAGAACAGACAGCTGAGTAATGTTGCGCTTAGATCATTTGCATTCAATGGCTTGGGCTCTGCCTTGCACCGCTTGTTATGTTTTATTTTTAGGGGCAAGAATTAGGCTAGTATTCTAGCCTAATTCTGTAATGTTCCAACAATCGTTTGGTGCCAACAATGCACACCTTAGAGCTGATAAAAGACCTACTGCCCCTGGTACCAGATCGGCGATGTCCAGGCCATTTCGCGAACCGTGCTGGGGTAAGTACCATTGCTGCAAACCTCAGGGCGATCTGCCTCGGCAATGGCCGCACAGTCGTAGGTGTGCCAGCGAGCAGTCTCTGGCTCTACAACACGCAAGTAGTAATAGGCCGATTGAGAGGGGTCAAAATCGTTATCTGTGTAAAGCTGACAGAGGCTATTGGCGCCACCCTCTGCCGTGGCTACCGGAATAACCTCTGAGCGCATCTTACCCTCGGCATCAATCCACCCTTTAATCAGGTGAAGAGCTTCGAGCATCTGACCATCAGGATCTTTGGCCGCGTAGGCAAGGAATGAAGGTTTTGCCGTGGCTTCGCCAGCACTCAGATCGCCGCCCATAGGCACACCGCTGGCGTAAGCCTTGGATACCATATCATTGGCTTCGCAGAGCCCTTCGTCTAAACCCCAGCCGGCGAACAGACGTGGACGAATTCTTGGGCCTGAGGTGCCAAATACCTCTTTGCGCAACATGGCATCGAAGATCGCATCGCGGGTGTTTTCCTTAGCCCAGACGCCAGCCAATCCACCGGGATTTCCATCAATACCGCTGGTCAGTAGGCCGGGCTGCAATCGCTGCAGCGGCGTTGACTCTCCAGTAACCGCGCCGTCCCAGTCAGACTCCACCAGCCCGCCGGGGTTGGCAGAATGAGTATCTGTAGCAGCAATAACCCCGAGTTTGACCGGGTTGAGACCGATCTGCTGTTCTTCTTTAAGGCCTACTAACAAACCAGAGCGCTGGAAGTCTGTGGCATGCACGCAACCAGCACCGAGCATACCGTTGCTGCCATTCACGCCAGCGTCGCACTCGGCAGTGACTTCAGAAGCCTGGCCTACAACCAGCCCTTCTGAGGTAAACTCTCGTGTCGCATAGGTTTTGTCCTCACCCATTCTGCGCACGGCCTCAACATTACAGAGCTCATCTGGCGCGGCAAACACAGTGCTGAGACCGTTGATGCATTCTGAATTACCTTTGTGCTGAAAGATTTCCATAATCGGCTCGCGCTCAAGTCGCGCCTGAGCATAGGCTACCTTGGCTGCATCCGTATCCTCGAGCTTCATATAGGGTGCCATGCGACCATTGGCCAGGTTCGAGTTATGGGGAATGGTCAGGTAGTCACAGCCTGTAGCTGCATCGCAAACTGCATCCAATTCGCTCCAAAGCTTACTGTCGATGGGCGCATCTATGTAGCTCACTGGCAAGGCGGGTACAGACTCATTGCGGAAGATAACGTTGCGGTGGTAGTTACTGGTACCAGGTGTGCCGGTGTATTCATAGGCAACAAAGCTTGTAAATTCGCAGGGTTCGTTATTGGCATGGGAAATTTGCTGAATCATCTCCCAGGGAGACTGAGCAAAGTCACGACATAGAGAGCCGTCGGCACCACAGATTTCTGGAATACGCGCTGGGGTCTCAGTGGTGATTACACTGCCCAGCATCATCATGCCCATGCGCTGATCAGACCTATAACCTTGGCAAAACTCTGTATTGTAAACCGGTGAACCCTCTGTGCTGCACAGAGCTCGCTCACCGAGAAACTCGCCGTGATCAGTAACCGCCAAAAAGTCGAGGGGACGATCAATCTTTATTCGCCCTGTGGCTTCACCATCAGCATTCACTGGGAAAAATGGAATCTCTCCACCGCGGGCATAGTTATGAGCATCTTCTGGGGTAGCCCCGGTACTTATGGCAGCGGCATCGAACGAATAACTGGTGTGAACGTGCAGATCGCCGAACAGCGCTGTGCCATTTTCATCGTATTGGTCGCAGCTTCCAGCAGGTACTGATGCTACAGCTGACCGCTCAGCTATAGCCGCTGATGGCGCTTCCGGCTCGCTGCAAGCGCTGAGCAAAAGCGCCGCTGACAGGGAGGTAACTAATGACAGATTTAATGACTTGAACATTTTCACTCCTATTATTGTTATCAAGAGTGCCTAGAGGCGCTCTATTCAATCTCAACAGTCTGATTGGACTGACGGAATAGTAGTGCCTTTTTAATCACAGGGCAGCACAATTTTTGACTATAGAGTACTGCAGCCGTAGAGCAAGTCTTATTTAGCGATTGCGCCCAAGCGCGTCGTGGCTGGTTACCCAGTCACCAGCCAGTACCGCACTCATCAATGACAGTTCACCTGCCAAAACCGTAGCGCCGATAATTTCAGCTAGCTTGTGTACCTTGCCCGCCCCGTCGCAGCCGAGAATTTTTAGGCATTCCTGCTGTGTAGGTAGCCCAGTGCCACCACCATAGGTCGCTATAATCAATGAAGGGATGGTGATCGACAGGTAATAGTTGCCCTGCTCGTCCAGATCGGCATAGACAACTGCCGCGCTGGACTCTGCAACATTGGCAACATCCTGACCTGTGGCAATAAACACCGCTGTAATACCATTGGCAGAATGGGCACCAGTATTATTGGAGCCCGCCATAAAGGCACCTACCTGACTGATAGAGCGAGCCTTATAGAGAGCCTCAGCGGAGATATTCATGGTCTTTTGTATCAGCTCACTGGGCATGGTAACCTCGGCGACCACACGCTTGCCTCTGGTGTGCAATGTATTTAGCTGACTGTGTTTTTTGTCGGTATCCATGGCACCAGACAGCATATAGCGCTGAATGCCGGGGTAATTGGCCATAATCCATTCGCAGGCCACAAAGGTTGCCTTGCCCACCATGTTCTGCCCAGCGGCATCACCAGTGGTGTAGTTAAATCTAAGGTAGCGCATGCGCGCAGCCGCAAACTGCTGAATATTGCGCAATTTGCCAGAGCTGGTCGTCGTCTCGGCCTGAGCGGCAATCTCGGCAAAGTTATCCTCTACCCAGAGCCCAAAATCACGGGCCTGACGGGCATCTTCAAATATAAATACCGGTGCACGCTGCATTGCATCATCCACTACAGTGACCTTGGCACCACCGCATTCACGCAGCAGTCTAGCGCCGCGGTTATAGCTGGCAATGAGAGTACCCTCGGTGGTGGCCATGGGCACGTAAAAGTCTCCAGAGGCATGTTCACCATTAACCAGCAGTGGCCCCACCATACCCAGTGGTACCTGGGCAACACCGGTGAAATTTTCTATATTGCCAGCGGTAGCTGCAGGATCAATGGAGTAACGGCCAAGGTGCTCGAGTGGCACCTGCGATTGTTCAGCTACAAAATCACGACGCTTTTGCGCCATCGCTTCGCTGTAATCATTCTCACTGTCTCTCGGGATGCGGGTCGACATTACACTGGTCCTTGAATCGTTATTATTGTTTGGGCCTTTTTTCGGCGCAGTTTACTGTGCTGGGTCGTACCAGATAGGTGAACTGTAAGCACGCTCCTGAGTGGTCTTTTGCACATATTCGGGCAGCACTAGGCCAAATTTAGAGGCGTCGTAGGCGGTCCATCTTGGCGATGGTACCTCTATGACTCTGGCATAGTAGAACGCTTTTTGTCCGGCTTTAAACTCGGGATCCTGCCACAGTGCACTTAACTCAGGGGCACCATATCTGTGGCTGTAGGTCGCACCTTCAACGGTTGAAGGAATATCTGCTACCTTGCCGTCGGCATCTAAGCCACGCAGTTCTGGGTTGCTCCAGTCGACATTAAAAACTTTTTCATGAACCATGCCGGCTTCATCTTCCCAGCCTTTGATGACCTGAAGACGATCTAGATTGGCGCTGTTGGGATCCTTGGCTGCGTGCAACATAAATACTGGCGCTTCGGACTCTGCCTCTTTAAGGCTGGCGCCCATAGGCACGCCGCGCTGATAACCGAGATCGGACATGTTGGAGGCATAGAGATCATCTTCGGTAAAGTCCCAGCCACCGAAAAAACGGACGGTGATACGGCTGCCAGTGGTGGCATAGACTTCGCGTCGCTGCAGCGCATCCCAGATTGCTTCGCGAGTGTTCTCTGCGGCCCAGACCGCTGCATAGCCCGATGACGCCATTAAAAAGCCGGGAATCGTTACATCACCACGACCGCCTACCGCATCTTTCCAACGATTGGGCTGCGGCTCCATATTGGCGCTGTGCTTGCCATAGAAGTTATCTTCTTCAGCAGTAGCCAGCGAGGTATGAGAATCTGTAGATCCGATCATGCCAAACTTATAGGGGTTGGTTCCGTATTTTGTCTCCAGAGCCAGACCCTGCTTGAGCGCCTCGCGCGCGTATTCCTTGGCGATCATATCTTCTTTTTTAAGTACCCCGGCGAAATCGCCGAAGTCCCAGGTTTCGTAGTCAGCAAAACGATCGTCTGGAGACAGTAATGGATGGGCCTCACCGTCACCTTTGATCTGGGTAACCTCATAGACCGGCTCCCAGCGCGCTCGCCTACTGACATAGTCGCTATTCATCTGGTCGCCAAACTCTAGCTCAGCTGTTGGAAACATAAGACCATTTGAAAGATTGCCATTGTGGGCAATAGCCAACACATTGCCTCCACTGGTCTGTTCATACTGCTCTAAAAAATCCCATAGCCGTCGCGGATCCGAGTCCTGCTTGGGCGAAAGGGGCATTAGCATCTGTGCTTTTTCTGCATCGTCGCGATAAATCACCACACGGTGAAGGTTTTGGCCACCTTTTTGGGCGGTGTATTCAAAACCAATAAGCGGGGTGAACTTACCTGGCTCGTAATGGGCATCTGCGGTGGAGGTCAGATAGTCCCATGCATTAAACCTAATATCGCCATCTTCGAGCTCGCTGGGAGTATCCTGACGAGTCTGGGTGGCGTCGAGCTGCCGGCGGGCACTCTCTTCACTTTCGAACAGAATCTGCGACCAGTCTTGCAATGTGGCATTGGCCATCAGCGTTTTATTACCGGCCTTGAGAGCCACCATGGAACCCAACGCATCGGTGTGATCGGCTAGCACCAGAAAATCTAAAGGCTCCCGCAGCTGAGCTGGCTGGCCTCTGGTGGCAATTACCCGCTCGCCTTTGGCGAAGCGATAAGCCTCGTCAGGACCCAGGGTATTGCCAAAAATAAACGCATCCATGGAAAAGGTAGAATGCAGATGGGTATCTCCCCAATAAACCTGCTTGGCGAGAGGCTGATCAGCCACCGGCGAATACTGAGGGTCATTGTTGCGCTTTGGCTGAGACGGCACATAGCCTGTGTTATCCGCTTTGCTCTGCAATTGATCCGGCTGTTTTTGCTCGCATGCCCCAAGCAACATGGCCGCGCAGGCCAGACCCAAGAAGGCTGGTGTTTTAGTGAAGTTCATTGTTTCCCCTCGTTATTATGGCCGATATTAAATGTCGCCCAAGCGAGTTTGTCTATGACATTTCGCGACTTAGGGGTCCAAACCTGGCGCGAATGGTTACTCTCCTGCCTGCTGCCTCAACCATATGAGGAGCGCCAACAAAAGTCCGCCTGCACAAAAAAGAATAGACACTATATGTGCCAATATGTGTATCATGCTATGTATTAACTCCACTATTTAAGAGCAGACTTATGAAAATTCTCAGAACCCCTGACCATTGTTTTGCTGCTATTGAGGGCTATCCTTTTGAGCCTCATTACAGCCTGATTAAAACCCAGGATGGCAGTGAACTAAGAATTCACCATATTGACGAAGGCCCCAAAGGTGGCCCGATTATTCTATGCATGCACGGCCAGCCAGTCTGGAGTTATCTTTATAGTCGCATGATTCCATTTCTTGTTAACGCTGGTATTCGCGTTATTGCTCCCGACCTGCCTGGCTACGGCAAGTCAGACAAGCCGGCAGCGCGAGAAGACTACAGCTACCAGCACCAGGTCGACTGGATGAACCAGTGGTTGGTACAAAATGACTTTAAAAATCTGACGTTTTTCGGTCAGGACTGGGGCGGGCTAATAGGCCTTAGAATGATTGTTGATAATAGCGAGCGCTTTGACCGCGTCGCCATCGGCAATACTGGCCTACCCTATAACCCAGATGTACCCCAGCAAGAGATAGATAAAGTCAGTGCATTTAGAGCGAGCGCACGGAAACTGAATCTGTTCTCTATGTCACGAGAGATCGCCAAGATGAATGGCATAAATAAGGACTCTGGTGTCAGTGCATTTGCCTACTGGCAGAAGTACACCTGGGAGACGCCAGATCTTCCGGTGGGAATCATCGCCTCGTCCAGCATGGAGAGGCGAAACAAGTTATCCATTGCGATGGAGCTATTATTTCAGACACTGGGTCTAGGCAAGCTGTCACCCTTTAGGACCTCAGTATCCAGAGCATTCGAGGCACCCTTCCCCAGCCCCGACTATAAAATGGCGACCAGAGCCATGCCTAGCCAGGTGCCAACTATTCCAGATCAGTCACTTGAGGCACAGAGGAAAGCCTGGGAATTTTTTGAACAGTTTGAAAAACCATTTCTCTGTGTTGGGGCTGGTAATGACCCTATAACCAACGGCTTTGAAAAGCCCTGGCTGAAGCGAGTGCCAGGCACCAGAGGACAGCCCCACCAAAATATTGGCGGCGGCCACTTCTTTCAGTGGTCCAAAGCCGAGGAACTATCTGCAATACTGGCGCAGTTTATCAACAAAAATCTGTGAACTGGGGCCCCATAAAATGTAAACTGCTGGGCAACGAAAGGCACAGCAATCAGCAGCCTCTGCAGCCTGCCACAGAGCCGGCGCAAAACATTTATTGGGAGTGACACTCATGGTTACAACAGCGCGCCTCTGGGCATCTTTACTGATAATTTTGATGCTGGCTAGCTGTGATAATCAGCCCGCCGAAAACACTGCAATCAAACCAGATAACAGTACTCAACTGGATTTACCCGCCGATATCGACTGGTTCAACGGCTCTGTTGAACAGGCCTTTGCCGCGGCCAAGCAGCGCAATAAGCCAATTTTTTTGTACTGGGGTGCTGTTTGGTGTCCTCCCTGTCATGAGCTCAAGGCAACAATTTTTAAAGAGCAGGCGTTTATAGATCAATCTAAGCTGTTTATCCCTGTCTACCTGGATGGGGACACCCAGCAAGCTCAGCTCTATGCTGAAAAGTTTTCGGTCTATGGCTACCCTACTGTCATTCTGTTTTCGCCACAGGGGGATGAGATAACGAGGCTTCCGGGCGGTGTAGATATTCAGCGCTACGTGGGTATCCTTGATTTGGCAATCAATGCTATCAGGCCTGTAAGTGCCTTGGTGAGTGCAGTTCAAAGAGGCGAAAGCATAGGCCGCGCCGACTGGGATCTGCTGGCCTATTATTCTTGGGGCCAAGATCGCGGTAAGGTATTTGCTGAGTCAGCCAGCGGTTTAGAGCAGTATCAGCTGTTTGCTCTTTTAGCTGATAACTGTCCGGATACTCTAGTGGTTGCCAAAAGCCGTTTGCAGATGCTGGCGATTGATCAATGGGCTAATCTGCAACCCTCAGACAGCGCCGCCTATCAACAGCAGCGCGTTGACTATTTGCAGCAGGTAACTCGAATTATGGCTGACAGGGAATTGCGCGAAGCCAACCGCGATAGCCTTATCTACGCCGGCCCTGGCCTTATTCCTGCATTAACAGAAGGGCAACAACAAGCAGACCTGCAGCAGCAGTTTGTCAGTGTTGTTGAGGCTGTATTTAACAATGACCAGCTAGATATGATGGTGCGCCTACGTGCACTATCGGCTTGGGTGGCATTGCAAAAATCATCATTTGAAAAAGACCAGACTTTTAGCCCTGATCAGCTCCAATGGGTAGCCGAGAGCGCTGCTTGGGGCGAGGCCTCTGTAAACAAATATCAATACCATGGCGCGATTAATAGCCTCTGGCAGACGCTGTATGACGCAGGTCTGGTGGACTCAGCTAGGGCAATACTCAACAGAGCCCTGACATTGAGCAAACACCCCTATTACTACATGCCTGACCTGGGGTACCTCGAGGCACAACAGGGCAATAATGCGGAGGCTCTAAGTTGGTACAAAAAAGCCTGGGATAGCTCTGTAGGTCCAGCCACCAGAACTCAGTGGGGCGTTAACTATGTGGTTAATCTAATTGCCCTGTCCCCCGACAACCTGAGCAGCATAAGCACCGCTAGCCAGACAATTATCAATGAATTGGCATCACAGGATACTGGTCTTTATCAGCGCAACTCTGTGCGTGTCGGCCAGTTGAGTGACAGTCTGCTGGGTTGGGCCAACACCGCAGAAAGACAGCAGGTGCTGCTGGCAATTAAAGCGCAGATGACGCAGCTCTGCGCTACCCCCGAAGATCGCCAGCGCGCAGGTTGCCAGCTACTGCGCTAGCCGCTGGCCTAGTTGTCGCTGCTCTGGTCGATAGCCTCAACATCGAGGCTGTCATCCTCTGTATCTGCCTCGATATCAAGCTCAGCGCCTAGGGCGCGAAAAAACTCGATGGTCTCAAATTCGCTGGAGGCCTCGGGATCCTGTGGGGTGCCATAGGCACTGTTCGCCGACAGTTTGACAATGACCAGCTCCCGCTCTGGAGCTATATAGATAAACTGGTTATAGACACCAATCGCCATAAATTCGCCTGCATCACCCTCTGGAATCCACCATTGATAGCCATAGCCAAGTGGCCAGTCCGATGCTGGATTCTCCCCTGGCAACAGATGGTCTGCATCTAGAGTTAACGAATCCTTCACCCAGCTCGCAGGTACGATTTGGCGGCCGTTAAAAGCTCCTCCCAGCCGATACATCTCACCCAGTTTGGCATAGTCACGGGCTGTGACATTTAGCCCGCCAAAGGCCATCTCCATGCCATCTAGATCCTGTAACCAATAACCAGCGTCTTGGGCTCCCATAGGCCGCCACAGCACATCGGTCATGTAGTCAGTCAGCGACCGCCCCGTGGCCTCGCTCAACAACCAACCAAGCACCTGAGTATCAGTGGAGTTGTATCTATTGTAGGTACCGGGCTCAAACTCTCGCACCAATGTGGTGGCAAATTTATTCATGGAACCACCCAGCGCAAATGCGCGCCCAAACCGATTGATATCTGAGTCCGGATCGCCATAGTCCTCATTCCAGCTGGCACCAGATGACATCTGTAGAATGTCCTTGATCCGCACCTGATCATAGGCCGAGCCCTCTAATTGCGGCACATAATCTGTCACCAGGCTGTTGACGTCGGCGATGTAACCCTGCTCTATGGCAATGCCTATTAATGCGGACACAAAGCTCTTTGAGACGGACATGGAAAGCCAGACTTGTTCGGGGCCACCGCTGAGCCAATAGTCCTCGAACACTAGTTCGCCTCGATGCAGAACCAGCACTGCCGCCGTATCTGTGCGCCTAATAAATTCAGCGGTATCAACAGTATTGCCAAGGTACGAAAAGCGCTCTGGTAGTGAAAGCTCAGCACCGAGCGAAAACTCATAGGGACTGTCGCTAGGCAACATCTTGGTAGAGGGAAAAACCTCATGCATTCTATTGAAGTTTTGCTGCTGCTCAGCGCCGGTAAACAGCGACGAAACCAGCGCTAGTCGAGTGACCCTATCGCCCAAAAAGATCCACAAAATTAAAACAATAGTTAAGAGCCCGAGAATGGCTATTGCTAATTTTTTCAACGTCACTACCCCTGATAATTGATTTTATCCCAGCACCTTAGCATGTTTTCAGGGCTAAGATTAGCGCCACTTTTAGATTTATAATCATTTGAGGTTAAAGGCTTAAGTCACTGATCTTTAATGATTTTTTAATAGATTATCTCTGCTTTGCAGGCACCAAACTACAGGGCCAATTGGCAAGCCGACTGGAACCAGCCAAGCCAAGCTGTGACTCGAGGGTTTTTTATAACATTTGATACCAACGCCCCTAACATTTAGACTCGGTCTCACCAGGATCCTTTGGCACCCAGCAACTCGATGCCCTTGCGTTAAGCCAACGGGCTCAGGCCCAACAAAAATAACAAGGCAAACCATGATTCAAGATATTACCCAGTCCATCGAAGCCTGCGCAGCCTATTATGGCGATGATGCAGATGCCGTAAAAAAATACCTGCTCGAGGGGCAAGAGCGCGCTCTAGCACTCCCGAACCGCGGGCCACTTCGATTCGATAACAATGGCGATATACATCCAGATATTCTTGCAACCTATGCGACCTATGGCTTCTACATTTTTGAAAATGCCCTGAGCCAAGACGAAGTTGCAGATCTTGAGGCTGACCTAGATGCTATGCGCGACAACTTCCCCACTGAGATGGGGGCAACCCATGATGCCAAGGGTCGTCCTGCGCTGGGAGCCGACAATAAAGGGCTGGCCTTGCAGTGGGCCAAACCACTCTCGGACCCGCTGGGTGGTACTCAGATCGCCAATGGTCGCCATCAGGTCAAACTGTTTGAGCCTCAGGCTAAAGGGGACGCGCCGCAGGCTGCCCCATTTTATCTAGGGGGATCACTGCAGTTTTCCGTTGCCTGCCTGCGAACCTATGGGCACCCAGGCCTTTTGAAGATGGCCGAGGCCATTAACGGCAGTGACTTTGCGCCCTTCCATGAGGGTCTCTTTATTAAAGACGCAGGTTTAGGTGCAGCAGTCTCTTGGCATCAGGATGGCGACACCCATTGGGACAGCCCTGATTTCGATGAAGATATTCACGGCTTTAACTTTATGGGACAGATTTACGGTAGCACCGCAGTCAACGGTGTTTGGGTTGTGCCAGGTAGCCATAAGCAGGGGCGCCTAGATATTGTAAAACTGGTGGCAGAAGCTGGCTCCGAACGCCTGCCTGATGCGATTCCAATTATCTGCAACCCTGGCGATGTGGTAATCAATAATCGACAGCTAGTGCATGGCTCTTTTGCTAACACCGGATTAGAAACTAGAGTCACCGTTAATTTTGGCTTCCACCGCCGCTCCTCTGTATTAAATGTTCGCGGTGCCGGCATCCATGCCGAAGCAGCTACCTTCGATGAGGCTTTTATCGAAGAACGCTCTAGGGTCATCGGCCTAGCCATAGCCGCCAGAAAACAGCGCTTTCCAGATGAAACGCCCTATCAGTATGCGCCTATCGCAGATATTCAAGACAGCATTGAATGGGATCCAAGCATGCAGGCTTCGCTTAAAGATTACAATCTGATGGATCTGAGTATTTAGGGGAAATGGTGCCCGGGGCCGGACTTGAACCGGCACGGTGTTGCCACCGAGGGATTTTAAGTCCCTTGCGTCTACCAATTTCGCCACCCGGGCGTCTAACTTAGGTGGGCTTTAAACCATCTTTACAATCTGAAGGTTCTACCAGTCTTTCAGACTGGACTTGCGGTCGCTACCGGCATCCTGCCTCACGCGACACTCGAGCGTCCTGCTCATCGTCTACCAATTCCGCCACCCGGGCGTCTAACTTAGGTGGGCTTTGAATCGAAATGGAGGCGCCGGTCGGAATCGAACCGACGATGGCGGAGTTGCAGTCCACTGCATTACCACTTTGCTACGGCGCCGTTGCTACATTTCAATTTTTGACCTAAACAGCATCCTTATCGGTGGTGCTTAAGAAGGGCGCTATTCTAGGGGTTACCAGCAATAAATCAACTACTTATCGGCATCGGCACTCAATTGAGGCCATGCAAGTATCAGGTATTGAATCATTGTCCATAATGTCATGAATGCGGCGGCATAAATTGCCACAAATCCCAATAACGTGAGCATCTCTTGCTCTGGTTTTGCCAGCAACAGAATGGCCACAGCTACCATCTGGACCCAGGTTTTAATTTTTCCCATAAGGGACACAGCCACGCTACCTCGGTCACCCAGTTCAGACATCCACTCGCGCAGTGCTGAAATCACTATTTCGCGACCAATAATCACAATCGCGGGCAGCGCAAACCAGGGTGTTGAGTGAACCTCTAACAGTAGTACCAATGCCGCAACCACTATCAGCTTGTCTGCGACTGGGTCCAAAAACGCTCCAAAGGCGGTAACCTGATTGTATTTGCGGGCCAAATAGCCATCTACCCAATCTGTGAGTGCCGCAGCACCAAAAATAGCCGCTGAGGCGAAGTGATGCCATTCCCAAGGCAAATAGTAAACCGCTATAAACACAGGGATCATGGCAATGCGCAGAAGCGTCAAAATATTGGGTAAGTTCCACATAGAGGTTTTTGTTTTCCTTAGTTAGCGCGCTGCAAAGTTACTCATTGTACAGGGCACTGTAAATAGCTTCAGCTACCTTTTTATTTATATTAGCAACCTTCATCAAGTCTGCAACACTGGCCTTTTGAACTTCGCCTATGCCACCAAAGTGTTTTAGTAGGTCGCGACGCCTAGTGGGCCCAACACCTGGAATACCCTCTAGGGGTGAGGTGCGACGCTTTTTGTCTCGCCGCGCCTTGTGGCCAGTAATGGCAAACCGGTGAGCCTCATCGCGAATCTGTTGGATCAGATGCAGTGCCGCCTGCTGAGGTCGGGCGATAACTTTATTGTTTTGGTCAGCTAAAATAAGCGTCTCTAGGCCAGGCTTGCGGCTGGTACCCTTGGCAACACCTATAATCATCACCCCCAGTACCCCTAGATCAGACAACACGTCTTTAGCTATGCCTATCTGACCTTTGCCGCCATCGATCAGCAGTATATCTGGTAGCTTGCCTTCGCCCTTCATCAATCTTGTGTAACGCCGCCGAATCGCCTGCTCCATGGCTGCGTAGTCATCACCACCTGTGATGCCTTCAATATTAAACCGCCGGTAGTCGCTTTTTAGGGCGCCGTTGCTATCGAACACAACGCAGCTGGCAACCACAGCCTCACCACTACTGTGACTAATATCAAAGCACTCCAGCCGCTGAGGAGCTTGCTCAAGCTGCAATGTGTCGCGAAGTGACTCGAAGCGTTGCTCGATAGTTTTTTTCGAAGCTAGCTTGGCGGTCAGGTTTTGTTCTGCTGTGCGCTGCGCAAGCTCCAGCCATTTGGCACGAAAGCCTCGCACTGAATCACGGATCTCGATATTGCGGCCTACTCGCTCTTTTAGTGCTTCAGTTAGGGCTTGGGTGCCTTCAATACTGGTATTTAATAGGATCTCTTTGGGCAAGTCAGGACGCCCTCCACCACTCAGGTAGAGATGAGGCAAAAATTCATCGAGGAGCTCACTGACCTGCTCGGCCAAAGGTGCCTTTGGGTAGTAACTACGGCTCCCCAAAATGCGCCCCTGACGCACATAGAGCATATGCACACAGGCCTGCCCGTTGCTCACTGCACCCGCTACCACATCAATGGTACCCCTGCCCTTTTCAATCATCTGCTGAGCCTGTACCTGACGCAGTGCAGCAATCTGATCTCGGTGCTCCGCGGCCTTTTCAAACTGAAGTTCTTCGGCGGCTTTTTCCATATCCACCTCAAGCTGTTTGAGAATACGGTCGCCTTTGCCGTCGAGATAGAGTCTGGTGAGATCTACGTCGGCGCTGTAGTCCTCGGCACTGACTAGATTTACGCAGGGTGCGGTGCAACGCTTAATTTGGTATTGCAGGCAGGGTCTGGAGCGGTTTTTAAAGAATACATCCTCGCACTGGCGAACCTTAAAGGTCTTTTGTAAAAAGCTCATACTCTCTCGCACCGCATGCACTGAGGGGAAGGGCCCAAAATAGGTGCCCTTGGCTTTTTTGGCGCCTCGATGGAAGGCTAGACGCGGCCATGTATCGCGATCTGACAAAAAGATATAGGGGTAGCTTTTATCATCGCGCATCAAAATATTGTAGGGCGGATGATATTGTTTAATAAGGTTGTGTTCGAGAATAAGCGCTTCTGTCTCGGTTTCTGTCACCGTGACATCTACCTGGGCTATGCGCCTTACCAGTGCCGCGGTTTTGGCGGTTAAACCAGTTTTGCGGAAATAACTACTGACACGGTTTTTTAAATTCTTGGCCTTGCCCACATACAGAATATTACCCTCATCGTCGAACATCTGATAGACGCCCGGTCTCTGGGTGAGGGATTTAAGAAAAGATTGGTGATCAAAAGCCATATCCGATTGTAGCTGGTCTTGGCACTCGCCGCATTAGCCTAGCCCTGAATAAATTGCCGACTCGTGGTTATTTAAAGCGCTTATCCCCAACCTTACACACTAGCTTGTCAGCACTTGAGACCGTAAATTCCAAATCCAATACTGTGCTGACAAAATGCCACTGGCTGGTGGCCTCCTCTGCTGTCAGAACTAGCTCTGACCAGCCTCTCTGCGCCGTGTCTACTGCGTAGAGTTCGGCACTGGTATTTTTCATGGCTTGGGCCAGCACCTCGGGATCTGTCGCCAAATAGGTTTCGAGGCCCGGGCTGCTCACTCCCGGAGTCCCAATTTCGACTCCAACAGGCTGACCCTGATCATTGGCTAGATTGAAGGCCCAGGCATTATGGGTATCCCCTGCAAGTATGACTGGGTTCGCGGCGTGGTTTAGCAGGCTATCAAACAGCCTGTCACGGCAGGCCCAGTAGCCGTCCCAAGCGTCCAGATTAAAGGGCAGACTGTCTTTGGCCAGTGTCTGCATCATACGCAATATGGGTCGATATTCTGGTTTGGTTTGATCCAGCCTAAGTTCTTCGTCGGTTAAAGTGGGAAGCCCAAGTTTACCGACTAAGACCTGCTGGCCCAGTATTTGCCAAGTGGCAGATCTCTGTTTGCTAGCCGCCAGCTCAGCCGTCAGCCACTGCTCTTGATCGGCCCCGAGCAGATGCCGATCGGGATCAATTAAAATTTGATTTTTAAAGGTCTCAGTATCGGGTAGATAGTACCAGCCACTGGGCAAGGTCTCGCGACTCAGATCTTTGATGCGCTGGTAATCAGTAATTGCGACCGGCTTACCACTACTAAAATCAAAAGGTAGGTCAACCCTCTGTATTTGGTCAGCTGATTCCAGCGCCGCAAGCTCTTCACTGATCAACGTCGCATTGTCGCCACTGATCCTGTAGGCCGCTGAGCGCATTGGAAGATCTACCCCGTAGTCCAGTGGGCGGTCTCGACCATGAACCCTGGTATCCAACATCATTAGGTCGGCCAGATTGCCGATCTTGAAGCTACGATAAATAGGCGCCTGATCACCGGCAGAGCTCGTCCGTATGGGCATCCATTCATGGTATGCCTGTCTGGCATTCTGTGCGCGAACTGCAAAATCGCCCTCGCCTTCATTGTGATTTTCGGCTCCAGCTTTCCAGCAGTCGTTGGCTAACTCGTGATCGTCCCACACACAGATAAATGGGTGCCGAGCGTGCACTGCCTGTAAATCCTTATCGGTGCGGTAGAGGCCATAGCGCATGCGATAGTCTTCGAGAGCTAGAATCTCATTGCTTGGCTCTACCTTCCGACCCAACTTGTCGGTTGCCACTGGGTTGTCATAGACACCCTCGGCATATTCGTAAATGTAATCACCAAGGTGCAGCACCAAATCCAAATCCGTGTTGGCCATGTGACGATAGACATTGAAATAGCCCTGGGGATAGTTAGAGCAAGAGCAGACACCTAGGCGAAATTTCTCAATGCTGCCCGAGGGCAAGGTACGGGTTCTGCCAATTGGGCTGCTCACCGCACCACTGCCGCTTAAAAAACGGTAAAAATAATGGCTGTCAGGCACCAGGCCAGTGGCATCAACCTTGACCGTATAGTCTCGAGCGGCGTTGGTCGAGGTAGAGCCCGCGCTAATTATCTGGGTAAACTTAGAATCTTTTGCCACCTGCCAACGACAGTCAATATCGGCGTGCTCGCCGCTACCAGGAATCAATCGCGTCCACAGTATCACTCGGTCTGCAAGCGGGTCGCCGCTGGCGACACCATGGGTAAAGTAGAAAGGTTCGTCGGCGTAAACCTCAAATCCTCGCAGTGCCAAAGCCCCTAAACTGGCACCAAATCCCTGTAACAACTGACGCCGACTAAGCCCTGAATTACCCATAATATTTTGCTCTTGATGACAAATTTTAAGGGCTGAGGGTAACTCATAATTATTATTCGCGTAAGTTAAAAAACCGCTATTAGGTGGTTTAAAAATGACCTGTCAGTGTCGAGTCTGCCCTGACTGATTATGCCGTCTGAGCTGCAACCTTTGGCGGCCGGGCGAACAGCTGATTAATGAGATCCGCACAACGCTCTATATGCCCTAAACAGTCCCATACAAGAGGAGGCACCCCATGGGCAGACTCATTGCGCTGTTGCGGCAGAATTCTCTCGAGAGAGCGGCAGTATTTATTAGCCCTATCCGGATCTTTAACATGACGAAAACAGGCGTCGGACAACCAGTTTTTTTCATTGGCCAATGTCAGTAGCTGCCGCAGCATAAGGTCTTGGCGGTTAGCTCTGATCCGCAGTGCATGCTCTATAACACTGCAGGCTTTAAGCTGGACCTCGGCACCGAGGGAATAAAAAAAGAAACTGTAGAGAGCCATGTTTCTGGCGATATTAAATTGCCCAAAAATAACCTGAGGTACGCCCTGGTGCAGGGTTAGGGCTTCTATCTCGCGATGATAAGACTGCAACTCGAGCTTTTTACCACCCATCCTTTCTAGGAACAGGTGCTGGGGGTCTATAGAGGTAATATCAGTAAAGGCTTTAAACGAATCCATTCTGGGCTTCCTATCCAATTTATGCTGTTGCAAGCAGCAGGTATCACTTTAGTAGGTGTCATTTAACAGAAAGTAACCTCTCAGTGACTCAGCCTCTGAATCCTTTCAAATGCTAGCTGAAATAAAGATAGTTCGAAAAATTACTGGTTGCAACGCTCTCAGTCAGTTGTCCCCATAGTCACGCAGCAGAGTACAGATTTCTTCGAGCCTGCGACCAGTTGCGGCACTAAACCGACCCATACTGATAAACCCATGGGTGCAGTCTGGGAGATGCCTGTGTTGAATATTGACCCCTGCCTGCTTGAGCCTCTCCGCCATGGCTAGGCCCTGATCTCGCAGCACATCGTATTCTGCTGTTACAAGCAATGTATCAGGAACGCCCTGCATATCAGCCTTGGCCATGGGGCTAATACGCTCTACCAAATCCTGGTTGTCACGGTTAATACTGGATTGACGGAATAGATTGACCACAGCTTCTGTTAGCAACAGACCTTTACCGTAGAGGCGCAGTGACTCTGACTGCTGATCCATATCTACCCAGGGATAGAGCAAAAACTGAAAACTGGGCACTGCTTTCAGTGCACTGGCCTCCTCTAGGTCCATAGTTTGCATGGCCAATACCGCGGCTAAGTGGCCGCCAGCACTATCGCCGCCAACACCTAGAACCGTGTCCTGAAAACCGAGCTCAGCTGCCTGATCTACTACCCAGTTCCAGACACCTAGGCCGTCGAGAATCGGCGCTGGCAAGGGGCTTTCAGGGCAGAGGCGGTAGTCCACAGCGACAATATTTATCGCTGCCCGACTGGCCAACAGACTACAGAATCCATGGTGGCTTTCAAGGCCGCCAATCACATAGCCGCCCCCATGAAAATACACCATGGTTAGTCTGGGCTGCGCATTAATGGGACGGTAGATTCTAATGGGGATCTGGTTAGCCTCCAGGGTAACCTGAAGATCTGTAGTACTGACATCTCTTTGGTTGCCGCTTCCAAACCACCGATCATAGGCATCATAGCCCTTGCGCATACCTTTGAGAGGCATATTGTGAAAACCCGGGCCAATATTGCCTAGGGTGCAGAGAATGCGCTGTCCGGTAATAAGTTTCATTATCTAGACTCGGCAAATAGTTGGTTGTCTGATTGGTGGACTGGACCTACGGCGAAGATCATTGGACGGCTCCTAATTATAATTATTGGCATGCTTTACGGCGCAGTTTTATTGCAAATTACCCCAAAGATCTTTCCTTGGCAATGGCGCTGGTGACCAGCCAGTTTTACTCTCAAAGGCTAACTAAACCATGGAGATAAGTGTAAACTACGGGCCTTCAGAATAGCGAAGCAGTTTCATGTCTCAATCCGTTCCAGCTAGCCTCAAGCCCTCGACCCCATTGGATCGAAAATTCTGTGTGGCACCTATGCTCGACTGGACCGATCGCCACTGCCGCTACTTTATGCGTCTGATTAGTCAGCACGCAGTGCTGTACACCGAGATGATTACCACCGGTGCCATTCTCTACGGCGACACAGACTATCACCTGGCCATGAACTCTGCGGAGCACCCAGTCGCGCTGCAATTGGGTGGCAGTGACCCCATCGATCTAGCCAAAGCCTGTGTACTGGCCCGCCAGTACGATTATGCAGAGATCAACCTTAACTGCGGCTGTCCCAGTGACCGAGTGCAGAATGGCATGTTCGGCGCTGTGATGATGAAGAACGCCCAGATAACCGCCGACTGTATCGCGGCTATGCAGGATGCTGTTGATCTGCCAATTACTGTGAAGCATCGGATTGGCGTGGATGACTTTGATAGTTATGACTTTCTGTGCGAGTTTGTGAGTACTGTGGCCAAAACCGGCTGCACAACATTTCTTGTTCATGCACGCAAAGCTTGGCTTAAAGGCCTGAGCCCAAAACAAAATCGTGAGATACCAGAGCTAAACTACGATCGCGTGTACCAGCTCAAACAAGACTTCCCTGACCTTGAAATCATTATTAATGGCGGCGTGACCACATTGGCGCAGTCTCACGAACATCTCAAGCATATTGATGGCGTGATGGTCGGTCGCGAGGCCTATACCAATCCATACTTGCTGGCCAGTGTGGACCAGCAGATCTACGGTGCATCCCAGCCTCTTGTCAGTCGCGAAAAAATCGCTGAAGCCTTCCTTGATTATGTGGATAATGAACTCCGAAAAGGGACTAAGTTGCAGGCTATGACCAGACACATATTGGGGCTTTATCACGGTATGCCAGGGGCCAGACAGTATCGAAGGCACATCAGTGAAAATGCCTACAAACCAGATGCAAGTATTGATGTATTAACCACAGCATTAGCTAAAACAACAGGACTCTGATCTCCATGACTAACAAAAGCAAGCTAGCTCAACTCAAAGAAATGACCACCGTGGTTGCCGACACTGGCGATTTTGATGCCATAGCCCAATACTCGCCTGAGGATGCAACGACCAACCCTTCTCTGTTGCTAAAAGCTGCGCAAATGCCTGCTTATCGTGGCCTTGTTGATGGAGTCATTCAGTCTGTTACCAGTGGCAATCTGTCCTCTGACGAACAGCTTTCAGCCTGCATGGATAGACTGGCTGTGGGTTTTGGAGAGAAAATCCTCGAGACAATTCCCGGCCGGGTCTCTACCGAAGTTGACGCTCGACTGTCCTTCGACAGGGATGGCTCGATTGCCAAGGCGCGCCAGCTTATTGCACTCTATGAGCAAGCTGGTATTGCTAAAGAGCGCGTTCTGATCAAAATGGCTTCTACCTGGGAAGGTATTAAGGCCGCTGAGCAGTTAGAAAAAGAAGGTATCAACTGCAATCTGACGCTGCTGTTTAACTTTACTCAGGCAGTGGCCGCTGCAGATGCGGGTGCCTATCTAATTTCACCTTTTGTTGGTCGTATTCTCGACTGGTACAAAGCCAATACTGATCTCAGCGATTATGCGCCATCAGATGATCCAGGCGTGCAGTCAGTGACTCGTATCTACAACTACTACAAGCAACAGGGCTATAACACTGTAGTGATGGGTGCGAGCTTCCGTAATACCGACGAAATTACCGAGTTGGCCGGCTGTGACCGCTTAACGATTAGCCCCCAGTTGCTCCAGGCGCTAGATGATGACTATGGTGTCCTTGAGCGCAAATTAAACCCTGCCGACACAGGTGACAAGATTCACTACCAGATGGGTGGTGAGGCTGCCTTCCGCTACGAACTCAACGATGATCCTATGGCCACAGAAAAGCTGTCTGACGGTATTCGCGCCTTTGTAGCAGATCAAATTAAGCTGGAAACCTGGCTGCGAGATATCCAGTAATGATTGATCGCATCAAGAGCTTTTTTGCCAAAAATGTTCTCGAGCCAGAAGAGACAGTAGCTAGCGAACAGCTTGCTACTGCCGCTCTGCTCGTGGAAGTTATGGTGATTGATGGCAATCTGGACGGACAGGAACTGGCGTCCATCAGCCAAACGCTGTGCGATATTTTGAGCCTTGAAGCCGAGCAGGTTGATGAGCTGTTGCGCCTGTCTAGGGAAGAAGTGGCGGAAGCGACTTCGCTATATCAATTTACCCGCGAAATAAATCAGCACTTTGAGCTCGACAAAAAGATGGATCTTATGACTGCCCTGTGGCGGGTAGCCTACGCCGATGGGCTTCTGGATAAGCATGAAGAGGGAATTATTCGCCGAATCGCCGATCTGCTGCATATTCGCCACAATGAATATATCCGCTGTAAACTGGCAGCCCGAGATAACGACTGACGGCCAGCCGCTTAAACTCTCGACTAGATTGGCGCCAACCCAGACTCCACATCCGCATTTTGACCGCGGTGACGAAGGTAGTGATCCATCAGCGTAATCGCCAGCATGGCTTCAGCAATCGGCACAGCGCGAATGCCCACACAGGGGTCGTGGCGACCAGTGGTAATTACCTCGGCGGATTCACCAGCGGTATTAATCGACTGCCCCGGAATACGAATACTTGAGGTTGGTTTAAGCGCCAGATGGGCGACAATATCCTGACCTGAGGAAATCCCCCCCAATACACCACCGGAGTTATTGGACAAAAATCCATTGGGCGAAAGTTCATCGCGATGTTCTGTACCCTTCTGAGCCACCACATCAAATCCGGCTCCAAGCTCAACACCTTTAACCGCATTGATCCCCATCAGGCTGTGAGCCAGCTCGGCATCCAGTCGATCAAAAATAGGCTCGCCCAGTCCCACTGGCATATTTTTGGCGACAACCGTGACCTTAGCGCCTACCGAGTCTCCCTCTTTATTGAGTGCCTGCATATAGGTTTCCAAAACTGGCACCTTAGCGGCATCAGGGAAAAAGAACGGATTATTTTCGATCTCTGCCTGATCAAAGCTCTCTGCCGCTATTGGGCCAAGCTGTGAGACGTAGCCAAAAATCTCGATCCCCAAGCGTTCTTTGAGATACTTTTTGGCAATGCCCCCAGCGGCTACACGCATAGCGGTTTCACGAGCTGAGCTGCGCCCACCACCGCGATAATCGCGCTCACCGTATTTTTGATGGTAGGTATAATCTGCATGAGAAGGTCTAAATAAGTCTTTGATTTTACTATAATCTTTAGACTTCTGATCTTTATTTTCGATGATCATGCCAATTGCAGCACCAGTAGTTCTGCCCTCAAATACACCGGAGAGAATTTTTACTTCATCGTCTTCTTTGCGCTGTGTGGTATAGCGAGACTGACCGGGCTTACGGCGATCTAGATCCGGCTGTAAATCAGCGGCACTAATCTCTAATCCCGGAGGGCAGCCGTCAACAATACAGCCGATCGCCAGACCATGACTTTCGCCAAAACTGGTGACAGTAAAAAGTTTTCCGATGGAATTTCCCGACATAGCGCTCTCTAGTTCAACAGGCCAACAATAGTTTGGAGGCGATTATACGCATCTTAAAAAAAAGATTCTCGGTGTTCGGATAACTGTTCTTTGGTCAGCACAAACACGCCGGCGTCGCCCTCTGAAAACTCGAGCCATAAAAAAGGGACTTTGGGAAACGCCTTTTCTAATGCGACCCATGAGTTACCTACCTCAACTACCAATACCCCAGCCTCCCCCAGGTACTCGAGGGCTTCGCGCAATAACCGCCGTGTAAAATCCAGGCCATCGTCACCAGAGGCAAGGGCCAATTCAGGCTCATGCTGGTATTCATCGGGCATCTCGGCGAGATCTCTAGCATCCACATAGGGCGGATTGCTAACAATCAGGTCAAATGTCTCACCTGCAAGCCCAGCGAAAAGATCTGACTGCACGGCACGGACTCGCGAATCCAATTCATGCTCAGCAATATTTAGCTGCGCTATGGATAGAGCCTCTGGGGAAATATCGCTGACTACCACATCGGATGCTTCGAAAGCATAGGCACAGGCAATTCCAATGCACCCACTGCCACAACAGAGATCCAGAATGCGCTGTGGTTCTTGATCACACCAGGGGTAAAAGCGGTTAAACACCAGCTCTGCAATTGGCGATCGAGGGATTATTACCCGTTGATCAACAGTAAAGGGTAAGCCACAGAACCAGGCTCGGCCTGTTAGATAAGGTGCCGGGATTCTTTCTTCGATACGTCTTTTGTAAAGTGCAAGCACAGCAGATTGTTGAGTTGCACTCAGCGGATGACCGAGAAGTGATCGATCGGCATCTGGGGGCAAATCGAGCACATGAGAGAGTAAATAGACAGCCTCATCCCAAGCATTAGTCGTGCCATGGCCAAAGTAAATCTGCGCCTCATTAAACAGCTTTTCGCCTCTTACAAGCATGGCTTCGACCGTTGTGGTCTCAGGGTTATCTAGTAGATCGGTCATTTGTCCTCCAATAGTGGAGTATTTTACGCGGGAAACTAGCAATGGTCTGTAGTTTGTTGGAAAATATAAATCACACAAAATGATAAGGTTTAAACAGGGACTACCATGAGAGACCAATACCAAAAAATAATCGAAAGTACTGGCGAGGACATATCTCGCGCCGGCCTACTGGATACACCGGATCGCGCAGCTAAGGCCTTTGCCTACCTCACCAGCGGCTACGATATGGATATTAAGCAGGTCATTAATGACGCCCTGTTCCCCTCCGACTCTGAGGAAATGGTGATTGTTAAGGATATTGAGCTGTTTTCTCTGTGCGAACATCATCTTCTGCCCTTTATAGGCAAATGCCATGTTGCTTACATTCCCAACGGTCAGGTACTCGGGCTTTCAAAGGTCGCGCGCGTGGTAGATATGTTTGCTCGTCGTCTGCAGATTCAAGAAGCTCTGGCACAGCAAATCGCCTCGACCATTCAAGAGGTGACTCAGGCTCTAGGTGTGGGTGTGATTGTTGAGGCCAAGCACATGTGCATGATGATGCGCGGTGTTGAGAAGCAGAACTCCTCGATGAAAACCTCGGCTATGCTGGGAACCTTCCGCAGCGATCAGGCTACGCGAACAGAGTTTTTAACCCTGCTGAATGACCACTAAACTGGCATAGATCAACCTGTCGGCACATTGTTATAAAGGTCAAAAAGGTTATAAAGGTCAAAAAGGTTATAAAGGTCAAAAAGCCCAGCCCTCTAAAGGTGCCGGGCTTTTTTTTAGCCTGCCATTAGGCATGTACTCACATACTGGTTTAGCGGCTAGACCATTGCTGGCCGGTACCACCGCACACCGAGCAGTTGAGGCGACCCTGATTGCAAAGCGAACAGGCCAAATACCTCAGCCCTGAACAGACACTGCAAAGGCTGTGATTACTGACATTTTCGCGACAGCAAGCGCAGTGTATGTTGCCGCTACCATCACAGACAATGCAACGATGCAACCTATTGCCACGGCACACCGAACAGGGCTGGGTGACTGGCTTCCTTTCCAGACTGTAACTCATTGATAGTCTCCATCTAACAGCCAGCCACTGTGGCTGGGGTCGTCCCTGATCTCTGTAACCCTAGCTGATAAGCTTTAGTGCAAGATATGGCACCAAGTTAAATACAATGACCAAAAGTTTCAGATTACCCAAATAGCGAAAGTAGATAGGCGCTAAAACCTGCGGATTGAGGTTAAACATTTTACTGTGAATATTGATAACCCAGTCTTTCATCAAAACCAACATTATCGTAGAGAACAACAGCACACCAATATTGATTACACTGCACCAGCCGAAAAAGCCGGTTAACTGTTCTAAGCTCATAAGGACGCTCCTGCTGTGAGTAACTTAGTACAACCTAACACTAAAACATGCCAAGGCCCGCTGAGCTAAAAGTATCCATTTACTTGAGCAGAGTCAATTCCGTACAAATGTCAGAGCTATGAAGTAACTCAGCGAAACAGAGGTTGAAGTGCCTTGGCCACTTCAGCAGCACCCTCTTCCAGATGTAGATGATGTGACCCCGCCAGCTTTTTAATCTGCATATGAGGCACCCAGGTCAGGGCCTCGGCTTGGGCCTTGTCAGGGGAAAAGGCGCTATTTTCAGCCTGAATCAATACAGTGGGTGCAATGATGGCGCTAAGGAAACTTTTCAGCTGATCGACACCAAACTTAACCATAGATGCGGCCTTGAGTCGTTGATCATTGCGCCAATAAAATAAACCCTCTGACTCAATAACGCCTCGTTCAGCCAGTATTGTGGCCGCCTCTAGCTGCAGAGGAACAAACCCATTGACCCGCGCCTGAACTGCACGGTCGTAGCCCTGAAAGCCTGTCGGGGATGCTGCGCCATAGCGCTTATTTTCGTAGATAGCGCGCGCTATATGCTTGGCCGTGTTGTGTCCGTCCTCTGGCAGCGGCATGTAACCATCGATCATAGCGACCTGGCTAATGCGTTCTGGAAAGGTACCAGCAACTAGTCCACAGATAATAGCACCACGGGAATGACCAATAAGTCCAAACTGTTCCCATCCCATTTGGTCAGCCACGGCCATGACATCGCCGATATCGTGCCATATATCATAGCCCGAATCCTGCGAGCGGAAGTCGCTGCGGCCGTGTCCAGCCAAATCTAAAGCAATAACATGGAGGTTTTCCATATGCGGCAACAGACAATCGAAGGTATTAGCATTATCCAGCCAGCCATGCAGGGCGATAACTGGTGGGTAGCCAGAGCGACCCCATTCTTTGGCGGCAAAGTTAAGGCCCTTATTTTGAAAGCTGCGCTCTCTGATAAATTCAATCGACATAATGTATCCAATGCAATGTAGCCAATCCCTGTGCGGGATATTCCATACTGAGCGACGCAAGGTTCGCGGTGCCTAGGTGACTACCAGTTTCTCCAGTTAAATAATCGATCAACAGCCCAACCAGTGGCAAGTGGCTTACCAGCAAAATATTATTGGCCTTAGTCTGTTGCAAAAATCCTTCTAGAGCCCGCAGATTTCCCTGCGGTGTTAGATCGTCTAACCAATCGATTGCGATAGTGCTAATTTTTGTTGTTTGGGTAAAAATTTCCGCGCTCTGCTGAGCCCGCTTAAAAGGGCTACTAACCACCTGCTCTATTGAGGCTGCATCATCCAGATGCCGCTGCGCAATTCGCTCTACCTGCTCGGCACCCCGTACAGATAGCTCTCTCTGACTGTCTATGGCGCCAGCTAAAGCGTCGCCGTGGCGCAGTATGTACAGCCTCATATTCTAGAGCCAAAGCGGCTCGCTTAAGATTTGTCGTCCTGCTTAGATTGACCTTCGTCACTGGCAGTGAAGGAAGGAACGTCATCATCTTCTACATCGACAAACTCAGCCTCTTCAACTTCTTCAACCTCACGCACAGAGTAGCCCTCTGAGGGATCTACTACTGGCCATTCGTCGAAAGGAAAAGGCTTCTCTTCAGTATTAAACGTTAAAAACATCAACGTTTGATAAACCCATTTGGCCAGCCCCTGACCAAAATTACGCAGCTGTTCATTATCACTGCCAGTGATCAACACCAGCAAAAACTGCACCACGACCAGCATCGCTATGATCAATCGGCCAGCAGCCAATAACAGGATGAACAGCAGCATGTAAAGCAGCCGTGTCCAGGTATTAGTGTTAGTTAAAGCTACTTTTTTATCCGTCATTTGGTTTCACCATAAATTCAACATCGGTATTCTGTTCAGCGAGCATCATGGCTTTAAGTGAATCCATCAGTGGCCGCTCCTCAAACAATCTGCCATAAAGGGCTGATGCAAGAGGCATATAAATCCCCAAATCATCAGCCTTTTCTTTTACAAGTTTAGTCGTATTAACACCCTCGGCAACCTGACCTACCTCAGTGGTAGCCTGAGCCAGCGTTTTGCCCTGCCCCAGCGCTAGGCCGACACGAAAGTTTCGGCTCAGGGGCGAGGTGCAGGTGACATAGAGATCCCCAACACCGCTAAGTCCTAGGAAGGTCAAAGGATTTGCACCCAGCTTTACCGCAAAGCGACTCATTTCAGCTAGGCTTCTGGTAAGCACAACGCTTTTTGTGTTCTGCCCTACATTCATAGCCTCAGCGATACCGGAGACTATGGCATAGATGTTTTTCAGCGCACCAGCCAATTCTACGCCGTAGCGGTCATGATTGCGGTATACACGAAAATACTCTGATCTGAGAAGTAGCTGGATACGATCGCAGAGGTCGTCATTTTCACTGGCAATCACCGTAGCCGTGATTTCAAACTGAGCAATTTCTTTAGCAAGATTTGGGCCGCTAATTACACCAATTTCACATTGAGGTATTTCTTGCTCAAGAATCTGGCTGGGCAGCAAAAAGCTCTCAGCTTCAATACCTTTGGCAGTGCTGATAACAAGAGTATCACTGCTGAGGAAGGGTTTAGCCTGCACTGCAAGGCTGCGGAAAGAACTGCTGGGGACAGCAAAAAATACGGTATCTGCTTCTTTTAGAGCCTGGGCCAAATCAGTACATACCTCTAATTTGGGGTTGAGCTGGTAACCTGGCAGGTAGGCCGAGTTCTCGCCAGTCTCCCTAATTTCATGCGCTCGATGTTTGTCGCGCAACCATAGGACAACCTGATAATTATTGGTAGCAATCATATTAGCGATGGCAGTACCAAAACTACCACCGCCTAAAACTGCGACTTTGTGATTTTTATTGTCTGTCACCAGAACCATGCTCCAAACAGATGCCTTTCTTTAGCTGCTGCATTATAGCTGGCTAAAAGCAAAAAGCGCCCCTAAAAGAGCGCTTTTTAAATGGCGATGTCGGGATTAACCAAACATCAATCGGTTGAGTTCCTGTACGAATTCCGCTGGATTATCCAGAGGTCGTCCAGCAGACAGCGCAGCCTGGTCAAACAGGACCCTGGCAAGACGCTTAGCCGCCTCATCGTCAGATTCAGCTTGCAGCTTGGCCACTAAGGGGTGCTGCATATTAATCTCAAGAATTGGCTTGGACTCTGGCACAGCCTGACCAGCTGCCTGCATAATCTTGCGCATCTGCTCACCCATGTCGTTGTCACCCACCACCAAACAGGCTGGAGAGCTGGTCAAACGACTGGTGCTGCGTACCTGCTCCACACGCTCATCTAGCAGCGACTTAATTTTGCTCAGCAGTTCGCCGTGCTCTTCATCATTGGCGCCGTCTTTAGATTCTGCATCGCTGTCGGCTTTTGGCTCTTCACCGGTAATTTTACTAAGGTCTAGTTCACCACGAGCAACGTCTTGGAAGGACTTACCATCAAACTCAGTTAGGTAGCCCATCATCCACTCGTCTATACGATCTGACATCAGTAAGACCTCGATACCGTGCTTGCGGAACACTTCCAAATAGGGGCTGTTTGCAATCACAGAATGGCTCTCACCGGTCACATAGTAGATCTTATCCTGACCCTCCTTCATACGCTCAATATAGTCACTGAGACTTACGCTGGGCTCGGAGCCCTCGCTGGTTGAGCTGGCAAAGCGGAACAACTTGGCAATCTTATCTTTATTGCCGCTGTCTTCGCTTGGACCCTCTTTGAGTACAGCACCAAATTGACGCCAAAACGTAGCGTATTTTTCTGGCTCGCCTTTGGCCATTTTGCCAAGCATATCCAGTACGCGCTTGGTTAGTGCAGCGCGGATACTGTCAACCATTGGTGTTTTCTGTAAAATTTCTCGCGACACGTTCAACGGCAGATCAGCGCTATCCAATACGCCTTTTACAAAGCGCAGGTACATGGGCATAAACTGCTCGGCATCATCCATGATAAAAGTGCGTTTGATATATAACTTAATACCACGGGCAGCTTCGCGCTGATAGAGATCCATCGGCGCCATGCCGGGAATATACAGCAGACTTGTGTACTCCTGCTTGCCCTCTACGCGGTTGTGGCTCCAAGCCAAGGGCTCGGCAAAATCATGGGAGACATGGCGATAGAACTCCTTGTAGTCATCGTCAGTGACTTCACTTCTGGATTTCGTCCACAACGCCTGAGCATCGTTAACTGCATCCCACTCGGGAACCACCTCAGCCTCTTCCACCTTGTCTTCAGCACCCTCTTCGCTGGGCATAGATGGCATTTCCGGCTTGAGCATCTGTACCGGTATAGCAATATGATCACTGTATTTTTTAACAATACTGCGCAGACGCCAGTCGTTGGCAAATTCCTGCTCTTCACTTTTAAGGTACAGGGTTATCTTGGTGCCTCGTTCAGCTCGATCAATCGACTCCAACTGATAATCGGCCTCAGCCTCGCAGCTCCAGCGAACGCCTTCAGAGGCATCTGCCCCGGCACGTCGAGTCTCCACCACCACTCTCTCGGCAACAATAAATGATGAGTAAAAACCCACCCCGAACTGACCAATCAGCTGGGAATCCTGCTTCTGGTCGCCGGTCAGGTTTTTAAGAAATTCAGCCGTGCCCGATTTGGCAATAGTACCTAGATTGGTAATCACCTCATCTCTCGACATGCCAATACCATTATCAGAAATCTCAATGGTTTTCGCCTCTTCATCTACTGCAATACGAATACGTAAATCACCGTCGTTTTCGTAAAGCGCTGCATTTTCTAGGGCTTCAAAGCGCAACTTATCAGTCGCATCCGAAGCATTCGAAATAAGCTCGCGCAGAAAGATCTCCTTGTTGGAATACAGGGAGTGAATCATTAGGTGCAGTAATTGTTTGGCCTCGGTTTGAAATCCTAGGGTTTCAGCGCCCGATTTAGTTTTGGCTGTCATTTCCGGTATATCTCCTAAATAGGTTGTTACTTTTTTGATGTTTTAAGAGATGGGGGCTGGTGTCGTGATTTCAAGCACCAGTAATAGAAATATTGCTTAGGCAATCAAAAAGTGACAGCGCGCGGTAGCTATGGGTGTCTGGGGGTCATCCTGCCAAGCAGTGGCCGTTACATTGACTAGTTTCTTGCCCTGACGCAGCACGGTGCAGTTGGCATAAATAGTTTTGTAGCGGCCGGGGCGCAGATAATCCAGCGAGAAATCTACCACCTTGGGTATCTGACCAACATCCAGCGTGTAGAGTATTTCTATGGCTGCAGAGAGCTCCAAAAAACCACCGATAACACCGCCATGAATGGCCGGTAACGAGGGGTTGCCTATATTTGAGGCGCGCCTTTCCAACCAGTAGAGCACTCGCTCATTCTCAACTCTCGCCTGCGCACCAATAAAGCTGCTATAGGGGATAATATCGAGGATTTTTTGTGGCTCGGCGAGGCCTCTGGCCTGAAGTAGATCCGCCTGCATCTGAGCTAGCTTGGTGTTCATCGATCTGCCTCCCGCTCAAAGGCTTTATCGCCGCGTATCAACCGATTAAAACGCCTGCGCAAAACATTCCCCAATGAAATACTCGGCGTCTCTACCTTCATAAAAGTAGCAACACAGTGGGCAATGGGGTTTTCTGGATCGTCCTGCCAGGCTGAGCCTCGACAGAAAAGAACATTGGAGGTATTTCGGTAGACCTTGGCAGACACGTAGATTGGCTGGTGGGGCTCTGCGGGGTGCATATAGTCCAAACGCAAATCCATTGTAGGAGTAATGGCCGGTCGATCCAGCATAGTAATAGCTGCGGTGCCACAGCAGGTATCCAGTAGACTGACGATAACCCCACCATGGATCACGCCTGTAATCGGGTTACCAATCACTTCTTCTTTGTAGGGAAAGGTCATTTCGACCTCACCGCGCCCTATTTTGGTCAACTCAAAGCCCAGAGCCGCACCATGGCCGTTGCGCTCCATGGCGAGTTTAAGCATGGGTTTAAAAATAGCGAGCTTTAGATCCATTAGCCTAGACTGTCTTCTGCAACAAAATATTTAGGGTCTTCAATTACATTCACCTCAACCAGATTGCCGGCTTTTTTCAGCAGCTTACGACACTCTGCACTCAGGTGCACCAAATGCAGTGTTTTGCCTGCATTTTCATAGCGTTCTGCGAGCGTATCAATAGCTTCAAGACCGGAATGGTCGGCTACCCGCGAGCGAGCAAAGTCGATTACCACATCGTCATTGTCCTGTTTGGGGTCAAAACGCTCCAGAAAGGAAGTAACGGAACCAAAAAACAGCGGGCCAGTCACTGCGTAGACTGTTGACCCCTTGTGGTCTTCTCTGGATTCAATACGAATATATTTAGCATGTTCCCAAGCGAACACTAGAGCAGAGATAATCACGCCCACCACCACAGCTACCGCCAAGTCTGTTGCCACGGTGACCGCAGACACAGTCACTAGAATTAAGGCATCACTGCGAGGTACCTTGCCAACAATTCGAAAACTCGACCACTCAAAGGTGCCTATCACCACAATAAACATCACACCAATCAGTGCCGCCAACGGAATCTGCTCAATCAGTGGCGAGGCCACCAAAATAAAGATCAGTAGAAACAACGCTGCACTGATACCAGACATGCGACCACGACCGCCGGAGTTCACATTGATCATACTCTGACCAATCATGGCGCAACCGCCCATGCCGCCAAAGAATCCTGTTACTGTATTGGCAACACCCTGACCTATACATTCTCGATTACCGCGACCGCGGGTTTCGGTAATCTCATCAATCAGTCGCAGTGTCAGCAGAGATTCAATCAGACCAATGGCCGCAAGAATAATGGCGTAAGGCAAAATAATCCAAAGCGTCTCTAAGCTGAAAGGCACTGCCGGAATATGGAAGCTGGGAAGACCGCCACTAATTGAGGCCACATCACCCACCACCTTAGTATCTATATCCAGCCAGAGTACCAGCCCAGTGACCACCAAAATGGCTACTAGCGAAGAAGGCAGTGACTTGGTAAAGCGTGGCAGAGAATGAATAATAATCATGGTTACTAGCACCAGACTTAGCAACATGTAAAGTTCCTGACCCTGCAACCAGGCGACATCAACTATAGTACCTTGCATAAAGGTGCCCTCAAGCCAGCCGGGCTGACCAGCCTCACCGAACTGTCCCAACTGGGCGAGGAAAATAACAATCGCCAAACCATTTACAAAACCCAGCATAACTGGGTAAGGCACCATACGAATAAACTTGCCTAACTTGAGTACGCCTGCTGTGATCTGCAGCAAGCCCATCAACACCACAGTGATAAACAGATATTCAACTCCGTGATCTGCCACCAGGGACACCATCACCACCGCCAGCGCCCCAGTTGCGCCGCTGATCATACCCGGGCGACCACCTATGCAGGCTGTAATTAGGCCCACCATAAAGGCAGCATAAAGACCCACCAACGGATCTACACCAGCCACAAAGGCAAAGGCCACTGCCTCTGGCACCAGCGCCAGGGCCACCGTTAGGCCAGAGAGTAAATCGTTTTTTAAGGTGGCAACTTTATTGAATTGGAGCTCAAACATTAACAGGGTTCTCTTGGTGATCACTGAGATTTAATACAGCTAAATATAACTGGGCCTTAATAGGCCCATTGCAGGTTTTGGACGAGGCTTATCTCCGCCCAGAACTTCGGTTGGAGTTACCGCCGGAGGGTCGGTTGCGACCGCTGGTATTTCTGCCGCCGCCACTGCCATAGGGCGAATTACCCGCGGGCTTTCTTGGTGCCGAGCTATTGCCCGACGCGGAGCCAGTATCAGTGCGCCGTTGGGAACTCCCCTCTGAGCGCTGTGCAGGCTTGCCAGTCTGATTGCGACCGCCAGTTTTTAGCTTGCTACCCGGCTTTGGGCCCTGGCCGTAGGCGGAGCGTTTTTTGTTGCGACTAGACCTATTATTGTGGCGGCTATTATCACCTTCACTGCTCTGGCTCTTTAACGGCTTGCGTGGTTTGTTGCGCCGCACAGGTTTATTGAGACTAGTCTCTGGTAGATTTTGATCTGGCTCAAAGCCTTCAATTTCACGGCGCTCTAGTAGCTTCTGGGTGAGGCGCTCAATATCCGATAACAAATCCACCTCATCAGCACTGACCAGCGAGATAGCCTGACCAGTCGCCCCAGCCCGACCAGTACGGCCAATACGGTGCACATAGTCCTCTGAGACATTGGGCAAATCAAAATTAACCACCTGAGGTAACTGTTCTATGTCCAGACCCCGAGCAGCGATATCAGTGGCCACCAGAATACGAATTTCGCCCGCTTTAAAATCGGCCAGAGCTCGGGTGCGGGCACCCTGACTCTTATTACCATGAATGGCTGCCGCAGTGATTCCAGCAGCTTCTAACTGTTTGGTAAGCTTGTTAGCGCCATGCTTGGTTTTGGTAAACACCAGCGCCTGATCCCAGCTCCCGTCTTTGATAAGCTGGATAAGCAGCGGGCCTTTTTGTTTCTTGTCTACCGGGCAAATCCACTGTTCGACAGAAGCCGCTGCGGCATTGCGCGGGCTGACTGAGATTTCAATTGGGTTGCGCACCAGGCCCTTGGCCAGCTGTCGAATATCATCCGAAAAGGTCGCAGAAAACATTAGGTTCTGACGGCGCTTGGGCAGCAAGCCAATAATGCGCTTGATATCGTGGATAAACCCCATATCTAGCATGCGATCAGCTTCATCTAGCACCAGCACTTCAAGATGGTCGAACTTCACCGCGTTCTGGCCGTGTAAATCCATGAGTCGTCCAGGGGTGGCAACCAAAATATCCACACCACGGCGCAGCTTCATCATCTGGGGATTAATTTTTACGCCACCAAATACCACAGTAGAGCTCAGATTGAGATGCTTGCCATACAGTGCAACACTCTCCCCCACCTGAGCCGCAAGCTCCCGTGTTGGAGTGAGAATAAGTGTGCGGGCCTGATTGGGACCAGCGCGCCGGCCCTTGGATAAACGTTCTAAAATAGGCAGAGTAAACCCTGCTGTCTTGCCAGTGCCTGTTTGCGCTGCGGCCATCACATCGCTGCCTGCCAAAACTGCAGGAATGGCTTTGGCCTGAATCGGAGACGGTACACTATAGCCTTGTGCGGCAATAGATTTAAGAATAGGAGCCGATAGGCCCAGATCATCAAAGGTCATAAAATAGTCTTTTAAAGTGCTGCCGACTTTGGACCTGAGTGGCAAGAATGAGTAGGATTTTGAAGATGGCCCAGAATGCCGGGCACTGTACATAAAACTACTAAAAATTGCACCCTAAACCATTGAATTTAGGCGATTTTAGGCCTCAGCGAGCGCTTTATAGGCATTGATCACCGAATCGGGTGCCTGTACCAGCTCCACCAGCACACCCTGAGAGCTCAGAGGGAACTGTTCATTGCCTTTGGGGTGCACAAAACACACATCGTAACCAGCAGCACCTTTGCGAATTCCACCTGGTGTAAAACGCAGACCCTGCCCTGACAGCCAGTCCACAGCCAGAGCTAAATTATCAACCCAGAGCCCAACATGGTTAAGGGCAGGAACATCAACCCGGGGCTTTTTATCGGCGTCCAGAGGCTGCATCAGGTCGACTTCCACCACAAAATCGCCAGCACCCATCTCGCAGATATCTTCATCGACATTCTCAGATTCACTGACAAAGGTATCCCGATAACTCAACCCCAGCAGATCAACCCAAAAACTGCGCAGTTTTTGCTTGTCGGCACCGCCAACAGCAATTTGTTGAATACCTAGAATAGAAAAAGGACGCTGGTTGGACTGTTCTGTCATGAATAGGCTCGCTTAAAAGTGTCTATAAACTGCCCAAGCATAGCAGCGGGCAAGTCGTTAATACCGGCAGCGGCCTCTCGACCACCGCCGGTTGGGAACTGGCGGCAGACCGCAGCGGCACCCTGCTTATTGTTGAGAGGCGCACGCAGACTGACCAGATAGTTGCCATTGGCTTTAGCGGTTAACACTGCGTGTCCACGATTTGGGTTGTCATTGCTGAGGTCATTGCCAAACACACCACTCACGCGTCGTGCCCAGGCTGCATCAGGCAGTTCAAACACCGCCACCGACTCATCTGCTAGCATCGGCTGCACGGCGCGAGCCAGGCTCAGGTCTTGGTGATAACCAGTTTCCAAACGCTCAAAATATTCAGCGCCACCGGTGATAAAGTCCAGCGGGCTGGAATACTGGGCAGCCAAAGTATAGAGTTCAGCCGGATCAAAATGCAGCTCTGTCAGATCAGACCCGTAGCCGTTGTAATTAATATAGATACCTAAGTTTTCTAACAACTGCAGTTGCTCTGCTGATAAGTCGCTGTTCTTGGCCATGCCCAGAGCACTTTTCTTTAGGTTGTCGCCAAACGTCCCAACTATACCCCAGGCAGAATAAGCTCCACGCAAATAATGGTTAATCAACAGGCTGGTGCAGACATCTGGAGCCTCATTAATCATCGACTTTAACGCCGCAGAGGCCGGTACTTCACCGGCAAAATGGTGATCCACATAAAAGACCTGGGCTCCCGCACCCAACAGTCGATGTAGATCTTTAATATTCTTATCCATTGAGATATCGAGCACGGTAATGCGATCCCCTGCTTTAGCCTCAACGCGCTTTAGCAGATTAATATCCCGTTTTACCCCAGTGACCAACTGCGTATCTCTGGGCTCCGCAAGGCGCAACTGCAAAAGAGCGCAGATGCCGTCGGCGTCGCCATTAAAAATATCGTAGTCAGTCATAGTGCTCCTAAACTCATCTGTCTGAGCCATCGCCTCTCTGGTGCTTGCAATTACCTAAGGCTCTGCCCCCAGCAAAAAACTGCAACTATTAGCTGTTCTCCAGCTGATAGTAATCCATCAAAATTTTCGCAACTTCTGGACGTGAGAACTCTGGTGGTGGCGCAATACCATCGCCGAGCATCTGACGAACCTTAGTACCGGACAGCAGTATAAAGTCGTCCTTGGTATGGTCTTCGGCTTCGTTCATCATTACGACTCGCCCAAGTTTTTTCGAGAACGCCGTGTGGTCTGCGTTAAATATTTCTATGGCCAGAGCCCCTGCCGGTACTCTTTCAGCAAAAATGGTCTGCGCATCAAAGGCGCCGTAATAATCGCCGACTCCAGCATGGTCACGGCCAACAATCAGGTGGGTACAGCCCATGTTCTGGCGGAATAGCGCATGCAACACCGCCTCTCTGGGTCCTGCATAGAGCATATCAAAGCCATAGCCTGTCACCATCACTGAGTTGGCGGGAAAGTACAGCTCTACCATTTTTCGGATACAGTCATCTCGAACCGATGCGGGAATGTCACCTTTTTTAAGCTTACCCAACAACATATGTACCACAACGCCATCGGCATCTAACCGCTCCATTGCCATACGGCATAGCTCTTCATGGGCGCGGTGCATTGGGTTGCGGGTTTGGAAGGCTACAACTTTTTGCCAGCCGCGCTGAGCAATTTCGTCGCGAATTTCGGTCGCAGTGCGAAAGGTCTCGGGAAAATCTGCCTGAAAATAGCTGAGGCTTAAAACCTGAATATCGCCCGATAGCAAATTGCGCCCAAGGTTGGTAAACGTGGCTACACCGGGGTGCTCGGAATCCAAAGTACCAAAGATCTCGCGCGCCATCAGCTCAATCTGTGCATCAGTTACAGTTTCAATAGCACTGATATCCATCACAGCCATTACGGGGTTGCCCTCAGTATTGGGGTCGCGCAGCGCAATGCGGTTGGCACCAGCTATAGAACTTAGATCCTCTACCAGATTTACCACAGGCACAGGCCAAAAAAGCCCATCAGCTGTATGCAGTGTCTCTGCCACCGAGAGAGAATCAGCCAGATTCATAAAGCCCGTCAGCGGGTTAAAGTAACCTGCTCCCAGCATCACCGCATTGGCGGCAGCGGCTGAACTAAGCACAATAGAGGGTAAGCTTTCGGCTTCGGCTAACAGTTGCTGTCGCTGCTCTGTGTCGGTAACTAGCAGCGAATTGAGGGTATCTGAGCCATGGGGCTTGATCAAAGTTATATCTCCTGATTAGGGGGGGTCAAAAACAAGTTGCAACTACCTTCTTGGCAGTCAGTATCGGCGGCGTTATATATCGGCAATAAGGCCCTGCTGATGAAGATAGTCGATAATAATCTCTACCTCCTGTTCAAGGCTCATTTGATCCGTGTGAAGATGAATTTCAGGTGCCTGCGGTTCCTCGTAGGGGTCATCTATACCAGTAAAGTTTGCAATCTCTCCGGCACGCGCTTTTTTATACAGGCCTTTGGGATCTCTAGCCTCAGCTTCCGCCAACGAACAGTCGACAAAGATCTCAATAAATGGGTAATCAGATTCAGCATGAAGCTGGCGAACACGATCGCGATCAGCTCTGTAAGGGCTGATAAAGCTAGACAGCGCAATCACACCAGAGTCGACAAATAATTTAGCGATCTCGCCAATGCGACGGATGTTCTCGGTGCGATCCTCTGCGCTGAAGCCGAGGTTTTTATTGATACCCAGCCGCACATTATCGCCATCTAATCTGTATGTTAGCTTGCCTCGCTCATACAGTGCCTGCTCCAGAGCTACGGCCACTGTACTCTTGCCGCTACCAGACAGCCCAGTAAACCAAAGCGTGGCACCTTTTTGACCCAATAGCCTATGGCGGTCTGCTCGGGTAACCTCGCCATCATGCCAGTGCACATTGGTGGCTTTTTGCTCTGCCATAGCTTGTTTCCAGATCACAATAAGAGAGGCGCAATGATAGATAATTTTTGTGATTTTGTATATCTCCAATCGCCTCAAGGCCTTATACTCTGGCTGTTTCAGAATTTATAACTATAAAAAAATATACCTATGCGCCCATTAGAAAACTTAAAAATACTCGACTTTACCACCCTGGTTCCAGGCCCCTTTGCCACTATGATGCTGGCCGATATGGGCGCAGAGGTTCTAAGAGTGGAATCCCCGACTCGTGCCGACATGGTTCGCGCCATGGGCCCCTATGCTGACGGAACCTCAACCGGGCATGGCCTTTTAAATCGCAACAAGCGCTCTATAGGGCTAGACCTAAAAAAACCTGAGGCGGTGGCAATAGCCAAACAGCTAGTCGCGGACTACGACATTGTTATCGAACAGTTCCGCCCCGGCGTAATGGAGCGCTTTGGTCTCGGCTATCAACAGCTCTGCGAGATTAAGCCGGATATTATTTATTGCTCGATTACTGGCTATGGCCAAACTGGACCCTACAGTGATCGCGCCGGACATGATAATAACTATCTCTCTCTGTCAGGCCTCAACGGCTACTCGGGTCGCCAGGGGGAGCGTACACCAATTATGGGAATGCCCATTGCCGATCTTGCCGGAGGCTCGCTTCATGGCGTTATTGGTATTTTGGCAGCCGTTAACCAGCGGCATATAACCGGTGAAGGACAGCATGTGGATATCAGCATGACTGATTCTATGTTCGCTATGAATAGCCTGTTTGGTTCTGGTTATCTAGCTGCTGATCAAGAGCCTCTTGCTGGCGGCACCAATCTTAATGGCGGCAGCTTCTATGATTACTATCGCACCGCAGACAACCGCTACCTGAGTATTGGCAGCTTAGAACCGCAGTTTTTTCAGCAGCTCTGCGCCACTCTGGGCGACAGCTCCCTGCTCGAGCTAGCCAATCCCATGGACGCGGAAGCTCAGACCAAGCTGAGACAAAAAATCGACGCCATCATTGAGCAAAAGCCCCTGGCAGAATGGGTAGAGATTTTTGATGACAAAGACTGTTGCGTAGAACCTGTGCTGAGCTTCGCGGAAGCCTGCGCCAGCGACCTTATCGCTGCAAGAGACCTAGTGGTGGATGTAAAAACTCATGACAACAGCACCCAGAAACAGATTGGCAGCCCCATCAAGTTCTCTAAATCCAAACCAAAATATGAGGCGATAGGCGCCATACTTGGGCAGCACAACCAACAGGTCCTCGAAGAGCTAGGTTTTGACAAAGCCGCCATTCAAGCCGCCAAGGACTCCGGCGCACTGGGGTAAAGAGCCGTTAGCAGATAAAGAGCCCTCAGCGGATCAAGAGCCTTCAGCGGGGATAGAGAGCCTTCAGCGAATAAAGAGCCTTCAGCGGATCAAAAGCTCCAAACTACCGACCATTAATAATCGCCAGTGCGTTCACAGCTATAGGCTGAACCATAGTGGCAATACCACCGGCTGCCTTGCTTGAGGCATTGCCATCAGCTGCACGCTTGGCCACACCCTGAGCAATAGCCGCCAAACGGAAAAAGCTAAAGGCCAGATAAAAATTCCAATTGTCTAGCCGGTCGATACCCATACGCTGACAGTAGCTGTCGATATACGCCTGTTCGCCAGGAATACCCAGCGCCTGCGCGTCGATTCCAAGCAGACCAGAAGAGGCTCCAGGACCATTACCAGAGGGCAACCTCATACCCATGCACTGATAGGCCAGATCTGCATAGGGGTGACCAAGGGTTGATAGCTCCCAATCTAGCACCGCAATTACGCGCTGATTATCTGAGCTAAACATCAGGTTATCTAGGCGGTAGTCGCCATGAACCAGTGATACCTTGCCATCATCCTCGGGAATATTATTACCCAACCACGCTATTACCTCGTCCATTTCAGCAATGGGCTTTAACTCAGAGGCCTTGTACTGAGCACTCCAGCGATCATATTGCCGCTGAAAATAATTGCCGGGGCGACCGTAGTCTGCAAGACCTACCCGGTCTAGATCCACGGAGTGAATCGCTGCCATAACTCGGCTCATCTCATCATACATATGGGCACGCAGCTGGTTGCTAGAAACATTTTCTAACGCCGAATCCCAGTGCACATTGCCATCGCAGAATTCCATAATATAAAACATGGAGCCAATGACCTCAGGGTCTTCACAGAGATGATAAACCTTGGCGACTGGCACATCTGTTTCTGCAAGGGCGGCCAGAACTCGGTACTCTCTGTCCACTGCATGGGCAGACTTCAATAACTTGCCCGGTGGTTGACGCCGCAGTACATAAGAACCAGAGGCCGCATCAATTTTAAAGGTGGGATTTGATTGACCACCAGCAAATTTGCTGGCAGTTAAAGGCCCCCTAAACGTCTCAATGTTGGCCTCGAGATAACTGGCCAAAAGCGTTTCATCTAATGAATCTACTGCAGACATATTTCCTTCTTTTTAAGTCTTATTATTTTTATTGTGTTTCTGTCAAAGCCCAGCCAAGCGCTCTTTGATCAGGCTATCGGCTTCAGACATAATTCGGTCTATCAGCTCTTTAACCGTCGGAACATCGTTTATCAGTCCAGCCACCATACCACAGGACCAGGCGCCGGCATCCATATCACCCTCTTTCATAATCCTGGGGTAAACACCGGCCACTTCTGGAAGAATATCCTCAAACTTAATATCCGCTCCCAGGGCTTTTTCTTTTTCCAGCAGTCGCTCGACCGCAGGGTTATTCAACACACGCTCGGTATTGCGCAGTGGACGCATTACCAGACGAGTATCCAATTCAGTGGCTGCCAGAATCGCCGCCTTTACATTGTCGTGTACTGGCGCCTCTTTGGTGGCGATAAAACGTGTGCCCATATTCATACCCTCGGCACCCATCGCCAGCGAGGCCACCAGACTGCGAGCATCTGCCATCCCACCGGAGGATACGAAAGGAATCGTCAACTCATCCGCGGCCCTGGGCAGCAGAATAAAGTTGGGAATATCGTCCTCACCAGGGTGGCCGCCACATTCAAAGCCATCCACAGAAACCGCATCACAGCCGACCTTTTCTGCTTTGAGCGCGTGGCGAACTGCGGTGCATTTATGAATGACTATAATACCGGCCTCTTTTAGCGCAGGCATATAGGGGGCCGGGTTATTGCCGGCCGTTTCAACAACCTTTACACCGCCATCTATCACCGCCTGAATCAGACCTGGATAATCCGGTGGTGTCATAGAGGGCAGAAAAGTGATATTAACGCCAAAGGGTTTGTCAGTCATTGTTTTGCAGCGAGCAATTTCTGCCGCCAGCTTTTCCGGCGTCCCCTGAGTCAGACCTGTGATAATGCCCAAACCGCCGGCATTGGATACAGCAGCCGCCATCTCAGCCAGGCCGACATGGTGCATACCGCCCTGAATAATCGGATGTTCAATACCCAAAAGCTCTGTAATACGCGTTTTCATTACCCTCTCCCCTCGTTTGGTTCGATTACTTAAAGCGCTTGCCCTGCTCTGCCAACGACACTAGTAGCGAGCTGGGTGCCCAGAAATCATCGCCTGTGGTCTCGTGGTAGTGGCGGATCTTCGCCAGCACCTTATCTAATCCCATGGTATTGGCGTAGTGCATTGGACCACCGCGATAAACCGGCCAGCCGTAGCCGTACACATAGGTCACATCAATATCGCTAGCGCGCACGGCGATGCCCTCTTCAAGAATTTTTGCCCCCTCATTGATCATGGGCAATAGGCAGCGATCGAGAATCTCTTGGTCAGAAATCTCAGCCTGAGAAATACCCTGAGCCGCGGCAACTTCGGCAAACAGCTCAGCGGTAACAGCAGCTGGGGTTGGCATACGATTCTCATCGTAGTCGTAATAGCCTGCAGCAGTCTTTTGACCGCGACGACCCAGTTCACAGAGGCGGTCTTTCACATCCATTGGGTTGGAGTTATCTTTATCCCAACCCAGGTCTAGACCAGCGAGGTCGCCCATCTGGAATGCACCCATAGGGAAGCCAAAATCAAACAACACCCTGTCGACCTGTTCGATTGGCGCACCTTCAAGCGCCAGTTTAGAGGCTTCGATCTGGCGGGCAAACAGAATACGGTTGCCCACAAACCCTGGGCATACGCCCACCAGAACCGCCACTTTGCGGATACGTTTGGCCAGTGCCATGCTGGTTTTGATCACGTCATCAGAAGTTTTTGCCCCGCGCACCACTTCCAGCAGCTTCATTACATTGGCCGGCGAGAAGAAATGCAGACCGATCACTGACTCGGGCCTGTTGGTGACGGAGGCAATCTCATTGAGATCCAGCGCAGAGGTATTTGAGGCAAGAATGGCGCCCTGCTTGGCAATGCCATCCAGACGGGTAAAGATATCTTTTTTGACGGCCATATTTTCAAATACTGCCTCGATAATCAGATCGCAGTCCGCCAGATCTGACATATCCAGCGTACCCTGAATCAGACCACAGCGCTGCTCCACAGCCTCTTCTGTCAGGCGGCCTTTGCGTGCAGTATTTTCATAGTTCTTGCGGATAGTACCCAGGCCGCGATCCAGAGCTTCCTGATTGGTTTCCACGATGGTCACGGGCACACCTACATTGGCGAAGTTCATGGAAATACCTCCACCCATTAGGCCTCCGCCAATAACACCCACCTTGGCAATAGGTAATTCTTTGGCATCATCTGATAGCCCCGGCACCTTGCCTGCTTGGCGCTCAGAGAAAAAGAAATACTGTTGGGCCTGGGACTGAGGGCCAGCCATTAGCTCAGCAAAGAGTTTGCCCTCGGTTTTTAAACCCTCATCAAAGGGCTGATTAACCGCCGCTTCAATACAGCGAATATTGTATTCCGGCGCCAAAAAGCCACGGGTTTTGCGCGCCAGCATTTTGCGGGTCGCCGCGAAAATTTCTGGGTTGTCTTTGGCACTCTGTAATTTTTCGTCATTGTCGCGTACCCGCGGGTGCGAGCCGCCCTCAGCAGCTTTAGCCACGGCAAAGGCCATGGCCTCGGCGCGCAGGTCGCCATCAACCAGCTTGTCTACAAGCCCTAGCTCAAACGCTTCCGCTGCACCAATCGGCACACCGGAGGTGACCATGGCGAGGGTTTTTTCTACGCCAACCACGCGGGGCAATCGCTGGGTGCCACCGGCGCCGGGCAACAGACCCAGATTGACTTCCGGTAGACCAAACTTTGCACTGCCCACAGCAACGCGATAGTTGCAGCAGAGTGCTGTTTCAAGACCACCACCGAGGGCAGTCCCGTGAATAGCCGCAACTATGGGCTTAGGGGATGCGTCCATAGTCGACAGCACAGCATGGAAATTGGGCTCCATAGGCCCAGAGGAAAACTCGGAAATATCAGCACCGGCAATGAAGGTCCGACCTTCGCAGAAGATCAGTATCGCCTCGACAGCAACATCATCCAACGCCTTCTCAACACCCTCTTTTAAACCCTGGCGAACACCCTGACTCAGGGCATTAACTGGGGGGTTATTGAGTGTTAATACTGCAACGCCCTCTTCGACGTTGTAATCAACCATTGACGTAAGCGCGACCATACCTTTTCCTCTTTAATGATTATTTTTAAAAATATATTGGCATGGATTATGCCAAATACAAAGCTAGAAGCAACTCAAAAATACGAGCGCCCCAATAAGGTTTTATAGTAACTCAGAGGCATTGGATATGCCTCAATCAATAATGACTATGGGGTTGCCAAATAAGGTCAGGGGGCAATGGCAAAAACAGCACTGGAGGCTAAACCCAGACTTCTAGATTATCTCGCTGCTCCAGTCGTCGGCTGAGCTTTGTTGTTAGCAGGCTCTGAAGGCCACAGTCGGTCAGCATGCTGTCTATGCTCGCTCGCTCAGCAACATTGCAAGCACTATGAGTATCCTGTACCAGCTGTAGTTGGAGAAACCGATAGGGTTGAGCGCCAGCCTCAATAGCCTGTTCGCGCACTCTAAATCTGGCTCTGCAATTATTCTGGCCCAGATAGCGTGAGGCTCGGTCGCCGCTGGACACAGGGTTCTCGGACAGCCAGCTGTTGATAGATTCTGCCGCCGCTTGGGTTTCGGGCACTAAATCTTCGGCCACAATGGATAGCACGCACAGAAGACTGTTCGGTATCTCATCATCGGCAAGAAAATCAGAACCCGCCTCATATTGCTCGGATGCATCCTGGTACGAACGATTCATGCGCTCCACCCAGCGATATACATTGGGGGCCTGCTGCTGCATGATTTGTAGTGGTTTAGGGTCGCGCCCCAAGTGGGCAAACATTGGGCCTAGTAGACCGAAGTCACCGATACAGGGCTTCCAACCTAAAAGATAGGGGTACTGTTCGAAATGCTTATCGAGAGCTAACAAAAACTCCATATAGATCGTCTCAACAAGGTTGCGACTACCATCATTTACACCAAATACAGTGGCTGCATAGCGCATTTTATCCATCATATATTGCGTCTTAGCGTCGCGGTCTGGATGAACGCGCTGTGCATGAAAGAAGTGATAGTGCAAAAATGACAGGTTCTCTTCTGGGAAATTCCAGCGATAGTGCATAGCGGGACGAAGTAACCCCTCGGCGCCTATCAAATCAAACAGTCCGCTAATGATCTGCTGTCTGGGTGTCAAAGGTTGGCAGGGTCGCCCAGTTGCCGATTCGAAATACTCAATAATGGCACCACCATCACGAATAACCTGCCCTTCTGGAGTGCGCAAAGCCGGGATGGTTGCAAGCTTTGCAAGAGGCAAAATTTCGGTTTTAAAACTCTCAACCCCACAGGAAAACTCTTGAAACGGGATATTATTTTTTATGAGATAGGCTCGAACACGACCGGAGTAAAGTGAATGGGGCAATGCATAGAGAGCATGAGTCATCGCGTTGTTCTCGTAGATTAGGTTTTATTTTTGAATTTTTTGGTTCTGACGTAGTAATACAAAGGGTAAAAAGAACAGCACTAGCAAAATAACAAGCAGAATATGTTCACGAAACACCTGATGCAGGCCGTTTAAGATAATCTGTGACTCAAATCTATACCCCTCAGGCGTGGGCAGTACGTTATTTTCCTCAATGTACTGCTGATAGCGCGCCAGCATAAGCTGCAGCTGAGCGGGATTTTTAGTACTGAGATCTTCCGTCTCACCAGGGTCTGCAACAATATCGAATAGACGCCATTGGTTATCACCCTGAGTTCCGCGGTTAAAGACAATCTTATAATCACCCATAAATAGCGCGCCATGGCCCATCAACTCATGGCCTATGGACTCATGTGCTTGGTACACCGTCTCAGCAGTGCCCTGTAGCAAGGGCATCAGGCTGCGGCCTATCAATGGTTCGACTAAGCGGCCACCATAGCGCGCAGGCGCAGGCTTTACACCAGTCAACGCTAGAATCGTTGGCGTGATATCAGTGACAAAAGCGAAGGCATTGGTAAGCTGCTGGTTAGCGGCGATACCTGGGCCAGCAATAATCATTGGCACCCGCATACCGCCCTCGCCCAAATAGAATTTATAGTAGGCCAGCGGCGACGCGGCGGCACTGGAAAACCCTGGGCCAATAGCATTAAAGCTGCCTTTAAGGCCCAGTGTTTCATAATCAATACTGTAATCCTGCAGAGACATACGAAGACCATTAATCCAAGATTTTTGAACCTGCTGACCCATGGCTTCAGCACCATTATCCGAGGTAACTATAAATATCGTATTATCAAATTGACCTATGGCTTTTAAATGCGCCACTAAACGACCAATATGATGATCCATAGCCTCAACCATGGCTGCATAAACCGCCATGCGTTTTGCTTCATAGGCCTGTTGGTCAGCCTCTAGAGAATCCCAGTTTGGCGTGCTGGCCATGGTAACCATCTCGGTCTGAGCTGGCACAATCCCCAGCTTTATTGCGCGGGCTAGACGCTCTGTACGCAGCGCTGTCCAACCCTGATCGTAAACGCCCATATAGCGGTCAATATATTCCTGAGGGGCCTGCACTGGAATATGCACTGCCTGAAAAGGCACATAGGCAAAGAATGGCTGTCCATCGCCCTGATTGCTATCTATAAATTCGATGGTTTTATCGATTAAAAAGCGTGACGAGTAAAAGTCATCGGGCAGTTGATACTCCTGACCATCCGCATACCAGTTGGCTTTTTTATAGATTGGAATATAGGGCTTTTGCTGCCAGTTATCGGCACCGGAATCTGCCAGTGCCACCGTGCGCTCAAATCCCCGCACACTTGGCAACTGATCTGAAGCTTGACCCAGATGCCACTTGCCGGCCATATAGGTATGATATCCAGCATCCTGTAATAGAGTAGCCACAGTCACTACATTCTGACCCAGAGTGCCTGAATAATGGCTGTACTGAGACTGCTCAGGGGGAATCATTTCTGGGATATTTGGTACGCCAGAGCGATGACTGTCCACACCAGTCAGTAACATGGCCCGCGATGGCGCGCAGTTGGCACCAGTGTGGTAATTGGTAAAGCTCAGCCCCTGCTCGGCCAACGTCGATATACTCGGGGTATGGATTTCACTGCCGTAGGAAGCAAGATCACTAAAACCGAGATCATCGGCCAGGATCAGAACAATATTCGGCTGTGGTTGCGCAGCCAGAACAGGGGGATGAGCGAGAAGCAGGAGCGCAGCTAAGCTCAGCCCCCAGTTGGATTTACTGGCTGTGAACCACATAGTTAATCCTGGGTTGCCAATTTAGATGAACCGAAATAAAGAATAGCGCAGACCACAAGTTCAACGACAATCATATCGACCGCCAAGCTAGCACCGTGAAACATCCAGGCCATGGTGCGCATGATGGCTGTCAACCCCAGCAACACAATGGGTGGGTAATACCAGCTGCGGCGACCAGTGGTTAGCGCCAAGACAATAAACAGGCTCAGGGACAAAAAGAAGCTGCCCATGTCACCGATCTGAGTACTCAGGCCGACACCTGTCATCATTGTCATCCCTAGTTCAGCCGCTACTCCCTCTGGAGCCACCAGCCAGCGCAGGCCCAAAGAGGCAAAGATCAGAGCCGTTAGCGCAACAACAATACGTAAAAGTTTATTCATTATTATTCTCCAATTTTTAACACAGATTTCAGGGTTTAAACCACATCAAACACTTCAATAATTGGGGCGGCAGCAACCAAATTCGCCAAGGCTTTGTTAGCCTCAAGAAAATATTCAGTTTTGCCATGGGCATCAATATCTGCCGCGCTGGCATACTGCTCCATCACCACATAGTCTTGTGGGCTAGCTTTACTGCGATTTAAGGCGTAAAACAAAGTGCCCGGCTCATTGGCCAAAACCTGCGCAGTTAGCTCTGCAAATAGTCGCTCAAATTCTTCATTTTTACCCTCTTGCACGGTAATTTTTGCCAACACTCCCAGTGCCATAACAGCCTCCTTATGGGCTTAATTCAATCCAATACTATTGATGATAACGGCTCTGGTATCCTTGGGGTTTATCACCCCATCGATCTCTAAAAAAGCCGCGGCTTCAGCTGCCCTACCCGCCTCGTACATCTTGGCAACCAACTCATTGAACAGAGACTCACGCGCCTCGCCCTCTAGGGCTTCCAGCTCTTTTTTAAAGCCCAACTTGACGGCACCTTCTAGCCCCATGCCGCCGAATTCACCCATGGGCCAAGCGGCACTGTAGACAGGCTTAACAAAGGAGCTACCAGCCATTGCCATGGCGCCAAGACCGTAAGCTTTGCGCACAAAAATGCATACCAGCGGTGAACTGAGATTGGCGCCAGCGGCAAATAACTCTGCCATTTTGGAAGCCGCGCCCTGCTCTTCACTGGCTGGACCGACCATAAACCCTGGGGTATCACAGAGGCTAACAACCGGCAGCGAAAAGCTACTACAGAGGTTTAAAAAGCGTGCCGCCTTGGTGGCAGAAACTGCATCCACCGCACCACCAAGAACACGATTATCATTGGCAATCAGGCCAACTGGGTGGCCCTCAATACGCATAAATCCGATAATGATGGTTTTGCCATAATCTGGCTGTAGTTCCAGAAAACTTTGGCTGTCAGCAAGCACATTAATCAGCTTTCGAATATCGTAGGTGTAGCGTCGATCATCCGGCATGATGCTCTGCAAGAGTGATTGATCCGCCGCAGTCCAATCACTGAGCCGCCCCTGAAAATAACCTAGCACCTGTTTGGCTATCGCTGTGGCTTCAGCTTCATCGGCGGCGACAATATCAATCACACCATTTTTACTGTTGACCTCCACGGGGCCAATCTCAGTAGGGGCAAAGGTACCCAGACCTCCGCCTTCAATCATGGCTGGTCCTGCCATTCCTATATAGGAAGACTGAGTGGCAATGCGAATATCCGCACCTCCATAAAGCGCTGCGTTGCCGGCAAAGCAGTAACCATTATTCACCGCAATTCTAGGGACCTTTCCCGCTAACTGCCCCCAGACCAACCAGGTAGTGATATTGAGACCAGCAATCTGGGTAGTAACGTCAGTATCCCCTGGCCTGCCACCGCCTCCCTCGGTATACATTACTACTGGCAGAGAGCGCTCAGTGGCTACCTGCAACATGCGGTCGATCTTGGCATGATGAAAAAACCCCTGGGTTCCAGCTAGGCTCATATAATCGTTGATGATTACCACAGCCTGCGACTGCTGAGCGCCAAAATACGCCGTATTAATCTTAGCCAAACCGGTAATTACACCATCCGCCGCAGTTTTGGCTTTTAGTTCCTCGGGGCTGCGTCGGCTGCGCTGGGCAGCCACGGCAAACTGACCGAACTCAACAAAACTGTCCTGATCAACCAGTTCATCTAAATTCTCGCGGGCGGTACGAAATCCCTTGGCATGTCGCTTTTCGACATCCCCAGCGCGATTGCCATCGAGAGACTCCTCTACGCGCTGCAGAAATCCGTCAATGCTGCTGTGCTCTCTGTGCTTTGAAGCCATAAAAATATCCCGTTAAGACGCCGAATCTAAAGTTAGCTGTCGCTCGATTTCCCGGGCCACCAGCCAAAGCCGGTCCTGACCCCAAAGCGCCAACACCGACTCACCCTGTTGGTTGAGCAGGCGAAAACTAGGTACGCCCCAGAGGCCTGCCTCGTACATTGCCAGCCGATTATTCTCCAGAATATCTTCCCAACCAGGCTGACCAATAAGCGTTTTTGCCACCGACCAGTCAAGACCGGCCTGCTCTACCACCTTTTTGAGCCCACGATGATTGTTGGTATTGATACCCTGGGCAAAGGCGCAACTTAAAAAACTGGCGATTAACTGGTTACCAAGTCCCTGTTCACAGGCCCAGGGGTAGAGCGAGTAGCAATTGCGCACAGGGTTGCCTATGGGATCGTAAAAATTGCCAAAGGCTACACCGGCACTGCGTGCCTCGCGGGCGGTATCGGTAAAAATATACATGCCCTTTTCTCTCGTGGCAGGCACACCGCGCATCACCATGGGCAGGACTGGCCGCACCACTAATTTGACGCCCGTTGTTTCGGCTAGCTTAAGTGTTTGCTCGAAGACCACTGCGGTGTAGGGGCTGCGCAGCGAAGGGTAGATTTCTAAGGTCAGGCTGCCATTGTCGCGGTGTATACCAGGCTCTACGGCAAGGCGTGGCATTAATAGAGGTTGATCGGGCTGCCTATCTACGCCTGCCTCTGCCAATCGCGTCTCTAAATAGTGCAGCCGGTCGACACCCCAATACCACTCTTCGGCACAGTAAAACATGCCTCCAGAATAATGCTTTAAGGCAGTACGTCGGTCATTACCTGCTGCAATACATTGCTGTTGTTGCTCGGCCGAGGCGCAGCCATACTGATCAGCGAGACTAGCCAGAGCTGCGCTATCTGCGGAATACAGGGCGGAACTCACAACGCTGATAAGTTTAGCCACATCAGCAGCCCGAGATGGCTCCAGAAGAATAGCGGCCATTACGCCCTGAGCCTGAGCAATGGCCTCTGGCCGCAGAGGCTGGCTTGATGAGGATTTTAAACTGCCAGAGGTCACTGGATCCCCGGCGGGGGCCGCCAACCCATAGTGCGGCGCAATACAGCTCGCATCGTACCGCGAGAGGTTGCTCAATAGCTCAGGCTCTACCCTATTATCGCCGGAGGGGCCAGTGACAAGATAGCAACGCAGCTCAATATCATAGCGTTGCCTAAGGGGTTCAAGCACCTGCGCAGCCAAATGACTATAGCCATCATCCACCTGATGAAAGTACTCCACCAGATATTTTTCACCATTGGCCCGACGTTGTTTTTCAAATTTTTGTCGTCGCTTTGCCAGCCTTTGCGGGCTGATAATTCTGCCGATCACCTTCGACGAAAGCCATCTAAACAGCGCACTGGGATCCATAGTGGCGATACCACCCTGCTCCTTAAATTGCTTAGCCATTTCCAGCCCTTGTTTTTATTGTTGTGATTTATAAGCGCGTCTAAGTTATCAGCTTACCAATGAAAAATAAACTGGCATAGGCACTGTTAATTAATTAAGCTAATGAAATCCAAATCGGGGAGCATAGTGTGACTGTTATCGAAAAACTCTTTCCCAAACAAGCCAACAATCAGTATCAGGGTAGTCCTATTGCTCTATACGGATTCTATCTGATTATCGCCATCTACAGCTTTCGCAGCCTTGTGCATTTTCTGGCGGAAGATGCCGGTATTAACAATATCGCCTCGATAATTTTATTCCCTGTGATTGAGGGCGCCCCGGATCCAAACAACGTGATCTATCTGTTTGCCTCGCTCTGGGGTTCATCTCAACTGTTAATGCTGTTTATGTTTTATATCTGTATGTGGCGCTACCGCAATCTGCTGCCACTACTGTGGTTAACCCTGGTCATAGAGATGCCTTTGCGTATGGCCGCAGGCACCATGCACCCACTGTCTGCGCCCTATTACGAATATCAGCCTCCGGGAGCTGTGGCCAATTTACCGCTGCTAGGGTTTGCCTGCATTATGCTGGTGCTATCGCTTCGCAGCCAGACATCCCAAACAAAGCGAAGTTAACTTTAGAGAATAACCTGCTCGCAACCAGTGCCCTCAAGCACCGCGTCAACACGCGCCCTTTCCGCTCCTGTTAGTGCCTGATATTCAGCATTGATCCACTGCAAGCACTTGCCCTGATAATTAAAAGTCTGTTGCGCCCAGACACTGCCATCAATTTCTATCTGCCAGCTGCTCTCTCCTGCTTGCAGTGCTCTGGCATTGGCCAACAGCGCAGGCGCATAGACATGGCCAACTTCTTTTAAAATAGCCTTTAAGCTATCTGGCGCAGTCTCGGTAGTGTTCCAGTCATTGGCACAGGGGTTGATACCAGTTTGGTCTTCCATCACCGTGGTATAGGCCACGGCGCGTGGCGACAATCTGTGGCTGATTGCGCGCGGCGTAGGGTCAAATCCGATTAACTGGGTTAACTGTCCAAAGAGTGCAAAATCAGATGCTCCGGGACGATTACCCATCAGGTAGGGCTGCAGAGCTAGATGGGACTCCAACGCCCCGAGCAGACGCTCATAGCTGGTATCGATAAGTGGCGCAGTCTCATCATTAGAGCCAACAACATGCAATCGGCCTATCTGGCGCTGGGTGATATGGGGCTTGAACTGATTAAACTGCTCTGCGGGCAAGTTAACCTGATGAACCAAAGGTAGCAGAGTTCCCGCATTGTCAGCATCAGCCTCGTGATGCCAACGGTAATGGAACATATATTTGGTGCACCATTCGTCGGCAAAATCTTCCAACAAATAGTCGATAAAGGCCATAGCTGGGTCATCTGGAATTACCGAGCGTCCCTGATGTTCGGATTCCAAACGCCGAATAATCGGTGTCGAGTCACAGACAGCCTGCATCTCACCCGACTCATCGGGCAGTATAAAGGTTGGCAGCAGCGCCACCTTGGGTTTGGCAATACCCATCTGTGTGAGCACAGCATCGGGCGAGCCCCAGATAATTCTGTAGGCAATATGTCTGTATCTGAGCAAAGCCACCATTTTTCTGGTGTAAGGTGATGGCGGAGCGCCGATCAGGGTAATAGGTTCAGGTTGGGGCGAAGACGGTTGAGGCACAGAGAGTTGGGACATGGCAAGCTCCAAATATACGGAATATTTATCCACCTCTAAATATATTGACACACTGTATGCCATCATGCCACCCTCTAAACAGAATCTGATCTGTGGGAGGTAAAATAGTGAAGAAGTCATATATTGTCGGCCTGCTAGTGCTCACCACCGCATTGGCTCTCTACACCAAGCGCGGGGATATTTTTCTAAGCATTGTCCCCAAAGGGATGCAAGCAAATCTGCAGAGCGATAAAATCCAAGATCTGGGCGATGGCCTGCATGTGGCTCTATGCGGTGCCGGTGGGCCAATGCCCTCGGTGCGTCGCTCAGGGCCCTGTGTTGCGGTGGTCGCCGCCGGCAAACTGTTTCTGGTAGACACTGGTAGTAATGGCATTCGCAATCTTGGCCGCATGGGCTTTGCGCCCGGTTCAATCAGTGGCGTTTTTCTCAGCCATTTTCACTCCGATCATATCGATGGTCTGGGCGAGGTGGCTACCTTGCGCTGGGCCAACGGCTCCCACGAAACGCCTCTTAAGGTCTATGGCCCTGAGGGCGTGGCCGATGTGGTCGCTGGATTTAATCTGGCCTATGGGCAGGACAAGGTCTATCGCAACGATCACCATGGCAATGCTGTCACACCACTCAGTGGTGCCGGCATGGTCGCCGTTAGCGCCCCGCTTCCCGCCGATGGCGAACTGATTACTCTGTATCAACAGGATGGCCTGACAGTTGAAATGTTAGCAGTTGATCATTTCCCTATCTCTCCCGCTGTTGCCTATAGATTCAGTTATGCTGGACGCAGCGCACTGATCTCCGGTGACACCAGTAAATCCGCCAATATTGAACGCTTTGCCGAGGGCATTGATCTGCTTGTTCATGAGGCGCTATCACCTACCCTGCTGCAAGCCATGAGTCAGGGCGCAAGTAATGCTGGCAGCACAAATATGGCGCAAATTTTTCATGATGTGTTGGACTACCATGCCTCTCCAATAGAGGCCGCAGAGACTGCTCGCGACGCCAACGTGGGCCATCTACTCTACTACCATGTAGTGCCACCCCTGGATCAACCCGGTGCCGAGGCGGCCTGGTTGGACGGTGTTGATGAATATTTTAGCGAATTTACTCTGGGCCAAGATGGCACCGAAGTATCCTTGCCCGCTAACTCTAGCTCTATCGAGATTAAAAACAATGGGCTTTAATCAGCATTGCCCGACAGAGTGCAAGTTCAGACGAAATATGAGAAAATCAGCGGACGTTTTTTCCCGCAGAAACCATGCCTATGTCAGATAGTACCAGCACCTCAGAAAAAGTAGATGGCCGCCGCCTGCGCAGCGACCGCAGCCGTCAGGTGATTGTCGAGGCCATGCTGCAACTCATCAATCAGGGTAATTTGGTGCCCACGGCTCAGCAAATTGCAGATCATGCCAAGGTTGGTATTCGCTCGGTGTTTCGCCACTTTGAGGACATGGAAGCTATCTTTGCAACAGGGGATCAAATCTGGCGGGAAGGCTTTATAGGTAAGGCCTCCTCTGTAGACACTGCGCTGCCACTTCGCGAGCGTATAGTATGGGGCGTAAACGAGATTCAGAAGCTGTACGAGAACAACAGCAACATCATGAAATCCACAGCTACTCGGCGCTGGCGATCTGCCTTTCTTAAACAGAACTACGCCAAGTATCAAAACAAAATGCGCTCTGATATAGCACGCGCTCTGCCGGAAATCAGTCGCCTCTCTCAATCTCGTCAAGAGGCTATTTTTGCGATTATGTCTTTCGAGTACTGGGACAGATTGCGCGACCATCAGTCACTGAGTCCAGAGGACAGTGCAGCGCTGCTAATTGACCTGCTAGAGAGCCTCATACCCAGAGCCTGAATACCTCTGAAGCCCGAACTCATGGGTCATGGTTTTCCATTTACACACAAATACCCGCACAGCTACTCTTAAAAGTTATTAATTCGACTTGTGACCGCTTTTTGTCAAGGAGAGCGCTATGGCTAAAACCATCGAGTTTTATTTTGATTTTGGCAGCCCGACAGCCTATCTCGCCCACAGGCGTCTGCAGCAAATAAGTACCCAATATGGGTGCGACCTGGACTATAGGCCGATTCTTTTGGGTGGCCTTTTTAAAGCGTCCGGCAACATGTCGCCAGTCACGGTTCCGGCCAAAGGCCAGTATATGATGACTCAAGATCTGCCCCGCTTTGCCAAGCTCTATCAGGTACCTCTATCTATTAATCCTTACTTTCCGATCAATACGCTCAACCTGATGCGTGGTGCCGTTGCTCTGCAGGGTCAAATTGCCTTTGAAGCCTATTTAGAGGCCGTCTTCGCGGCAGTCTGGGTTCAGAAGGAGAATATGGCTGAGCTAGAAGTAATTGACAGAGTACTGACAGAGGCAGGCTTAGACGCAAAACAAATCATTGCCAGCACTCAGAATCCTGAGGTCAAGGCACGGCTGATTGAGAATACCGAAGCCGCTGTCGCGCGAGGCTGTTTTGGCGCTCCCACCATGTTTATTGGTGAGCAGATGTTTTTCGGCCAGGACCGTATGCAATTTATCGAAATGGCTCTACAATAAGAAAAACACGAAAAATTATTATTAAAATCCGTGACTTAAAAAATAAAATCAAGGGGAAATCTATGGCATCTCGTCTACGTAAATTTGCCAACGCACTGTCTCTTAGCAGCCTGATGTTACTTACGGCTGGTTTGGTTCAAGCTCAGGCTACTGTGGTCGATCAGTCGTCAATAACAGATCCAGATAGCGAATGGCTAAGCTATGGCCGCAATTACAAGGAGCAGCGCTTCAGCCCGCTGAACAAAATCAACCGCGACAATGTCGATAGTTTGGATCTCGCCTGGTCGTTCAAATTCTCGACCGCACGGGGCATGGAAGCCACGCCCCTGATGCACGACGGTGTGCTCTATGTGAGCACGGGCTGGGCGCATGTCCACGCCCTAGACGCCCGCACTGGAGAAGAGCTCTGGCACTTTGATGCCGAGGTTCCCAGAGAGCACCTAATCAAAGCCTGCTGTGGTGCAGTAAACCGCGGTGTAGCCATGTGGCAAGGTGAGGAGGAGTCTGACCTACAGGTATTTTTTGGCACCTTGGATGGACGTTTGATTGCTCTAGATGCCAAGACTGGCAAGGTCAACTGGACAGTGCAAACTACCCCAGCAAACAGTAACTACAGTGTTACCGGTGCTCCTCGAGTGGTGGACGGAAAAATTATTATCGGTAACGGTGGCGCAGAACTGGGTGTTCGCGGCTACATTACCGCCTATGACGTTAACAATGGTGATCAACTATGGCGCTTTTACACCGTGCCAGGCGATCCCAACAAACCGCAGGAACACCCTGCTCTGGAAGTGGCCGTAGAGACCTGGGGTGATAAGTCTTGGCACAAGGTTGGCGGCGGCGGTGGCACCGTATGGGACTCTATTGTCTACGACCCTGAGCTGGACTTACTTTATATAGGAACAGGAAATGGCTCGCCATGGAATCGCGAACTGCGCAGTCCTGGCGGTGGCGACAACCTTTACGTCAGTTCTATCGTTGCCCTAAAGCCAGATACTGGTGACTATGTCTGGCACTATCAGGTCACGCCAGCTGATAACTGGGACTACACTGCTACGCAGCAACTGACGCTGGCCGAGATTGAGCAAAAAGGCGAAATGCGCAAAGTGATTATGCAGGCGCCCAAAAATGGCTTCTTCTACGTGATCGATCGTGCTACCGGAGAACTTCTGTCAGCAGAGCCCTTTGCCAAGGTGACTTGGGCTAGCCATATTGATATGAAAACCGGCCGCCCTGTAGAGACCGAATATGCGAATTATCAAGCAAATGGTGGCAGCTATATCTGGCCATCACCCTATGGCGCTCACAATTGGCAGCCAATGTCATACAGCCCTAAAACAGCGCTGATGTATATTCCTGCACAGAATATTCCCCACTACTTTAGCGGCCAAAAGACGGTTAAATATCAGCTCAACCGCTGGAATACTGGGGTGGATCTCAACGAGTCTAGAGACCCTCTGAGCTGGGTGGCGGGCAAGGCATCAGCCGACGCTCTCATCTACGGTGAACTTTTGGCCTGGGACCCTGTAAAACAGCAGGCAGCTTGGTCTGTTCGTCACGATAAACCAGCTAACGGCGGTATTCTTAGTACGGACGGCGACCTAGTCTTTCAGGGTACATGGGATGGCAGTTTCACTGCCTATGATGCCGAAAATGGCGATGCCCTATGGCGCTATCAATCTGACAGCGCAGTACTGGCAGGCCCTATGACCTATGAACTAGATGGCGAGCAGTATGTCGCTGTGGCACAGGGTAGCGGCGGCGCCGTAATGCTGACTATCGGTGACGAAGTCAGACGCAACAAAGAAAATCAGAATAAATTATTGGTCTTTAAGCTAGGCGATTTCAATCAAACTCAGGCACTAGCAGATGAGAGCTTAACGACTATTCTGGCTCTGGGTCATGAAGCGATTACCGATCCAGAGATCATCAAAAAAGGTGAAGAGCTGTACAGCCACAACTGTGCGGCCTGTCACGGCATCAGTGCCAAGAGTAACTATGTGGTACCTGATCTGCGCTATATGAGTGAACAGACACATATTGACTTTGCTGGTATCGTGCTGGGCGGTTCAAGATCTCATAAGGGCATGGTGGGCTTCTATAAAACCAACAGCATGGAGGATGCCGAAGCGATTCATGCCTATCTGGACAGACAGCAACAGCGCCTGCCGGAGATGGTCGAGATGACTTTCGCTCAAAAGATCGAGTACTGGTTCACTTATGGAGCGGCTAAACTGGGTGAGAAATTCCCCTGGATGCTGAATGCCACCAGAGACATGATGTACTAAACGCTCAAGCTAAGCGCATTAAAAAAGGGGATAACTTAGTTATCCCCTTTTTTGTACCAAAACATAATAATTAACTGCCCGTAAACTTCGCTGGCCTGCGTTCAGCAAATGCCATAATTCCCTCTTGCAAGTCATTGGACTCCAAGCTGGTCATCATGGTGTACATGCCGTTTAACATCAGGCTCTGTTCATCTGTTAGATTCTCTGACTGGCGCAGAATAAACTTGGTACCGCGCACGGCCATGGGTGAGTTAGCTGCGATCTCTGCAGCCATAGCCATACCGGCTGCCATAGTGGCTTGCGCAGTTTCATACACATCATTGACCAGCCCAATCTTCTCAGCGCGATCAGCTTTAATATCCTTGCCTGTATAGGCCAGCTCAGCTACATGACCGGCATTGAGAATCTTAGGTAGACGCTGCAGGGTACCCACGTCGGCCACCAGACCAAGACGAGTTTCCCGCACACTAAATACCGAGTCTGCACTGGCAATACGGATATCACAGGCAGTGATCAGATCGACACCTGCTCCTAGACAAAAACCCTGCACCACCGCGATAACCGGTAGCTCGCATTCGGCTAGAGAGCTAATTGCCTGTTGGAACTTTTGGGTGTTGCCCAGTTGGCGAATATTCGCCTCTGCCTTGGAACGGGCCTTGGCCTTTTTATGCTCGCTAAGGCCATCCTCCGCGAGATCAATACCGGCGCAGAAATGTTTACCGCGACCCGCTAGCACAATCGCGCCGATCTCTGGATCTTCGCAGAGTGCCGCTAGGCCATGGGGAATAGCTGACCAGAGTTCAGTGGACAGCGCATTGTATTTTGCCTCACGATCAAGCCAGATAATCCCCACCTGGCCCTGCTTCTCTATACTTAACACATCGGATGAAAAACTCATGATCTGCTCCCTTCCTTAGTTCGACTGTCGGTTTAAAGAACGCATGGTCATCTTTGCCAACTGGGACATATGAACCTCATCTGGGCCGTCGGCAATGCGACAGAATCTACTTGTTGTCCAGATATGGGCCAGTGGCGTGTCTTGGCACACGCCCATGCCACCAAAGATTTGCATGGCGCGGCTAGACACATCTTCACACATTTTCGGTGCCACAATTTTGAGCATGCTGATATCTTCACGGGCACCATCTATGCCGTATTTATCCATTTTTTCAGCGGCGGCCAATACCAACAATCGACACTGCTCAATATCGCAGCGGCTGCGGGCAATCTCGTGTTGCACGCTGGTTTTTTTGCTCAGGGTTTCACCAAAGGCTACCCGCTGCTGGGCACGCTCACACATAAGCTCCAGGCTGCGTTGGGCCATGCCCACAAACATCATGGCGTATTGAAAGCGACCTGGTCCTAAGCGGCCCTGGGCAATTTCAAAGCCACGGCCTTCACCTAGTATCAAATTGCTAACTGGCACCCGCACATCGCTAAATATCATATCCCCTTCACCGCCAGGTGAATGGTATTCGCCGAAGACTTTTAGGGGTCGAGACATTTTTACCCCAGGAGTATCTGTGGGTACCAAAATAGTACTGTGCTGTTGGTGACGCGGTGCGTCCGGGTTGGACTTGCCCATTACCAGCATAATTTTGCAGGCAGAGCCAATCACATTAGTCGTCCACCATTTGCGGCCGTTTAAAACATATTCATCGCCGTCGCGCTCAATCTTTAACTCCATATTGGTGGCATCAGATGAGGCTACATCTGGTTCGGTCATGGCATAGGCGGAGCGAATTTCACCAGCTAGGAGGGGCAACAACCACTGCTCCTGTTGCTCTGGAGTACCGTACTTGGCCAGCACTTCCATATTGCCGCGATCTGGGGCATTACAGTTAAAGATCTGCTGCGACCAGGCTGCTCTGGACATGGTTTCAAAGAGTGGCGCTATCTCTAGGTTAGTTAAGCCGGGGCTCCAGGGTTTGTACTCCTCGGGCAAAAACAGATTCCACAGACCCTGCCTTTTGGCTTCGTCTTTTAGGCCCTGATACCAGTCTGGATACTGCCAGAGGTTGTTCTGATCACTGGTAAATTCCTCATACTCATGTTCGCGAGGATATATATGCTCATCCATAAACACCTTTAGGCGCTCATTGAGCTCTGCTGCTCTGGCCGTTAGTTCAAAACCCATTGTCCACTCCCCTTAAATTCAAATTTTTATTCGATAATACCGGTAATTTTGCGCATCAGCTTGTTCATGCCACCAATCCAGCGATCGTAGTTGCTGGTTTTGTTTTGCATAAACTCTTTAACAATCGGATGGGGCAAAATCAAAAAACTCTCTTCGCGCAAACCTTCAATCACAGAGTCTGCTAATTCCTCAGGTTCAATCATGCCGTTGTTCGCGGCCGCGGCAACCGCGTCATTGTCCACTGCTGTCATAGCTGTTCGCACCGCCTGCGGGCAGAGCATAGAGACATTAATGCCCTCATGTTTATGATGAATAGCCAGCCATTCACCAAAGCCAACAGCGGCATGCTTTGTTACCCCGTAGGCGGCACCACCAATCTGGTTAAGCAGCCCAGCGGCAGAGGAGGTATTTAAAAAATAACCACCGCCCCGAGCCACCATACGCGGCACCAGATGGCGCGCGGCATAAACATGAGACATAACGTTAATGTCCCAGATTGCCTGCCACTCGACATTGGGGGAGTCGATAAACTGGCCAAAGCCCACGCCAGCATTGCAGCAAAATAGGTCGATGGGGCCTATGGTGCTCTCTGTTTCTTCAATAATGCGCGCCGTATCTTCTTCCTTGGCAACATTCGCCAGCATGGCTACACCCCCGATCATATCGGCGGTTTCCTGAGCGTTTTCTAAATTAATATCGGCGCAGACAATTTGCTTTGCCCCTTCGGCGTGAAAGCGCAGGGCCAATGCCCTACCAATGCCGCTACCTGCACCGGTGATAACCACAATTTTGTTGTCTAACTCCATAGCCTAATCCTCTATTTTTTGGCTGCTGTCTACTGGTCGGCTTAAACTAAGGTGCCCAGATGTTCTTTACGGAAGGGTTTTAAATCATCCATGCGCTTTGCCTCAACCAGATTGACCCAGTTTGGATTTGAGATCAGCGCTCGGCCAACCGCCACAAGGTCAAATTCTTTTTGCTCTAAGCGATCCAGCAAGGTATCTAGGCTAGCGGGGTCAGCTTCTTTAAAATGCGCTTCCCCAGGCTTGGGAGTAAAGTCTGCATCCAAACCTACACTACCCACGGTAATTGCTGGCTTACCCGTAATCTTTTGGGTCCAGCCCGCAAGATTTAAGTCACTGCCTTCAAACTCTGGTTCCCAAAAACGTCGCTGAGAGCAGTGAAACATATCGACGCCGGCCTCTGACAAAGGTAACAAAAATCGTTCGAGCTCTTCTGGGGTAACTGCCAAACGGGCCGCGTAATCCTGTTGTTTCCACTGGGACCAGCGCAAGATAATCGGAAAATCTGCGCCTACGGCAGTTCTTACCGCCTCAATAATTTCCACAGCGAAACGATTTCGGTTTTCGATAGACCCCGCATAATGATCATCGCGCTGATTGGTACCGGCCCAGAAAAACTGGTCGATTAGATAACCATGAGCGCCATGCAGTTCAACAGCATCACAGCCTATGGCTTTGGCGTCGGCCGCAGCCTGAGCAAAGGCCGCCACCACATCGTCAATATCCTGCTGAGTCATTACATGGCGATTGGCCTTACCCGGTACATTCATACCAGAGGGACCATAACCCGGCACATCGCCCTCCGGCAGCGTGCCGGATTTGCGAACCGCACCCACATGCCAAAGCTGCGGTGCAATTTTACCACCGGCAGCATGTACCGCATCGACGACTTTCTTCCAGCCGGCTAGACGCGCCTCGCCATGGAAATAAGGTACGCCGGGATAGCCGCTAGCCCCGGCATGACCCACGCAGGTGCCCTCAGTAATAATCAGACCCACCCCACCCTCGGCACGACGGCGGTAGTAATCAACCACATTGTCGCCCGGTATATTGTCATTGGGAGAAAAATTCCTAGTCATAGGGGCCATAACGATACGGTTCTTTAACTCAAGGTTTCCCAGCGGAAACGGTTGAAATAAGGCATTGTTGCTCATGGTAATCTCTCTACTTATTTTTCTATCAATACAGGTTATAAAAGTGCAATCTGGGTTAGGGCCGCAATTAGGGCCAGACCCATGGGCACTAGCACCCGCGGCGAGCCTAATAGCAAGCCGGTGGTAGCTGGAAAGGCAAAGGTCTTTTCCAGCGATGCCAACTTGTTGGCATGATGGTCACTGCCAAAGGTGTCGAGTAACATCTCGGCCAGATCACGGCGACTGCGGTAGCGAACAAGCCCAATCGAGTCCCAGTTGTTTGCTTGCTCAGAATGTAGGCTTTCAATATTTTTAGCCTGGGCATTGGCGACAAAAAACGGGTGACCCCCGCGTTTAAGCAGGCCGCCCAAAAAGATTTTGGTGTAGCTGCGCAATAGCTGTATAGATTCTCGCTTGGGTGCCTTCATTTCGAGTAGATTGACCATAAACCATTCACGACCATCGTCGTTAGACAGAAAGTGATGCAGATTTTCCAGCCGGTCAGGGGCTAATCCCAGGGATTCAAAACGCTGCAGATACTCAGCGACTTCTGCCTCAGATAGTTTGCCCCTGAACCCGACATACCATAGCCAAAAAATGGCATAGAGTATTGCAGCGGCGCTCCAGATACCCAGTGCTGAAATCATGCTTGTCTCCCCCAAAAAATTGCCATAACGGCCTGTTTTAAACTGGCCCATAATATTGACACTTACTGTGCCATAATATACCCAGAATGGCTAGGCGATCGGTTTGTCGATAGTAGTAAAATCCAAGAACGACGCAGGGTGCGCTCTGCACTTAGTCTCTGGGCGGCAAGCCATGAACTATGGTTAGAAATTCCATGCGGGTGCCTGCACGGCGGAATTCGCTGAGCTCCTGATACTCAACATCGGCCCACCAGGCTTTGGCTACGGCTTCTGAGGGAAAGCTAAACAGTATCACCCGCCCTTCTCTCGGCGCCTCTCCCTCAAGATTAATCGGGTTGTCATCATAGGTTAAAAAGCTGCCACCGTATTTTTTAAGGATCGGAAAGAACCCTTTCTCGTACTTGCGATACTCGGCGGCATCTGTGACTTTTAGGTTAACCACCATATAAACTGGTATATCTGTCATCGTTTTGGCCTTTTTTTGTATTGGTTTTTTGCCTCTGTGTACATTAAATAGTCTTATGCTTTTCGGCAATAGCTGCAGTCCGTGATCTGAAGCAGGATAGGTATTTACTCGTGACTCGCGGGACTTCCTTTTTAGCTACTGTTGTTCCTAAAAACCGCTGCATGTCGATATACTAGGGCTGTTGATAAGCATTAGAATACTGTCACAAGCAGTGCCATAATATAAAAATAATAATACCTAGCAAAAAAACCTAGAGGGAACCAATGAAAAAGATCATCGAGTTTTTCCGTGTGATTTGGAATTTCTTCCAAGCCGCCCCCACATTGATATTCTTTAAACCCCCTCTGGAGGATGCCAAAACCTCTCTGGGGTTAATGTTTCAAACCACTGCTGCCACATACCCTGAAAAATCAGCCATTGTCTGCGAAGGCCAAGAGCTCAACTGGTCTGAGTTTAATTGCTTGACCAACCAGTTTGCTCACAGTCTTAAACAGCAGGGGGTTACTCGGGGCGACTGTGTAGCGGTCTTAATTGAGAACCGCACCGAGCTGTTGTGCAGTATCTTTGCACTGGCCAAAATTGGCGCTACTGCGGGTTTAATTAACACCGGCCTTACTGACCGCCCTTTGGCCCATTGCATAAGCACGGTCAACTCCAAAAAATGCCTGGTTGGGCAGGAATTGCTCGCCTCAGTGATGGGCGTTAAAGAGGGGCTTGAGCTAGCGGATAAAGATTATCTGTGGGTAGCCGACAAACAGGTCAATCAGGGCGCACCAGAATGGGCCACTGACTTTAGCGCGACGTTGGCCGATATGCCTACTGATAATCATCCAGAGACAGAGGATATCGCTGCTGGCGAAATTGCTCTTTATATCTTTACTTCTGGTACCACTGGACTGCCCAAGCCGGCGATTGTCTACCACCGCAAAATAATGTCGGCAGCCAAGCCCTACTCTACCGTCGGCTTTCATGCTAAATCCAGTGACCGCATGTATATCTGTCTGCCGCTCTACCATGCAACTGGCTTTTTGTTGGGCATTGGCAGCTGCTTGCATTCTGGTGCATCCATGTTTTTGCGGCGCCGTTTTTCAGCCACTCAATTTTGGCCTGAGGTACAAAAGTACCAGACTACATTGTTTGTCTATGTTGGCGAACTCTGTCGCTATCTGGCCATGGCACCCGAGTGCCCAGAGGAGAAAAACAACCCCCTTAAAACCATGCTAGGCAATGGTTTGCGCCCAGACGTGTGGGATATGTTCCGCAATCGCTTTGGGGTAAAACGAATTACCGAAATTTATGGCTCCAGCGAGGGCAATGTATCTTTTCTCAATATTCTCAATAAAGACTCCACCATCGGGACCGGCTCTGTAGTGGTAATGCTGGTGAAATACGATATTGAGAACGACGAAATCGTGCTGGATGAAAACGGCAAGGTTATCGAAGTGGAACCTGGCGAAGCTGGACTTATGCTGGGGCAGATTGATGATCGCTATAAGTTTGATGGCTATAAAAGCGCTGATGCGACCAATGACAAGATTCTTACCGACCTCCGCGAACCCGGAGACCGCTGGTTTAATACCGGCGATTTAATTCGCAAAATCGATGTAGGCTTTGCCATGGGACTGCCCCACTACCAATTTGTAGACCGCGTCGGTGATACCTTTCGCTGGCGCGCAGAGAATGTCTCAACCAATGAGGTGGGTGAGATTCTCAATGCCTGCGAACAGGTTGAGATAAGCAATGTCTATGGCGTAGATATCCCCGGAGCAGAAGGTAAAGCAGGTATGGCTGCCATTACATTGTCCCCTGGTCAGAAATTTAACCCAGCGGCATTTACTGAATTTGTCGACCGAGAATTGCCTGTCTTTGCCCGCCCGGTCTTTGTGCGCATTGAACAGGAACAGGACACCACAGGGACATTTAAACTATTTAAAGGTAAATTAAAGCAGCAGGCCTACCACCTGGACCAGATTGAAGAATCTATCTATGTGCGCCAGCCAAAAGCTGATCAGTATGAATTACTAGACCGAGCCTTTTATGAGCAGCTTGTTAACGGCACTGCCGGATATTAATGCGTCGCGTGCACAAGACACTATTGAAGAGTTCATGGTGATTATCCAATGACAACTATGAACCTGCAGCTTACAGAGTCTGTTCATGTATTGCGTTTGACCAACGCGGCAAATGACGGTGATAACCGTTTTACCACTGCGGTTGTGCATGAATACCTGCGCGCGCTTGATACAGTAGAACAGTATCAAGGCAACACAGCTCTCCTGTTAACCTGCGAGCATGAGAAAACCTTTTCGACGGGTATTAATCTGGACTGGCTTGCGGAGCAGGATCAGGCTGGCCGCAATGAGTTTTTAACTAGCTTCGAAATACTGCTTTGTCGTTTTGCTCTGCTAAATGCCCCCACGGTTGTCTGTATTAATGGCAATGCATATGCGGGTGGCGCTATTTTGGCAAGTGCTGCTGACTACCGACTGATGCGCTCTGACAGGGGGCGTTTCTGCTTTCCGGAAGTCAATATACAAATCCCCTTTACGCCAGTCTCAAGTGATATTGCACGCTTGCTGCCCAATCAGCAGGCGCTGAAAAATATGATGCTAACCGGTGTTGCCTATACCGGGCAGGAATGTGCTGCACTGCAAATTGTCGATGGTATTTATCCCAGCGAGCAGCTTCAGGCGGAGGCGCTGAGTTTAAGCCAGCTATTAGCCGCCAAAGATCGAGTTACTTACTGCAAAATTCGCAATCTAATGAGGCCGGAAATTACCGACCATTTAAATAAATTAACCCAATAACACCAGGAGAAACCATGGCTACTAATCTTTTTGATCTTACCGGCAAACTGGCCCTTGTCACCGGCGCTAGTCGCGGTATAGGTGAATCTATCGCTAAGCTACTGGCTGAGCAAGGGGCTCATGTCATTGTTTCTAGCCGCAAGATCGATGGCTGCCAAGCGGTTGCCGATGCTATTAATGCAGCCGGCGGCAGTGCCGAAGCTCTGGCCTGTCATGTGGGTAATATGGGCGATATTGAAAACTGCTTTGCACATATTAAGCAGGTACACGGCAAGCTAGATATTCTGGTCAATAATGCGGCCACCAACCCCTATTTTGGCCATATTCTGGATACCGACCTCGGCGCCTACACCAAGACAGTAGATGTCAATATTCGCGGGTATTTCTTTATGTCAATCGAAGCCGGCAAAATCATGCGTGAAAATGGTGGCGGCTCCATTGTTAATACCGCCTCGGTCAATGCGTTGCAGCCTGGCCCCATGCAGGGAATTTACTCTATCACCAAGGCTGCAGTGGTCAACATGACTAAGGCCTTTGCCAAGGAGTGCGGCGGGCTGGGAATCCGTGTCAATGCACTGCTGCCCGGAATGACCAAGACACAGTTTGCTGGCGCCCTGTTTAGCGACGAAAAAATCTACAAACAGGCGATTGCTACTATTCCTATGCACCGCCATGCTGAGCCCGATGAGATGGCTGGGACTGTGCTGTATCTCGTGTCCAACGCCGGCAGCTATACCAATGGTGAATGCATTGTTGTCGATGGTGGCCTGACTATCTAAACCTGTCCAAAAACAAAAAGGCACAGTCCCATGGCTGCGCCTTTTTTTTGCCCGCAGCAGTGGGCAGGCTAATTGGGCCAATAAATAAACTCATCGCCCTCTTCGATGGGCTCATTGCTTGTTTTATCAATTAGCTGCGGTGAATCGAACACGCTGGGCCATAGTGGCTCCATCTGCTCGGCGTTGTGGCTCTCTAGTAGAGCCTCCAGAAGCGCTAGCTTCTCTGGGTATTGTGTCACCAAGTTAATCTGCTCTGTAGGGTCTTCAGCAAGATTAAACAACCATTTTGCACGGGGGGCTGGTTGCGGTAGATGGGGCTGGTTGGCACGAATTAATTTCCAACCCCGATGCAAAACTGCTTGCTGGTGCCCCTCTCGCCAGAACAATGTCTGGTGAGGCTCGGTTGCAATCTCGTTACGAATATAGGGCAGTAAATTAACCCCGTCGATTTGACGATCGCTTGGCACTTTAAGGCCAGCAGCGGCTGCCACAGTGCTGAAGATATCGTTATGATGAATAGGCGCATCCAAAACACTGCCCGCGTTAATCTGTGCAGGCCATTTGGCCATAAAGGGGACGTGAGTGCCGCCCTCAAAGTGATTCAGCTTCCAGCCACGAAAGGGTTTATTTAGCTCGGGCAAGCCTATATATCCGGCGCCACCATTGTCACTGGTAAAAATAACCAATGTATTCTCGCTCAAACCATTGTCTTCGAGGCTTTGAGTAATCTTTGCGACACTGCGGTCAACGGCGCGAATCATCGCTGAATAGACACGCAATCTGTGATCTTTGATGTGCGCCAGAGCGTCATAGTCTTGCCGGCTAGCTTGCAGAGGGTTGTGAATACCCCAATGAGCCAGATATAAAAAGAATGGTCGGTGACGATTTGCTTCAATCACCTTTATGGCCTCGTCTGTGTAGTAATCGGTCAGATAACCCTTGGGCTGAAACTCCGCTCCAGACTCACCCAGACTGTTAAACCTTGCGGCGTAGCGGCCGGTGGCCCAAATCATGCGATCAATACGATCACCGCTGATCTTTGCATTGACCACCTGCGGATGATCCTCAGGCAAATACAGGCCTCCGCCCATCTCTAGACTATCGTCAAAACCCTGCTTGACTGCCACCATCTCACCCACAGAGCCGAGGTGCCACTTGCCAATATGTGCTGTGTAATAACCCCGCTGCTTGAGTAATTCAGCGATGGTGATCTCTGAGGCGGGGAGCCCCAATTCACGCATAGGTCGCATATTCTGCACATTTTCATCATTTATCAGGAGAGGAACAGGGCGTGGATCCAGTTCATTCATCCATTCGAAAATAGTGGCGCCAGTTTTAAAGAAAGGCGTAAATTCAAACCCAAACCTTGTTGAGTAGCGCCCGGTCATAATGGATGCACGAGAAGGAGCGCAGACAGCATTGGCCGCATAGCCATTAGTGAAGGTCACCCCCTGCTCAGCTAGCGCATCAATACTTGGCGTCTGCAATGTGCCATCACCAGCACCACCGTTGTACAGCGAAATATCATTAAAACCCATATCGTCAGTGACAATCAGAACAATATTGGGCGGCCTCAGACTCGGATCAAGATTAGCTGTCTGTGGCCCCTGGGACCAGTTAATGGCTCTATTCTCGGCAATTGGGCTGAATAATTCTTGCAATTTGGGCGCCGCAAACACCAACAAATCAACCCGGTTTTGCCATCCGATAAGGCCGGCAATAATAACTAGCAGTACGGCGCTAACTAATCGCTTCACAGCCTTACCATAAGCCCTGTACTGGGTGAAATTTTGTTATCCAGCAATTGGGCCCAGTGCTCTGCCAAACTCTCCACACCCTCTACCCATTGGATATCGATATCCGCAGAGACTTTGGCTGCCACCTCAGCGCTTGCGGTCATAGCTCTGACCATAGCCACTCCAGGACCCCATTCTTTATTGCGCTTCTCAATCTGTCCTGGCGCAAAAAAGAACCTTGGCCGCGCGCCCGGCAGCTCACCTACCTTGCCACCTTCTTGCCAGTGACTCGCCCCCACCATGCAACTCTCTACCATATTGTCGCCAAGATGGTTGTGCAAACTAATAGTCAGCCGAGCGTCTCCAGACATATCTACATAGGCTGTAGGCAAAGAGGCATCAATTTCATGCTCAGTTTGATAAACCACAATCTGGTCACAACAGCCAAGACCCTCAACAAACCGGACATTGGCTTGAGAAGTAACACCAATGACTGACTGACTCAGGGAGCTGTCACCCCGAAGCATCTGTGCCAGCCCAAAACCGGTTTTTGAGGACACTGAACCAATGACCACCTGCTGGGCACCGAAAAAATCATTGTCGATCAAATAGTCATAAATAAGGTAGGAGGTCATAAACAGCGGAAAAAGTAGGCAGCGCTCGGTTTCCATAGCCTGAATAAACGCTGGCTCTGCACGAGTGCGACGGAATTGATTATAGATAAGGGGAAGTTCTCGGCGATGTTCAATCACATCCATAAAGTAGTCACTGTGAATACGCCCCGGCGTTAGCACAGCATGGCTGGCCATGGGGAAATAGCCCCAGAGACGCTCACCCACTGGTATCTCGTCGCAGTTGGACTCAATCACCGTGCCACAGCCCCAGACTGGCACAATCCCCCAATTCTCCTCGGCCGGATAAAATTGCCAATAACCAATACTGTCTCCAGTCACCGCATAGCTGACGTTATTAGCGGTAAGACCGAACTTATCAATATCCACTAGTATCTGACCGGCCGCGACCGGACCGATGGGCATGCTGACCTGCCTAGTCTTGGTAATCTCAGTCCGATCTACCCACAGTGCGGTGTACTCAGTCATTGCTTTGACTCCAACCAATGTTCGTAACCCTTTTAAGAATAATGGCACAAACTATGACAGAATAATAGTACCCATAGGCTACCTGAGCCCCGTAAAACCTGCCATTTAGCAATGGCTAAATTTCTCTCAAGGTCAAATTTCTTCACCTATACTCTAAAAGATGGTGTTTTTTAGTTTGAGGGGGCTAGCCATGAAAAATCGTACTAAATCCAATTTTTTCGCATCCTGCGCTATTGTTACTGGTCTTGTCTTTGGGCTGGTAAACCTTGCTGAGGCTCGGCCTTGGTCTGAGAGAAAACTAGACAAAGCGATCCTTAAAATCGATCGAGATCTGACGAGAAAACGCTGGGAATCTGTTATTAAGCGCAGCGAAAAGGCAATTCCAGAATGTGTTGCCAGGTACAGTCAACGCCACCCTATGTGCATTGTTATGCTGAAAAACATCAACCATTGCTACGAGCAGACGCGACGCTTTAATCCAAACCCTTCGCAGATTGAAGCGGCCTACACGCTCTCAATGGAGGCCTTTGGAACTGCCCATTCAACTACGGTAAAAACCAGAGACTATTATTACAAGTTTCTTATTTTTACTGAGGACTATGCAGCTGCGGTTCCTCTGGTTAAGGAAATAATCGCTCTCGAAGAAGCGGGTGCAAACGACGCTTACCGACTAATGCAGCGCTACAACCAGCTCTATGCGCTACAGGGTTTAATCGAAAACTGGCCAGCCGAGGAAGCTGCACTGACTATGGTAATGAGGCTAGCCAAAGAGGTGATGGGTGAAGACAGCGAAGATGTTAAGGCCGCTGCCGAGGCGCTGGCACATAATTACTGCATTCAGCACAAATACCATGAATTTTTTGAGCTAATTAACCAGCAGAATCTAAATGTACCCTGTTTTGCTAAGCCCAAGAGTTAAGTCACAAATTGAGCTTCTCGCCGGCTGATTACCCAAGATAATTTATTGATCTAGGCTATCGAGATGCCTAGCTAGATGCCGATGAAAATTGACAATCGCTCCCTCGAAATGACCAAAGGTAAAATGGCTATTGGCATTACTGACTACAGATTCCTGAATAGCTCTGGCCGCTTCGCGATCTTCATTTTGGCCTGACTTGGCGACAAACAAAGCATCACGCTGGGCATCTTGCAGAGAAATCTCCTCACCGTCTAAAGGCCTGTTTACCATGCTGTATAGCACCCATCTAGACGAGCTGGGGCTGAGAGGCTCAAGAATAGCCAGATTAGTATGTTTGGACAGCACGGACACGCTAGCAGTGGGAAATAGCAGATAGACCGAGGTCGCCAAACCATTTATACGACGATGTTCTGGTGCCACATCACGCATCTTTTCTATGCGCCTAAAAGGAAACGTTACTCGGGAGTTGGCACCATAGGTTTCTACTAGATTGACGTTGTCCAACCCATAGGGGTAGAAGGTCTCTTTGTGTAGAGACTTAATATGGTAACCCTCCATAAGCGTCTCATTGAGTATCTTCCAATTGGCTTCATCGACAATGTTTTCAGACTCAAACATCTTTTGATCTGGTGTAAAGTAATCCAGACAGTCGGCCAGCATGGCCTCAGTTATTTCACCCTCTTGCATGACATAAACAATGCCGCCTTTTTCTTTGGCACTTACCTCAACCAGGCCATGTTGCTTTGGATCTACCCCCGGAAAACCCTCCTGTCCTGGAATATTTTTCAACTCACCCTCGAGACTGTATGTCCAAGCATGATAGGGGCAGACAAAGGCCCTAGAGCAGCCGCTACCAGAAGCCACCTGCATACCGCGATGACGGCAGGCATTGATAAATGCACGAACCGTACCGTCCATACCGCGAACTACCACCAGTGGCGTGCCAGCAGCCTGTCGAGCAATATAGCTTCCTTTGTCAGGTAGTGCTGCTGAGGGACAGTAGGGAACCGGCAGACGCTTCAATAAGGCTATCTCGGCCTCAAAGTGCTCTTGAGATTTATAATGTTCAACAGGCTCACGCCAGACGGTATCTCCAAGATCCGTCGTACCATTGTCTATATGCTGAAAAATTCGCTCTATTACCTGTTGTTCACTGAGCAGTGGCGACTGATTATTAGAGTGCAAGATTGGGTACCATTATTTTTATACTAGCGAGACGGTATAACAGAAGACCTCTGTTTTCAACAGAGCTAAAAATAATCAGTGACAAAAAAACCCCGCACAATGTGCAGGGTTTTTTAAGTTGGTGGAGCCTAGCGGGATCGAACCGCTGACCTCAACACTGCCAGTGTTGCGCTCTCCCAGCTGAGCTAAGGCCCCAAAAAAGGAACGCGCATCATAGGGATCAGCCTGTTTTAAGTCAAGCCTGTTTCCCTGCATATTACTGGTTTTAGAGCCCTAATTAATACCATGTATGGAAGTCTAGCTAGCCCGCCATAGCCGTCGCAGTCGAACTGTTTTCGCGCCTTATAATCGCCTGCATGAGTGAAGCGCTAACCAGAGCATACAGAATCCCAATGGAGAGTCCTGTGTGGTTGATTAAACCAGTGTTAAAACCTAAGTATAAGATCAGGATGACCGCAACACAGCGCAAGGTCTCCAGCGCACGAGCATAGCTGCGACCATCTAGTACCGCACCAATAATCATCAGGCTGGCTATCTGCACTAGGGATGCGCCAAGTATCAAACCGTAGGGTCCAGTAACAGCCTGCAACGATGTCCAAAAATGGATAGCAGCAACCATAAGATATTGAACTACCACCAGTAGATTTGAGATCCGGCTCAACTGAGGGTTATATTTTTCAATATGCACTAGATCAGTTTTGATCTGAGGGTATTTTAAGGCTGAATCCTCAGGCCGCCAGCCGGTTCTAGCCCAGAGTACCTTAGCTTTATCACGCCAAGACTTGGTGTGCCAAGCGTCTCGCAGCATGTCCACATAGATATGCAGATTGGCCCACAATGGGTTAAAACTGTTGAGCGGTGTGCGTATTCCATACATTGCCGGCTGATCCGGATTCTCCTCTTTAAAGGTGCCAAAGAGGCGATCCCAGATAATTAACAGACCGCCGTAGTTTTTATCGACATAGTCGGCGTTCTGCGCATGGTGAACCCGGTGATTGGAGGGTGTTACAAATAACCATTCAATGGCACCGAGCTTAGGAATATGCTCACTGTGCACCCAGAATTGATAGATCAATTGCGCAGAGGCGATACTGACAAACATACTTATCGGCATGCCGAGTAAAAAGCAGGGAATATAGAACAGCCAGGTCGCAATAAAGCTGGTGCTAGTTTGGCGTAAGGCAGTGCTGAGGTTAAAGTCTTCGCTCTGATGGTGCACTACATGGGAGGCCCAAAAGAACTGTCGTTCGTGGCTGATGCGATGAGACAAGTAATACAGAAGGTCGTAAAGAAGTAGGCCGATAATCCAATGGCTGATGCGTTGACTATCAAAAAAACCAAAGGAGTAGTCCTGCCCTATCTGAACAAACACCAGATAGCCAATATTGAGAAATATTAGCTTGCTAGTCTGACTGACCATGCCAAGACTGAGGCTATTGATGCTGTCGTTGACTCTGTAGGTGTTGTTGCCCTTTATCCAGCCCCAGCATAGCTCAAGCAGGATAAGCGCAATAAAAACCGGGACTGCGTAGGGCACAAAGTTCATAGCCAACCTGATCTAGTTATTGTTTGAGGCCAGAGGAAATTCTAGCACCATTGCGGTGCTGATGGCCTACTCTAGGAGCATAAAAAATCCCCCTCAGGGCTGTGAGGGGGATTTAGCGCTACGACAGAGCCTTTAAAGCCTCTGTCTAGCTTATAGCCTGGTAGGCTTTTTCCATTTTTTTGAGCTTCTTTTTACCAACGCCGCCAAGCAGCTCTATAGCGTGGCGCAATCTGGCTCTGGACATGTCGGCACCCAGTAAGTCCATGGAGTCCATCACTGAAATAGACGCGCTGCTTCCCGCTATGGCAATAAACAATGGCGCCAAAAACGGTTTTAGCTTGATGCCCATGGCATCGGCAATGGCTTTTAGTGCATTGAAGATGTTGTCTCTATTCCACTGCTGAAGTGACTCCAGTCTCCAAAGCGCGAACTGCAGCACCTCTATTAACTGATCCTCTTCCATACCGGCAGACTTAAGATCATCAGCACTAATTGGCAGCATACCTGAAACCAAATAGTTACCCAGCGATGCAAGGTCTGAGAAAGTCTCCATTCGCTGACGAGCAAAGGGCAGAAAAGCCATCAATGTATCGCGGTTTAAAGCCCACTCCTGCAGCCGATCTGCGAGTTGCTCATCGCTGAGTTCATCGCGGATCCACATGCCGTTGAGCCAACTCAGTTTTTCAACGTCAAACACCGGGCCACCTAGACTCACTCGTTGAATATCAAAGACTTCTAACATTTCTTTGAGACTAAATTTTTCGCGCTCATCTGGCATAGACCAGCCCATGCGCCCCAGATAATTAAGTAGTGCCTCGGGTAAATAGCCCATGCGCTGATAGTAGAGAATACTTGTCGGATTTTTACGCTTGGATAACTTACTCTTGTCAGTATTGCGCAATAGCGGAAGATGGCAGAATACTGGTCGCTGCCAGCCAAAGTACTGATACAAAAGAATATGCTTAGGAGCAGAGTTAATCCACTCTTCACCGCGAATCACATGGCTAATCTCCATCAGGTGGTCGTCAACCACATTGGCCAGATGGTAGGTGGGCATACCATCCTCTTTTAGTAGCACCTGCAGGTCGATCTGCGCCCAGTCGATACTGATTTCGCCGCGCAACATGTCGTCAAAAGTGCATTGCCCTTCCCTTGGCACCTGCATTCGCACCACATGGGGCTCACCCTTTGATAAGCGCGCAGCAACCTCTTCTTTATCTAGGTGCAGGCAGTGGCCGTCATAGCCCAGCTGCTGCTTGTCTGCCATCTGCGTTGCACGCAGTTCATCGAGACGTTCGGAGCTACAAAAACAGCGAAAAGCGCGCCCAGACTCTAAAAGCTGATCCGCATGTTCACGATAGATCTCCGAGCGTTCACTTTGGCGGTATGGGCCCTTATCGCCGCCATTGTCGGGGCCCTCGTCCCAATCCAGCCCCAGCCAGTGAAGTGCATCCAAAATAGCCCTCTCGGACTCAGGCGTCGATCGTGCCTGATCTGTATCTTCGATTCGCAGTAAAAATTGACCCCCCTGACTGTGGGCAAAGGCCATATTAAACAGTGCCACATAGGCGGTACCAACATGAGGGTCGCCTGTGGGCGAAGGTGCAATACGGGTACGAACGGTCATTGAGTCATCCAAAATTTAACAATGGCGCCATTATACGGCCCTGATTCTGGTGCTGCGACAACAACTTGTTCGCCATTACTCCAACAGAATTGTGACTCAGCCTACAGAATACTGACAAACCAGTATACGAACTGGAAGGCATAAATTATTTTTGTTTTAAATCAATGAGTTGAAAGATCTGGTTAAAACTTTTATAGGCACAGTCAATGCGGAAATTTACAAAAATATTCACGCATAAACTCAGTATTGTTAGCGCTGTTTTTACCCTGTTACCAAGCATTCACTCGGAGGCCGTCGAGTTATTTGTTATTCCAGAGCCTATGTTGCAGCAGGTTCAGGCTCAGTACGGCAAGGATGCCGAGACCAGACTCAGGGACTGGCAGCGTCTAGTTAATTTGGGCCGATCCAAACAGGAGCTTGAAAAGCTTGAGATGACTAATAATTTTATCAACCAGGTGAAATTTGTTAGCAACCCAGGCTACCAAAACGAGGTGGATTTTCGGATCACACCTATGGAGTTTTTGATGCAGGGTTCTGGAGACTCCGAGGATTTTGCCATCGCCAAATATATCACCCTGCGCAAGATGGGAATTGCCAGTAAAAAACTGCGATTAACCTACACCGAAACCCCTGCGGAACACGGCCCCCAAATGATTCTTACCTATTATTATTCGCCGGGCTCTGAGCCACTGATTATGGATCATTTAAAAAAACCTATAAGCTCAGCATCTATCAGATCAGACATTAGCCCTCTGTATAGCTATCAGCCCAAGGACATATGGTTAATTCACTCAGCTATAAAAATGCAGCTAGACCTCACACTAGAGGCAGATTCTATAAACCGGAAGAGCACATCTGTCACCGAACTGCTGCCGGACAGCAGTTCGTTTCACTACTAGGATGCCAGTCTTTAGTTGGTGACAGTAGCGGACTCTAGTTTTCTGGAGGACGGGTGCAGCGCAATAAATAAACTGACTATCATGAGTATTAGGGAGCATCCCACCATTGTGATATGGAGGTTCCAATCTATAGCGAATCCCAGTACAGCGTCTGCAATAGGCACCAACCCCAGAGACATAAACATAAGTAAGCTCATCACACGCCCAAGAAGACTGCTCGGTGTTTTCTTCTGTAGCCAGGTAGCAAAATGTACCCAAAAGTAGTTATCGGCAAGTCCGGCCAAGAAAAATAGCAGCATCGCCCACCAATAGGGCTCGTAAAAAATAACCAGTGCCAGGGTTGATCCGCTAAAAATATTTACTGCAAAGATCATAGGAATAATATTCTTGTCCTTGGGGCCTGCTAACCAACCTCCCAGCGCGGCGCCAATAAATGCCCCACCCCCATAAGCTGCCATCTCTAAACCGTACACATAGGCGCCCTCACTAAAGCGCTGATTGGCCAGTACCGGCAGCCCTACATAGATCATTGGCATAAAGAAAAAATGGATAACTGCCATACCCACAAACCCCATGCGCACAGCGGGCACCGACCACACCCAGGCTATGGCTTCCTTGGCTTCAGTCCACAGAGATTGGGGGTTAGCCTTATCGGTGTCGGTGTTAAGAGGTTGTACTTTGACGAATAGCAGTGATACCAGCGATAGCGCAAAGGTCAGGCCATCGACGAAAAAAGCCCGTGCCAACCCTTCGCGATCTTTTTCGTAGCTGACCAGTGCGGAATTATTGCCCTCACCACTTTGGCTTATGCCATTGATTTCGCCAGCGATTATCAAGCCGGCAATCATAGGCCCTACTGTCATGCCTAGATGCAAAGTGGTCTGTACTATCGCGTTGCCAGCTTGCAGTTTATCTGTGGTCACTAAGCTGGGTAGAATTGAGGTGCTCGCAGGATAGAAAAAGGCATCCGCAACACCGAAGGCGAAAGCCATAACGAAGACAGTAACAATCGACACATTGTCCTGACTGATCATATAGGCCAGGCTCATGACCAACAGCATTCTCAAGCCATTACTGGCAACCATGACTGCCTTGGGGCTAGTACGATCTACCATCACCCCACCCGCAAGCATCAAGAAGGCACGAGGAACACCCTGAACTGCAAATACCAATCCGGTCAGGGTGGCACTGCCAGTCATCTGTAAAACCAGCCAGGGGAAAGCTAGCATGCTGATATGGTCACCTATAACGGAAACCATCTCACCAAACCAAAAGATTGAAAAATTACGGTCTTTAAAAAGACTAAACATAGGTTTTTGCGGGGAAAAATCTTCAGCCTAGTTTATACAAGCTCGAAAGGTGCGTCTTGAAATATTTACTTTGAGGTTTGTGCTGAGGGGTTGTAAAGCAGCACAACATCAGCTGACCTCTGCACTGACTCCAGCCCTGTCAGCCCGCAGAGATGACGCAGCATGGTCTCTTGATCTCTAATGGGGATTTCTCCGCTAACCAACTGGTCCTGCACAGCACTGGCTACCTGGATGTTAGTGAGCATGTAGCGGGAGACCTCCTGCGCAGCCTGGCGCAATGGCATCTCATGAAACCTTAGCATACCTCTGTCCCAAGAGATCACCGACAGCGCATCCACAGCCTGGGGAGCAGCCATGCTGCCGTCGGCATCTATATGTAGCTGAAACCCCTCAGTAACCAGTAACGGCTCATTGGAAAGATCGCTTTCTCGACCTGCCAAGAGATATTCCTCGGCTTTAAGTTGACTGGGTAAAACCACCACCTGCTCCTCTGCCACTACCAGAGTAACCCGCGAGTTCTTGATACGCAGATTAAACCTTGCCCCTAGAGTAAGCAGTTCATTTTCAAAGGCGCGCAGAACGAAGGGACGGCTGGGGTTTTCTACCACCTCAATCAAGGCCTCACCTTTTTTAAACCTCAGGGCTCTAGTGTTTGTCTGATAGTCCAGCAGTACAGAGCTGGCGGTATTTAGATGGAGTAATGAACCATCAGGCAAAAGGACTTTGCGCTGCTCGCCTGGTGCCGTTGTATAGCTGACAGTCTCAGTGGCCAAAGGCCAGCGACCATATTGAACGGTTATCAATGCAGCGCTCCCCAGCAAAAGGATCAGGCCGATGCGCGTGGGTCTGATCAGCAGCTTGGAGAGCCGAGCGCTAAGTGTCGGCTTTATGCTATCTAGGTCATCTGAGGAAGCCTCTAACCTGTGTTTTAGACGACTAATTTCGTCCAAAGCCCAGGGGGTCAAATCATCCATGTCTTCCCAATGCTGGTTGAGGTCCTGCGATTTTTGACTGATCTCTCCTGCCTCCTGCTGTCTAGCCTTGGCCTTTTTATTATCTGACCAACTATGCGACACCCAATCCATGGCTCGCTTAAATGCCTTAGTACCCGAATACCTGTTCGTCCAGCGCGCTAAACTCTGCCGCGGAATGCCTGACTGTTTCCAAAGAGCGAGCAACATGCTCCTCTACGGAGGTCGCAGACATCCGCAGTCGCTCAGCAATTGACTCATAGCTCAGCCCTTCAAAACGGTAAAGTAAAAAAATATATCTGGTCTTTTCAGGCAAATGCCCAATGGCCTCTTTTAGCTTCTCAGTTTTTAGTTCAGCCATCAGTGCCCGGTAAGCCGAGTCGCAACTGAGTTGATCTATTGCTTGGGCCTCTGGCGCGTACTGAGATTTACGTTTGCGCAGAACATTGATGGCCAGTCGCACAGCCATGTTAAACAGGTAGCTGCGCAGGTTGCGGATATCTCGATTGTGTCTGAGCCTGCAGAGTTTTAGATAGGCATCCCGAGCTATTTGGTCGGCCTGCTCTTGATTGCCAACTTTACTTACCAGCAATCGGCGTAATTCATCCGATGTGTCCTGATATAGCTGCGTGACCTCAGGCGTATTTCTTACAGCGGTCATTTCCAAAATAAATTCCCCAATCTTTCGATCTAGGTCTTGCTGATTACGACGCCCTGTCACCGGTAATTCCCTTTCTGGCCGCTATCCCGCGACCAGCGTTATGATTAGAAGTCATTTCTAATCTGCAGCACTGTTTGCCAAAAAAAGGCACTCAGAAAGTGCAGCACTAGACTATAAGACTCTGAAACGGGGATTTACCCTACCCTGTGATCAAAATTAAATGTTGTGCTGTAGTTCAAAACTCTGCGGACAGGTAGATCCTAAAAACAAAGGGACAATCGAGGGCTGCGAGGGAAGATTACAGAATGCTTTGGCCACTGGTGGATGGGCTTTACCAGCCTAGGGGCTGCTACAACCCCTCCGGGGCGCCTTTGGCGTCCAAGCTCGCCTGTAAGTCGAACTTGTCGAACCATGGTAGATCTGAGCTTTAACAACAGCCCAAAAACCAAAAAACCTCCACGGGGGAGGTTTGAGAATATGGTGGGCCGTGATGGATTGATCGTACCAGCCTAGGGGCTGCTACAACCCCCCCGGGGCGCCTTTGGCGTCCAAGCTCGCCTGTAAGTCGAACTTGTCGAACCATGGTAGATCTGAGCTTTAACAACAGCCCAAAAACCAAAAAACCTCCACGGGGGAGGTTTGAGAATATGGTGGGCCGTGATGGATTCGAACCATCGACCAATTGGTTAAAAGCCAACTGCTCTACCAGCTGAGCTAACGGCCCTCAGATGAGGTGCGTACTATACTGGCCAGAAGACAAAATTCAAGCACTTTTTTTGTATCTGGTGGGGTCTTTAACGCCAGCATCAACAAAGCCCTGTGCTCGCAACCTGCAGCTGTCACATTTACCACAGGCGAGGCCTTCGAGACTAGCCTGATAGCAGGAAACTGTTTGACTGTAATCCACATCCAAAGCCATCCCAGCACTGATAATCTCGGCTTTGGTCATGGAAATTAGCGGAGCATGAATTCTCAGTTGCTGTCCTTCAACCGCGGCCTTAGTGGCCAAGTTAGCCATGTTTTCGAAGGCGCTGATATAGTCGGGCCTACAGTCAGGGTAACCAGAGTAATCTACCGCATTAACGCCGAGAAAAATATCATTAGCGCCCAACACTTCGGCCCAGCCCAAGGCAATTGAGAGAAATACTGTATTGCGAGCAGGCACATAGGTTACTGGGATACCGCTGGTCTCATGCTCTGGAACATCAATGGCCTGATCGGTCAGCGCTGAACCTCCTATGGTGCCCAGATCTAACTGGACTACCTTGTGCTCTTTCACTGCAACCGCCCCAGACACTCTTCGAGCGGCCTCTAGCTCAGACCTGTGACGCTGGCCATAGTCAAAGCTTAGGGTGTAACACTCATAGCCCTGACTGAGCGCCATGGATAGCACAGTGGTGGAATCCAGCCCTCCCGAGACTAGAATTACGGCTTTTTTCGACATATTTATGACCTAATGTCCGGGTTGGTCGCCCCAGACGTATTTGTGGGTTTGCAGTTGCATTCTAACGCGCAGTTTATCCTCGAGAATCCACTCTGCCAGTTGCTTGGGAGATAACTCACCCTGACTGGGAGAAAAAAGGATTTCAGACACATACTCAGATAACCGCAACTCGTCGATCTTCAGACAGCACCAGTCATAGTCCTGACGATTGCAGATTACAAACTTCACTTCGTCCTGAGGTAACAGCAGCGGAATATTTTCGTAGAGATTACGCGAGACCTCTCCAGAGCCTGGTGTCTTCAAATCTAGTATTTTTACTACCCTAGAATCTACATCGTTTACAGGCATGGCTCCGCTGGTCTCCAGAGATACCCGGTAACCAAGATCACAGAGAGCCGCTAATAGCTCAATGCACTGGGGCTGAGCCAGCGGCTCACCGCCAGTGACTGTGACATATTGAGCCCCGTAACCTTCCACAATCTGCAAAATCTCACTCAGAGCAATCTTTGAGCCGCCTTCAAAAGCATAGGCAGTATCGCAGTAGCCACAGCGCAACGGACAGCCGGTAAGGCGCACAAACACTGTGGGCAGACCAGTGGTGCTGGTCTCACCCTGCAAAGAATGAAAGATTTCGGTAATGCGCAGTGAAGTTTCGGACATATTTTGGGTAATCAAGTTGAGACTAACCGGGCAGAACCCGGTAGTTAAAAATTATTATTGAGATAGGTTCGCGCTTTGTTTGCCACACCACCGCCACTGGCCGCCGCAGCTTCAAGCAATTGTTTGGCGCGCTCAACGTCACCGAGTTGGTGGTATATTTTGCCCAGTTTAAAACTGGCATCCATTGCCTTACTATGGCCCACATGCTGCTCTACAACTGCAGTAAAAGACTGCCTCGCTAATTCATCCTGGCCCTGAAGTAGATAGATCTCACCCAACCAGTAATAGGCGTTAGCTGCAAATGGGCTTGAGGGGTAATCTACTATATGTTGCTTAAAGGCCAGCGTAGCACCATCAAAATCTCGCTGTTTTAAAAGCAGACTTGAGGCTTGATCGTAGTTTTCTTTCATCAGCACACGTGTGGCCGGATCCAACGGCTTTTCGGATTGGACTGCCGGCAATAGGTTGCTGTCTAGGTCCTGCTGCACTCCAGTATCCGCAACTGCCGTTGTAGGCGCTTCAGAGCCCTGCATCGGCACATCAGCAATACTGTCCGAATTCGCTGAGGAAGTAGCTATTGCACTGACACGGCGATCTAAATCAAGATAGTCATCCATCTGGCGCTGTTTAATCTGCTGAAGCTGATAATTTAGCTCCTCGACCATGCCTCTGAGCATGCGCACTTCTTCTTGCAATACCTGCATCTGGTAGTATCGCTCGCTCTCAGCCGCTGCGGCGGGATTGACTACTACCTCCTGTTCCGCGGGCTCGACACCAGCGCTAATATCCACCACTGGCGGCAGCGCCTGCGCTACAGCGTCGGCTGAAAAGGCGGCAGTTGAGAAGATAACCAGAGTAAGAATTACTGCATATAGTGATTTCATAGCTCTTTAGAAATATCCAAGTTTATTCCAGATGCAGAAACGGCCAGAGTTAAAGTACACTCCAGCCGTATACGGCCTGCAAAGAGTAAAACATAGACCATTGCTGGCCACAGGGTTTTACTTTAGTTCAACGCGACGGTTCATGCTCCAGGCACCCTCGTTGCTGCCGTAGGAGGCTGCACGCTCTTCTCCGTAGCTGATCACTTCGATCAAGCCTCCAGAAACACCCTGCAACACCAAGAACTCTTTTACCGCATTGGCACGTCGCTCACCCAACGCCATGTTGTACTCGCGAGTGCCGCGTTCATCAGCATGACCTTCAAGACGGACGCTGCGCGGATTACTGTTTAACACAGCCGCATGCTCTAACAGAGCTGCGCGAGATTCTGGCTTAAGTAGTGCCTTGTCAAAATCAAAATAGAACACTGTATCTGCTGAGGTGACCATAGCAGCTTCTTCAACCGCTGCGCTCTCTTCAATGGCAGAGGCGTCTACCTGACCAGTCTGTACCGACGTATCTTCAATATCAGTTGAGCTGTCTTCAACAGGTGCCGAGCTACAACCAGCCAGTACCAGTGAAAATAAAATTGTGGCCAAGCCAGCTTTGTTAAACGAGGTCTTCATTGTTAACTCCTTTGAGTTACTTGATTACAAACGTAGTAGCAATTAACGCAGGAACGGCGACCAGGCCGGCTCCCGCACATCTCCATTCTTAGCAGGTAAAATATATCTCACTCCTGCGTCCAGAGACACCGCTGACAATACTCCGCGATCTCCCTGCTTAGTAGCATACATTAACATAGCACCGTTTGGCGCAACAGTAGGTGATTCATCTAATCTTGTCTCTGTGAGCTCGATCATCCTGCCAGTTTTGAGATCAAACGAGGCGATATGGAAAGTCGTTGACTCTCTGTGAACCAGAGCCAGAGTTCGGCCATCGGGCGCAAGACTTGGTCGAGCATTATAATTACCCTTAAATGTCAGACGCTCGGTCACCCCTGAGGCAATATTTAACTTATAAATCTGAGGTGTGCCGCCGCGGTCAGACGTGATTAACAGGTGTTTACCATCAGCCATCCAAGTGGGCTCTGTATCAATCGCGAAGTGTCGAGTAAGCCTTGAAAACTTGCCACTTGCTAGATCCAACAGATAGATTTCTGGGTTGCCGTCTTTGGAGAGCACCAACGCCATTTTTGTGCCATCTGGTGACCAGGATGGTGCGCCGTTCAGACCTTTAAAATTAGTTAGCTGCTGTCGCGCTGCAGTGACTAAATTCTGTCTAAAGATCGCCGGGCGACCAGTTTCGAACGAGACATAGGCGAGTTCTTTTCCATCCGGTGACCAGGAGGGCGACATAATGGGTTCCGGTGACTCCAGCATAAGCTTCTCTCTAGCACCATCCGCATCAGCCACATTTAGTCTGTAGGTATATTTGCCATCATTTCTGATGGCACTGACGTAGGCAATACGGGTAGAGAAGGCACCTTTAATACCGGTAATTTCCTCATAGACCTTATCGCTTATTAAATGTGCTAAGTCTCGAACCTCGTTAGTGCGACCGCGCACCCTGTGCTTAAACTCGACTTTTTGAGCCCCCACATTAAGCAGGCTAAATTCCAGCTCTAAACGACCATCCTCTATCAAGCCGGCTGAACCAACTACTAGATATTCACTACCCAATAGACGCCAGTCTCTGTAGTAAACATCTGCCGCCCTGGATGGAAAGGCCAGCATATCTCGCCGCGGTGTAACGCGAAACAACCCACTTCGCTGCAAATCCGCCTCAACAATACTGCCAATATCCTGCCCTACTGCGATGCCATTCATGGCAATCGGCGCTATGGCGATAATGGTCGGCTTATCGTTGCCCTGAGTAACCCTGATGACCAACTCGCCCCAAGCTGCGCTCGCGGCCATCATTAGCAATATTGGCAGAAGCCGAATTAGTCTGTTCACAATAATATCTCCATTCGTTAAAGCCTTAGATCCTGAGGGCTAAATGCTACCTTAACAGCGCGAAAGTGTTTCTCAAAAAGTCTTGATTCCAGCTGTTGCAATTCCTCGAACTGCTGAGCCTTAAACGCCGCCTGCTCCACTGAACGATCGAAGGCTATATCGCCACTCGATTTGACAATAGTCACCCCAACAACCCGCCCTGTTGGGACCAGACGTATTTCGACAAGGGCTTCCATGTCACGTCTTGCGCTGGGCGGGCGACTCCAATTATCGGAGAGTCGCTGGCGAATTAACTGCATATAGCTATTTGCTACGCGCTCGTCTTCACGGGCATTAATATCGGCCTGCTCCTGCGCCAGAGTTTCGGCGAATTCAGTTTCAATACGTTGACGCTCTGCCTCTTCTCGACGCTTCTGTTCGAGCGCCTCGCGCTCTCGATCTTTGCGCTGCTGTTCCTTGAGTGCAGCTTGACGCTTTAACTGCTCCGCTCGCTTCTCTGCAGCGCGCCGCTTTTCCTGCTCGCGACGCTTTTTTGCAGTATCAACTTTGGGTTTACTTGGCGGTTTGACCTGAGGTTTTTTCTTTGGTGCCAACTCCACCAACTTGGCTTCAATATACTGGGGCTGAATAATAATTTTTTTACTCTCTGGCTCCCAACTACTCAGAAGAGCTGCAACCACCGCTGCATGAAGCAAAAAACTAAACAGGGCTGCCGAAGAATAGCTGGTAAAGTTGCGCATATTATTGACTGGGCGGCTCGGTGACCAATCCCACAGAGGGGGCGCCCGCAAGCTGAAGCTCGCTCATCAAATTTACCACCGAGCCATAGTCAACGGCGCTATCGCCCCAGACCAAAACTGGTGTACTGGGCTTTTGTCGCAGTACCTTGCCCACCCTTTCTTTGATCACCGCCAGTGACTCAGACTGATTATTGCCTTTAACATCAATCCAGTAACTCCCATCCGCTTTGATGGAAACTATAAATGGCTCCTGATCCTTGGTGTCCATGGGCGCCGAGTTGGCATCTGGAAGCTCAACCTTCACCCCCTGCATCAACAATGGTGCAGTAATCATGAACACCACTAGCAGTACCAACGTGACGTCAATGTAGGGCACCACATTGATTTCAGCGACTAATTTACGTTTTGGTTTCTTAGGTTTCACAGCTTAGATCCCAGGCAACATTAACGTGCGTGAACCTGCCGGTGCAGGATACTTGAGAATTCCTCGGCAAAGGTCTCGTAGTTGGTATTGATCACCTCAACTTTTGCCGCATAGCGGTTATAGGCGATCACGGCGGGAATAGCGGCAAACAGCCCCATTGCCGTCGCGATCAGCGCTTCAGAGATACCCGGAGCCACAGTGGCCAATGTGGCCTGCTGAACCATGGCCAGCCCGCGAAATGAGTTCATAATTCCCCACACGGTGCCAAACAGTCCAATATAGGGGCTGACTGAGGCCACACTGGCCAAAAATGGCAGATGGATGGTGAGCTTTTCATCTTCTCTGGATAGAGCGACACGCATCGCGCGATCTGTCCCTTCCATCACAGCGTCGGGGTCGGCCTTATCGCTTTGAGCGAGACGGTTAAACTCTCGAAACCCTGCACGAAATACGTTTTCGATTCCATCAGCAGCACCCTGCTGTTTGGCTCGTTCGGTAAGCTCATGGTAGAGATTGTTCAGATCGACGCCAGACCAAAATTGGTCTTCGAAGTCCCTAAAACTGCGCTGTGCACCGTTTAGGAACAGTCCGCGCTGCACTATCATTATCCATGAGAGTACAGAGGCTAAAAACAAAGTGGCCATCACTAGCTGCACCAGCAGGCTGGCATTTGCAATTAAGGCTAGTATTGAGAGGTTTTCTTCATTCACCGTATAAACTCCAATTCAATCGAGTTGACTCTTTAATGTTGTCACCATTGCTTTTGGCATGCCTTTAGGACGTTTGCTGAGGGCATCAATGCAGGCCAGCTTGATTCGGCCTTTTACCAGTAGTTTATCTCCGCAAAACACCTGCTGAACCATTGCGAAGGTGACTCGCGAGGCATCTACAGGCTCGGCGGTCACCCTCAACTGATCATCCAGCAATGCCGGGCTGTAATATTTGAGAGATACCTCATGGACGACGAATTGCAGCCCATCAAACAGCGCCGGCTTATTAAAGCCGAGGCCTCGCATATATTCGGTGCGAGCTCGCTCCATAAACTTTAAATAATTAGCATAGAACACTATACCCCCAGCGTCTGTATCCTCAACATAGACTCTGATTGGTAGTTCAAACCTCAGGCCCTCTTTTACCACTTCAGTCATCTAGGGCATCCATCTGTTCCTGCACACGGCGGGGACTTTTCAAACCAAAATGCTGATAGGCCATGCGGGTCGCCATGCGACCTCTAGAGGTGCGCATCAGATATCCTTGCTGAATAAGATAGGGTTCAATCACGTCTTCGATGGTACCGCGCTCTTCACTTAGAGCAGCCGCTAGACTGTCGACCCCCACTGGGCCACCATCAAATTTCTCCATCAATGTAAGTAACAGCCTTCTGTCCAGATGATCAAAGCCGCTCTCATCTACGTTAAGCATGTTGAGAGCCGCGTCGGCCACCTCACGACTAACCGAGCCATCCGACTTGACCTCGGCGTAATCTCGCACGCGGCGCAGTAGCCGATTGGCAATCCTTGGAGTACCTCGCGAACGACAGGCAATTTCTTTGGCCCCCTCGCTGTCCACAGGCACATTTAAAATATCCCCAGCGCGCTGAACTATGCGTCGCAGATCGTCCACCGAGTAAAACTCAAGGCGCTGAACTATGCCGAACCGATCGCGCAGTGGCGAGGTCAGCAAGCCGGCTCTAGTGGTCGCTCCAACCAAAGTAAAGGGTGGCAAATCCAGTTTTATCGAACGTGCAGCCGGGCCTTCGCCAATAACGATATCCAGCTGATAGTCTTCGAGTGCAGGATAGAGTATCTCCTCTACCACAGGGCTAAGACGGTGAATCTCATCGATAAACAGCACATCACCTGCCTCTAGATTGGTCAGCAGTGCTGCCAGATCTCCCGCCTTTTCGAGTACCGGACCAGATGTGGTTTTTAGATCCACTTGCATCTCATTGGCAATAATGTGTGCCAATGTCGTTTTACCTAACCCTGGAGGGCCAAATACAAGCGTGTGATCAAGGGGTTCTGAGCGTTTGCGGGCAGCCTCAACAAAGATCTGCAACTGCTCCTTTACTGCGGGCTGGCCCACATAGTCAGCGAGAGCCGTAGGACGAAGCGCGCGGTCAAATCTCTCTTCAGTTACGGAGGTATCTGCGGAAATAAGTCGATCTGGTTCTATCATGGGAGGCCATCTCAAATTTGGTCACAAGCATACCCTGCTAGCCCTGATTTTACACTAGCTACAGAGCTGGTTTTACGCCTTGGAATAGTAAACCTAGTTACTTGGCTACCATGCTTTTAAGCGCAGCTCTGATAAGCTGCTCGGCGGTGGAAATATCATCGCTCACAGCCCTACTAATCATCTTGGCAGCATCTTGGGGTTTGTAGCCCAGCGCAGTTAGCGCGCTTTCAGCCTCTTCTACAATATCAGGCTGTTTAATCTGTTCAGCAACAGCGTCAACGGAACCGGCTTCCAGATCGCCCACTCGATCTCGCATTTCAATCAGTAGTCGCTCAGCGGTCTTTTTACCGACCCCCGGTAGTTTTACCAGTGTCGCTACATCATTATTGTGCACACAGAACGCAAACTCACTGGCCGACATACCAGACAAAATTGCCAGAGCCATTTTGGGCCCAACACCATTGACCCTGATCAGATGACGAAACAATGAACGCTCAGACAACTCAGCAAAACCATAGAGCTGCTGGGCGTCTTCTCGGACCACAAAGTGAGTATGCAGGGTGACCGAACCACCTACCTCAGGCACTGCAAAAAAAGTACTTAACGAGACCAATAACTCATAGCCCACACCCTGCACATCAAGCAGTACATCTGGTGCCTGTTTATCAATCACTACACCCTGAAGTCGTCCAATCATAATCTGCGATAGCCTTTATAGCGGTACCTGTGAGGATTTTATTTTAGTCTGCCGCGAGCATAACCTTTAACACCGGCTCCGGCTAGCGCTGCATTGGTGCGCATACTGTGGGCATGACAGATGGCCACAGCCAATGCGTCTGCAGCATCCTCCGCCGGCGCACTGGATAGCTTTAGAAGCTGCACAATCATCTGCTGAACCTGCTTTTTATCCGCCGCACCGGTGCCTACCACCGATTGTTTAACACTGCGAGCAGAGTATTCACCAATGGGCAATTGGGCGTTGACTCCCGCAACTATGGCTGCGCCGCGCGCCTGACCCAGTTTGAGGGCAGAGCTGGCATTATGAGCCACAAACACCTCTTCAATACCCATATGTTGCGGCTGGTACTGGATGATAATCTCACTAACGGCATCAAATATTAACTTGAGCCGCTCAGGAAGGGGCTGTTGTGGCACTCGAATAATGCCACTGCCGACATAACTTATCTTACTTCCCACTACATCAATAATGCCGTAGCCGGTGCGCCGAGAGCCTGGATCTATGCCAATTATTCGATTCATGGATATGCTTGTGGTTATGTTGAGCCAAAGTGTTGCAATGGAAGTGCCAGCAGTCAACCATTAAAAAAGCCCCCTGAACGGATCAGAGGGCTTTTAGGGACTATTCAGCAGGATCACTAGCTGTTGCTGAGACTAGTCCTCTGCTTTCGCCTTGGGCGCTGCTTTTGCCTTGGCTTTGGCTTTGGGAGCCGCCTTCGCCTTAGGAGCCGCCTTTGCCTTAGGCGGTGCTTTGGCTTTCGCCTTGGCTTTTGGAGCAGCCTTTGCTTTAGCTTTGGGCTTTTCTTCCGCGGCAGGGGCTTCTTCTGCTGGAGCCTCTTCAGCTACAGGAGCCTCTTCAGCTACAGGAGCCTCTTCCGCTGCAGGAGCCTCTTCCGCTACAGGTGCTTCCTCTACAGGGGCCTCTTCCGCTACAGGTGCTTCCTCTGCAGCAGATGCCTCTTCTACTGGAGCCTCTTCCTCTGCAGCAGGTGCTTCTTCTACTGGAGCCTCCTCTGCAACAGGGGCTTCTTCAGCAACTTCCTCTACCGCTGGTGCTTCCTCAACTGCAGGTGCAGCTGGCATAACAGCCTTAATTAAACCTTCAGCCAACAGAATGGTTATTTTTTCGTCAGCGTTGACCCAGTTTTTGTCGGCGTCTTTTACCGCATAACGGCCAGAGCCTTTTTGATAAACAATATAATCTTTAGTCTTCTTTATAACTTTCATCGGTGTAACCCCTTAAATTGATTACTCGTTTGAGCTTTGATTTAGCGTTTTTTTATTATAGATGGTGCGGCTAACCTAACTGCTCCATCACTTCATCGGGAATCTCTGCATTGGTATAAACGTTCTGCACATCATCCAAATCTTCCAGGCTATCAATCATATCCAAGAGCTTCTCGGCTCCGGCTTTGTCCATGGGAACCTTAATGTCGGCAACCATGGTAATCTCTGCGTGGGCGGGCTCCAAGCCTTGGGCTACTAGAGCATCCTTTACATTTAGAAAATCTTCGAAGCGCGTTTCGACATCCGTCGAACCATCTTCATGGGTCTTAATATCCTCAGCGCCAGCCTCGAGAGCAACATCCATCAATAGATCTTCGTCGACACCGGGCTCATAACTTATTAGACCGATACGATTAAACAGATAGGCTACCGAGCCATCCGTGCCAAGGTTGCCACCACGTTTAGCGAAACCATGGCGCACATCACCCACAGTGCGGTTGCGATTATCGGTCATACATTCAACCAGTACTGCTACGCCTCCAGGTGCGTAGCCCTCGTAGGTGATCTCATCATAGTTTTCACCTTCGCCGGCACCTGCTCCGCGAGCAATGGCTTTATCCACTGTATCGCGCTTCATATTGGCGCCCAGCGCCTTATCAACCGCAGCACGCAACCTAGGGTTATCATCCGGACTGGGACCGCCAGCTTTCGCCGCGACAACCAATTCGCGGATCAGCTTGGTAAAAATCTTACCTCGCTTGGCATCCTGAGCAGCCTTGCGATGTTTAATGTTAGCCCATTTACTATGACCGGCCATCAAAAACTCCCATCTATTAGCCTGCTAAAACCTAGTCTTCCTTTACTCGCAGTTTAATACTCAACTCGCGCAGCTGAGCCGCATCAACTACACCTGGCGCATCCGTTAACAGACAGGCTGCCGACTGAGTTTTCGGGAAGGCTATTACATCACGAATACTGTCTGCGCCCACCATCAGCATAATTAGTCGATCTAAACCAAAAGCTAGACCGCCATGGGGTGGCGCGCCATATTTCAGTGCATCCAATAGGAAGCCAAACTTCTCACGCTGCTCCTCCGGCCCTATGCCCAGCACATCAAACACAACTGCCTGCATAGATTGATCGTGAATACGAATCGACCCACCACCCAGTTCTACCCCATTGAGCACCATATCATAGGCGCGAGACAGGGCGCTGGCCGGGTCGGCCTGCAACGCTTCTGCCGAGCAAGATGGTGCGGTAAATGGATGGTGCAGCGGTGTTAATGCACCGGCGTCTGTGGTTTCGAACATAGGGAAATCAATCACCCAAAGCGGTGCCCAATCACAGGTGTAAAGGTTTAAATCCTCACCGACCTTACAGCGCAGAGCACCCAAAGCTTCGGATACCACATTGGCTTTATCGGCGCCGAAGAACACTATATCGCCATTCTTAGCGTCCAAGCGCTGCATAATATTCATAGTCACATCATCGCCAAGGAACTTAATAATCGGCGACTGCAGGCCTTCAATACCTGTCTCAATGGCATTTACCTTAATCCAGGCCAGCCCCTTAGCACCATAGATGCTGACAAACTTGGTGTAATCGTCAATCTGCTTTCGCGAGATCTCCGCGCCCCCCTGGACCTTTAGCGCCACTACACGGCACGCAGGATCGTTAGCTGGGCCAGAAAACACCTTAAATTCAATATCCTTAAGAAGATCTTTAATCTCCACCAGCTCCAGGGGTATTCGCAGATCTGGCTTATCAGACCCGTAACGCTGCATTGCATCTGCATAAGTCATGCGTGGGAAGCTAGCAAATTCAACATTCATATGCTCGGCGAAGATGCCGCGAATCATTGTCTCTGTGGTTGACATAATGTCCTCTTCATCTACAAAAGAGGCTTCTATATCAATCTGAGTGAATTCTGGCTGACGATCCGCTCGCAGATCTTCGTCACGGAAGCATTTGGCAATCTGGTAATAGCGATCAAAGCCCGCCACCATCAGCATCTGCTTAAACAGCTGCGGAGACTGAGGCATTGCAAAAAACTGCCCAGGATAAGTCCGTGATGGAATCAAATAATCTCTGGCTCCCTCAGGTGTGGCTCTGGTCATGATCGGTGTTTCGATATCTAGAAAACCAAGCTCAGCAAGGTAGTTACGGATTGATGAGGTTACCTTTGAACGAAAGCGCAGGCTATTTTGCATCTGCGAGCGACGCAGATCCATGTAGCGGTGCTTGAGACGCACATCTTCGCCCACAGTAACATGGTCATCGAGCTGGAATGGAGGTGTCTCTGCAACATTGAGAATCTCCAACTGGGTACCATAAATTTCAATTTCGCCTGTACCCATATTGGCATTTACAGTGGACTCACTGCGCGCTCTAACCTTGCCGGTTACCTTTAGGACATACTCAGAGCGAACTCGGTCAGCCTGGGTAAAAAAATCACCCGCATCTGGATCAAAGACAACCTGTACTATGCCCTCGCGATCGCGAAGATCGAGAAAAACTACGCCACCATGGTCACGACGGCGATCCACCCAACCGCAAATGGTAATCTCCTGGTCTATATGGGCACTTCTCACTAATCCACAATAGGTTGTTCGATACATCTGTTTGTCATTCCTGCTCTGTTGGGCGGCCATCGATGGAGGCACCGCACTGTTTTAATCTGTCGCTGCAGCCTGTTTGCTACCAGCGTCCTTATCACCACTAATATTTTTTTTGCTACCACTTTTAAAGTCGGTTTCGTACCAACCACTACCGCTCAAACGAAAACCAGCGGCAGAGATTAATTTGCGTAACTCTGGCTTATTGCAAGCCGGACAGTCAATCAGTGCAGCGTCACTCATCTTTTGCAACGCTTCGTGATCATGCCCGCAGGCTTCGCAGCGATACTCATAAATCGGCATCTATTTGTCCTTAATCCAATAATCTCAGCGGGGTAAAAAGCGCAGCATTATACATCAGGCTCTGCCTCAGGCGAATGCTTAATCGAGCCTGATTAATTGGCTCAGAATAAAAAATACTCAAAAAACCCTGTGATACATGGCACATGGATAAATCTGCAACTATAAATAATGTCGAGGCCCTGTTTACGGTACCTGTGTTACCACAGGGTTGGTTTAAATCGGATAACCAATATCACAAGGAAAATATCATGGCTGTAAAAAAAGGTACTGCAAAGAAGAAGGCTCCTGTTAAGAAAAAACTGAAGGCTAAAACTGCTCCGACAAAAAAGAGGGTCGCGGCTAAAAAGACCACCGTCGCTAAAAAGAAGAAGACTGCTGCAACAAGAAAGACCACCACAGCGAAAAAGCCTGTAACAAAAAAGTCCCCCCCAAAAAAACCTATAGCAAAGAAAACTCCTACTAAGAAAAAGGCCGCGACCAAAAAATCTCCCGCGCGCAAAAAAGCACCAGCTAAACGCAAGCTCAGTGCAATTAGTCAGCGCTATAGCAAGACTGACATCGTCAATGAATTAGCGGTCAATTCTGGTCTTAATCGAAAACAGGTTGGGCAGGTTCTCGACGAGCTATCGGTACTGATCTCCCGTCATATTAAAAAACGTGCTGTAGGAGAATTTGTATTGGCCGGACTGATCAAAGTCACCACCGTAAAGAGACCCGCCAAGAAAGCCCATCGCGGTATCAATCCCTTTACCGGCAAGATGACCGACTTCAAGGCCAAGCCCGCAAGTACTGCTGTCAAGGTACATGCACTAAAAGGGCTCAAAGATATGGCCCAGTGATTCGATGCCCTAGCTGGTCGGCAGCAATGAACCGGCAAGCGCTTTTTGCAACCCAGCAAGTATAGACGCCTGCTGTTGTGCGTTGTAGCTGGTCGGCGGCACCGCCCCCCAAACGGGACCGGGCCAGGCACTGTCTGATTTGAACCTTGCCACGTGGTGCATGTGCAACTGAGGTACCAGATTGCCAATGGTGGCTATATTGAGCTTATCCGGCGCAACCTGATCTTCCATCGCTTGCGCCAGAGCTGATGACTCCCGCATTAACTGCTGTTGGTCTACTTCAGGCAGCTGATAAATTTCCTTAATTCCCTCGCGCTTCGGGACCAGAATAACCCAGGGGTAATTAGCATCTTTACTTAACAACACCAAACTCAGAGGAAACTCCCCTATGAAAAGCGTGTCGGCCTGTAATCTTTCATGCAATCGAAACATTTTACCTATCTACCCCCCCTTTGCTCTGTACCAGGACAGCCGCGCCCCGTAAAATGGCGGCTTTAAAATTGCTATTTAAGTGTAAAAAACCTATGCGCGCCAGCCAATATCTGATTACAACGAAAAAAGAATCCCCCGCAGATGCGGAAGTCATTAGCCATCAGCTGATGTTGCGAGCAGGCATGATACGCAAAGTCGCGGCTGGTCTATATTCATGGTTACCGTTGGGGCTGCGTGTGTTTCGCAAGGTGGAAAATATAGTGCGCGAAGAAATGGACAGATCAGGCGCCCTCGAATTAATGATGCCTGTGGTGCAGCCGGCCGATCTATGGAAAGAATCTGGACGCTGGGGTCAGTTTGGCCCAGAGCTGCTGCGTATTAAAGATCGCCACGAGCGCGAGTTCTGTCTCGGACCCACCCATGAGGAGGTGATTACCGATATTATTCGCAACGAGATCAGCAGCTATAAACAGCTGCCTGCTAACTTTTATCAGATTCAAACCAAGTTTCGCGATGAGCGACGCCCTCGCTTTGGTGTGATGCGAACCAGAGAGTTCTGTATGAAGGATGCCTACTCATTTCATAGTAATGCTGCCTCGCTGCAGGATACCTACGATCTGATGTACCAGACCTACAGCAATATTTTTACTCGTACAGGCCTTGTATATAGGGCTGTACTGGCAGACACAGGCAGCATAGGTGGCAGCCATTCCCATGAGTTCCATGTGCTGGCCGACTCAGGTGAGGACGCTATTGTCTTCTCTACAGAGGGCGAGTACGCAGCTAACATTGAAAAAGCTGAGGCTCTAGCGCCTAGCGGCACTGTAGCCTCAGGCACTGCGGAAATGGCAGAGCTGGCTACTCCGGGCGTACACAGCATTGCAGACCTCTGTAATTTTGTAGGTACCAGTGCTGACCAGACGCTTAAAGCACTGATTGTGAGCGCCGAGGATGACCAAGGCAAAACTAGACTCTTCGGCCTAATGGTACGCGGTGACCATGAACTCAACGAAATTAAAGCCCAGCATGCGCTCGGGCTAACTGGCGAAATCACCATGGCTACCGAACAGCAGATAAAAGCTGCTCTAAATTGCACACCGGGCTCCATTGGTCCAGTGGGTCTCGATATGCCCATGATAGTAGACCCCTGTGCGGCTCAGCTGAGCGACTTTGTGTGCGGTGCCAATCGCGACGGCTATCATTTAACCAATGTAAACTGGGCCAGAGACTGCGGTGAAATTCAGATTGTCGATATTCGCAATGTGGTTGCTGGCGACCCCAGCCCAGATGGTAAAGGTGTACTGGAGATTAAACGCGGCATTGAGGTCGGGCATATTTTCCAACTTGGCACCAAATACAGTGAAGCTATGAAAGCCACAGTGCTCGATGAAAACGGCAAAGAGCAGTTTATGAGCATGGGGTGCTACGGTATAGGCGTCAGCCGTATTGTTGCCGCAGCTATTGAGCAGAATCACGATGACAACGGTATTATTTGGCCAGACGCGATAGCGCCGTTCCAGATGGCTATAGTGCCTATCAATATGCACAAGTCAGAGGCCGTCAAAACAGCCTGTGAATCTCTGTATAACAAACTTAGTCAAGCTGGCTATGAAGTGTTATTTATGGATGAGCCCAAGGCCCGTCTGGGTGGCATGCTGGCGGATGTCGAGCTGATTGGCATACCTCATCGCATTGTTATTGGCGATCGCGGCCTCGAGCAGGGTGTAGTTGAGTATCGCAATCGTCGCGAATCAGAGAACCAACATATAGCTATGGATCAGCTAGATGACTTTATCAGGGAAAACCTCTAAAGCTCAGCTAATGCTGGCAGAACAGCGGCCGCAGTTTGCCGCTGTCTGCTTGGCATTTTCGACAATGCTTTCCTCGGTCTGCCTCAGCCAGAGCGCAGCAGCACCCATGACCGATCCCAGCCTCAACAGCATACTCAAAGAGGCCGCATCCGAAACCTACAGCTTTGACAACCCCTACGACGCTCAGGTTTGGCTCGTTGCTAAAGACCGTCCGCTGGCGCAATTTATTGCAGACCCCAAGCAGCGTGTGCAACTCCTACAGCTCGTACACAGGAAGGCGCTGGGGGCTGGGCTGCAGCCTGAGATCGTTCTGGCGCTTATTGAGGTCGAAAGCAGCTTTAATGTCTATGCGGTGTCCAAAGCCGGAGCTCAAGGGCTGATGCAGGTGATGTCCTTTTGGAAGCGAGAGATTGGTCGGCCAGAGGATAATCTCATAAATATCCACACCAATCTGCGCTACGGCTGTACTATCCTCAGGTATTATTTAGACAGGGAACAGGGCCACCTCGCCAATGCCCTTGCTCGCTACAACGGAAGTTATGGGCAGCGCTGGTATGCGGAATTAGTGATGGACGCCTGGGCGAGAAACTGGCGCTGAGCCTAGTCATAATCCTCTCTACCACCTCTGGGTTACAGCTAATGAGTTTGACCTGCAGCTTTGCTAGACTCTCGACCAATTAGGAGGAAATAACCATGTCTCAAACCGCCTCTCCACAACAGCTGCGGCATCTGATCCGCAGTGGCGACCATCAGGGCAACACCTCTGGTCAATGTGCCGGCTATGTGCAGTGCAATATGGTTATATTACCAGCAGACTGGGCCGCGGATTTTCAGGCCTTTTGTGAAGCTAACCCCAAGCCCTGTCCGTTAATCTCGGTTTCCGAGCCCGGCGCTTTTAAAGTGCCCAAGCTAGGAGAGGATTTGGACATTCGCACCGATATTCCCAGTTACCGAATTTTTGAACAGGGCACAATCACCGCTGAGGTAGATAATATAATTGATTACTGGCGGGATGATCTGGTGGTGTTTTTACTCGGCTGCTCATTCTCTTTTGAGGAGGCTCTGGTGGCCGCCGGGCTGGACGTACGCAATATCAGTGAGGCAGTTAATGTACCTATGTTCAGAACCAACATTGAGTGCACCCCGGCCGGCCCCTTCACAGGAAATATGGTGGTGAGTATGCGGCCCTTTACGCCAGAAGCGGCCTTAAAAGCGGTAGAGATCAGTGGCAAGTTCCCAGCGGTACATGGTGAACCTATCCATTATGCCAACCCAGAGGCGATTGGTATTGCGGACATAAACCAGCCGGACTACGGTGATAGTGTCACCATTAAAGATGGCGAACACCCGCTTTTCTGGGCCTGTGGCGTAACCCCTCAGGTGGCTCTAGAAAATGCCAGGCCGCCCTTTTGCATTACCCATAGTCCGGGATGCATGCTGGTGACCGACATGAAAAATTCTGAACTCGCAGCGTCCTCAGCTTGATTTATACGCTGCGATGCTCTCAAAAAATTAACCGTATCCAGGCGTTAATCTCTGGACTACAGAAGCCAGTAAAACATAGGAACTAGCATGCCGTTACTTTTGAACTGTGATCTTGGCGAAAGCTTTGGGGCTTGGAAAATGGGCCTCGATGATCAGGTAATGCCCTTTATAGACCAAGCCAATATCGCCTGCGGATTTCATGCTGGCGACCCTGTGGTGATTAAAAAGACATTACTGGCTGCCAAACGCAATAATGTGCAGGTGGGCGCTCACCCGAGCTATCCCGATATCTCTGGGTTTGGCCGCCGCTCCATGAAGATACCGCCAGTAGAACTTATCGCCCTGCTGCAATACCAGATTGCCGCTCTAACTGGTATGGCAAACAACCTAGGTATAGAGGTCCAATATGTGAAACCCCATGGCGCTCTCTACAACGACATGATGGCCGACGGTCATATTCGCAGTGCAGTGATGGAAGCCATTGCCGAATGTCATCAGCCCCTGGCCTTTATGCTGCAGGCTACTCCCAATGCCGAGATCCATAGAGAGGAGGCAGCCGCCTTTGGCCTAGAGGTTCTGTTTGAAGCCTTTGCCGACCGCTGTTATGACGACAATGGCGCGCTACTCTCGAGGACCCAACCTGGTGCAGTTCACAGCAGGGAAAAAATGCTCGAACAGGTAGTACAACTAAAGAACCATGGCTCTGTCACCACAGTCAGCGGCCATAAACTTGAGTTGCAAGCCGATTCTCTCTGCGTCCATGGCGACAATCTCGAGGTTGTTCAGGCCATCGAGCAAATTCGCCAGCTGATTAATCAGTAACAATATGTCTACACAGCAGCCATTTTCCATTCGCATTGCCGGCGAAAATTCTCTGATCGTTTATTTTGGCGATCAGCCCAGCGCAGAGATAGCCACTCAGGTGGCGCAGACTGCGGACAACCTTAAACTCTCAATGCAAGGCCTACTGATCGATCTGGTGCCCTCCTACGCCTCGCTGCTGGTTATTTATAACAGCCTGGTTACAGACCATTATCATGTGCGGCGCTGTATACACACAGCCGCCGCAGCTGCCCAGACTGATGATGGGCAGAACACAGAGACCGGCAAACTTGTCTCTCTGCCTGTCTATTACAGCACTGAGTCTGGGCCAGACCTACAAAGTCTTGCAGATCGCGCCGGCCTATCTATTGAGGACGTTACTAGAATTCACCAGCAAACCGAATATCGTGTCTATGCAATTGGATTCGCTCCGGGGTTCGCCTATTTGGGTGAAGTAGATCAGCGTATCGCCGCTCCAAGGCTGGCCACCCCCAGACAAAAGGTCCCCCGAGGTGCCGTGGCCATTGCAGACCGGCAAACTGCTGTCTATCCCGCCCAGTCACCCGGCGGCTGGAATCTGATTGGTCTTTGCCCTCAGGCTATGTTTGATCCCAATGCCGAGCCCAGTATGCCGGTTCAGGTTGGCGACCGGGTCCGCTTTGAAAGCATCGGACGCGACGAGTTTTTGAGCCTTGGTGGCCAGCTATGAATAGCACCCAACAGCTAGGCCTCAAGGTTATCAAACCCGGTATATTTAGCCTGCTACAAGACAGCGGTCGATTCGGCCTGCACAGCATTGGCCTGACTACAGGTGGACCGCTTGATAGCCAGTCATTTCGCTGGGCGAACCGCCTCTGCCATAACTCAGAACACTGCGCTGCTATTGAAATAACCATAGGTGGGCTGGTGTTAGAAGCTCAGATAGATTGCATAATTGCCCTAACTGGCGCCGACATACCAATGACCATCAATCAGCAGCCGGCATCACTGTGGCAGAGCCATATTATCAAAGCTGGCGATCGCATCGAGTTGGGTTTTGCTAAATCTGGCATGCGCGGCTACCTGGCGGTGGCCGGTGGCTATAATGCAGAGCCCAGCTTTGACAGCATCTCCACCGTGCCCCGAGAGGGCTTGGGTGGCCTGCATCAAGACGGCAAACCGCTACAGGCCGGTGACCAGCTCGGCTGCAAGGATGTGCCGCCATATTGCATCACAACCCTGCGCCTACCCCCAGCTCAGCGCCCCGAGTTGCCGCGCAAAACAGCCAAACTCAGGGTTGTCCTAGGTTACCAGCAAGAGGCCTTCAGCAACCTGCAAAAACAGCTATTCTTTAGCACTGAATATCGCATTACCGAAAGCAGCGACCGAATGGGATACAGGCTGCAGGGCGCAGCAATAAAACCGGCGATCGACGGCATACTCTCAGAGGGCATTTGCCTTGGCGCCATTCAGGTACCAGCAGACGGCCAGCCCATTCTCTTACTTCGAGACCGGCAAACTATCGGCGGTTACCCAAAATTGGGCGCCCTGCTGTCCCTAGATATAGGCACGCTGGCACAGCTAATGCCCGGCGACACTGTTAGTTTCGAGGCTATCAGCATAGAGCAGGCACACAATCTTCTGCATCTTGCAGAGCGTAATTTTCGGAACATTGTTTTAGAACAATCCATCGACGTCAGAGTCGATAATCAGCCGCAACTGTTGCAGCTCAGCCAACAGATAGAAGACCTTCTGGTCAGCCGCAATCCGAGAGGAATGCAAACGCTTCAGGCTGCGCTATCTCCGGGTTATTTTCTCCGTGCAGCCGAGCTAATCTTGCAAAGCCGCGGAACAATTCTTATAGGTACCGGCTTCCCGGTTGATGATACCTTTGAAACCGACGGCCCTCTGGGCGCCTTTGCACTGTACGCTGCCCTAGAAAAACTTGGCGCCAAGCCTGTGTTGGTATGCGGGGCGCCGCTGGCGGACAGCATTAGCGGAGACTATAGAGTCCACAAGCTGGTTGTGGCCAGCCCTGCGACCCGCGAGCGGGAGGCGCAGCAGGCGCTGGATCTGCACAAGCCTAGCCTAGTTATTTCCATAGAGCGACCAGGACTCACTGCCGACAATATCTACTGCAATATGCGCGGAGAGGATATTAGTGATCGCTGTGCCAGCTTCGACCACTTTTTAAATCTTGCCTCCTGTCCGACCATAGGTATAGGTGATGGCGGTAATGAGATAGGTATGGGCAACCTGATCGATAGTCTCGCCGAACTCAATATTGAGCCCTCGATCACTTGCTGCGACGAACTACTAGTGGCCGACGTCTCCAACTGGGCAGCCCATGGCCTGATCGCTCTAATAGGGGCTATGCGGGGCGAAGATATGCTCAGGGAGTGGGATAACCTAGAGGTGCTTCGTTATCTCAGCCAGCGCGGCAGCGTCGACGGCGTCAGCCGACAAAACACATTGACCGAAGATAGTCTCGAGAGTGAGATTAGTGAGCAGCTAATTCTCGCGCTGAGAAAAATCAGCGGATTTTGCTAATTGAAAAAGAATTTATTGCAAATAACCTTACCAATAAGAGTTATTGCCGCCAGCGCTTATTTTAACGAAAATTGCAGGGCAATTAACTTTGCTTACCCAGAGTGTCGCTGATACCATTTTTTGACATATACCCAGGTTAGTTTTTAACAGAGCATCAATATGAGCATCGCATTTTTAGATGGCCAGTACCTCCCGCTAGAGGAAGCCAAAATATCGCCAATGGATCGAGGATTTCTTTTTGGAGACGGCATCTATGAAGTAGTGCCGTCTTACGCAGGCAAAATGGTTGGCTTTGCACCCCATATTGCACGCATGCAGCAAGGCCTCGCCGCAGTGGGTATCAAACTTGACTGGTCAGAGCAGCAATGGGCCGACCTCTGCCATCGGTTAATTGCCGAAAATGGCTCTGGCAATCTGGGTATTTACCTGCATGTTAGCCGCGGTGCCGACACAAAACGCTTCCATGCCTTTCCAGAGAATGTGACCCCCACTGTATTTGCTTTTGCTTTTGAAATTGCCCCGCCACCAGTGGCAGACAAGGCCCTGGCCAAGCCTTACAAGGTCACCAGCACCCAGGATCTGCGCTGGGATCGCTGCCAGATCAAATCCACTGCCCTGCTGGGCAATGTGCTGCACTTTCAACAGGGCTACGAAAAGGGGCACGGCGAAACGCTGCTCTATAACGCTAATAATGAATTAACCGAAGCCAGTGCCTGCAACGCCTTTATTGTTAAAGACAACGTGGTGATTACACCATTGCTGGATAACCAAAAACTGGCCGGTATCACCAGATTGATTGTGCTCGGCACATTGCGTAAAGATGGCAATATTGTCATTGAAGAGCGAGTGGTCACCATGGATGAAGTGCGCAGTGCCGACGAAGTCTGGATTACTAGCTCCTCCAAAGAGATTGCGCCGGTGATAGAAATTGATGGCGCACCCGTTGGCGACGGCAAAGTGGGTGATATGTGGCTGCGAGCTCAAACGCTGTATAGCGCCGGCAAGTTTGATTACTGAGCATCAGGGAATATGTCTCGACCAACAGTAGCAAGAATTGACTTAGACGCTGTGCGAAATAACTTTGCACTAGCGCAGTCTCTGGCTCCTAATTCGAAAACCATGCCAATGGTTAAAGCCAATGCCTACGGCCATGGCGCCATAGAGGTGGCCACCGCCCTGGCCTCCATGGCCCCCGCCTTTGGAGTGGCCTGCATCGAAGAAGCGATTGCCCTGCGTGACGCCAATATCAGCCAGCCTATTCTGCTGCTGGAAGGCACATTTACCGCCGACGAAGTAACCCAGGCCGAGCACCATAATCTGTGGCTGATGGTCGAAAACCAGCCCCAGTTGGATGCCATATTAGCCGCCGATCTCAGTCACCAGATCAAGGTTTGGCTAGGGGTGGATACAGGCATGCACCGACTGGGCTTTCAGCCCGATGATCTGGCAGCAGCCTACAGCGCCCTAAAAGCCAGCCGCAATGTGCACGACGAAATTGTGGTGACCTCCCACTTTGCCTGTGCCGATGACCTAAATAACTCAGCCACCAGCCAACAGATCGCCACTTTTGATAACAGCCTGCCCAGGGGTAGGGCTCCGGCAATGCCAATGACCAGCCTGGCCAACTCTGCCGCTATTCTGGCCTGGCCAGAAGCACAGCGGGACTGGCAGCGCCCGGGCTATATGCTATACGGCAACTCACCCTTTGCCGAACCTCAGGCCAACGCCGACCAGCTGCAGCCAGTTATGTCCTTTGAATCTGCGGTAATCTCGGTGCGAGAAATTCCCGCAGGCGATTCTGTGGGCTATGGCGCAAACTGGACGGCTCAGCGTCAATCCCAAATAGCTACTGTGGCAGTAGGCTACGGGGACGGTTACCCAAGGCATGCACCCAATGGCACACCAGTATTGGTCAATGGCGTTAAATGCCCGCTGGTGGGTAGGGTCTCCATGGATATGATTACCGTGGATGTGACTGATTTGGTGAATACCAGAGTCAAAATCGGCGATAAGGTAATACTCTGGGGCCCAGCACTGCCTGTAAATGAGGTGGCAGCTGCCTGCAATACAATAGGCTACGAACTGCTAACCCGCATGCCAGATAGAGTACCCCGCATCTATAGACAAGCCGACATTAAAAGCAGCTAAACTTCGATAAAATCCCGCAAAATGCTTCCAAAAATCTCGAACGTCGCCTATCTTGCTAATTTATCTGAATAGCCGTCTCAGATTTAACATCCTCAATCACCACATAGGTATGGGTCTGGCTAATGCCCTCAATGGCCGATAACTGGCCACCCAAAAACCGCTGGTAGTGCTGCATATCCGCAACCCGAATCTTAATCAAATAATCAAAGCCCCCTGCCACCATCTGACACTCCTGCACCTCTTCCAAAGCCAGCATGGCCTCGTTAAAACGCTTGATTGATTCAGTGGTCGTGCTATTTAGCTGCACCTCAATATAGGCACAGAGCGCGGCATTGGCCTTTACCGGATCAAGCAGCGCCACATAACCGGTAATAAAACCCTCGTTTTCCAGCCGGCGCACTCTTTCCAGACAGGGCGTGGGCGTAAGGTTGACGGTACGGGCCAGATCTACATTGGCGATGCGGCCATCCTTTTGTAGCACGGAAAGAATTTTACGGTCAGTTCTGTCTAGGTCTTTTAAGGTTTTCACAGCAGCTCTCCAAAAATAATACCAGCATATTACCCTAATAAATCAGGATTTAAAGAATTAAACACTGCCAATTAAATAATTTTGGAGACAAATATGGGTGCTAATACTCAATAATTCGACATATTATCTAACAACACAAATAGATTAACTATGAACCAAATAGAGCTCCGCCAAAGAATACGCGCCAACACTCATCAGGACGAACATCAGGCGGTTACCCAGCTGTTGCACAGCAACCCAATGTCCAACAAGGCGCGGGAACAGGTGCTAAATGATGCCCGTAGTCTAGTCACCGATTGCCGCCGCGATAAAAACAGCAGCGGCACATTAGATGCTTTTTTGCTGGAGTTTGGCCTATCTAACGCCGAGGGTGTTGCTCTGATGTGTCTGGCCGAGGCCCTATTAAGAGTGCCAGACGCCCTGACCGCGGACCGCCTGATTGCAGAGAAGATACGCGGCGGTAACTGGGGTGCCCACAACGGCAAATCGGACTCTCTATTTGTTAACGCCTCCACCTGGGGCCTGATGCTAACCGGCCAGCTTGTCAGCCTGGATGCCGAGATCACTCAGCATACAGATAGCTGGCTCAAGCGTCTGACCGCCAGCATGGGCGAGCCGTTGATTCGCGCTGCTGTTATTCAGGCCATGAAAATTATGGGCGGTCAATATGTCTTGGGCCGAACCATTGGAGAAGGCATCAAACGCGGAGCCAAACAAAACGATCAGAGCACCAGATTCTCTTTCGATATGCTGGGTGAAGGCGCCCGAACTGACCGAGACGCTCAGCAGTATTTGCGCGCCTACAGCACAGCCATAGATGAAATTGGCAAAACCATCGATCCCAACGAGCAGGTCGAAGAGGCCAATGGTATTTCGGTAAAACTCAGCGCCCTGCACCCGCGCTACTACTATTCCCAGCATCAGATCGTGATGGACGAGCTACTGCCCAGAATCAAGCAACTGTGCCTGCAGGCCAAGCAATACAATATTGGCCTGTCGATTGATGCCGAAGAAGCCTACCGCCTGGATATATCACTGGATATTTTTGAGGCCCTGGCTCGGGATCCAGACCTAGTGGGCTGGCAGGGTTTGGGTTTTGTTCTGCAGGCCTACCAAAAACGCGCCCCCCATGTTGCCAAATGGTTAATTGGTTTGGCTCGCGAGACAGGCCGTCGACTGCTGGTGCGCCTAGTTAAAGGCGCCTATTGGGATGCCGAAATTAAACATGCCCAAGAACTGGGGCTTGAAAGCTACCCGGTGTTTACCCGTAAAGCCAACACCGACCTCTGCTACCAGCAATGTGCAGTGATTTTGCTCGATGCCCAGACTGAGATTTTCCCGCAGTTTGCCACCCACAATGCCTATACCGCCAGCATGATACTGAGCCTAGCGGGCGGCCGAGAATTTGAATTCCAGCGCCTGCATGGCATGGGGCATATTCTCTACGCCCAGTTAAAAACAAGACTGCAAAAGCTGGGCAAAGCGCTGCAGGTACGAGTGTACGCCCCTATCGGCAACCATAGTGACCTGCTGCCTTACCTAGTGCGCCGGCTACTAGAAAATGGCGCCAACAGCTCCTTTGTAAACCGCTTTCTCGACCACCAGACCCCAGTGGAGCAACTGCTGGATGACACCCGCCATGAGGTCACTCAGTCATTCCCCTATCAGCACAGCAAGATTGCTATCCCAGCAGAGATCTTTACGGATGCAGGAGAGCCCAGAGCCAATGCCAAAGGAATAGATCTCGACTCGCCACTGGAAACCAGCATACTTTTAGCAAGCATTGCCAGCACCAGTGCCGAACCCCTGCTGACCCACTCAATTGTTGACGGGCAGGCGGTTGAGGGCGAACTTCAACCCAGCTACAACCCCGCCGACAATAGCCAGCTGATCGGTCACTACAGCAAGGCCGACAATCAGAGTATCCAGCAGGCCCTAGCTTCCGCCACTGCAGCTCAACCCCTATGGGACCAACAGGGTTCCACAGCGCGAGCCGCCATCTTAAATAAAGTGGCCGATCTGCTGGAGCGTGACTGCCGCCAGCTTATGGCTGTGGTTAGCATCGAAGCGGGCCGCACCCTAGATGATGGTATTTCGGAGGTGCGCGAAGCCATCGACTTCTGTAGGTACTATGCATTACAGGCTAAGGAGCGAATTAACGGCCCACTCCATGGCCATGGCGTGTTTCTCTGTATCAGCCCCTGGAATTTCCCCCTGGCCATCTTTGTCGGCCAAATTGCCGCCGCCCTAGCCGCAGGCAATACAGTTATCGCCAAACCCGCAGCCCAGGCTCCGGCTATTGCCGCCTGCGCTGTACGTCTCTTTCACGAGGCTGGCGTGCCAACAGCTGCACTTCACCTGGTGCTGGGTAGTGGCTCGCAAATTGGTAAGCTGCTAATCCCCGACAGCAGAGTCGCAGGCATTGCCTTTACCGGCTCCACCGACACAGCCCAAACCATCAACCAGCAGCTCGCCCAGCGTCCCGGCGGCCCAATTCCCTTTATCGCCGAAACCGGCGGCCAAAACTGCATGATTGTGGACTCCACCGCCCTGCCCGAACAGGTCGTCGACGATGTGATTACCTCGGCATTTCTCAGTGCCGGCCAACGCTGTTCCGCCCTGCGTGTACTGTTTATTCAGTCGGATATTGCCGACCATACCCTAGACATGCTCAGCGGCGCCATGGCTGCCATTCAGGCCGGCGACCCCAGACTATTGAGTAGCGATCTAGGCCCAGTGATAGACCGCGGTGCCCAGCAAGAGCTGGAAACCCATATCCAGCGCATGCACAAAGAAGCTCGCCTAGTGGCCAAAGTTGAACTACCCGAGCAGTGCCAACAGGGTAGCTTTGTGGGCCCCCATGTGTTCGAACTGCAAAGCCTGGACCAACTGACCGAAGAAGTATTTGGCCCCATACTGCATGTGATTCGCTATAAAGCCGAGCAGCTTCCAGAGGTCATCCAGCAGATCAACAACACAGGCTATGGCCTTACATTGGGCATCCACAGCCGTATCGAAGCCTTTGCCGAAACCGTGTATCGCAACACCATTGCCGGCAACACCTATATCAACCGCAATATGGTCGGCGCCGTGGTGGGCGTAAACCCCTTTGGCGGTCGCGGCTTATCCGGCACAGGCCCCAAAGCCGGCGGCCCCAACTACCTATTGCGCTTCTCCACCTCAAAAGCACCAGTGGATAGCCATGAAGCCTATTCACCTGAGCTAGACCATAGCCCGCACAACTCTAAGGCCGTCAGCACCGCCATGCAGGCCATGGCCAAATGGCAGGCCACCAGCATTGATAGCCGCCTATTAATTATTAAACAGTGCGCACCAGAGTTTGCCCCCATTATTGAGCCAATTGCCCGAGAAAAACTCGCCAACCCCATCCAGCTACCCGGCCCAACCGGCGAAGACAACAGGCTCTCCTTACTAGGCCGCGGCCCCATGCTATTAGCAGTCACCCAGGTCGACACCATTGAGGCTGCAGAAAAGCAGATTGCCAGCGCCCTGCTCTGCGGCTGCCCAGTCATTGTTGCCGCCGACCATAGGCACAGAACTGCCCTAGAGGCCATTCAGGCCAGCTATCAGAAAGCAGCACTGCCCAGCGGGCTATTGCAACTGGAGCCACTGCAAAGCCTCGCCGGCATAGTTAAAGATAACGGCATTGAAGGAATGATGGCCAACAGCTTAAATAAAGACAGCAGCCAGATCAGGCAGCTAATGGCCCAGAGAACCGGAAGCATTATTCCGCTTATTGAATGGCCCGAAAACGACCGCGATTTTAACTATCACTGGTTGTTTTGGTTTTTAAGTGAGCGCACCAGAACAGAAAATCTGGTGGCTAGAGGGGGGAATACCCAGTTGTTTAATTTGGCGGAGTAGCTGACCACCACTCCGCTTCCACCCATTATGTCATCCTAAACAAAGCGAAGAATCTCAGCTCGCCCCAATAGATTTAAATGTAACTACAAATAAACCTGCCATAACCCGTATATAGAGTCTTTGCAGATAAAAAAGAGTCCCCATGAACAATGCCTTTGCTGGGGTGACGGGGTTAAGCCTTAACTTGCCTCGGCATAACGGCGAAGGATATCCAAAAAGTCGCCGCCGTATTTTTCCAACTTGCTATCCCCTACGCCGCCAATACGCAGCATCTCACTTGGTGAGGTGGGCATGGTATCTAGCATTTCTTTTAATGTGGCGTCGTGGAAAATCACATAGGGCGGTACATTATGTTCTTCAGCCAGAAATTTGCGGCACTCTCGCAGTTCATCCCATAGCTCTTGGTCTTCGGGCAGTATCTGGGCTTTTCTGGCGGATTTTGAACCTGCTTTTTTCGCAGTTGGGGCTTTAATTTCTTCGACGCGCAAAAACAATGATTGCTCGCCTTTAAGTATCGGCCTGCATAGGTCTGTCAATTGCAAGGCGCTGTAGCCCTCTATATCCACCCGCAGCAGGCCGCGCACCACTAGTTGGCGGATAAGCGAGCGCCACTGGGCTTCGTGAATATTTTTGCCTAGACCAAAGGTACTCTGTTGCTGGTGGCCGTGCTGCACGACCTTGTCGGTCTCTTTGCCCTGTAATACATCCATCACATGCATGGCACCAAAGCGCTGGCCAGTGCGATACACACAGGAGAGCAGCTTTTGGGCGGCTTCGGTGGCGTCCCAGGTCTGTGGGGGTATCTGGCAGTTGTCGCAGTTGCCACACTGGTCTGACGCTTCGTCGGCGAAATAGTTGAGCAGCACTTTGCGGCGGCAGCTGGTGACTTCGCAGAGCCCCAGCATGGCGTCGAGCTTGTGTCGCTCGACGCGCTTAAATTGTTCGGAGCCATCTGATTCTTGCGCCATCTGTTGCAGGCGGACTACATCTTGCAGGCCGTAGACCATCCAGGCATCTGCGGGCTGACCATCGCGGCCGGCGCGGCCGGTTTCCTGATAATAAGCTTCTATGCTTTTGGGTAGGTCAAGATGAGCCACAAAGCGCACATCAGGCTTATCTATGCCCATGCCAAAGGCTATGGTGGCGACAATAATAATGCCGTCGTCCCGCAGAAAGCGTTTCTGGTGGGTCTGCCTTAGCTGGGCCGGCAGCCCGGCATGGTAGGGCAAGGCGGTAAAGCCCTGCTGGGTGAGCCAGTTAGCGGTGTCTTCGACCTTTTTGCGGGACAGGCAGTAGACTATGCCGGCCTCGTTTTGGCGCTGTTTTAAAAAGTCTAATAGCTGTTTTTTGGCGGTGGTTTTGTTGGCGATGGCGTAGCGAATATTGGGCCGGTCAAATCCGCTAACGAAGGCGCGGGCATCGGTGAGGGACAGGCGCTCAGCAATCTCTTTGCGGGTGCGCACATCGGCAGTGGCGGTTAGAGCTATGCGCGGAATATTGGGAAAGCGCTCCTGCAGCAGGCTGAGGGACAGATAGTCCGCGCGAAAGTCATGGCCCCATTGGGATACACAGTGGGCTTCGTCAATGGCAAACAGTGCAAGTTTGCAGTTTGCCAGTAGCTCTTGGGTATAGGGCTGTATCAGTCGCTCTGGGGCTATATACAGCAGGTCTAGCTGCCCTGCCCTAAGCTGTTGTTCGATAGTATTTTGCTCGCTGTGGCTTAGGCTGGAGTTTAAAAACGCTGCCTTGACCCCAAGCTGCTGCATGGCGTCGACCTGATCCTGCATCAGGGCGATTAATGGCGAAATAATCACCCCGACGCCATCGCGAACTAGTGAGGGAATTTGATAGCAAAGAGATTTACCGCCACCGGTGGGCATTAGTACCAGCGCGTTATTGCCGGCGCTGACAGTCTCGATAATCTCAGCCTGGTGACCGCGAAAGCTATCGTAGCCATAAAGGCTATTTAAAATCTCTAATGCTTTATGCGACATGTTGTTCCGACTATTAATATTGAAGCGAGAAAGATTTTACAGCTGCCACTCGGTACGGCCTGCGAAGCTGTCACCATTATTGGAGAAACGCACAAAGGATGGGGTGACGCAGTAGAAGTGGCTGCGGCCGAAGGCGGCGCCGATTAGCTCTTCCTGTTTGGTCTGGGGGCTGTCTATTAGGCCTTGGATTTCTGGATAGCGGGCAAAGTAGGCGGTGGCGACTGCTGCCCTCTCCTCTTCAGCAACCTGCTTTATTGTGCCGTGAATCTGAGCGCCACGAATAGACTGCCAGTTGCCATCGTAGTCGGAGTAGACAGAGACGGCGGCGGCGCCATCGATTGGCAAGCTTTTGATATGGCGACTGTTGGCAGAGGAGAGAAAGTACAGAGCAAAGGGCTCGGCACTAATATCTGCCACAAAGAGTACCGGCGCTGACCAGGCCCCACAGGCATCGGCTGTAGCTATGGTAAGTACAGATTCCTTTTGTAGAAACTGGTGCAGCTGAGAAAAATCAGCGGTTGAGAGTTCAGACATTGCCCTGCCAGCGTTTTAGACTGTCGGACTCTATATCAAACAGGTCCAATACTCGGGCCACCGAATGATTGATAATGTCGTCCAGAGTTTTGGGCTCTGTGTAGAACGCCGGTGATGGCGGGCAGAGTATGGCGCCGATCTGACTGGCTTTAAGCATCAGCTCACAGTGCCCGGTGTGCAGCGGTGACTCTCGTGGCACAATTACCAGTTTACGGCGCTCTTTAAGCACCACATCGGCGGCGCGCACAATCAGGTTATCTGCATAGGAGTTGGCTACGCCGGAGAGGGTTTTCATCGAGCAGGGCACGATCACCATGCCAGCTGTTTTAAAGGAGCCGCTGGCAATGCTGGCGCCGATATTTTTATTATTGTGTACCACATCGGCGAGCGCCTCGACATCTTCGACTTTCCAGTCGGTCTCTATGCCTATATTCATGCGCGCTGCGCCACTGAGTATAAGGTGCGTCTCTATGCCCTCGCAGGCTGCGAGCATCTCGAGCATTCTTATGCCGTAGATAACGCCGCTGGATCCGGAAATGCCGATAATAAGTCGCATAGTTACTCTCTGTTTACCGACGGAGTAGCCCAAGTGCCCCTTTAGGCGACTTTGGCTTGCTCCTCAGCTTTTAAATCTTTTCGCAACACCTTGCCGACATTGGTCATAGGCAGCTCGTCGCGGAATTCTACAAACTTGGGCACCTTGTAGCCGGCCATCTGCGCTTTGCAGTAGTCAATCACCTGCTCGGCGGTCAGTTTTGGATTGGTGCGCACTACAAACATTTTAACTACCTCACCGGCCTTGTCATCTGCAACACCAATGGCAGCGCACTGCGCCACATCAGGGTGTAGTGTCAATGCCTGCTCTAACTCATTGGGATAGACATTAAAGCCAGAGACAATAATCATGTCCTTCAGGCGATCGACAATCTTAATATAGCCGTCTTCGTCAACGCTGACTATGTCGCCGGTATGGAGCCAACCATCGACCAGCACCTCAGATGTCTGCTCTGGACGCTGCCAGTAGCCCTCCATCACCTGGCGACCGCGCACACAGAGCTCGCCTATGCCACCGACTTCCTGTTCTACGCCCTCTTCGTTAACCACTTTGATCTGGGTACCCGCAATCGGGATGCCCGCATAACCAATCTTTTCAAAACCCGAGGGATTCATTGAGATCACTGGTGATGACTCGGTCATACCATAGCCTTCACTGACCACGCAGCCTGTTGCCTTTTGCCAGTCATTGGCGACGGAGTCCATCAGTGCCATGCCCCCAGAGAGGGTCATACGCAGGCGGGAGAAATCCAGTTTAAGGAAGTCTTTGTTTTGCAGTAGCCCAACGAACAGAGAGTTGAGCCCAACAAAGATTTCAAACTTAAAGTTCTTAATGGCGCGCACAAAGCCTGGCAGGTCGCGAGGATTTGGAATCAGTACCGCATGGCCACGAGTGGCAGGCATTAGCCCCATACAGAGTGAATAGGCATAGATATGATAGATCGGTAACGGCGCAATGGTGGTGCAGTATTTAATTGGCTCGTCCACCACGGTCAGCACATCCAACGACTGAGCAATATTGGACATTATGCTGCCCTGGGTAAGCATCACACCTTTGGATGCTCCCGTGGTACCACCAGTGTACTGAAGCGCACAAACATCATCTAGGCTTGCTCTGTGGCCACTGTAATTACTGCCGGCCGAAAGTAGCTCTGAAAATGGAATCCAGTCACCCTTGGGCAAGGGAGGACGCTTGCCAGTGAGCTTCATCAGACCAGCCAGTACAGCTCTCTTGGGCTGAGGCAGCAGGTCTATAGGTCTGGTGACAACCACGTGCTCAATAGCTGTTTGCGGCAGTGCCTCAGTTAGGGTGTCATAGAATTGGTCCAGCACAACCACTGCTTTTACATTGGCATCGGTAAACTGATGCACTAGCTCACGCACGGTATACATGGGGTTGGTATTTACAATAATCAGCCCGAGTTTCCAAGCGGCAACCACCACTATTGGGTACTGAATAAGATTGGGCAGCTGAATGGCGATGCGATCACCAGCTTGCAATTTGAGCCGGCGCTGAAAATAACTGGCCACTCGTCGCGACAGCTGGTCAACTTCGGCGTAACTAAGGGTCTGCCCAAGACAGGTAAAGGCTGGCCTGTCTCTGCTATCTGCCACCGCCATGTTCCAAAGTTCAAGCAGTGAATCTGCCGGCAGTGGTGGCTGCTTATCTGAAAGCCCGACTCGCTTTTGCGCCTGGTCTACTGCATCTTGAACCAACATAGTTTGCTACCCATCTTTTGTTTTTATGATTTGAAAGAGTTTTAGACCACTGAGGATTTTGAGAGCTTTGGCAGGCGCCTGCTGCATACTAGCGCGATAACACCTGCATGCCTTTCTCGAGACCGCTCAGGGTCATGGGGTACATCTTATCCTCAACGAGCTCTTTTATCATGGTAATTGAGGGTGTGTACTCCCAGTATTTTTCCTGAACCGGATTGATCCAGATCAGTTTCTCGTAGGTCTCGGCCATGCGTTGCATCCAGACTGCGCCTGACTCTTCGTTGTGATACTCGACGCTACCACCGGGGCTGGTGACTTCGTAGGGTGCCATGGAAGCATCCCCAACATAGATCACTTTGTAGTCTGAAGAATACTTGTGCATCAGATCAAAGGTCGATATCTGCTCTTCTCGACGGCGATGATTATCTTTCCAAACATAGTCGTACATGCAGTTGTGAAAGTAGAAGTATTCAAGATGTTTGAATTCTGTTTTTGCCGCAGAGAACAGCTCTTCACAGAGCCTTACATAGGGGTCCATGGAACCACCAACGTCAAAAAAGATCAGCACCTTGACGGCGTTGTGGCGCTCTGGAACCATCTTCAGATCTAAAAAACCTGCATTGCGAGCTGTGCTGCGGATAGTGTCATCGAGGTCAAGCTGGTCTGCTGCGCCCTCTCGGGCAAACTTGCGCAGGCGTCGCAGTGCTACCTTAATGTTGCGGGTGCCAATCTCTACGGAGTCATCTAGGTCCTGATACTGACGCTCATCCCATACCTTCACCGCAGTGCCCTTACCACCGGGACCACCAATACGGATACCCTCGGGATTGAAGCCCCCATGACCAAAGGGTGAGGTGCCATTGGTACCTACCCATTTATTGCCGCCCTCGTGGCGCTCTTTTTGTTCTTCGAGGCGCTTTTTAAACTCTTCGATAAGCTTTTCTAAGCCACCGAGGCTTTCTATTTTAGCTTTTTCTTCTTCCGTAAAGTGCTTTTCAAACTCTTGCCGCAACCAGTCCTCTGGAATCAGCGCCTCAATAATGCCATCGACATTTTCGAGATTTTTAAAGTAGGCACCAAAGGCTTTGTCAAAACGGTCGTAGTACTTTTCATCCTTGACCATAATGGTGCGCGCCAAAAGATAAAAGTCATCGATAGAACCAAAGGCAAGTCGTTTCTCCATAGCCTCCAGAAGCACCAGTAGCTCCTTGACGGAGACTGGAACCTTGGCTCTTTTAAGCGTGTAGAGAAAGTTAATTAGCATGGCGGCAACTTTTTACTGTGCTGCGCGACGGGTCATAAAGGCCAATCGTTCTAGTAAGTGAACGTCCTGCTCGTTCTTTAACAGCGCACCATACAGCGGGGGAATTGCTTTAGTGGGATCGCGATTAGTCAGAATGTCTTCGGGAATATCGTCCGACATAACCAACTTTAACCAGTCAACCAGCTCTGAGGTTGATGGCTTTTTCTTTAGGCCTGGTATTTTGCGCACATCAAAGAAAATATCCAGAGCTTCATCCACCAGAGTCTTCTTAATTTTGGGGAAGTGCACATCGACAATACGCTGCATGGTCATGCGGTCTGGGAAGTTAATAAAGTGGAAGAAACAGCGGCGCAAAAATGCGTCTGGCAGCTCTTTCTCATTGTTACTGGTAATAATCACAATCGGACGCTGCACTGCCTTAATGGTCTCGCCAGTCTCGTAGACGTGGAATTCCATCTTATCCAGTTCAAGCAACAGGTCGTTGGGGAATTCAATATCGGCTTTATCGATCTCGTCGATCAGCAGGACAACCTGCTCATCGGCTGTGAAAGCTTCCCAGAGCTTACCTTTGTCGATGTAGTTAGCAATGTCATGTACCTTGTCACTGCCGAGCTGAGAATCGCGCAGACGGGACACTGCATCGTATTCGTAGAGCCCCTGCTGAGCTTTGGTGGTGGATTTGATATGCCAGCACAGCAATGGTTTGCCGAGAGCCTTGGCGACCTCTTCCGCGAGCATTGTTTTACCTGTTCCCGGCTCGCCTTTGATCAGCAGCGGGCGCTGAAGTGTGACCGCAGCGTTTACCGCCATCTGCAGCTCGTCGGTGGCTACATAGTTATCTGTTCCAGTAAATTTCATATCTTCTGAATCCACATCATTGGGTTAGTCTTTGCGTTTAGCCCAGCATAATAATCTAAACCGCACTATTTTTTGAATCTAAATCACTTCTAGACCGCGTCATAATTATGAAAATTGGTAAAAAGTATGACCGCGGAGTACTTACCGGATTTTCGCTGTCATAGAAAATAGATTATGCGGACATGCATGATCTTGATTTTTAAAGTCCCTCAGAGGACATGGAGAAAGTAATGAAAACGGACCTAATCAGAAACTTCTTGCTCGCTGTAACCATTTACCTAGTACCTGTAATGCTAACCACTGTGGTGATCGGTAGCTTAGCCAACGCCTAAAATAGACTGATACCTTAGCTTCAAATATTAGCTGCACAGGCTAGATGCGCAGCATAAGCCTAACCTATGTAACCTGCTAAACAGCCACTATTCTGCTAACAAGCAAACCTCTGCGCTGCTGGTGCAGAGGTTTTTTGCTCGCAAATGCTAAAAGATACTTTTTTGAATCCAAATCGTCCGATCAGAACGTCCTACTGATGAACACTAAGATTGCCTGGCATTCGATGCTGCTCTTAGAATAACCTTTACCCACAGCTTTAAACGCTATAGGAGTTACTAATGAAGACCAGTTTATTAAAATCCCTGCCGCTAACAGCAGCACTACTGATGCCATCCGCCTTTGCCACCGAGCCTGCCGAACAACAGGATGCTGTCAAGCAAACCTTTGAGAAGCACGTAGAGATGGTACTGTCGGCATCGGAAGATGGCCCAGAGAAAACTATGAAAATAGTGGTCCGTGGCTCTGATGATGGCGAGACTAAAACTTGGATAACCGACGTAGACAGCGATAGCGATGAGGTTAGTCCTAGCAGCGAGGCGGATAATACGCTTATCCGCTTCCAGTCATCAGAAGATGGCATTGCCTCGATTAAGAAAGTTATTAAAACCCTCGCCATGACTGAATGGCAGGACCTCAGCAAGGAAGACAAGGAAGAGCTGCTAGAAACTCTTGAGAATCTCGATGACGATATGGAGTTAGAGGTACGCCATGATATCGAGTTAAACAGCGACTCTGACGCCAAATCGATTATTGCCATTATCGCGGTCTTTGGCTTGCCGCTGTTTCTCCTAATTGCCGTCCTTTACTACAAGCATAGAAAGCGCATGGTCAAGGTAGCGCTGGTTAAAGATTATCTGGATGCAGGAAAAGATGTACCAGCTGATGTGCTGGTGGCAATCAATGGTGGCGAACCTGATGCTCCAGCAGATAGTTTCCAAAGTGCTGTGCGTAACATAGCTATAGGTGCCGGACTGTTTCTTTTCTTAGGCCTCATGATTGACTGGGATCTCGCCGCAGTAGCCTTGATTCCGCTGTTTATAGGTATTGGCAAACTGATTGTGTGGCGCATGAATAGAGATGCCACTGACAATCAGGCCGACTAGGACAGCTAGTGGTCGCTACTGACCAGGCACTGATCGAGAGAGTCGCAGCAAGCCATTGTCGCGACTCTTTCTCGATTCTGGTAGAACGTCATCAGTCGGATCTGCGCTATTCGCTGCGTCAGATGACCGGATGGGATAAGGCGTTGGCCGACGATCTTGCTCAGGAAACCTTTATCAAAGCCTTTCAGGCTATAGGTAGTTATAAAGCAGAGGCCAAGTTTAGTAGCTGGCTCTACCGCATCGCCTATAACCAAATGATCAGCCACTTTAGACTGGCTAGAAATCGAGAGATTACCGGCATTGAAGAAAGCCTGATCAACGAGAGAGAAAATCTAGTTAGCGGCGAGTTTCTTCAGCAGGAGCTGCACCAGGATCTAGCTCGGGCCATGCGGCAGCTGCCGACTCAGCAGCGGATGGCGATCCATCTATACTTGCATCGGCAGTTAACTCATCAGGAGATCTGTACTATTATGGAGATCCCATTGGGCACGGTTAAGACCTGTATAACCCGCGGCAAAGCCACACTGAGAGATCTACTGTCCAGCTGGAAAAACGAGGAAGCACTATGAGTAAGGTAACAGACATCGACAGTTTATTTGTTGAGGCCCGCAACAGCGAACCCTATTTCAATGATCAGGGATTTGTCAGCAGCGTCTCGGCCATGTTGCCGGCTGGTAGAAAAGTATCTGTGGGTCAGGAAACGGCAGTTACCATTGCTGCCACTGTTCTCGGTAGCGCTGTGGCCTATCCTTTTTTCCCTATCGGGGACATTCTGGCACTGATTCCCAACAGCATTACGATTACTCCAATTGGCCTGCTAGCGGCCTCTAGCCTTGTCTCTGGCCTAATTTACTGGCTTGCCGAGCATGCTGCTCCCAACAGGATGTAAATCAAACTTATTGGCTGGGCAATACCTGCCCGGATTTAATTTTTTTCATTAACTGCCCTGCTCCTCTGATACCCAGTAGAGACATAGCGGTGACCATACCCGCCATCAATGCTCCCACTACACCGCAGGTAACGACATCCTGACCTGTTAAATAAAGGCCTGACAATGAGGTTTTCGGTTTTAGCCAGTCCTGCTGAAAGCGATCTTTATGATGAGCTAAACCATAGGCCTGACCATGTTCATAGCGGCAGAAATGGCTAGTGGACAATGGCGTGGAGACTTCGGCGTAGTCAATCTTGCCTTGCAGATGCGGCATCTGTTTGTAGAGAGCTAAGAGCATACGGTCGGCGAGATCCTGCTTTAGCCCCTCGTAGTCGTCACCTCGCTTGCCCCAGGTTTTGTCTGCCCATTCTCTATACTGTTCGTAGTCACAGGGTCCTACAACAATCTCTATGGTCGATCGGCCGGGGTAGCGGCGCTGAAAATCTGGATCTTTGGCAGAGGGAAAAGACACATAAACCAGCGGCAATGGCGCGCTGGGGTCTTGTCTAAGCGCCTCGACATTGGCATCGTGGTGCTGATCAAGATAAATCCATAAATTGGTTTTGGGCAGCTGCAACTCCTCTGCTGTCCCCTTAAGTCCCAGGTACATTCCCGCATGGGACATAGAGCGGCTAAGCTCAGTCGCTCTCTTCTGATAACCGAGTTTTTGACTAGTTTCGGCGGGTAACAACTTGCCAAAGGTGTTGACCACACCGGCATTACTGATAATGTTCGGAGCATAGAGACAGTGGCCGTCAGCCATTTTTACACCCACAGCGCGGTTATCTGCAACCAAAATTTCCTGTACATCGGCATAGGTAAATACATCGCCGCCAGAGCACTGTATTTGAGGAATGATGGTTTCGGCAATTTTAGAGGCCCCACCCACAGGATAAAAACCGCCATTAAAATAATGGCTAGCAATCAGGGCGTGCATTAGGAATACAGATTCTTTGGGCGGACAACCATGATCACCCCACTGACCACAGAGCACCGCAATTAGTTTTTCGTTGTGGGTCAGGCTTTTTATCACATTATAGGCTGTGTCTAGAGCGTAGTCGGGCAAGCGGTTTTTGGCAGACATCGACATAACCTTGGCTACCGAACTGGGCATAGCTTTTAGCTGGCTGATATTGCCCATGTACTTAGCGGTGGCCAACACCAGATCCACATACTGATCTATGGCCTCTGATTCATCGGGGAAATACTCTTTGAGGCGATCTTTAAAGTTATCTTTGCCAGCAACAAAATCAAACTGCTCGTCGCCGAGAATGATGCGGTCGTAAACAGGGTCCATTTCAGCCCACTTTAACTGGCCAGCGGAGATAAAATCAAAAAGGCCGCGGCCAGCACTTTTGCGGCCCATATCACCAATATAATGGACCCCCACATCCCATTCATAGCCATTGCGCTCGTAGGCATGGGTAAAACCGCCGGCGGTGTAATGCTGCTCCAGCACTATCACTTTTTTACCCATCTGAGATAACAGTGCCGCGGAACAGAGCCCACCAATACCGGAGCCTATAACAATAACATCGTAATTTTCATCTACCCGTTCGGCGCGATAGCGCTTACCAATGCGCAATGTGCTTGGGCTGGTATTTTTTTTGGTAGCGGGATCCATAGTGCTCTGTGTCATGCTGTGCCCTGCTTTTATTATTAGTTTTCTTGTGCAGACTAATCTGGCTGCGACGACCCGCTTTTACGGCGCCCAAAGCGCCAGGCGATCAGCCTTGCAATGAGATACAGAAAAATAGTCACTGTCGATAAGGCTAGAATGGGTGCCAGACCTCTCTGAAACCCCATATCATCGCCTGAAGCCATCAAGCCTTCGTAAAGGCTGACAAAGAAAGCTGGGGCTAAATGCGGATCATCCTGATAGGCAGTTACTGGCGTAAACAAACTGATAGCGCTCAGCAGCAAAATCAGGTGCCGAACTGCGGTAAAACGGAGGTTGCGTATCAGCAGCCAGAGACCGAACAGCAGACAGCTTGCGCCAATTGAGTAGGCTACCCAACCCCAAAGATAATTTTCTGCACTGTACATAGTTTATTAACCCAACTTGCTAAATCAGTAACTCAATCAACCCACTGGACAATATGGTCTTCAATATCATCATCGTGTACATGTAGTTCGGATATTACCTTACCACGCAATGAGGCTCCGTAGCTGTGCAATGTCTCCCGAGAGCCTGTCACCAGATGGTGCCATTCTGGAAGTGCCTCTCCCGCAGCAATCAATCTATAAGAACAGCTCTTTGGCAGCCAGCTAAGGTCATGGATATTGTTTCTATCCAGCTTAATACAGTCATCGACTATATTGTGGCGTCCATCGTAGTCTATGCATCTACAGCTCTCAGTATCCAGCAGTTCGCAACTGACATTGGTGTGAAAGATTTCGCCGCTGTAATGGTCTTCGAGCTTGACTAGACAACATTTGGCACAGCCGTCACAGAGCCGCTCCCACTCCTCGGTGCTCATCTGCTCAAGGGTTTTGGTCTGCCAGAATTCAGCCATACTTATTGATCGAACTCGGCGGTTGATCGACCTCTGGATACAGCGTTGGCGGCATCTGTAGATAAAAGCCACGGCTCTCAATCTCAGCCATCACCTTGGTCACATCGGCGCGGGCCAGCTTGCGAGTTTCAGTAAGCACTAGGGTGGTAACCAGAGTCATTTCACCAAAGCGGGCCAGTAATGCCTCCGGCACCTTATCCAGTCCCTCGGCCTTGGGCACATAGAGATACATCTCTTGTTTTTTGCTGCCTTTGTAAATATCGCAAAGGATCCTGCTGGGGTTATTAAAGTCGGTCATAGGGCTTCTGTACGATCAAGTACATCCTTTAGTGCGGGCTTTACTTTGGCGAGTCGCCATCCCTGGTTTAGTCTTTCCGGCCATTGGCACTGGCCCTCCATGGAGCTGCGTAAAATAGTCTCTAATTCCTTTTTATTGCACAAAAATTCCTGAGGAATTTTCATAGCCTGGGCCACATCAGTCAGCGAATCACGCATTTCTCGCATGAGTGCGGAGATCGTTTTTGGCAGCGGCTGAGGCATAGGGGCTACTGGAGTATCAGTTGCCGCCGCTGCGATCTGCTGCAGCACTGCATCGCCATGGCGTTTAACCGAGCGCGGAAACCAATCTTCAATGCCATGCAGATGCTCCTTTGCTGAAGGCAAGCGCCTAGCGAGCTCAATTAGCACCGAATCCTTGATAATGTGGGCTCTGGGGCGATTGCTAGAGCGCGCCAGATGCTCTCGCCAGTCACAGAGCCGGTTAAGGGCTGTCAATGATTTGACACCCAGACGCCAGGCACCCTTTAATTTAAGATAGTACTCACCGTGGTCTTTGCGCGAATCAACCATGGCAAATAGGCCCTGCGTCTCTTCAATGAACCAATCTTGACGCTGCTGCTCTGCCAACGCCTTGCTAAGTATTTCTTCCATGGCGTGCAGATATTGCACATCAACTTCAGCGTAATCCAGTTGCCGCTGACTGAGTGGCCGCGCCAGCCAGTCTGAGCGGGTCGCCTGCTTGTCGAGGCTAATGTCGAACAGGCTGTCCACCAATCGCGCATAACCCATGCAATAGCCAAGATTTACTATACCGGCGGCAATCTGGGTATCAAAAATATTGCTGGGCCTAATATCCAGCGCATAGTCCAAAACTTCGAGATCTTCAGCACAGGCATGCAGTATCAACTGATTGGTTGGGCTCTCTAAAAGAGCCTTTAGAGAAGCAAACTGGGTGATTGCCAAAACGTCAATTAACCAACACTGCTGACCGTCAGAAACCTGAATAAGAGCGATTTTGGGGTAAAAGGTATCGGTGCGAATAAACTCGGTGTCCAGAGCTATTTTGGCGACTGGAGCCAGTGTTTCACAAAGTTGCTGGAGCTGGTGGTCGCTATCAATCCATTGATGCATCTATAACACCTTCCGACTTTGCAGCGCCATATTAAGCGTGCCGCCATCAACATATTCAAGCTCACCGCCCATGGGCACGCCGTAAGCAATGCGCGACACCTCTACACCCAAGGCCTTGGCTTTGTCGGCGATAAAATGTGCGGTGGCCTCGCCCTCTACGGTTAAGTTGGTGGCCAAAATTAGCTCACTAACCTGATCCTGCCGCAGGCGCTCAAGTAGCTGGTTTATGCCCAGTTGTTCTGGACCAATACCATCGATGGGCGATAGATGCCCGAGCAAAACAAAATACTTGCCCTGAAAGCTTCCGGCCTGCTCTATGGCATAGAGGTCAGCGGGATTCTCGACCACGCAGATCTGTGAAGCCTGACGGCGACTGTTGCTGCAGATGCCACAGACCTCATGCTCGGTCAGGGTACGACAGGAGTCACAGCGGCCGACTTTTTTTACCGCCTCCTGAATGCTCTCAGCCAATCGACTGGCCCCCAGTTTGTCGCGCTCTAAGAGCTGTAGAGCCATGCGCTGGGCAGACTTTGCGCCTACTCCGGGCAATACTCGCAAAGCATCGATCAGTTGGTCTATAACAGGTCCGTACAAGGTATTGCCTCCACTAGAAGGGCATTTTAAAGCCCGGGGGAAGGTCTATACCGCCGGTCATTGCGCTCAGAGCCTCTTTGCTCTGAGCTTCGATCTTACGCACAGCGTCATTGACTGCAGCCGCTAGTAGATCTTCGAGAAATTCTTTGTCTTCGCTCATTAATGAGGGATCGAGAGTAACTTTGCGAACATCGTGGCGGCCCGTCATAACCACCTTTACCATACCGGCACCAGACTCACCCACCACCTCTGCATTGGCGGCTTTATCCTGCATTGCAGCCATTTTTTCCTGCATCTGCTGAGCCTGTTTCATTAAGTTGTTTATATCCATTGATTCCTCTGTAATTACCTTAGTCGATGGGCCGCACAGACTTCTCGTCCAGGCTACCTTCAAACAGTTGCTTAAACTTAATTACGGCTGGGTCCGAATTTAGGGTCTCTACCGCGTCAGCGAGACGCTCGGCCTTCTGGCGTAGATCTGCCGCTCTAGGCGTTTCTTGCTCGGCAACGCCAAAACTAATCTCAACACTGATTTGCTGATCAAAATAGTCAGACAGAGCCTCCCCCAGACTCTGCTGATGCGCAGCGTCGTAGAGGCTGGTTTGATCACTGTCGATCATAAACTGAAGCTGGTTTTCTTGACGACCAAGATAGAGGCAATGACTAGCAATCTCTCCCAGAGACGCGCCTATATTGAGCTGACTGCGCAACTCGATCCAGTTGCTGGGGTTAAAATCTTGCAGTGCTATTTTCTTGACCGCCGGTTCAGACAGCTCCACCTCCTGTTGCTGAACCGCCTCGAATGTGCTTTGAATCTCGGCCACTGGCGTACTTTCAACCTCAGCCACCGGCGTACTGTCAACCTCAGCCACAGGCGCGCTTTTTGGCTGTGCTACTGGGACTGGTTGCGATGCAACGGCTTGGTCTACGGCCAGCGCGGCGTTGGATGACTTAGCAGGCACGATTTGCATTATCGGTGCATGCTGAGGCCCTTGCTCATCGGCCTCAGGTTGAGGCTTTTTTGCAGGTGACTCCGCCTCCTGGGGAGCGCCACCAGAGTTGCTTCTTCGCGCAGGAGGGTTAGCCTCGGGACGGAATGCCAGCGCTCGCAACATAGTCATTTCAAAACCAGACTTGAGGTCCGGAGCCAGGTTCAAATCTTTGCGCCCCAGCAGAGAGATTTGGTAGAACAGTTGAACATCCTCTTTAGATGCCTGTGCGGCTAACGTCAGCAACTGGGAATAATGACTGACTCCTTTATCTAGAGCTTCTGGCACGGTCTGCAAAATTGCCACCTGGTGCCAGATCGAAAGCACATCAGCCAGTGCCTGATCATAGTCTGGAGCCTGTTCAGCCATTCGCGATATAGCCGCTAAAACATCGGTGCCTGTTCCCTGGGCGAGCGCGGAGCAGATATCCATTACATAGCTGCGTTCAATCGTGCCCAGCATGGCGTTAACATCAGCTTCATTTACCTGACCGCCACCATGACCAATCGCCTGATCTGTGAGGCTTAGCGCATCGCGCATACTGCCATCAGCAGCACGCGCTAAAGACCATAGCGCCGCTTCTTCGAACGGTATTTGCTCTTCCCCCAACACAAATTGCAGGTGCTGGGCAATGCGCTCGGAGCTGAGATTTTTAAGATTAAATTGCAGACAGCGGGACAGGACTGTAATCGGTAATTTTTGGGGGTCTGTGGTAGCGAACAGAAACTTTACATGGGGTGGCGGCTCTTCAAGAGTTTTTAGCAATGCAGCAAAGCTGCTTTTGGACAGCATGTGCACTTCATCGATTAGGTAGATCTTAAAGCGCCCTCTGGACGGCGTATACTGGACGTTATCGAGCAGGTCACGCATGTCGTCAACACCGGTACGCGATGCTGCATCGACCTCAATCAGGTCGATAAAACGACCTTCGGGAATTTCTTTACAGCTACTGCACTGGCCGCAGGGCTTGGAGCTAACACCCTGTTCGCAATTGAGACATTTGGACAGAATTCGACCAATCGTAGTCTTACCCACGCCGCGGGTGCCAGTAAACAGATAGGCATGATGCAGGCGGTCGTTGTCCAGAGCATTGATCAATGCCTGCAGCACATGTTCCTGCCCAGCCATTTCGGCAAAGGAGTTGGGGCGCCATTTACGGGCAAGGACCTGATAGCTCATCGCGATATCTGCTTTTTGATAAAGCACTTATTATAGGGAGATAAGGGGTGCGGAGGAAGGCCTAATGGCGATGACCCCCAGCAGCCACACCTCGGCACACAGTGTCACCACTACCGTTGCTCCCTTCCGGGCCTGGCGGGGTTCGCGGTTGACTGTTGCGAGGGGACCAAAGGGGGCCACCATTAAAGCGAAGCGCGGGATTATCCGAGGTTTAGTCAACAAGTGCAACAGGGCCGCGCAATCAAAGTAAAATAAGCGTCAAAAATAGCCCTAAGAGGGGGTAGTTCTTCACTTCCTAGGCCAGCTTGTTTACACTGCCTCGCAACTAGTCGAACCTATGACTGGACCAATAATAATTAAGGAATCTGACCTTATGAAACTGACTTCTATAGCATCGAGTTCAACCCTGATTTCAGCTATTGCACTGTGCCTAGTGTCAAGCCTTCTACTGAGCGGTTGCGGCAGCTCAGAAAGCAATGTTGAAGCAGGCAATCGCACTGGTACGTTGCACTGGGGTAACGGGACAGAGCCACAGAGCCTGGATCCGCATATTGCCACTGGTGTTCCAGAGCACCACATTATTAAGGCCCTGATGGAAGGGTTGGTGCATAAGGACAGTGAGTCGTTGGGACCAACCCCTGGGGTTGCCGAGTCTTGGACAGTCAGCGACGATGGCACTGTATATACGTTTAAGATTCGCGACGACGCTCGCTGGTCTAACGGTGATGTGCACAATGCCCATGACTTTGTCTGGTCTTGGTGGCGCGCACTGCAGCCCGCACTGGGTAATCTCTACGCCTATATGTACTTCCCGATCGTCAACGCCCGGGAGTACTACATGGGTGAGGTCACTGACTTTGATCTTGTCGGCGTTAAAGCACTTGACGATCTGACTCTGCAGGTCACTCTGGATAACCCTACCCCCTATTTCCTGCAGCTGCTAGATCATTACAGTATGTTCCCCGTACATCAGGCCACATTAGAAAAGTTTGGCGCTCCCGATGAGCGAGGCACTCGCTGGACCTATGCAGGTAATATGGTTGGCAACGGGGCATTCAAGCTGACCAGCTGGGAGATCAATCGCGCTATTGAGGTGGAACGCAATACGTTCTACTGGGGCAACGATGATGTTCGACTAAACAAGATTATTTTCTACCCCACTGAGAACACCACGACCGAGGAGCGCATGTTCCGTGCTGGTCAGCTGCACTACACCAATGATGTCCCGATAGATAAGGTTGCCACCTATCGTGAAGCCAATGACCCAGCTCTGCGCGTCACGCCTTATCTGGGCACCTATTACTACAGGGTTAATATCCGCGAGCCCCACCTGCAGGACAAACGCGTGCGTCGCGCGCTGGCCATGACCATTGATCGGGAAAAAATTACCGAGAATGTAATCAAGGCAGGACAGATTCCAGCCTATGCAATGACGCCGCCCAATACCAGAGGCTACTACCCACCGATCAGCCTGAGCTTCGACCCAGAAGCCGCTCGTCAACTGCTGGCTGAAGCAGGCTATCCCAACGGCGAGGGTTTCCCAGTCACTGAGATTCTGTACAACACAAACGAGGGCCATCGCAAAGTAGCCGTGGCAATTCAGCAAATGTGGCGTGAGCATCTAAATATCGAAGTGAAACTGCTCAACCAAGAATGGAAGGTATATCTCGATAGCGAGAGCAATGGCGACTATCAGATTTCCCGGGCGGGCTGGATTGGCGACTATGTAGACCCCAACAATTTCCTAGATATGTTTATCTGTAATGGCGGCAACAACCGCACTGGCTGGTGTAACGAAGAATACGATCGCCTAGTGTTGGATGTAGCTCCCAGAGCCAAGACTCACGAAGAGCGTATGGCTGTCTTTACTCAGGCTGAACAGATGCTTTTGGATGATCTTCCGGTACTGCCCATTTACACCTATACCACCAAGCATCTCGTACACCCCTCGATGAAAAATGTTGCCTCCAATATTATGGATCAACAGTCTTACCGAGAAATTTATCTTGAGGGAGATCAAGACTAATGCTGCGATTTGCGTTAGGCCGCCTGCTGCAGGCCATCCCTGTCCTTCTGGTTGTGATCACCATGACCTTTATGTTGGTGCACAGCGCCCCCGGCGGGCCGTTCTCGGCAGATAAGGCCGTACCAGAGGAAGTACTGGAGGCTCTTGAGGCTCAGTACAACCTCGACCAACCCCTGTGGCAGCAATACATTAGCTATCTAGGAGATGTCTTGCAGGGCGATATGGGTCCATCCTTCAAATATCCAGGCCGCAGTGTCAACGAACTGATTCTCTCTGGCTTGGGAACCACAGCTGAACTGGGCATGTATGCCATGATGGTGGCGATCTTTATTGGTGTAATCGCCGGGGTTACCGCCTCCATGCGGCCCAATACGGCTCAGGACTATGTGCCCATGACAGCGGCCATGATTGGCATCTGCATGCCGTCGTTTTTACTTGGGCCGCTGCTAGTTTTAATCTTTGGTATTCATCTGGAATGGCTACCTGTGTCCGGCTGGAATCAGATTCCAGGGGATAAGATTTTACCGGCGATTACGCTGGGTACTGGCTACGCTGCCTATATTGCCCGGCTCTCTCGCGGCGGCATGCTGGAGGTTCTCTCTCAGGACTATATCCGCACTGCCCGCGCTAAAGGCCTGTCTGAGTTTTTGATTATCAGCAAACATGCGCTGCGAGGCGGCTTGATTCCCGTGGTAGCTTTTCTTGGCCCGGCGTTTGCCGGCCTGCTGGGCGGCTCATTTGTGGTGGAGACAATTTATCAAATTCCCGGGCTGGGCCGCTTTTATGTGCAGGCTGCGTTCAACCGTGACTACACAATGATCCTGGGCACTACAGTTTTTTTTGCTACGCTGATTATTCTGTTTAATCTGCTGTCCGATATGCTGGCTGTTTGGCTCAATCCCAAGCTGCGTCAGCAGGTTAGAGGAGAATAAAAATGAACTCTAACAGTACAATTATGGCAGCCGAAAAAGGTACCTCTCTATGGGAAGATGCCTGGATTAAGCTAAGTAAAAACCGTCTGGCGCTGGTAGGTCTTGGCCTGCTGATATTCCTCTGTGTAATTTCCTTGCTAACTCCTTGGATTGCACCCTATGGCTACGAAAAGCAGGACCTACTGATGGGTGCTACGCCGCCCTCTGCAGAGCACTGGTTGGGCACTGATGTGTTTGGTCGCGATATGCTGACACGCATTATGTGGGGCGGCCGCGTTTCACTCATGGTGGGCTTTATTGCTACTGCTGTAGCACTGGCTATAGGTGTTGTTTACGGTGCTGTGGCCGGCTATGTGGGCGGTCGCGTTGACGCGGTAATGATGCGCCTTGTGGATATTCTCTACGCCCTGCCCTTTATGATCTTTATCATTCTGCTGATGGTGGTGTTTGGACGCAATTTGCTGCTGCTATTTTTCGCCATTGGTGCCGTTGAATGGCTCACTATGGCGCGTATTGTGCGCGGCCAGGTGATGTCGTTACGCAAGCAGGAATTTGTTGAGGCAGCTCATTCGCTGGGCCTTTCCCAGTGGATCATTATACGTCGTCACATTATCCCTAATACGTTGGGCCCAGTGATTGTTTACACCACCCTCACAATTCCCAGCGTCATGTTGTTGGAAGCCTTTTTAAGCTTTCTGGGCCTGGGTATACAGCCCCCACAGAGCTCATGGGGCCTGCTGATTAACTACGGTGTAGAAACCATGGAGGAATACCCCTGGCTGCTTATCTTCCCGGGGATTGCCCTCTCTTTAACCCTCTTTGCCCTTAACTTCCTGGGTGATGGCCTGCGCGATGCGCTGGATCCACGCACTGCCAAGGACTAATGGATTAATCAATATGGCTGCTCTACTCGATGTTAAAAATTTAAAAGTCCATTTCCATACCAGAAACGGCTTGGTGAAAGCGGTGGACGACGTCAGCTTTTCTGTCAATGCTGGCGAGACACTGGCAATTGTGGGTGAATCCGGGTCAGGCAAATCAGTGACCTGTTACAGCCTGCTGGATTTACTGCCAAAGCCGCCCGCTAAGATTGAGGGTGGCACAGCAATGTTCGATGGCGAAGACCTGCTGACCTGCGACAAGGATCGTATGCGGCATTTCCGCGGCAATGATATTGCCATGATCTTTCAGGATCCAATGACATCGCTAAACCCCAATCTAACCGTCGGTGAGCAGCTAATCGAACCGCTGATCTACCACCCTGATAAAGCCCGTCGACAGGATCGCGCTACCGCCAAGCTGAGAGCTATCGAGCTGCTTAACGAGGTCGGCATTGTCAACTCAGAGCGTCGCTTTGACAGCTACCCACACGAATTTTCCGGTGGTATGCGTCAGCGTGTAATGATTGCTATGGCACTGATTAACGAGCCCCGCCTGCTAATCTGTGATGAGCCCACTACGGCTCTAGATGTCACCATTCAGGCGCAAATTTTGGATCTGATCAAACAGCTTCAGAAATCTCGGGATGTGGCGGTAATCTTTATCAGCCACGATCTTGGCGTGGTAGCAGGCATTGCCGATAAGGTTCTGGTGATGTGCAACGGCGTGGCTATGGAGTCTGGGGATACTGACAAGATTTTTTACCACACCGAAAATGACTACACTAGGCGTTTGCTGGATGCGATTCCCGAGGGCGCCAAGACCATGGCAAACCGCGCTCAGTCCGAAAACCTGGTGGAGGTGTCTAATCTGCGTACCTGGTTTAAGGATTTCTCAGGCCCCAAGCTCAATATAGTCAAAGCGGTCGAGGATGCCTCGTTAACCATCAAACGCGGTGAGATTTTAGGTCTGGTCGGCGAGTCGGGGTCGGGCAAGTCGACTCTGGGACGTTCTATTTTGCAGTTGGCCCCCACCACCGAGGGTACTGTAACCTTCGATGGCACTCAGCTTACTGGCATGAGTCCCGCTAAGCTGGTGCCCTGGCGCCGCAGAATGCAGATGATTTTCCAAGACCCCTACGCATCGCTCAATCCGCGTATGACCGTATTTGAAACCCTTGCCGAGCCCCTTCTCTACCACGGTATTGCTGATAAAAATACGGTTACCGAGCAGGTCCAGCAGCTTATGGACGATGTGGGTCTGGCTCGCGGGCACATGCGCAAGTATCCTCATGAGTTCTCAGGTGGCCAGCGTCAGCGCATTGCAATTGGCCGCGCAATTGCCACCAAGCCAGAGCTCATTATTGCTGACGAGCCAGTATCTGCACTAGATGTAACTATTCAGGCGCAGGTGTTGGATTTGATTCTTGAATTGGTAGAGCGACATAACCTAACCATGCTGTTTATTTCTCACGATCTGTCGGTGGTGCGCTATATTTCTGATCGCGTGCTGGTAATGCATCATGGGGTGTTGATTGAGCAGGGTGACACAGAGCATCTATGGGCAAACCCTCAGCAGGACTACACCAAGAATCTGCTCAAGGCGATTCCATTGGCTGACCCCAAGTCGGAGCGAGCGCGACTCTCTAGTTAGGTTCGTATCTTATTTTGAATTAACTATCCGATCGCGGGTACTGATTGATCTCAGCATAGCACGCGGCTCAGCTGTCCCTAGGGGCAGCCGAGCCTTGATAGCGAGAGAGATTTTATTTGGTCGGATGCACTGCGGGGGCTCAAAACTAACCGCAACTAATTCCAGTACCTCGCAACCCACAGTATCCTGCAGGATTCTTGGCTAGATACTGCTGATGATATTCTTCAGCATAATAGAAAGTCGGGGCCGCCATGATCTCCGACGTGATTGCTCCAAAACCAAGGTCTGTTAGCTGCTTCTGAACCGTCTTGGCAGAGGCAAGGGCAGCATCTAACTGCTCAGAGCTGGTGCAATATATAGCAGAGCGGTACTGCGAACCTCGATCATTGCCCTGGCGCATGCCCTGGGTGGGATCATGAGCCTCCCAAAACACGGCCAGCAATTTCTCGTAACTGATCAGTTTGGAGTCAAACACTACCATTACAACTTCCGTGTGCCCGGTCATGCCAGTGCAGGTCTCTTCATAAGTTGGATTTGGCGTGTGGCCACCAGCGTAGCCAACGGCAGAGGTGACCACGCCCTGCTGTTCCCAGAAGCGGCGCTCCGCACCCCAAAAACAGCCCATGGCAAAATAGGCAATCTCCAGCCCTGCCGCAAAGGGACCCTTTAGTGGCTCGGCATTAATAAAATTTTTATTGGTTAGCGGCATCTCAGTGTCGCGGCCGGGAAGTGCCTGCTCAGCAGAGGGTAAATCAGGAGTTTTTAAAAACATAGGTACGTCTCAGAGGGCACTGAGGCCCAGTTCAAGGTCAGCTTTAATATCAGCAATATCTTCCAAACCAACGGCGACACGAATTAGACCGTCAGAAATACCAGCGGCGGCACGGGCCTCTTCAGACAGTCGCCCATGAGTGGTGGTTGCCGGGTGCACAATAGTGGTCTTGGCATCGCCTAAATTGGCCGTCAGAGACAGCATTCTCGTGCTATCAATAACCGCCCAAGCAGTTTCGCGCCCACCTTCGACAGTGAAGGCAACGACCCCTCCAAAGCCCGACTGCTGTTTCAGGGCAAGAGCGTGGCCGGGATGATCTTCTAATCCAGCGTAGAAAACCTTGACGACCTTTGGATGGGCATTGAGCCAGTTCGCTAACTCGTTGGCATTAGCAGAATGAGCCTGCATACGGATGCGCAGAGTTTCTAGACCTTTGAGAAAGACCCAGGCATTGAAAGGGCTCATGGTTGGCCCCGCGGCGCGCAAAAAACCAACCACCTGCTCCATCAGATCTGAGCTGCCCAGCACAGCGCCCCCCAGGCAGCGACCCTGGCCATCAATGTATTTGGTCGCTGAGTGCAACACAATATCGGCACCCCAAAGCAGAGGTTTTTGCAGTACAGGTGTACAAAAACAGTTGTCTACCACAAACAGAGCATCGGCCTGTTTAGCAATCGCGGACAACGCCTCTAGATCGGCTATCTCAGATAGCGGGTTTGAGGGAGTCTCACAAAACATCATTTTGGTATTGGATTGAATAGCAGCCTGCCAGGCCTGTAGATCGGCTAACGGCACATAGGTCACCTGCACACCGAACTTGGTAATGTACTTGTCCATCATGACTCTGGTGCTACCAAAGACGTCCTGAGAGCAGACCACATGATCACCAGATTGCAGAAGCGCCATGATCACGCTGAGGGCGGCAGCCATGCCAGACGCTGTGGCAACACATTGCTCAGCTCCCTCTAGCGCGGCTAGACGCTTTTCAAAGGTGCTGACCGTAGGGTTGGTGTAGCGCGAGTAAACATTACCCTGTAGCTCATTGCTAAAGTACTTGGCGGCCATTTCGGCATTTTCAAAGACGTAGCTCGAGGTTAAAAATAGTGCCTCGGAATGTTCACTTTCATGACTGCGCTGATAGCCGCCGCGAATGGCGACTGTATCTGGCTGATACTGATCTTCATCCTTATCCATGATTCAAATCCCAATGGGTTTTAAGACACGCTATTGTTGTGAATACCAATCACCTGCCCTGTTTTAGACTTGGCACTAGGATCCGATTTTTGCTTCGCGGCATCGTTGCGTAGACCCTCAATACGATCCAGATAGGTCTTATCTACGTCGCCGGTTATGTAGTTGCCATCGAACACCGAGCACTCAAAGCGGTTTATATCCTCATTACCCTCTGCAGCAGAACTGATTAAATCCTCAAGGTCCTGATAAATAATCCAGTCTGCACCTATGATTTCGCCTACTTCATCATCGGTGCGACCATGGGCGATCAGCTCAGTGGCTGACGGCATATCTATGCCATAGACATTGGGGTAGCGCACGCCTGGCGCTGCTGATGCCATATACACATTTTTGGCACCGGCGTCGCGAGCCATCTGAATAATTTCCTGAGAGGTGGTACCACGGACAATGGAGTCATCGATCAGCAGTACATTTTTACCGGCAAATTCCAGTTTGACCGCATTGAGTTTTTGGCGCACCGATTTCTTGCGCTCGGTCTGACCCGGCATAATAAAGGTTCGCCCGATATAGCGGTTTTTCATAAACCCTTCGCGCAACTTAACCCCGAGGCGCTCGGCCATGGCCTGTGCAGAGACTCGGCTGGTATCAGGAATTGGGATGACCACATCGATATCATGATCAGGTTTGAGACGCAGCAGCTTTTCAGCCAGCTTCTCACCCATGCGCAGACGACATTTGTATACCGATATATTGTCCATCAGAGAATCTGGGCGAGCAAAGTAAACGTGCTCAAAAATACAGGGTACCAGTTCGCTCTCGGCTGCACATTGTTGCAGGTGCACCTCACCGGCTTTATCCACAAACAGGGCCTCACCTGGAGCTAGGTCGCGAATCAACTCAAAGCCTAGATTATCCAAAACCACTGACTCTGAGACCACAGCATATTCTTTACCGGCCGCCGTTTCTCGGACCCCATAGCAAAGCGGACGAATACCATGGGGGTCACGGAAGGCAAACATACCGTAGTTGGCAATCAGACCTACAACCGCATAGGCACCTCGACAGCGCTTGTGAACCTGCTCTACAGCAGCAAAAATATCCTTACTACTGGGCTCTAATTTACCACGCAACTGTAATTCATGGGCGAAGACATTGAGCAGCACTTCAGAATCAGAATCAGTATTTAGGTGGCGTAGATCGGCGCGAAAAATATGTCCGCGCAGTTCGTCAGCATTGGTCAGGTTGCCATTGTGAGCAATACAGATGCCATAGGGACTGTTCACATAGAGAGGCTGAGCCAGCGCTGGGCCAGAGCTGCCTGCGGTGGGATAGCGAACATGGCCAATACCCACATTGCCCACAAGACGCTCCATATGGCTCTGGCGAAATACATCTCGAGCCAGGCCTTCGCCTTTGCACTGGTGCAGTTCGCCGTCAGCTTCGGTAACAATACCCGCTGCATCCTGACCGCGATGCTGCAGCATGGTCAACGCATCGTAGAGCCTTAAATTTACATCAGAAGATCCAGAGATTCCTACTACACCACACATGGGCTACATCCAACTCGTCAAGAAGTCTTTAACGCCAGCTGCCGCCTCCCTGCCCCAGGTTTCAAAGCCCTGAAACAGCGGAATAAGTGCCGACGCATTCCACCAGGGATCCTGATCGACTGGCACCGCTTTTGGCAATATTACTACCAGCGCCAGCACAATCAACAATCCTCGAAATACACCAAAAACCAACCCTAACGTCCTGTCTGTTCCGCTCAATCCCGTTGAGCTCACCAGTTTTCCCAATAAAAAATTCACTACGGCTCCAAGCAATAAGGTGCCAACAAACAGGCCACCCCAGGCTGCCAGCTGCCGAAACGAAGCCAGCTCTATAAAGTTAACCAGCATCTCGGACACTGGCTCTTTAAAATTCATCGCCACAATAAAGGCGGCTATCCAAATAACCAGTGACATAGCCTCTTTAACAAAGCCTCTCACTAAGCTAATTAGTCCTGAAATCGCAACAATTGCCAGTATAACCAAATCTGCAGTGGCGAAATCCATCGGCTAACCTCTAGGGCACATAGTGCAAAATAATTGCATCGGTTTGAAAAGCCTTATCAATACTCGCCTTGTCGGCAGCCGCTCGGCGTTTGTCTATTTTTGGCCCTACATACACTCTATGATGAGTCTTATCATTAATCACAACGCGCTTGGTAAAGGCCCTGTAGTTTTGTTCACGCAGTTTGTCGGACAGCTCTTCGGCACTGCTCTGCTCGGCAAAACTACTGACCTGCACCAGCCACCCTTTTGGTAGCCCTTGATCATTTAGGCCATAGGGTTTTTCACTGTCATCAGTGGCGGGCAGAGATTTTTCGACATCGAATAGCGGAGTCTTGAGATCCTGATCCGCGATGGCGGCAGGACGCTGCGCCTTGTCTACAGATACTGCGATTATTTCTGGCGCTGCTGGCAGTTTACTGCTGCGATCCACGCGGCTGGGATCGGCAAAATCGAAGAGCACCGGCAAGATAATCACGCCTAGGGCTCCCAATACCAGAGCACCGACAATTCGCTGATTTAATCCACTACTCAAAAGAAACCTCTGCCATTATTAATTTCAACACCGATGCGACAGTGTGAAATGATCCAAATACCACAATTTGATCTGCTGTTGTCGCTGCCTCTACCGTCTTTAAAAACGCGGCCTCTAGAGAGCTGTGTAACTGCCCTGACTGGCCAGCATTGTATAACAAATCGAGCAGAGATTGGCCTTTGCTAGCCCTCGGGCTATCGCTTATTTCTGCCAAATTCCATTCATCTACCACACTCGCCATGGGCGCAATAATTCCCGACCAATCTTTGTCATCTAAGACCGAGGCGACCGCCAGTGTTTTACCCTCGACATCTGGCAAACCCAATGCCAGCACCTCTGCAGCCGCTGGATTGTGAGCGACATCTAAAATAATCTTAACGCCCCTAAACTGTAACTGCTGCTGTCGCCCGGTTAGGCTCAAGCCCTGCAGGGCGCTGCGCACGCCTTGAGCATTTAATGAGATACCAGCACTGAGCAGTGCCTGAATAGCCAGAGTTTTATTTAATGGCAGCAGACCCGGGCCCTCAAGGCCGTCAAACTGTGTCCTTGCGGCTTTAGTCTGAACAGAGCAGCTAAATGTCTGACCCTGGGTGTAGGTAAAATCATGGCCGGCAAACAGCGCACTAGCGCCGGTCTCTGCAACCAACAGATGGAAGTCTTCTGGATAGTCCTGCTCACCGATTATCAGTGGCCGTTCAGGACGGGCTATGCCGAGCTTCTCGCGGGCGATTAAAGTTCTCGTATGACCCAACCAGTCGCAGTGGTCCAGAGCAACGCTGGTGAGCACCGCAACATCTGCATCTATGATGTTTATTGCGTCTAGGCGACCACCGAGGCCAACCTCAAGCAACATAACTTCGAGGCCAGCCTGATAAAATACTACCAGCGCCGCCAAGGTGCCAAATTCAAAATAGGTGAGGGAAATTTCACCGCGAACCGCTTCTATTTGCTCAAACGCGTTGACGACCACCTGATCCGATACAGGCTGCCCCGCTAGGCAGATACGCTCGTTGTAGGCTAGAAAGTGCGGCGAGGTAAAGGCCCCCACAGTGTAACCATGTGCCAGCAGGAGAGCCTGCATACTGCGAACACAGGAGCCCTTGCCGTTGGTTCCGGCCACAGTGATCGCAAGCGGTGGTTTTTGTTGGCTTAACTCTGGACTGAGCAAAAGCCGAGACCAGACTTCGGCAACACGCTCTAGACCCAACTCTATCTCACTGGGGTGCCTGCTTTCGAGTAGTTGCAGCCAGTCAGCGAGAGACCGGTCAGGCATCGCTGGGTTCTGGTACGTTGATGAGTTTGGAGAGTATGGAGCCCAGACGGTCACGCATTTGATGACGGCTGACGATCATATCAATATGGCCCTTCTCCAGCAGAAACTCACTGCGCTGAAAACCTTTCGGCAGTTTTTGGCGAATGGTTTGCTCAATAATATTGGGGCCAGCAAATCCTGCTCGAGCACCAGGCTCTGCAACATTTAAATCACCTAGCATAGCGAGACTGGCTGATACGCCACCGTACACAGGATCCGTCATAACAGAAATATAGGGTACGCCCGCCGCGCTCAGGCGCTGAAGCACAGCACTGGTTTTAGCCATTTGCATCAGTGAAATTAGCGCTTCCTGCATACGGGCTCCGCCGGTGGCAGAAAAACAGATAAAGGGGCGACGCTCTTCAAGTGCTAGATTGGCCGCTCGGGTAAATTTCTCGCCCACTGCGTAGCCCATTGATCCACCATGGAAGGCAAATTCGAAGGCGCAGGCAACAACTGGGATGCCCTTTAGAGACCCACTCATGGCGATCAATGCGTCTTTTTCACCGGTCTTTTTCTGGGCATCCGTGAGGCGATCTTTGTACTTTTTCACATCGCGGAATTTGAGGCGATCTATAGGCTCGACATCATCGGCGATCTCGGCACGCCCCTGTTCATCAAGGAACATATCAAGGCGACGTCGGGCGCCAATACGCATATGGTGTTCACATTTGGGGCAGACATCAAGATTGCGTTCTAACTCTGGGCGATATAACGGCGAAGCGCACTTAGGGCACTTTTTCCAGAGCCCTTCGGGGATGGAATTTGAGCGTTCGTTTTTGCCTGTGGAGGGTCCTGCAGGTCTAATGCGTTTCAGCCAATTCATCGCTTACCTTTTAACTAAGGTTACTGAGCTTGAGCCCAATTATTGTAACGTCGTCAGAGTCGGGCATTCTAACATGACAATATGGCTCTAGATAAGATGCAGAGAAATTTTTTATCGCTCTGAGTCAATGCAAAAATAGCCCCTGAAGCTCGTCATGAGAAGACTACCGTTGTCGCTTGCACCACGCAGCCTATACTCAAAACATACCCTTAACTATAGACCCACTGCAGCCAGTTTAGCTTGATTAATAAATTCAGCCACCTTGACAGGATCTTTTATGCCCGGTGCTGATTCAACGCCACCGCTGACATCCACCATATCCGGAGCCACCAACTGCACCGCGCTAGCAACATTTTGCGGCGTTAAACCGCCAGCTAAAATCAGTGGGTAGTCTCTATGGCTGGGCAGCCGATTCCAATCAAACCTGTGACCTGTGCCGCCGTATTGATCCGCACTCCAAGCATCGAAAAGAAAGCCACCTGGTGCCTGATAAGCGGCTACTTCAGCATCTAAATCGAGACCCTCGCGCATGCGGATTGCGCGAATAAATGGAAAGTTAAACTGCTGACAAAATTCTGGCGTCTCATCACCATGGAATTGCAGTACATCCGGCTTTACCTCAGTAATCACCTGCTCTACCTGTGTCCTATCGGCATTAACTAGCAGTGCCACGGCCAAAACGCTCTCACCAATTTGCTGGCGAATTTCAGCAGCGCGTTGCATGTCCACATGGCGAGAACTTTTTGAATAGATCACTAGCCCCAGAGCATCGGCACCAGCTCGCTGGGCCATCAGGGCCTGTTCGGGACTAGTGATACCACAGATTTTTACGCGCACTGTCATGGGGTTAACTCGTTATCTTGGTCTGGATCTATCAGTTTAATGGGTTGAGCTGGTCTGGCAAAAATACCGGGCCCACTGGCAGCACTGGCATACTTGGGTGCTCAGGATACTGCACATTTACCAAATATAAGCCATTGGGAGCGGCGGTAGCGCCACTCTGGTTACGGTCACCTGCGGCTAGCAATTGCTTGATCCAACTGGGCTGTTTACGCCCAAAACCAACTTCCAACAGCGAGCCTACCATATTGCGTACCATATGCAGCACAAAGGCATTGGCACTCACTTCAAATACGAGTAACTGGCCTGCCTGATAGATATTGGCGCTAGTGACATTGCGAAATGGCGACAGTGACTGACAGCCGGCTCCGCGGAATGCTGAGAAGTCCTGCTCTCCCAACAGATACTGACAGGCCTCTTGCATAGCCACTGGATTAACAGGAAATTTTACCCAGGTAACAGCATTGGCCAAAATGCCCGGCCGCGCCCTGGAGACGGCCATCACATAGCGATAGGTTCTCGACGCAGCGCTAAAGCGCGCATGGAAGCTGGCATCTACCTGATCAGCCCAGACTAAAGAGATACTGTCTGGCAGCTTGCTATTGGCACCCTGAATCCAATTATGGCCAGTTCTATCCGCTTGACTATCGAAATGAATAACCTGATGACTGGCGTGAACCCCTGTGTCTGTGCGACCTGCGCAGTTAAGAGTAAGCGGCTGATCGGCAACATAGCTGAGCGCTGACTCCAGCGCCTGCTGCACCGAGGGGCTGTGCTTTTGTTTTTGGAAACCACAAAAAGCACTGCCGTCGTATTGGACGACGGCAGCGTAGCGTTTTGTTCCCTCTGGGAGATTATAAGCCTCGGGAATTTTGCAATTAGGTGTGTAAACCCAATCTGACATTGTTGTTTTCCGTTAAGTGACTCGTTAGTTTTTGTTATCTAGTCTGTCCAGCACCGCCTGAGCACGCGCCTGACCCAGGTCGTCTGCTTCGCCAATAATTTCCTCTAGGATCTCTCGGGCACCCTCTGAATCACCCATTTCGATATAGGTATTGGCTAGGTCTAGCTTAACGTCCACAGGGTTGATCTCTGCCACATCATCGAGATCTTCAAAATCATCTAGGCTAGTGGAAAATACATTTAGCTCGTCGTCGGCAGCAACCTGAGCACCGCTGTCTGAACTCTCCACTGGAGTTATATCGGCGAAGATTCCACCGTCCATAAAGCCATCATCAAGGAAGTCTTCGTCGAGAACCGAGGCGGCCAGTTCATCGATATCCTGATCACCTACCAGCTCTAGATCTTCTAAGTCATCGCTAGCGGTTCGCGGATTTACCTCTGATGTTTGTTGTACGGATTCCTCTGAGCCTGCAACTTCGGGGCTGTCTGCTGCCAGCTTTTCTGGCTCTTCATCCATGTGCGCCGCTGGTTCCTCGCTGGGCTCAGCTTTGTTATTTGGCTGAGGCTCTTTATCTAGCTGAGGCTCTGTATCTGGCTGAAGCTCTTTATCTAGCTGAGGCTCTGCATCTTGATGAGGCTCTGCATCTTGATGAGGCTCTGCATCTGGCTGAGGCTCTTTAACTGGCTGAGGCTCTGCATCTTGCTGAGGCTCTAAATTCGGCTCAGTGATGGCTAGGTTATCTGTGACGTCGGCTAGGCTGTCTTCCTCGCCGACTGGCGCAGAGGTTCTGCGCAACATAACAAGCAGCAACAAAATAAGGGCTCCGAGCCCACCCCAGACATACCAGGGCTGCTGTTGTAACAGACTAATAATTTGATCACTGCTAGCTGACTTGCCAGCTGTCTTTGGGATGCTCTTTTCTTGCTCATTGGCTCTGTTGCGCTCCGCGACCTCCACCAATGTTGCCAATGTATCTACCTGAGCTTGCAGCAGTGCTATGCGCTCGCGCAGTTCGATATTTTCCAGCTGAGTTTTGTTGATTTCGTCCTCGGCCAAACTCAGCTTTGAGGTCAGTTGCTGTATCTCATTGGCCGCAACGGCATCCAGAGCTACAGGTTCTATATCAGCAGTCGCCTCTGAGCCGCTCAAAACCTCTGAACTGGCCTCAGACTCAGCAAATAACACCTCAGGTTCATTAATATCATAGGCGGATGCTAGCTCTAAACGGCCTCCAGCAGTTTCCTGATCCTCTTGGAAAACTGCTTCTAGAAACAGCTCGTCGTCAGTTTGGATTACGTTTTGTGGCTCATTGGGAACCTGGTTGTCTAATGCCCAGGCTGGCGTTTCCTCAACCGTATTGGCTCGCAAGCCAATCTGTTCTGCCACCAGATCACCAGCTTCTCGGCTAATTTCAGTTTTTGAGGGCAAGCGTATAATAGCGCCCTTCTTTAATCTATTGGCGTCACCTTCAACAAAGGCGCTGGCGTTTTGACCGTATAGTGCATCCATAGTTTGCAGGATTGTCAGGCCACTGGGTTTAAGACGTTTGGCGACGTTCCATAGGGTATCTCCCTCTACCACTCGGTGCTGAGTACCGGAGATATTTTGGACCCCAGCGCCTGATTGCGGACCCGCCTGCGAAGCGGCCCTAGCATTGGCAGGGCTAGTAACCGGAGTAATAATCTGCCTGGTGTTATATATGGGTAAATCTAAGAGGACTGTATACTCGCGCATTATGCGACCGCCGGGCCACTCCAGCTGCACTAAAAAATCCAGAAAGGGCTCAACAACCGGTTTGTCGCTGGTAATTGAGATTACTCGCTCGCCCCAGATATTATCTATGATCGAGAAATCCAGCTCTGTGAGGTGACTATCTCTGCTAATACCTGCTCGGGAAAAAGCTGCCGCTGAACCCAACTGGGCACGCATTTCAGAATTTTTAAGGCCACCTAGATTGTTAAGGCCAATTTCCGCGTGAAGGGGCTCATTGAGTACTGATTTGAGGGTTATATCGCCAAACCCAACAGCCAGTGTTGTGCCTGTGTATAGCAGCGTTGCCGTGACTATGACTGCAATAAAATGGTTGGAGTACTTCCTAATTGTCATAATTTTTTCCCGTAAAACGCACAGCATGTCCGTTTTGAATTTAATCCGTAGCCAAATTCTAGAGATTGCGCTGAGATTTTCTACTTATATTGGCTTATTTAGCGGATTAATTACGCAATCCCATAAAAAAAGGGCCAACCTCTGACGTAAATCAGCCGGCGGCCCTGTTTCAAAAGGCGCTATTTAGCGCTCGATAATAATCCGTAGCATTCGGCGCAATGGCTCAGCGGCGCCCCACAAAAGCTGGTCGCCGACTGTAAAGGCTGAGAGATATTGCTCTCCCATATTCATCTTGCGCAGTCGACCAACTGGGACATCAAGCCCCCCAGTCACGGCTGCTGGCGTGAGATGAGCAACTGAGGCTTCTTTATCATTAGGGATAACTCTGGCCCACTGGTTGGCCTCAGCCAACATGGATTCTATTTCATCCATCGGCACGTTCTTGGTTAATTTGATGGTCAGCGCCTGGCTGTGGCAGCGCATGGCACCAATGCGAACGCAGAGCCCGTCCAGGGGTATCGGGTTACCCTGTCGATTAAGGATTTTGTTGGCCTCAGCCTGGTTCTTCCACTCTTCGCGACTCTGGCCGTTCTCGAGCTGAGCATCAATATAGGGCAGCAAGCTGCCAGCAAGCGGGTGGCTCCAGTTATCTACTGGGAATCTATCGGAACGCAACGTATCGGTGACTTGCTGATCAATATCCAAAATAGCGGACGCTGGATTAGCCAATGCGTCAGCCACGGAGCTCTTGATAACCCCCATCTGATTAATCAACTCGCGCATATTCTGTGCACCAGCTCCAGAAGCTGCCTGATAGGTCATGGATGTGGCCCATTCCACCAGATTGGCATTAAATAATCCGCCGAGACTCATCAGCATTAGGCTGACGGTGCAGTTGCCACCAATATAGTCTTTGACGCCATTGGCTAGGCCGTCTTTGACTACCGACATATTCACTGGGTCGAGCACGATTATGGAGCTATCCTCCATGCGCAGTGCGGAGGCAGCGTCGATCCAGTAGCCATTCCAACCTGCGCTGCGCAGTTGCGGGTAGACCTCTTTGGTGTAATCGCCCCCCTGACAGGTGAGGATAATATCCATTTGCTTGAGAGCCTCGATATCGAAAGCACTCTTCAGCAATGGTATTTCCATACCCACATCAGGCCCTGCCTGACCGGCCTGTGAGGTGGTAAAAAAGATCGGCTCTATATGGGCGAAGTCATTTTCCTCGCGCATTCTGTCCAACAGCACAGATCCCACCATGCCACGCCAACCGATTATTCCTGTCTTTTTCATCTGTCTAACCCTTAGTTAATCCTGTAAATCTTTTTGTTACCATCTGCGCAGATGCTATGTGCCAGAATCCAGCCAAAATCTCGCTAGATAGTGAAGCCAAGAACCTAAAGCGCCGCTACAACCGCATCACCCATCTCAACCGTACCAACCCGTGTCATGCCATCTGTGTAAATATCCCCAGTCCGCAGTCCCTGATCCAGCACATCACTCACCGCCGTCTCAACTGCATCTGCCGCCTGCGGCGCGCCAAGCGAATAACGCAGCATCATGGCAACCGACAAAATGGTCGCCAGGGGATTTGCCACGCCCTGCCCGGCAATATCTGGAGCCGATCCATGACAGGGTTCATACATACCTCCGCCGTTCTTATCCAGTGATGCCGAAGGCAGCATGCCAATAGATCCAGTTAACATGGCCGCGGTGTCCGACAAAATATCGCCAAACATGTTACCCGTCACCACCACATCAAATTGCTTGGGTGCCATTACTAGCTGCATCGCTGCGTTGTCCACATACATATGGCTGAGTTCTACCTCGGGGTAGTCAGCGGCCATCTCGCTGATAACTTCACGCCATAAGACGGTCGCTTCCAGCACATTAGACTTGTCTACCGAACAGAGTCGCTTACCGCGCACCATGGCCGCTTCAAATGCCATGCGACCGATACGGCGAATCTCAGATTCATTGTATTTGTAGGTGTTGTATCCCTCGCGCTCTCCATTTTCTAGGGTGCGTATGCCGCGGGGTTCACCAAAATAAATACCACCCACCAACTCGCGGACGATCAAAATATCCAGACCGGACACAAATTCAGGCTTTAGCGACGAAGCATGAGCCAGCTGAGGATACATAATTGCGGGTCGCAGGTTACCGAACAGTTCGAGCTCTGAGCGTATGGTCAGCAGCCCTTTCTCTGGACGCAAATGACGCTCAATATCATCCCATTGGGGGCCGCCTACAGCGCCGAGCAAAATAGCATCCGATGCGCGGGCCTTGTCCAATGTCTCCTTGGGGCAAGGCTCACCCACAGCATCCAGCGCGGCGCCGCCCAAATGAGCATAGTCCAGCTCGACACCAAGATCGAATTGGTCGCTAACTTTTTGCAACACCCGAACCGCCTGCGCAATGATTTCTGGGCCTATGTTGTCGCCGGGTAAAACTAATACTTTTTTCATTATTTAATAGCTCCAAAGACCCAGGGGTGTTGCTGGGCGCGATCAGCTTCATAGGCCTTGATCTGATCGGCATGCTGCAGGGTTAAACCAATTTCATCTAGACCCTGTAATAGGCACTCTTTACGGAACTCATCAAGTTCGAAATGAAACACATGACCAGTATCTGTACTGACTGTCTGCGTATGCAGATCAATAGCAAGCTGGTAACCCTCTTGAGCTTCCATCTCGTCAAACAATGTATCCACCTGCTCTTCGCTTAAGATCACTGGCAACAAGCCATTTTTAAAGCAGTTGTTGTAGAAGATATCTGCATAGCTCGGCGCGATGATGGCATTGAATCCGTAGTCCTCTAGTGCCCAAGGCGCGTGCTCGCGACTTGAACCACAGCCAAAGTTTTTGCGTGCTAACAAAATAGACGCACCTTTATATCTGGGAAAATTAAGCGGAAACTCTGTATTAATTGGCCGATTGCTGCAGTCTGCCCCCGGCTGCCCTTCATCCAGATACCGCAACTCATCAAACAGATTGGGGCCAAAACCACTGCGCTTGATCGACTTTAAAAACTGCTTGGGGATAATCATGTCCGTGTCCACATTGGCGCGATCCATAGGACTTACCAAACCACGGTGTGTGGTAAATGCTTTCATTATTGATCACCTCCTACAAATTCACGCACATCAACAATATGCCCAGCCACCGCGGCGGCAGCCGCCATTGCAGGACTCATTAAATGGGTGCGACCGCCATTGCCCTGACGACCTTCAAAATTGCGGTTGCTCGTGGAAGCACAGTGCTCCCCCGCTCCTAACTTATCCGCATTCATGGCCAGACACATGGAACAGCCAGGCTCGCGCCAGTCCATACCTGCGTCTATAAATATTTTGTCCAGCCCCTCGGCCTCAGCCTGGGCCTTGACCATCTGCGAACCTGGCACTACCAGTACCTGCTTTACCGAGCTGGCAACTTGGCGACCCCTGGCTATAGCGGCCGCGGCGCGCATATCCTCAATCCTCGAGTTGGTGCAAGAGCCAATAAATACACGATCTACCTTGATGGAGTTAATCGCCTGCCCGCCCTCAAGGCCCATATATTCCAATGCTCGCTCAAGTCCTTTGCGCCGCTCTTCGCTGGACTGCTCATCCAATGTGGGTACTGAGGCCGTGACCGGCGCAACCATCTCAGGGGATGTACCCCAGGTAACCTGAGGCGCAATATCATCCGCCTGTAATGTCACCTCAGTGTCAAACAACGCATCAGCATCGCTGGTTAGAGTATTCCAGTAGTCGACCGCCTGCTCAAACATCTCGCCCTTAGGCACAAACTGACGCCCTTCGCAGTAATCAATGGTCTTCTGGTCCACCGCAACCATACCTACTCGGGCACCGGCTTCAATGGCCATATTACACACTGTCATGCGCCCCTCTATAGACATATCCCGAAACACAGATCCGGCAAACTCAATCGCATGCTCATTGCCACCAGCTGTGCCGATCTTTCCGATAATTGCCAGAACCACATCCTTGGGTGTCACACCAGCCCCTAGGGTGCCATTTACGGTGACCCGCATATTTTTCATTTTCTTGGCTACCAGACATTGTGTAGCCAATACATGCTCAACCTCAGAGGTGCCTATACCATGAGCCAAACAGGCCAAAGCACCATGAGTCGCAGTGTGGGAATCGCCACAGACCACGGTCATACCCGGCATAGTGGCTCCGAGCTCAGGGCCCATTACATGGACAATACCCTGCCCCATCTCATTAATTTTAAATTCCTTGATGCCGTAGAGATCACAGTTATCGTCTAAAGTTTGCACCTGTATACGTGAAACCTCGTCCGTCATGCCCGCAACACCAGCACCGCGCTCCGCTTTATCTGTAGAGATATTATGATCTGGAGTCGCTATATTCGTATCCAAACGCCAGGGCGCTCGACCTGCCAGCCGCAGCCCCTCAAAGGCCTGAGGTGAGGTCACCTCATGGATCACATGGCGATCAATATAGATTAGCGATGACCCATCACTATTCTGTTTAACAAGGTGGCTGTCCCACAGCTTGTCGTAAAGTGTTCTTCCCATCACAGTCTCCTAGACGTGGTTTTGTATTGCGCGCATTGTAAACCTGTCATATGATGAATTAAATTCATATTTAGCATGCTTTACATTCTTTTGAGGAATGAAATGGATAATCAGAACCTAAAAGCTTTTATTACAGTAGCCCACTGCGGTTCGTTTTCGGAGGCAGCCGAGCGGCTCTATCTGACTCAATCAGCAATCAGCAAGCGTATTGCCCAGCTAGAACAGCAAGTTGGAAAAAAGCTTTTTGATCGCTTCGCGCGTCAGGTCAGCCTGACCGAGGCTGGGGCCGAACTGTTACCAAGGGTCAAACGTATTCTTCAGGAGTATGAAAATGCCTTGCAAGCGATAAGCGATCTCTCAGGTGAGGCCAGCGGCACGCTCCGACTGGCAATCAGTCATCATCTCGGCTTGCACCGCCTACCCCCGATCCTAAAACAGTTTGCTCAGAAGTTTCCGGGTGTAACCTTGGATATTGAGTTTATGGACTCCGAAAAGGCCTATGAACGCGTCCTGCAAGGCCAGTCTGAAGTAGCTGTGATCACTCTAGCTTTAGAGCCGCAACACAATATCGATAGCAAGGTGATTTGGAATGACCCGTTGCGTTTTATCTGCGCTGAGGATCACCCCCTAGCAAAAATTGCCCGACCCTCGCTGGATGATTTGGCGGCGTATTCAATTATTTTGCCGGGCATCAACACCTACACGGGACAGATTATCCAGAAGCTTTTTAAGCAGGAAGGAATACCACTCAAGGCGCCTATGTCGACCAACTATCTGGAGACCATAAGCACAATGGTAGAGGTGGGGCTCGGCTGGAGTGTGCTGCCGGAGACGCTGGTAAAAAACCTGCATGTGATGCCCTTTGAGGGTGTGAAGATTGAGCGAGAATTGGGCTATATTCACCACACTAAAAGAAGTCTGTCTAATGCGGCGCTGGCGTTTGTGGGGCTTCTCGAGGCCGCAGCCTAGTCAGGGCTATTTACCAGATTCCAGCGCACGTATAAGGTCGGTAAATTCTTTACTGCTATCTGGGCTAAGCTGCATAAGTACTTTGTGGGCTTCGAGAACTTGGCGACGCACTTCGTCTAGATCTGGGTCGACGGCCTCTAGATCCTGGAGCTCAACGTCGATATTGGGGATCTCTTGGAAGATATCAATAATCTCATCAAAGCCCATGCAGTCGAGGGTGCGTAAAATGCTGGGATTTTGGCAAAACAACTGAATATTGATGCTGTACTCTTTGCGGCAGTGCAGACCCAACTTGGCAATGAGCCCGAGAGTGGTGCTGTCGACGCATTCGGCCTCTAGCATATCGATCACGACCTGTTTGACATCAGTGCTGCCAAAGATCACGTCCATATGGCGATTTAGTGAGCCGCAGAGATTGACTCGGACGTCGCCGCTAAACTTGAGTAGGTAGCTGCCGCCTTTGTCTGAGACAAGGATTTTACCCGAGCTCAAAACATACCTCCGGTGAGCAAGAGCACTGAGATATCATCCTGAGGGTCTTCGATGTAGTCGATAAACAGCGCCTCTTTCAGCTGCTCTATATTGCCAGAGCTAGTGGAAAGGTATCTGAGTAAGGTACGCTCTTTTTGTGCAATCTCTTTGTTGGGTAGCAGGTCGTAGACGCCATCAGACAGAAGAACCAGCGCAAAGCGTTCTGGAAGCTGTATCTGCTCGACCACCCAAGTGGCGTCCTCAAAAATACCAGCGGGCTTACCTTTGCCGGGCAGAAATTTGGCCTTATTGTCGACGATCAATATTGGCTGCGGCTGCTGGGCTCCCACCACATAGCGAAGTTCTCTAGTCTCTGTATCCAGCGAGCCCGCCACTAGGGTCAGATGCTTGCCAAGCCCGGTGGCCAACAGCTGGTTATTAATATGCTCGACCAAACCCTCAGGGGCCTGAGCCAGTGCCGCATAGTCTTTTTCCAACATATGGCGGCGGATTACTCGGCCAATCATAAAGCGCAGCAATACCGTGACAAATGCTGATGAGGCACCGTGACCTGAGACGTCGGCAAAGTAAAATAACAAATACCGATCCAGCACAAAGTTGTAGCCAACAAAGTCGCCACTGAGATACAGAGATGGCGTGATGGAGTGAGATATTTCGTATTCACCAAAAGCCAGTGGACTCTCAGGCATTAGGCTCTTTTGCACTTCCAAACCGGCCAACTGGTCCTGCTTTAACAGCCGCAGACTCTCTTGCAATTCACGATTGGTGGTTTCTAATTCGGCGCTGTAACTGCTAGTTTGCCGCCTGGTGCTGGCCAGTTCGGCCACGCGAGCCAAGGCTCTGTCTAAATCGTTTTCATCGGACTCTGGCAGTATGACGTCTGCCACACCCAATCGAAAGTAGGAGGCGATCTGGTCTAGATCTGCACTATCTATGGCCATAATCACCAGATAGTCGGCACAGAGTTGCTGAAGTTCCTCATTGTGTTGGGCTGTATCAAGGGGAATATTTGGGGAGGCCAGCACTAAGGGCTGATTAAGCGGATCCTCACAGACAGACTCCAGAGACCGAGTGTCTTGCACCCTTAGAGATTCTGCTCCAACGGCTTGCAAGTCTGACTGTAATTTCTCTAGCCCAACAGCATTATCTTCAACAAGGATAACTGGGCCTTTTAGTTCGCTCATTAGGTACCGGCTTTAACAATTACTAATTTGGCTTCTTTGGGAAGCTCTGCTGCTTTTGTGAGAGAGTAGCAATACCTGCTCTACACAACAATCTTAAATTCTAAACTGGCTCTTCAATCTAGTAATCGTAATCATCCAAATCGCCAAAATCATCTTGGATGGCGCCATCATTGACCAAATATTCTCTGCGCTGCAAATAGACATCCCTCACAAATAGATAGCTATCACCAGATATCACATCATCTAGTCCAAGCAACTCCGCCCTGGTGCTGACTAAGCTGACAACTCTAAGGCCGTTACGGTCGGACACATCATCCAGATAGGACACTGGATTGGCAAAACTATCAATAAATTTTGAGGGCGCGTCACGCAGGGTTGAGGGACCTATAAGGGGCAGCATAAGGTAAGGGCCCTCTGAGACACCCCATGCACCTAATGTCTGGCCAAAGTCCTCGCCTTCACTCTTTGGCAAACCTGCACGCTGAGCCACGTCGAGCAGCCCGCCGACACCTATGGTGCTGTTAATTAGAAAACGGCCTGTATCGTTGGCAGCTTGGGAGAACTTGGCCTGCAGCAGATCGTTAAGGATATTGGTTAGCTCGTCGAGGTTGCTGAACAAATTGCCTATGCCTTTTTTAAAAGGCTCCGGCACTGTATTGCTGTATAGCTTGGCTACTGGGCGCGCCACGTAGTCGTCAAGCTTTAGGTTAAAGCTATGAGCCTTGCGGTTGAGATCCTGAAAAGGGTCAGGATCCTGATATTCATCAGCAACAGTGAACGATGAGAGTACTGCTAGGCAGGTCAGTATCATCTTCGCTAATGGATTAGGTTTATTCATGTTCTTCTCGCAAATCATTTGCTTGGTTTGCAGCCTTAGTGGCCGATCGTGCCCTGATGTGGCTATTCTACTTCTGCCGGTAGCCTTCGTATACCGTATTTTTGGTTATACGATGGGGCGAAAACCGCAGATTATCTCTCTGTCGAACAACGTCTGAAGAATATCGCCCCCAAATTTAACCAGCACCTCAGGTTATGGATGGCTTACCTCGGCCGCTAACTTAACTATAGCTGCTCTACCACTAAGTTGCTGTTCTTCTAAAATCTCGAGCAAACGGAGAGTTAGGGGGTTAGATTCCATAAAACCTAGCTGTAGCTCGCGGTTGCGGTACACAATCAGGGCAGTAACCTCGATATCTGCATCAGCAGGCCTATCCGCTGCGGGCTGATAATTAGGGCCAATGCGGTGCACCGGATACTGATAAACAAAGCGCCATGCAGTGGGTGAAACCACCGGATAATCTGCAAGCACATCGCCATGAAAAGCCAGGTTTTCTGGTATCTCGATTGGAGAAATATCTAGGGCTAGCTCAACCCATTCATAATGGGCTAACTCAAGCATAAACACCGGATCGCCCTGCTCTGGTTGGCGCTCGTGCTGCAAATAGCCGAGGAATTCCTCGCTAATATCTAGAAAATATGGACTGTGGCTCTGATGACGATAGATAAAATCTCGCACCAATTACCGCCAATTTTGCGGCTGGATAATAGATTTTAGAATTGGAAATCCAGAGGCCAAAAAACCCTCGATATTATTAAAGAAAAGCTTGCGGTAGATTGCTAGCCGGCGGTTTTCGATATTGTCTGGGGCTTTATTTAGCTGCGGGTGACGCAGGTGGGCAGCAAATTCTAGTTGCGTATCTTGAAACGATTGCCGCTGGACCTGCGACTTTTGCCAAGCAGGCTTAGGCATGTTAGGCAACCGCTTCTTGTGCCTCACAGGTCTGCTGTATCGTTCTGATCATTGCTACCTCCTCGAGCAGATCTGTTATCGGAGGAAGATTAAAATCGCGCTCCAACAATGTGGGAAAAACCCCAAATTGCTGGTACGCCAGCCGCAAAAGACCCCATACTGGATCAATGACATCAGCACCATGGGTGTCTACTTGTAAATCAGCAGCCTCCTCATAATGGCCAGCAATATGCCCATAGACAATTCTCTCACCGGGCAGGCCTTGCAAAAATGTCTGGGCGTCATAGCCATGATTAATGCTGTTCACGTAAATATTATTTACATCAAGTAAAAGATTGCAGTCAGCTTTTTCGAGCACGGCGCAGGTAAAGTCTAACTCGGACATTTCCTGCTGGGGGGCTGCGTAGTAGGAGACATTTTCCATGGCGATGCGCTGGCCGAGAAAGTCTTGAATCTGACTAATGCGGTCTACCACATAGTCCACTGCTGCGCTGGTAAAGGGGATTGGCATGAGGTCGTAGAGATGGCCAGAGTCGCTACAGTAGCTGAGGTGCTCGGTGTAAAAGTCAATCTGGTGCTCGGCCATAAAGGCTTTGATGTTTTTTAGCAGTTGCCAGTCGAGGGGAGATGGCGAACCAATCGATAGGGATAGGCCGTGGAGTACAAAGGGAAATTTTTCGCTGTATTCCCTGAATGCTCTGCCGTAGCGGCCACCTACGTTGATCCAGTTCTCTGGCGCAACTTCCATAAACTGCACCTGTTGAGTGGAAACGGAGGACAGCGAGCCCAGCAAAGCTCGCCGCAACCCTAGACCAGCCCCATCGACTGGGTGCTGTCTGGTCATGTTTGGTGACAAAATTAGTCAGCTTTTATTGCGACTAGCTATTGCCACCACATTTGCCCTCGGAACCTTTGCCGTCGTCTGTAGCCTTCTCACCGCCACATTTGCCTTCACCGCACTTACCCTCGGAATCCTTGCCCTGTTGTGATGCATTTTCACCGCCACATTTTCCTTCGCCGCATTTACCTTCACCACACTTGCCCTCGGCCTGTTTACTCTCGTCTGATGACTTGTCACCCCCGCATTTACCCTCGCCACATTTACCTTCAGCCTGCTTGCCTGCTAGGTCGTAACCGGATGATAGTTGATCTGCTTGGAATGGATTCTCTGAGGCAAAAGAGGATGATGAGAGCGCCATGCTTGCGGCTAGTGCAACGCTCACTGCTGCAGCCACAGGGTTAATTGTTGGTTTAGCAATTGATACTTCTCCTTGTAGAAATAGTTAGTCCAGTTATCCCGATCCAAGATAGCTTCAGGATGCTATTCTGACTTGAGGGAACTCAGTAAGTTTCATTGCCAGAGAGTATTTTTATAGACCATACAGCTATGCTGATATGCATTTTTTTGGCAGAAAGTTTAGGCTGGGCTAATTAAAAAGCGGCGCAACTGGTCGTCAATTTCTAGCCATTGTTTTTGCAGGCGCTGCGGTGAGATTGGTATCTGGGTTTTCAGCTGTTGGGCAAATAATGAGATGCGATATTCTTGAATAGCCCACTGGAAGTCTTGGATTGAGGCACTAATTTGCTCTGATAGCAACTGTTCCTGATAGGCTTCCAGCGGCGCTAAAAAGGCCGTTATCTCGTTGATATGCTGCTGGTCTCTAGACACCTGAGAGGCGAGCTTTTCCAGCCGAATTTTTATCCCACGCACATATCTTGGGTACTGGCTGACCCTGTCGAGATCAACTGTACTTAGGGTTGTTGGTGAGAACAGCCAGCTAAGCTGTCCATCGATATCCTGCTTGGCATAGATAGCTGAGAGCCCAAGTGAGCGCAGCTGTTTTTGATTGTCATGCAGCATCGGCAGTACGGATTCGATATGGGCTGCCTGTTGCTGGGCTATATCAACCACGTTGCCAATACCTGACTGGTAGCAGTCTTCAAAACTGGCCTGATCGCGAATCACTGGCCGAGCAACGCCCTGTGTTAAAAACAATGCCTGCTGGAAACTACTGTTGATTATCGCCTCAACTAATTCTGCACGCTGGCCAAGGGCCGCAGCTTTGAGTGCTAACTCGCTGCCCCTCAGCAGGTTTTTGCGCAGATATTTTTCCTGGTCCCGCCCTCTGAGGAGAGCCAATCTCAGCTGACCGAATCTGGTTACCCTGTCCGCTGCTAGAGGATTGTCCATTACCTCTATGGCGACAGATTCGCCACAGTCTCTTAGGGCCGGCCAGGCCTTGATAGCAATGTTGCCGCGCTTCAGTTGCACCTCGCTTGGCAAGTCGCCAAAGTCCCACTCAACAATCCCTTCTCGGGAGATACTGTGGTATTGAGCCTGCTGTTCCAGACCCTGGCTTATCTGGGCTTTGAAGTCCCGCTGTAAACTATCGAGACTGCGCGCCATAGCCAGGGTTTTCCCGTTTTCATCCTGGAGCAAGAAGTTCATTTGATACCAAGGATCAAGCTGATCTGCCTTCCAATCCTGATAATTAATGTCAACAGCCGTATGGCGCTTTAGCTGTTCTGCTAAAACCTCGGTCAGTGGACGATCCTGAGCGCGCACCTGCATCAGTACCTTATCCACATAGTCGGGAACTGGTACAAAATTGCGTCTGATTTGCTTTGGAAGGCTTTTAATCAGTGCAATACACTTATCCCGCAACATACCGGGTACTAACCACTCAAAATAGTAACGGGGCAGCTGATGCAGAAGTGCCAGTGGAATCACAGCGCTGACACCATCTTCTGGATGACCGGGCTGAAAGGTATAGCGCAACTCAAACTCTAGGCCATCACAGCTGATTTTATCTGGAAACTGCGCCTCTTCGCTGGCGGATAGGCCACGCAGCATTAGGCTGTCTTGACTTAGCTCAAGTAGCCTGGGGTTATCGCGCTCTGCCTGTTTGCGCCATTTTTCAAAGGCCGGCAGATTAGTAATGTCTTTGGGTAGGCGTTCGTCATAAAAACGATAAATCACCTTTTGTTCGGCTAACAGATCGCGGCGGCGAAAGCGGTCTTCCAGTGCCTGCAGATCTTCAACCAGCTTGTGGTTTTTAGCATAAAATTTTCCTTTGCCTCTGTAGCCCTCCTCTACCAGCGCCTGCTGGATAAATACCTCCCGTGCTTCCACTGGTGCCACATTGCCATAAACGGTATTTTTGCCTTCAACAATGGTCAGACCAAACAGTGTTTGACGCTCTTTGGCCATGACCTGGCCAGATTTCTGGTGATAAAACGGCTCACTGTAGGTTTTTTTAACCAGATGGGCAGCCAAGGGCTCAATCCAGCCGACATCGATTTTGGCAACGGTCAAGGCAAACTGTTTAGTCGTTTCCATCAGCGCACCGGCCATCACCCACTTGGGTGGCTTTTTGCTGAGACCGGAACCGGGAAAGATAAAAAACTTTCGGTTTCTGGTACCGAGGAACTCGTAGCGCTCCTCGCGCACACCCACCTGACCTAGTAGACCAGACAGTAACGACTGATGAATAGCCGGATATTCTGCAGGCTGCTGATTTTCAGTCAGCTTGAGGGCGCGACAGGCATTGTGTACCTGATGATGAAGGTCGCGCCATTCTTTCATACGCAGGTAGGACACATAGTTAGCGCGACAATACTTACTGAACTGATTGACAGAAAGCTCAGCACGTTTGGCTTCGAAGTGTCGCCATAGATTTAGCAGCGACATAAAATCTGAGCTGTCGTCGCGCCACTGAGCATGGGCCTGATCTGAGGCCTGCTGCTTATCTGCTGGCCGCTCACGGGGATCCTGAATACTGAGCCCGGTGGTAATGACCATGACTTCGGCCAACGAGCCATTGCTGGCTGCCTCAAAGATCATCCGAGCAAAACGAGGATCCAATGGTATGCCAATTAGCTTTTTGCCTAGTGAGCTCAGTTTGCCGTTACTGGTGACCGCTTGAAGTTCTTCGAGCAGCTTGAAGCCATCACTAATCATGCGACTGTCAGGGGGATCCACGAAAGGAAAGTTGCGAATATCGCCAATGCGAAGATGTAACATCTGCAAAATAACCGCCGCGAGATTTGTCCGCACAATTTCTGGATCGGTAAACTCTGGGCGGTTGTTAAAGTCTTCTTCAGTATACAGACGGTAGCAAACGCCGTTGCTTACACGACCGCAGCGCCCTGCACGCTGATTGGCACTGGCCTGAGAGATGGCCTCTATAGGCAGCCGCTGTACCTTGGTTCTGTAGCTATAGCGAGAGAGTCTGGCGCGGCCAGTATCTATAACAAAGCCAATGCCGGGCACCGTTAGAGAGGTTTCAGCCACATTGGTACTCAACACTACACGACGCCCACGATGGGGAGAAAATATTTTACTTTGCTCGGCAAGACTGAGCCTCGCATAGAGCGGCACCACCTCGGTATGGGGCAGCTGAGCGCGCTTAATAGCTAAACTTGCCTCGCGGATTTCACGCTCGCCACTCAAAAATACTAAGACGTCACCGGTGCTGTGGTTAGCCTGAATATCTCGCAGACAATCAATGATGCGTTGATCGCGGTCGGCTTCAAGGTCCTCTATCTGACTGTAAACAATTTCTACTGGATAGGTTCTACCGGATACCTCAACCACTGGGGCCTGATCAAAATGCTGGGAGAATTTTTCTACATCAATGGTCGCCGAGGTAATAATCAGCTTGAGATCTCGCCGCTGTGCCAGCAGATTTTTTAAATAGCCCAACAAAAAGTCGATATTAAGGCTGCGCTCGTGGGCTTCATCAATTATGAGAGTGTCGTACTTACTAAGAAAGCGGTCATGCTGAATTTCGGCGAGTAATATCCCATCGGTCATCAATTTAATTCTGGTGTTGGTAGAGCTCTGATCAGAAAAGCGTACCTGATAGCCTACAGTCTCACCCAGAGGAGTTTTCAGCTCCTCAGCGATGCGGTTGGCCACTGTGCGCGCGGCGATACGACGCGGCTGAGTATGGCCTATCATGCCGCGAACCCCTCGGCCAGCTTGCAAACATATCTTTGGGAGCTGGGTGGTTTTGCCAGAGCCTGTCTCACCGGCGATTATCACAACCTGATTATCCCTGACCAGATTAACAATCTCCTCCGCTCTGGCACTAACGGGTAAATCTGGGTAGCTAATGCTGGGCAGAACGCTGTGCCTTGCGCTGACAATCTTTTCGGAGCGCTGCGCGGCCTTTGACCAGCGCTGCCAGCCGTCGACAATCGATTTTTTGTTGGCTTGATCCCGTTGCAGCTGCCCCAATTGGCGACTGAGACGAAACAGATCTGCACTGGTTACTAGATCGGGTAACAGGTCTTGCAGCAATGCAAACTGCTGCGCTGAGCCCGGAGGTTCGGCAGGAAGAATAAATTTTGAACTAGAGTTGACCTCTGGAGTGGCTGAATTAGACAAGGGCTTTTATTCGCCCAAATTTTGCCAGATACATTCACCACTTGCGGCCTTGATTGCCTCTAACTTTTGCTGATGGCTGGCCAGCTCCGCCTCGTTGGCAGTAATTACCCGCAGCGCAGGCCGCCCGTCTGGAAGGCGGCGAATATTTGATGTCTGATTAATCTCTCCCGAATCGGAAGCCTGCTGATCGCTGATATTAAGGTTGACCTGCCCGCCAGTCATTAGCAAATAAACATCGGCTAGAATCTCGGCATCCAGTAAAGCACCATGAAGGTCGCGCTGTGAGTTATCGACCCCATAACGTTTGCAAAGGGCGTCAAGGTTGTTCTTTTGCCCAGGGTGCTTTTGACGCGCCAGCGCTAAGGTGTCAATAATCTTACAGTGACTGTCTATTGGCTTGACGCGACCAGACAGCTTGGCGATCTCGTGATTAATAAAACCTAGATCAAAAGGTGCATTGTGGATAATCAGATCTGCACCATCGACAAACGCCATAAATTCGGCAGAGATAGCCTCATAGGTAGGCTTGTCTTCAAGAAACTGATCAGTAATACCATGTACTTCCATGGCACCCTCATCGACCTTGCGCTGAGGGTTAATATACTGATGGTAGTGACGGCCAGTTAGTTTGCGATTAATCATCTCAACACAGCCAATCTCGATGATTCTGTGATCTTGAGAGGTTTCTAAGCCGGTAGTTTCTGTATCAAGTACAATCTGTCTCATGGTGTCTCTGTTTTGCCCATTTGGTTCTGAAGTATCTGTGCGAGGTGATGTGGCCTTTTAGCGAGAGGTTGCGCTCCATACTTATAGCTCGTCAATACCGCGGTTGGCCAACTGGTCAGCTATTTCATTTTCGCGGTGGCCGCTATGGCCTTTAACCCAGTGCCAGTCTATCTTATGTTCACCTATAACAGCATCGAGTTTTTGCCATAGGTCGACATTCTTAACCGGTTTTTTTGCCGCTGTTTTCCAGCCGCGCTTTTTCCAGTTGGGCATCCACTCTTGAATACCTTTAAGAACATAGGTCGAATCTGATGTTAACTCTACATTGCAGGGTCTTGTGAGCGCGGCTAGCCCTTCAATAACGGCGGTTAATTCCATGCGATTATTGGTCGTCTCATGCTCACCGCCAAACAGGGATTTCTCCTCGTCGCCGTAGCGTAGAAGCACGCCCCATCCGCCAGGGCCCGGATTACCTCGACAGGCGCCGTCGGTAAATATCTGTACTGAGTTCATATTATTCTCTTTTACTGGAGTCCCGGGCTTTGTGACGACTGGCTTTGCTGCTGGTTGAACCCAAGCCATTGGTCGCAGGGCGCCATAGCTGGGCTCGCTTGCCAATACCTCGCAGCTGGCGTTTTACCGCATGAATCATATAGAAGTTTCCCAAAGGAAAGCGAATCTTTTGTGCAAACTGCTGCCAGTGACTATCGCTTTCAAGCCAATGTGGGCGATTGAGAGGCAGGTTGTAGGCGCCGTGGTCGATTCCCAACACCTGAAAATCTAACAGTGAAAGCCAGTCAACAACACGGCCTTTGCGCAGATTGTGGAATCTGTACTCGGCTCGACCCGTAGCAAGCTGCATAGGGTACTTAATCGCTCCCTGTGGGCCATAGGGATTAAACAAACAGAGCAATAAATGTCCCCCGGGAGCAACAACTCGAGACACCTCCGCAAGAACAGCCTTGGGTGAAATTGAATATTCCACTGCATGCTGCACCAGCGCCACATCGATAACGGCGGATGGCAGTGGCAACTCAGCATAGTTAGCCACTGCTGAGGCTTCTAACTGCGCGCTATTGGGAGTACTAGGATGAATATAGAAACGATGTAACTGCTTAAAACAGGACATTGTATTTTTATGGGGACCCAGCCCTAGATGCATCAATCTGTATCCTGGCAACTGAGAATATTTCCGCTCTATAACTCGTTGCTCTTGAGCGAACAAATAGCGACCAAAATCTTGATTAATCCAATTTTCGAGGGCGTTTACAGACTCTCCCAGATCTACCACCTTGAGGCGATCCAGGATATTTTTGCTGTGCACTCTAAGAAAACTCTTTGGCATAGGCCGAGATACCTGACTTATGGTAGGGCTTATTATGTTCTCTAGCCTGCTCAAACACCAGCGCCAAGCCTGCTTGTTATTGTCTAATTTAGCTCTGGTCGCTACAATCCATTCGCTCAAATAGCCTATAAAAGTTTAATTATATTGTCCGTCCCTAAAACACTCTCTGCGGTGCTCAGACCCTGTCTTGCCTTTTTTCTAATGGCGGGATGCCAACTCGCGCCCTCCGAATTAGAGCCAATGACGACTGAGGATCAGACTAACCTGAATCAAGCTAAGACTGTTGTTGCAGAGACATCTCCAGTTCCAACACCAGACTTACACCAAAGTCCTGCACCAGAGCCGGAGCCACAGGACCTTTGGCAGCGGATCCGCTCTGGCTATGGCCTCTCTCCAGATGAGATGCATGGCACTGTCGAAAAACAACTGGACTGGTATCTGCGCAACCCCAATTACCTGACTACTGTTTTTGGCCGCGCTGAACCCTATATTTATTATGTCACCGACGAATTGGATAAGGCTGGGCTGCCTCTAGAGCTGGCTTTACTACCCATTGTTGAGAGCACTTATGACCCTCTGGCTTACAGCCACAGTCATGCCGTCGGCCTCTGGCAGTTTATTCCGTCTACAGCGCGCTCATTTGGACTAGAGCGAGATCGTTGGTACGACGGCCGACGCGATGTTATTTCCTCCACGCAGGCGGCGATAAAATATCTCAAATACCTACACCGGCGTTTTGACGGCGACTGGCTGCTGGCCCTAGCGGCTTATAACTCAGGCGAGGGCACGGTCAAAAAATCTCTGCGTCGCAATCGCCGACTGGGTAAGCCGGAAGATTTTTGGTCGATCAAACTACCCAGAGAAACTAGAAATTATGTGCCTCAGCTTTTGGCACTGGCAAAATTAATTGGTAGGCCTGAGAGTTACAAAATCAGGCTTCCAGAGATGCCAGACCAAGCCTATTTTGAGGTGGTTGAAATCAATTCGCAGATTGATCTCAACAAGGTAGTGGAAATAAGTGCCGTGGATGGGGCTGACTTTACTCGTCTTAATCCAGGCTACAGGCGCTCTATCACCCCGCCCGAAGGCAGCTACAACATTTTGTTGCCTCTGGGTTTTGCCCAGCCGCTGCGGCAGCTAATCGCCACTACTGACCCTAAAAGCTGGGTTCCTTATACGGAGTACTCTGTCAAAAGCGGAGATACGCTGTCGCAAATAGCACTGAACCACAGAATACCTACTCGCTGGATAAAACAACGCAATGGCCTGACCTCTGATCGGCTGCGCGTAGGCCAGGTGCTGCTAATACCGCACAGTGGAGAACAGCAGAACCCGGACAAGATCAGTGGATTGGCCTCAGCGCCTCAGAAAGTTGTTTACAGCGTAGCAGCTGGCGACTCTCTGTGGACCATTGCCTCTAAATTTAAAACCTCTGTAACCAGCCTGAGACGCTCTAACAACCTTAGTACAGATGTTCTGCAGATCGGGCAAAAGCTTAAGGTAGAGCACTCTCTTGAAGTGCCCGACACAGAAAATCTACGCAAACTCTCCTATCGTGTGCGACGCGGTGATTCGCTTTACCTGATCGCGGAAAAGTTTGATCTGAGTATTGGCGATATCACTCGCTGGAACCGCATTAGCCGAAATGAGTATTTACAACCAGGTCAGCGGCTAACCCTGTTCGTCAATGCACTAAGCATTTAGCCTGTATCTGTGACAATTTAAAAATCGCGGCGCAGGCGCCAGACATAAAAAAAGGCAGGATAACCTGCCTTTTTTTATGCTTTCTTGTTGACTAACAGGCCCTCTATAAGAGCCGGTGATCTCTGCAAAACCTACTGAACCACCTCTGCGTCAGCCAATAGACTCTGCTGGTAAGCCTCTACATCACGGCTGCTATTTACCGACTGGACAGTATATATCAGGCTTGCTTTTTGCTCTGCACTCATCTTCCTAGCATCACCAGGGGTGACCGCCGTTAAGGACACTAGAATATAGTCGCCATTAACAGCATAAAACCCTTGGTTAATGGGCTTTTCTCTCGGCACTGACAATTGGAATACCCTCGCCTTTACCTCTTCATTTACAGAGCGAGTAGCACGCTTGACTGACTGCCCAACCTGCCATTCCAGACCTGCCTCCTTGGCCACAGACTCGACGCTGTCACCAGCCTCAACTCTGGAAAGCAGCTCTTCACCCTGAGTCACCAGCTGCTGCTGAGCTAGCTCTAAGGTTAGCGCTTCGCTAACAATGTCGATGACTTCATCTAGCTCTTTTTGTCGTGAGGGGAAAAATTCCTTTAATTTAATAACTACGTAGCGATCATCGCCGAGCTCAAGAACCTCACTAGCATACTCATCTTCAAGAACCTCTGGGCTGAAGGCTGCTCTTACCACCAGCGGATAGGCGGCAACGCCATCACCGCCATTGCGAGAGAAAGGCTGGCTAATCTGTGCCTGCAATCCTAACTCAGCAGCTACTTCGGCCAATGTTTCTGAATTAAAGCTAAGTTCTTTAAGCATCTCGAGCTTCTCAACCAAAAGGTCAGTGGCTGCCTCTCGTAGCAGGTCTTGTCTAATGCGCCCACTTTCATTAGCTAAGTCAAAGCTCTGCTGCTGGGTATCCAACAATTTGATCAAATGGGTTCCTGCGTCAGTTACCACTGGCGCTGATACCTCACCAATTTCTAGTGTCGCAAGAGCGGTCTCGAAGGCTTCTGGGAAAGTGTCGCCAGAGGTAAAACCTAAATCGCCACCTGTATCAGATGAACCGAAGTCCTCTGAATACTGCTTCGCTAAGGCTGCAAACTCTTCACCGGAGTCTAATCTGTCCTGAATTTCCTGCAGAATCTCTGCACTGGGCTCTGAGAGCAGAATGTGCGCTGCCTGGCGATTAACTGAGGTACTAATTGAAGCGGCTTCTTGATCAAAGCGCGCCTGAATTTGCTGATCTGTAACCGTTTGTTCAGCTATCAAGAGGTCGGCATTAAGTTCAATAGCCTCTACAGTAACCTGCTCTTCGGTTTGATACTGAGCCTGGTTGGCAGCAAAGTAGTCGGCTACCTGCTGGTCGGTGATGCTGATAGCATCTTTAATTGGCTGAACTGGCAGGTTCAGATAGTAATAATCTCGCCTTTGCTCAGTAAATGCGGCAAGGCTCTCTATCTCTGCTTGAGTAACGAAGTTCGTGTTGGAGAGTCCCTGCAGGAACTGTTGAATCAGTAGGTCCTCTTTAACCATATCGACAAAGGTTGCACTGGTGTAACCCTGGTTGCGAATAGCATACTGGAACAGGTCTTGGTCGAACTGGCCATTAGACTGGAAACCCTCGGTGGCGACAATAATTTCGCTCACTGTTTTTGAGGATACACCGAGGCCCTGAGCCGCAGCAGATTGCGCCAGCACTTTGCGGGCAATGAGTTGCTGAATAACCTGCGGGCGAATAAGCTCATCATCAAGCAGTGCCGGGTCTAGGTCTTCATTGTCTGCCAGAATACGCTGTCTCTCTGTAGAGAGTACCTGCTGCACCCGCAGAGCACTGACTGGCTCATCATTGACTAACAGAGCCGCTTCACCACCTGTACCTGATACAAAAAGAGATCCGGTGCCAGAAAAGGCGAATATACCACCAATAATAACGACGATGAACGTAGCCATGCCGCGCATGTTACTTCTAAAATTATCCAACATTGTTCTAATCCTACATATTAAAAAAGGCGCATCCCTGATGCGCCTTTTTAAACTGGGGTCTTCACTCTAGAGAGAATAGCCCAGACAATTTTACTTAGTTTACTGCGTCTTTCAGCGCTTTACCCGCTTTGAAGCTTGGCACGTTAGCAGCTTTGATCTGGATTTCAGCTCCAGTCTGTGGGTTGCGACCTGTACGAGCGGCACGGTGCTTAACAGAATAGGTACCAAAGCCTACGAGTGACACCTGGTCACCATTTTTAAGAGCGCCTGTTACTGCATCTAGAGCAGAATCAAGAGCACGGCCGGCAGAAGCTTTAGAAATGTCTGCTCCAGCAGCGATTGCGTCAATTAGTTCAGATTTGTTCACGGTATTCCCCTTTTTTATGGAGTTGATTGTTCCTGGCAAATTAAGACCGGTCGATGAAATGGTTGCTTGGAATCCCTAGCTAATCCGCGGCCTCACCTGAACTTTATACCAACAGCCAAATCATCGGTCAAGCTTACTTTTTAAATTTCATAAATAAGTTTAAGTCTAGTGAGTGCTTGGCCTAGCGGCCGAATCATCACTTTTTTCTGTGGCGCTGCTCTGATTAAACTCTTCTTCGCTAAATGGCGTTGGCTTTTCTTGCAGCGCGATATCCAACACTTCGTCAATCCACTTGACCGGGCATATTTCAAGGTCTGCTTTAATATTGTCCGGTATCTCTTTCAAATCGCTAGCATTATCGTGTGGAATCACAACAGTTCGAATGCCACCGCGATGCGCCGCGAGTAGTTTTTCCTTGAGACCACCAATCTTTAACACCTGCCCACGCAGGGTTATTTCGCCGGTCATCGCCACATCAGCTTTCACTGGAATACCGGTTAAAACTGACACTAAAGCCGTGCACATACCAACACCTGCCGAAGGGCCATCTTTTGGTGTAGCGCCCTCCGGAACATGGATATGCAGATCGTTTTCTTGATAGAAATCTTTACGGATACCCAAGGGCATGGCGCGACTGCGCACCACTGTGAGGGCTGCCTGAATAGATTCTTGCATCACATCACCCAGGGAGCCGGTTTTTATCACTCGCCCCTTGCCAGGAATCGCGGAGGATTCAATAGTAAGCAACTCCCCACCAACCTGAGTCCAAGCGAGACCTGTGACCTGACCGATTTGATTCTCAGCCTCTGCACGTCCGTAATCAAAGCGTCTTACACCCAGTATATCCTCTAGCTGTTCTGGGCCTACAATGTCCTCAGAGACCTGTTTATTGCGCACATGACTGGTAACTGTCTTTCTGCATATCTTGGCTATATCGCGCTCTAAACCCCGCACACCAGCTTCTCTGGTGTAGTAACGGATAGTATCTTTGAGCGCATCTTCAGTAATATCTAATTCAGCCTCTTTGAGGCCATTGGCACTGCGCTGCTTGGGTACCAAATATTTTTCGGCAATCTTGACCTTCTCGTCTTCGGTATAGCCTGGTATACGAATAACTTCCATTCGATCCAGCAGTGGGCCCGGAATATTCATACTGTTGGCGGTACAGATAAACATGACGTCTGATAGGTCGTAATCGACTTCCAGATAATGGTCATTAAATGTGTGGTTTTGCTCTGGGTCCAATACCTCTAAAAGCGCTGAGGCTGGATCGCCCCGATTGTCCATTCCCATTTTATCGATCTCGTCGAGAAGAAACAGCGGGTTCTTGGTACCCACTTTAGAGAGCTTCTGAATCAACTTGCCCGGCAATGAGCCTATGTAGGTTCTGCGGTGCCCACGAATCTCTGCCTCGTCGCGCACACCACCGAGGCTCATACGCACAAATTTACGCCCTGTCGCACGCGCAATGGACTCTCCCAGAGAGGTTTTACCCACCCCCGGAGGCCCAACCAGGCAGAGTACAGGACCCTTGAGCTTTTTAACCCGCTGTTGCACAGCGAGAAATTCTAAAATGCGTTCCTTAACTTCTTCCAGCCCGTAATGGTCTTCATTCAGCGTTGCTTCTGCATTGCCAAGGTCGTGCTTGACTCTGCTGCGAGTCTTCCATGGCACACCGATCATGACATCGATGTAATTGCGCAACACCGACGCCTCTGCCGACATTGGGGACATCATCTTTAGCTTGGCCATTTCTGACTGAGCTTTTTCAAGTGCGGCTTTTGGCATACCGGCTTCTTGAATTTTTTGCTCGAGCTGATCGAGCTCTGAAACGCCCTCGTCCATATCGCCAAGTTCTTTTTGAATGGCCTTCATCTGCTCATTCAGATAGTACTCACGCTGGCTTTTCTCCATTTGCTTTTTGACCCGTCCGCGAATGCGCTGCTCGATCTGAAACAAATCTATCTCAGATTCCATGAGGCTCATCAGGTGCTCAAATCTCTGGGTTAAGTCCGCTATTTCGAGAACTTCCTGCTTCTGTTCCAGACTCAGGGTCATATGAGAAGCAATGGTGTCTGCAAGGCGATTAACCTCTTCAATACTGCTTACTGTTGCTATCACTTCAGAGGGAATCTTCTTGCTGAGATTGACATACTGCTCGAACAATGAGATCGCAGACCTCGTTAAGACATCCGCTTCCGAGGCCTCTAATTCCCCATCGACAAGAGTACTGATACAGGTCTGTAAAAATGCTGGACCCTCATGGGCCTCTACCAAAGTGACCCGACCTGTGCCCTCAACCAACACTTTCAACGTGCCGTCTGGCAGCTTAAGCATTTGAAGAATAGTCGCAAAGGTACCCACCTGGTGAACATCACCAACACCCGGATTATCTTCAGAGGGATTCTTCTGGGCGACTAATACTATTTGCTTATCTGACTCCATGGCTTCTTCGAGAGCGATAATCGATTTTTCTCTGCCCACAAATAATGGCACTACCATATGAGGGTACACCACCACATCGCGCAGCGGCAGGAGTGGATAGATAGTTTTGTCAGCGTCGGTTTGTTTGGAACCCATTGTTACCTCTAATTGAGAATTTTAACCGCCGACAATGCAGCGGAGCTTTCCTGTAACCATCCTTGTTGCCTATAGTCTTAGATGTTGGGTCACAGCAGCAAAATACAACCTCAGCAGCGATAAAAGTAAAGACCAAAGCATTTTTTACACGCCTTGACCACGCCTATGACAGCCAGAGCACAGCCAGCAATAAGTAGCAGATACAAAAAAGGCAGCTTGCGCCGCCTTTTGGTTACCCTTCTTCTGAAGCGACTTTCGGCGCTTCTTGCTGCTCGTATACCAGCAGCGGTTCGTTCTCACCTCTTATCACCGAGGCGTCGACCACCACTTTTGACACACCAGGTTCTGAAGGAACTAGGTACATGGTATCCAGCAAGACAGTTTCCAAAATCGAACGCAGCCCGCGAGCTCCAGTTTTGCGTTCAATTGCTTTGTCAGCAATAGCATCCAGAGCATCACGTCGCAAGTCCAGCTCCACATCTTCCATGCTGAACAGCGCCTGGTACTGCTTCACCACAGCATTCTTTGGCTCGACCAGAATATTTACCAACGCTTCGCGGTCGAGTTCTTGCAGTGTAGCCACAACCGGCAGACGACCGATAAATTCTGGAATTAAACCGTATCCAATCAAGTCGCTAGGTTCGACTTCTAGAAGCGTTTCACCCACAGATTTCTGATTGTCTTTACTGTTCACTTCAGCACTAAATCCAATGCCGCCCTTTTCTGAACGATCTCGGATAACTTTCTCGAGCCCCGCGAAGGCTCCACCACAGATAAACAAGATGTTGCCTGTATCTACCTGAAGAAATTCTTGCTGCGGATGCTTGCGCCCACCCTGAGGCGGCACTGAAGCCACGGTACCTTCAATAAGCTTAAGCAGCGCTTGCTGCACACCTTCGCCGGATACATCTCTGGTGATGGAGGGGTTATCTGACTTGCGAGAAATTTTGTCGATTTCATCGATGTAGACGATGCCACGCTGAGCCTTATCTACATCGTAATCACATTTCTGCAGTAGCTTCTGGATAATATTTTCGACGTCTTCACCCACATAACCGGCTTCAGTCAATGTGGTTGCGTCAGCGATGGTAAACGGCACATCCAACATTCTTGCCAGCGTCTCCGCCAGTAGTGTTTTACCACTGCCAGTTGGGCCTATCAGAAGAATGTTGCTCTTGCCCAGTTCAACCTGAGACTTGTCAGAGCCTTTTCTCTCCGTCACTTGCAGACGCTTGTAGTGATTGTAAACGGCAACTGAGAGAATACGCTTGGCGCGCTCTTGGCCAATCACATATTCGTCGAGAATATTTTTAATTTCGCTGGGTACGGGAAGTTGATCCGGGCCAGTGTCGGCCTCTACAACCTGAGTTTCTTCGGAGATTATGTCGTTGCAGAGATCAACGCATTCATCGCAAATATAAACAGACGGGCCAGCGATCAAACGTCGTACTTCATTTTGATTTTTACCGCAAAAGGAACAGAACAGCAGTTTTCCGCCATCGCCTAATGTGTCACTGTCACCCATTTCTCTCTCCTGAAAACCCAACAAAAGCTATAAAAAACAATTACTTATAGGGCCTTTTTAATCGCATAAGACAAAAGACTAACGCCTCTACCCTCTTTTGTCCAGAACCTGATCTATCAGTCCGTAATTCTTCGACTCTTCGGCACTCATAAAGTTATCGCGCTCTGTATCCTCAGTAACTTTTTCTACTGACTGGCCAGTATGCTTTGCCATTAGACTATTCAGTCTCTTTTTGATCTTAAGGATTTCCTGAGACTGAATATGAATATCGGTCGCCTGACCCTGAGCACCGCCGCTTGGCTGGTGAATCATGGTTCTCGAATTTGGCAGGCAATAACGCTTACCCGCGGCACCAGCGGTTAGCAGGAAAGCCCCCATGGAAGCGGCCTGTCCTATACACATGGTGCTAACGTCTGGCTTGATAAACTGCATTGTGTCGTAGATAGACAGACCAGCGGTTACCGAACCACCGGGAGAATTGATATAAAGATGGATGTCTTTATCGGGATTTTCAGATTCCAAGAACAGCATCTGAGCCACAATTAGGTTGGCCATATGGTCTTCAACCTGACCCACAAGAAAAATGACTCGCTCTTTAAGCAGCCTCGAGTAGATATCGTAGGCTCTCTCACCTCTCGAGCTCTGCTCGACGACCATGGGCACCAAGCCACTAGCTTCCACATCAGGAATACCGTTGATACTTGTTGGGTGCTGAAAATTCATTGGGTCCTCGCTTTATTGAATACTAAATGAATGGGCATGCTAGCCTCTAAACAACAGTCTGTATACGCGGGTACTTGTTAAGCCGGATTTACTATTTACTCCGGCTTAACAGAAAGCTGTATTTAGATTTCAGAGCCTGGCTCTGGATCTGGCTTAACGGCCTCTTCGTAGGGTACAGCTTCGTCTTTCACCTTGGCTTTTGATAGAACGAGCTCGGTGACCTGATCTTCCAACACCACGGCTTCCACCGAACTTAACAGCTCAGGCTTACTGTAATAGTAGTCTACTACCTCTGATGGCTGCTCATAGGTAGAGGCAATCTCGTCAACTCTTGCGCGAACAGCGTCTTCATCAGGCGTCAGACCTTCAGACTGAACAACCTCAGAAACGATTACACCCAATGCTGCGCGTCGCTCGGCTTTTTCTCTAAACATATCATCGGGCAACATGCTGAGATCGATCTGCTGGCCGCCACCGAACTGCTGAACCATCTGTTGCTTTAGTTGAATAATTTCATTGCTAACCAGTGCTGCTGGCAACTCGACTTTGTTGAGATCAAACAGCTGGTTCATTACGCGGTTTTTGACCTTGGTACGGATTGCGTTGCGCAGTTCACGCTCCATATTGGCCTGCACGTCTTCGCGGAATTTTTCTTCTCCGCCCTCTTCGACCCCATAAAGTTTGAAGAACTCATCATTCATTTCAGGCATATTCTTAGCCGAAACTGAGTTCACCTTGACGGCAAACTGCACTGCCTTACCTTTGAGGTCTTCCGAGTGGTAGTCTTTGGGGAATTTAACCTTCAGTACAGTCTCTTCGCCAGCACTTACGCCAACTAGACCAACTTCGAATCCCGGAATCATGCTGTTAGAGCCCAGCACCAGGTCCTGACCCTCGGCACTGCCCCCATCAAATGGTTTCTTGCGATAGGTTCCAACGAAGTCAATATTGACCTGATCGCCATCTTCTGCTGCTTTTTCTGAGACTTCAAATGTGGCCTGCTGATTGCGCAGAACATCGATCATAGTCTCTACATCACTTGCGTTTACATCGGCAACCGGGCGAGAGACCTTCACCTTGCTTAAATCAGCTAGCTTTATTTCGGGATAGACTTCAAACACAGCAGTGTATTCAAGATCTTGGCCTTCGAGACTTTTGATATCATCGATACGAGGTTGGCCAACGGGTCGCAGTTTTTCTTGCTGAATGGCTTCATAGAAACTTGAGTTGACAGTTTCGCCAACGACTTCCTGACGCACACCGGCACCGTACTGCTGCTTAACAACCTTCAGGGGGACTTTTCCTTTACGGAAGCCTTTGATGCTCACGGTCTTAGTGGCTTTTTGTAAACGATCTGTTACCTCTTGATCAATCTTGTCGGCAGGTACACCAATCTTAAGCTTGCGCTCGAGACCTGTGCTCGACTCAATAGAAACCTGCATGGGTTATCCTCTTGAAAAACATTTTTAAAATGGTGCGAGTGGAGAGACTCGAACTCTCACATCCTAAGACACTGGAACCTAAATCCAGCGCGTCTACCAATTCCGCCACACTCGCATAAACTTGTTATTGGCTCGGTTTTAGTCGAATTTTGGCGACCGAAGTCGCAATTAATCTGACCCAGCCAAAATGGGGCGTGAAGTTTGCCACAGCACCTCAGAATCAGCAACTACTTCGACAATGTTTAGGCCTCTATTTTTAAGCAGGGGGGGCCGTTGGGAGAATCAACTGCCAATTCAGCAAAATTAGCCAGCAAAAGAAGTCCGGAAGTCCCTTTGAAGTTGATCTATGCTTTTAACGCGCAACCTCAAAACAATCTGGTTAGGAGATACATCATGAAACACAGTTACACAGCGCTGCTTGCACTGTTAATGGTCGTTGGCCTCAGCGCCTGTGATCGCTCTGATCCCACGGCAGAAGACGCAACCACAAGCTTAGAGTCCACATTATCAGCGACCTCAGATAGCGCAGAAGAAGCCTCTGACGAAGTAATTGGCGCAATAGACAATGCAATTGAAGCCATGGATGAAATGGCAGATGAGGCCATAGAAGACGCCAACAATAGCTTAGATGAGCTCACTTCAGATTAGAGCCTTAGCAAGTGCCAAACAATCTAGCACTGGCTAACTATTGCAAGGCAATAAAAAAACCCCAGCTATGCTGGGGTTTTTTTCGTCCATTCAAAAGGATGCGCTTTAAACTGCTACCTTCCGACGGCGCAGACCTGTTAGGCCTAATAGTGCCGAACCAAACAGCCATGCAGCTGCTGGAATAGGCACTTCATTGATGCCAGCCACATAGAGCTGGTTAGCGGTAGTGCCCTGACCCCACTTAAATTGATTGGCATACCAGCCACCCAACGGGCCAAATATAGCCATTTCGGTCAGGTTGAAATCCAGAGAGATTTTACCAGCCAACATACTCAGCAGCTGGAAGCCGTTGGTATCAGACCAGATCATTATCTTAGTACCGTCAGCTAAATCTGTGTGAGCACCATTAATACCCACATCCGAGATTTTCTTTTCCGAATCGAAGACAAAGCCAAGTACCTCGTTGGTTTGCATATTGTCGTCACTGGATGGGTTACACCAGTTAGTACCCTGCTGCTGTGCCAACAGTTCGCCACAGACGCCCAAACCAGCTTTGTTGCCCGAGTCCAGATACGCGTATGCGCGGCCAATCTCTGGTCTCTGACCATTATCGATCAACCTTGCACCATAGACATTGAGGTCGCCGAAATTCAGCGGTTGACCACCGCGCTCATTTTCGTCAGCGTCAAAATCATAATCGTAGGTTGCGGCCATCGAAAAACTGGCTAGAGACATCAGCACGACACCTGCAAGTGACTGCAGTAATTTTGAAAGATTCCTATTCATATTCAAGCTCCTAAAACTAACTAAACGCGCATGCAAAACGCGACCATTTCCTTATTTTTGATACAAAACTAAACTACTTAACAGGTAAGGGTAAACGTAGTTCTCATTTGTGGGGTTGTCAAAAAATAAAACTAGATTTATTGGGTTTTTTAGCAATTGGAATCAATAACTTAGCTGAGTTTTTTGACCCTAATGTATCGGCATCCTATCTTTGGGACTTATTAATACCTTTTAGAACAGGGGTTTAGGCAGGTTTTTGAATAAATAATTTAACTGCACAGAGGGAGATCTCCTCTATTTGCGCTGCATCAGTATAAATGCCATCAATAAACAGCTTGGCAATCCCATGTACGGCTCCCCAGATGACCTGTGAGGTTCTAAGAGCATTATCGCCAGCAAGCAGACCAGCGTCTTGCCAGCTGCGCACCATATCAACCTGGTGTTGGAAACAAGGATAGGCAACATCGCGTAACTCTTGGGTGCTGTTCTTCTGCTTCCAGATACTGCGACCAAACATGAGTTCATACTCCTCAGGGTGCGAGGCAGCAAACCTTACATAGCCGCAAATATACTCCTCAAACTTTTCTTGCTGACTAGTTGCCGGGTTATCAAAGTTGTCAATCGCATCCTGATGTCTGCGCCTAAAACCCTGAGCAGCAATCGCGCACAGCAAACCATTTTTATCAGAGAAGTGGTGATAGGGCGCAGTTCGCGACACGCCTGCCCTTTCAGCCAATTTGCGCAACGAGAGATTTTCTATGCCAGCCTCGGCTAGCAGTTGCTTGGCAGCAAGCAGCAGAGCTTGACGCAGATCACCATGATGATAGCTGGGGCGGCGGAATTCTGTGGCGATGGAAAGGCTCATGCCAGCAATGTACCAACACATCTTGACAGTGTCAAAATAGCGGCTTAATCTGCTGTTAAATATTTTTCGTAATAAATAACTATCCAGGGGTATGGCAGAAATTTTCCAGCCCAACTGCTGACAGCAACCGTGAGATTCCCATGAAAATTGAAGACTTTTCTTCCCTTAAAGCATTCAGGGTGAGCATCGATCAAAATCAGGTCGCGGAAATCTGTCTAAGTCGGCCAGAGGCTATGAACAGCATGAATGCTGATTTCTGGCGTGAACTACCACTAATCATTCAGGCTATAGATAACCAGAGCGCAGCTCGCGTTGTAATTCTCTCCTCGTCTGGCAAACACTTTACCGCCGGAATGGATCTCAGTGTGCTTGCAGACATAGGCAGTAAGACCGATGTGGAGCCAGCTCGCGCGGCCGAAAAATCGCGGCGCTGGATTCTTGAGTTGCAGGACACGTTTACCGCCCTGGAAAGAGCGCGCATGCCGGTTATCTCGGCCATTCAAGGAGCCTGCATAGGCGGTGGCGTGGATATGATCTGCGCCACAGATATGCGCTTTTGCACAGGTGATGCCTTCTTTAACATCAAAGAAACTGCACTTGGAATTACGGCTGATGTAGGGACTCTGCAGAGAATACAACAGGTGATGCCAAGTGGTTTGGCGCGCGAGCTAGCCTATAGTAGCCGCAATCTGAGGGCAGAGGAGGCTGAGGCCTGCGGATTTGTGAATAAGTCATTCGCTGATCAAGAAGAAATGCTGTTGGCTGTCAGAGCTCTGGCACTGGAAATCGCCTCCCATAGCCCCATGGCTGTGCATGGCACAAAGGCGATGCTTAATTACAGCCGCGATCACAGCGTTCAGGATAGCCTTAATCATATGGCGACCTGGCAATCAGGCATGCTGCAGGCACCAGATGTACAAGAAGCGATGGAGGCTCACAGAGAGAAGCGTGCGCCGAAGTTCGACAGCCTGCTGCCTTGATCAGCAACCAAAAAATCATCTAATAACATAACAATAAAGAGAGGCACCAATGTCACACAGCTCCTACCCCAACATGCTAGCCCCACTAGATCTAGGTTTTACCACCTTGAAAAACAGAGTACTGATGGGCTCTATGCACACAGGACTCGAGGAGGTCGCCGATGGTCATGAACGCATGGCGGCCTATTTCGGTGAGCGCGCTAAAGGTGGTGTAGGTCTTATTGTGACTGGTGGCATAGGCCCCAACACTGAAGGTGGCACCCACCCCAATACTAAAAAGTTGGTGACGGATGAAGATATAGCTGGTCATTTGCAAATTACCGATGCAGTGCATGCGCATGACGGCAAGATATGTCTGCAAATCTTGCATACTGGCCGCTATGCTTACTCGCCAGATCAGGTGGCGCCCTCTGCAATCAAAGCACCTATTAACCCCTTCACCCCCAGAGCCCTAACTGATGAAGAAATCTATAAGCAGATCGATGACTTTGTCTTCACCTCGCTCCAGGCACAGAAAGCCGGCTATGATGGCGTAGAGATTATGGGCTCCGAGGGCTACTTTCTAAATCAATTTATCGCTGCGCGAACGAATCAGCGCGAAGATGACTGGGGTGGCAGCTACGAGAACCGCATCCGCTTGCCCATCGAAGTCGTTCGCAGAGTTCGCGAAGCAGTGGGCGAGAAATTTATTATTATTTTCCGCCTTTCAATGCTTGATCTAGTGGACGGAGGCAGTACCGCTGACGAGGTTATCCAACTCGGCAAGGCAATTGAGCAGGCGGGTGCAACCATTATCAATACAGGTATCGGCTGGCATGAAGCGCAGATTCCTACCATCGCTACCAAGGTGCCCAGAGCAGCATTTACCTGGGTAACAGCGCGATTTAGAAAAGAGCTATCTGTACCAGTAATTACTTCTAACCGCATCAACACGCCAGAAGTCGCGGAAGCAGTGCTGGCCCGCGGCGATGCCGACATGGTATCCATGGCTCGTCCATTCTTGGCCGATCCTGAGTTTGTTAACAAGGCAGCAGAAAATCGTGCAGACGAAATCAATACCTGTATCGGTTGTAATCAGGCCTGTCTCGACCATGTGTTTAGCGGCATTATGACCAGCTGCCTGGTCAATCCCCGTGCCTGCCATGAGACCGAACTGCACATAGTGGCTACTGACAAAAGCAAGAAGATCGCCGTTGTAGGCGCTGGCCCAGCAGGATTGTCGGCAGCGACTACCGCTGCTTCCAGAGGCCACCAGGTCACTCTGTTTGATGCTGCCAACGAGATTGGTGGCCAGTTTAATATTGCCAAACAGATTCCAGGCAAAGAGGAGTTCTATGAGACTCTGCGCTATTTTGCTAAGCAAATTGAGCTGACTGGCGTAGACCTTAAACTCAATACCAGAGTAACCACTGAGCAACTCAATAGCGGTGGTTTTGACGAGGTGATTATCGCTACAGGTATCTCTCCACGAACACCGGAGATTGAGGGTATTGATCACCCCAAGGTGCTCAACTACCTAGATGTTATTGGCGCAAAAAAAGCAGTGGGCAATCGGGTTGCCATCATTGGCGCCGGCGGCATTGGCTTTGACACTGCGGAGTACATTACCCATAGCGGCGAGTCGACGAGCACCAGTATCCCAGCCTTTATGAAGGAATGGGGCATTGATATGACCTTTGGCTCGCGCTCCGGCATCGAAGGTGTCACCGCTCAGCCAGAACCCTCCCCTCGTGAGGTCTATTTGCTACAGCGCAAGACCACCAGAGTCGGGAAGGGGCTGGGCAAAACTACCGGCTGGATTCATCGTGCTGGGCTGGCGATGAAAGGGGTGCGCATGATGCCAGGCTGTGACTACAGTCATATCGATGACGAGGGCTTGCATATCACTGTAGGCGACGAGCCCAAAGTGCTGCCAGTAGACACAGTTATCATCTGTGCCGGCCAAGACCCTCTTCGTGAATTAATCGATGGTCTAACTGTCCCCCACCATCTGATTGGCGGAGCTGATGTAGCCACTGAATTGGACGCTAAACGAGCCATTAATCAGGGCACTAGACTAGCAGCCGCCATGTAAAACATCGGGTCTCTCGGGCTGCGATCGCAGCCTGAGAGACTGATTATTAATTTTTTATCCATAGGTCTTGCAAGTAGGTGGCAACCGACCCATCATTGCCGCCTTTACCATTCAAGCATTAGCGAACTATTAATTCATGTCTAATAACGATTTTTCCAAGCTGGACTTCCGCAACGCCCTTGGCAGCTTTGCCACAGGAGTTACCGTGATAACCACCAGAGGATCCAAGGGCCAGAAAGTCGGCATGACAGTTAATAGTTTTAATTCGGTGTCGTTGGACCCACCATTGATTCTGTGGAGTATTGGGCGTGATGCCAACTGCTTTGACGAATTTGTCTCTGCAGAGGCCTTCGCTGTGCATATTCTGGCTGCTGATCAAGAGGCTATATCCAATCGCTTCGCTAGCAGCGGTACTGATAGATTTGCTGATATTGACTCAGTAGAGGGCCTGTCAGGCGTGCCTTTATTGCCCCACTACAGCACCTGCTTTCAGTGCACCACTGAGCACAGTTACGATGGCGGTGATCATGTGATTTTGGTCGGTAGAGTGGTAGCGTTTGATGATCTCGGTCATCAGCCCTTGCTGTTTCATCGCGGTAAATATGCCCATCTGTAAGTGCAATTTTGGCGGTACTACACTTACCCGTCTCCTGTAACAATCTGAAGCACTCTAACAAGATAGATAGAAAAGCAGTCCAACTCATAATTTTGGGACTATAGTCTCGGGTAAATAGTTTACGTTAACGTAAAGGTAAGTATATACTAGTGCCATACTATTGGCTTTGAGACTAGTTATGGCTGAATTCAGTATTTCTCAGCTCGCAAAAGAATTTGAGATAACCACTAGAACCATCCGTCACTATGAGGAGATTGGCCTTCTGTCGCCCGCTCGCCGGGGCCAAACCCGGGTTTACAGTGCGGCCGATCGAACGCGTCTGAGGTTAATTTTGCGCGGCAAGCGCCTTGGCCTCTCCCTTGAGGACTCGCGGGAAATTATCGACATGTATGAGCCAGGTAAAACTAATGTCGACCAGCTAAAGAAGCTCATTGATGCCATTCAGGCTCAGCGTATCAAGCTCAACCAGCAACTTGACGACATAAGCAATCTTTTAAAAGACCTTAATACAGCGGAAGCCGACTGTATTGATGCCCTTAAATCCACAGGACAAAAATAAACTATGAACACCTCCTACCCCAGCTTAAATTTTAATCTCGGCGACGAGATAGATATGCTCCGCGACGCGGTGTACCAGTTTTGTCAGTCTGAAATCGCCCCTAGAGCCAGTGAGATTGACAGTAGCAACCAATTCCCCATGGATCTGTGGCGTAAATTTGGGGATATGGGACTGCTGGGGATTACTGTAGACGAATCATATGGCGGCAGTGGAATGGGCTATTTGGCTCATTCTGTGGCTATGGAGGAGATCTCCCGAGCATCTGCCTCTGTGGGTCTCTCATATGGCGCCCATTCTAATCTCTGCGTCAATCAGCTGCACAAGAATGGTACTGAGGAACAGAAACAAAGGTACCTACCCAAGCTCTGTTCCGGCGAACATATAGGCGCACTGGCTATGAGTGAGCCCAATGCCGGCTCTGACGTGGTAAGCATGAAACTTCGCGCAGATAAACGTGGCGACCACTACTTGCTTAACGGCAATAAGATGTGGATTACCAATGGGCCAGATGCTCATACCTATATTATTTATGCCAAAACCGATCTTAATGCTGGCTCTAAAGGCATTACGGCATTCATCGTCGAACGGGATTTTGTCGGTTTCTCTCGCCATCAAAAGCTCGATAAGTTAGGGATGCGAGGCTCCAATACCTGTGAGCTGGTTTTTGAGGACTGTCGGGTGCCGGCAGAGAATGTTCTGGGCGGTGAGGGTCGCGGTGTTGCGGTACTGATGTCTGGTTTGGACTATGAGCGAACCGTGCTCTCTGGCGGCCCTGTGGGCATTATGCAGGCCTGTCTCGATGTAGTGCTGCCCTATATTCACGAACGCAAGCAGTTTGGCCACGCAATTGGAGAGTTCCAGTTAATGCAGGGCAAGACTGCTGACATGTATGCCGAGCTCAATGCCTCGCGAGCCTATCTCTATGCTGTCGCCAGAGCCTGTGATATGGGGCAAGACTCGCGCAAAGATGCGGCAGCAGTAATTCTATTTACCGCCGAGCGAGCAACTCAGATGGCACTTCAAGCGATTCAGGCACTGGGTGGCAATGGCTACACTAATGAATATGCTACCGGCCGTTTACTGCGCGACGCCAAGCTCTATGAAATTGGTGCGGGTACATCTGAGGTGCGCCGCATGTTGATTGGCCGCGAACTATTTTCTGAGACCCAGTGAGACATTATCTATGGCTATGATTAAAACCAAGGTCGATCCTAGGACTACTGAATTCGCCGCCAACGCAAAGGCTATGCTGTCCCAGGTAAATGATCTCAACACTGTTCTGAAAACCATTTATCAGGGCGGTGGTGAAAAAGCCTGTGCCCGTCATACCAGCCGCGGCAAATTGCTGCCCCGCGAGAGGATTCAGAATTTGCTAGATCCGGGCTCTCCTTTTTTGGAGCTATCAGCGCTGGCTGCCATGAACGTATACGCAGAATCAGTGCCTGCAGCGGGAATTATTACGGGTATAGGGCGAGTCAGTGGTCAGGAATGTATGCTGGTGGCCAATGATGCAACTGTCAAAGGTGGCAGCTACTACCCTCTTACCGTTAAAAAACACCTGCGCGCCCAGGCGATTGCTGCCGAGAATCATTTGCCTTGCATCTATCTGGTCGACTCTGGCGGCGCCAACCTTCCCCACCAAGATGAGGTGTTTCCGGACCGCGACCACTTCGGTCGCATTTTCTTTAACCAAGCCAATATGTCGGCGCGCAATATCCCACAGATCGCGGCGGTGATGGGCTCTTGCACAGCTGGTGGTGCCTATGTGCCAGCGATGGCCGATGAGTCGATTATTGTTAAAGATCAGGGCACTATTTTTCTTGCCGGCCCGCCACTGGTTAAAGCGGCTACTGGCGAGGTGGTAACGGCGGAGGAGCTAGGTGGCGGTGATGTGCACTGTCGCACTTCAGGAGTAGCAGATCACTTGGCTAATAATGATCACCATGCCCTGGACCTAGCCCGCAGAGCTGTGGCCAGACTAAATCGGGTTAAGCCAATCAATGGAGACATCAGGGAGGCGGTTGAACCAGCTTATGACAGTCGAGAAATCTATGGCGTTGTGCCGGCTGATGCTCGTAAGTCTTACGATGTCCGTGAGGTGATTGCACGCGTGGTAGACGGCTCTGACTTTGATGAATTTAAAGCGCTCTACGGTACGACCTTAGTCTGTGGTTTTGCTCGAATCTCTGGATACCCGGTGGGTATTGTTGCCAATAATGGCATCTTGTTTGGTGAGTCTGCTCAGAAAGGTACTCACTTTATTGAGCTCTGTGCCCAGCGCAAAATTCCTCTGGTATTTTTGCAAAATATCACTGGCTTTATGGTGGGCAAACAGTACGAAAATAACGGTATTGCCAAACATGGCGCCAAAATGGTCACAGCGGTAGCAACCGCAAATATCCCTAAGTTCACGATAATTATTGGCGGTTCCTTTGGGGCTGGAAACTACGGTATGTGTGGCCGTGCCTATGATCCGCGCTTTATGTTTATGTGGCCTAACGCGAGAATTTCTGTGATGGGTGGTGAGCAGGCAGCTGGGGTGTTAGCCCAGGTTACAAGAGACAAGTACGAGCGCGATGGCCGCAACTGGAGTGCTGAAGATGAAGCTGAGTACAAGCAGCCCATCATTGACAGTTATGAGCACCAGGGGCACCCCTACTACGCTTCGGCGAGACTTTGGGATGATGGGGTGATTGATCCGGCTGATACGCGCATGGTGTTGGGACTGGCAATTGCTGCCAGCCATAATCGAGAGATTGAAGAGACTAAGTTTGGTCTGTTCAGAATGTGACAGAGGCATTAGGCCTAAGTCATCCTGCACCCCAAATTATGCTTGAGGCATGCTATGTAAATGAAACCAATGGCCTCTCGAATCACAGAAAAGGGGCAAAAATGGGGCAATAGGGGCCTGGAGTAACGCACTGACTCTAGAGCATAAATGCTGGTAAGTGAGCGAACGAATTATGAATCAAGTGATTACTGAAATTAATGAATTTGGCGTTGCCCGGGTCAGGTTAAATAATCCGGATAAGCACAATGCTTTTGATGATCAGATTATTGGTCTGCTTACAGAGGCATTTGCCGCGGTGGCTGGCAACTCTGATGTGCGGGTGATGGTGCTGAGCTCTGAGGGTAAGAGCTTTTCTGCTGGGGCCGATCTTGCATGGATGCGACGCATGGCGGGTTACTCCTACGATGAAAATCTTCGCGATGCCAATGCACTGGCGCTAATGCTTAAAACCTTAAATGACATGCCTCAACCCACTATAGCTCGCATTCAAGGCGCAACCTTTGGTGGCGCTGTGGGGCTGGTTAGTTGCTGTGATATGGCGGTGGCTGCCAGTGCGGCGAGCTTTAGTCTCAGTGAGGTCAAGATTGGCTTGGTGCCAGCTACTATCAGCCCCTATGTTATTGCTGCGATTGGAGAGCGTGCAGCTCGACGTTTCTTTTTGACTGCAGAACGCTTCGATGCACACAGGGCCCTGCAAATAGGCCTGGTTAATGAGGTGGTCGACGCTGAGCAGCTCGATCAAGAAATAGACCATCTTATTGATACTTTACTGGCTAATGGGCCCGAGGCAGTAAGAGCCGCCAAACAGCTAGTTTTGGATGTAAGCGGCAAACCTATTGATCAACAGCTTATTAATGCTACTTGCGAGACCATCGCCACCATTCGTGTCAGTGAGCAGGGTCAGGAGGGCTTGAATGCCTTTTTAGAAAAGCGCAAACCTCATTGGATAAAGGATTAGGGGCAGTCATGTTTAGTAAAATTTTAATTGCCAATCGCGGTGAAATTGCCTGTCGAATTATTAAGACTGCACAGGCTATGAACATTGCCACTGTGGCGGTTTACTCTGAGGCTGATCGCAATGCCCTGCATGTGCAGATGGCTGATGAATCTGTCTTTATTGGCCCCTCCGCCTCTAGCGAATCCTATTTAGTGGGTGACAACATTGTTCAAGCAGCACTCGAGACTGGTGCTGAGGCGATTCACCCCGGCTATGGCTTTCTCTCTGAAAACGCGGACTTTTGCCGCCTCTGCGCCGCTAATAATCTAATTTTCATAGGCCCTCCCGTCGAAGCTGTTGAGGCCATGGGTTCCAAATCTGCTGCTAAGACTATTATGGCTGAGGCTGGCGTTCCACTGGTGCCCGGCTATCATGGCGCAGATCAGTCGCCCGACCTCATTAAGCAGGCAGCTAATGATATGGGATACCCAGTGCTGCTTAAGGCGGCGGCTGGCGGCGGCGGCAAGGGCATGCGCGCTGTCTATGCAGAGGACGAATTTGATCAGGCTCTGGAGGCTGCTAAGCGGGAAGCGCGCAATAGTTTTAACGATGACATCATGCTGGTGGAGAAATATCTGCTAACACCGCGGCATGTCGAGATACAGGTATTTTGCGATGCTCATGGCAATGCCCTGCATCTCTTTGAGCGAGACTGTTCAGTGCAGCGCCGTCATCAAAAGGTCATTGAGGAGGCACCTGCGCCCGGCATGTCTAAGACGCTTCGTCAGCAAATGGGTGAAGCAGCTATTAAAGCGGCCTTAGCGATTAACTATCAGGGTGCTGGTACGGTAGAGTTTCTTCTGGATACCCAGGGCCAGTTCTACTTTATGGAGATGAATGCCCGCCTTCAGGTGGAGCACCCCGTCACAGAAATGATCAGCGGCCAAGATTTGGTCGAGTGGCAGTTGAGAGTCGCCTGTGGCCAACCATTACCCTGCTCGCAGAACCAGCTAAAAATTAATGGGCACGCTTTTGAAGCGAGAATTTATGCCGAGGACCCCGATTGTGATTTTCTGCCTGCAACAGGCCAGCTTACTGTATTGCAGCCACCAGCAGAGAACGCTTATGTGCGAGTGGATACAGGTGTAATTGAAGGCGATGAGGTGAGCATGTATTACGACCCTATGATCGCCAAACTGATAGTCTGGGACATAGACCGCGACCGTGCTCTGCAGAGGTTGATTCAGGCACTTAGTGAATACCGCATCGCCGGATTAACTAATAATATTGGCTTTCTCTACAATCTAGCGACCACAGCGGCCTTCAAAGCCGGTGAGGTTAACACCGGTTTTATAGCCCAGCATGAGCAAGAAATATTTCGTCAGCGCAGCCTAGATATTGCCTACGCAATACCAATTGCCGCCGAGGCTATGGCAAGCTTGCGTGAGCAGCAGGCATTGGATTCTGCCAACCACTCTTCAGAGCCAAACTCACCCTGGCACTTAAAAAATAGCTGGGGCTTACCAAATGTGCAGTTACAGCTGCAGATTCAGGGCCAGCGGGCAGTCTTCCCTTTAAACCGCAGCCGCCGCTCAACAAGTTCAACTGTTGTGTCCACCGACCTTGGCTTTGATCTCTTTACTGAGAACGGCTATTTCCGCTGTTGCGAAGTCAAACCAAACCTTGGTGAAAACGTCGAGGACGGGATGAATAGCCTAAAGGCGCCCATGAATGGGACTCTGGTTGCCTTGACCGTTGAAATTGGCAGCCCAGTACTAAAGGGCGACACACTGCTGGTCATGGAAGCCATGAAAATGGAGCATGCCATTCTGGCACCAGCTGATGGACAGGTGCTGGACTTCTTCTTTCAGCCCGGCGAACTGGTAGATGGCGGCACTGAACTCTTAGCTTTCGAGGTCAACGAAAATGAACTACCCTGAGACGGTAAAAATTGTTGAGGTGGGCCCCAGAGATGGCCTTCAAAATGAATGGCAGAGTCTAGATGTAGGCACTAAGGTACGATTAATCAACCTGCTGGCCGATGCCGGTCTTGGCTATATTGAAGCAGGCAGTTTTGTAAGCCCTAAATGGGTCCCGCAAATGGCCGGTAGCGATGAGGTTTTTACACAGCTGAGCAACAGAGGTCAGCCAAACTCAAGCCCGACTTTTGCCGCCCTAACACCCAATATCAAGGGTCTGGAGCGAGCCATTGCTGCGGGAGTGCAAGAGGTGGCGGTATTTGCTGCTGCCTCGGAGAGCTTCAGTCAAAAAAACATCAACTGTTCTATTGCTGAAAGCCTAGATCGCTTTGTTCCGGTAGCGGAACGGGCACTGGCAGCAGGCATAGCGGTGCGCGGTTATGTCTCCTGTGTTTTAGGCTGTCCCTATGAGACCGCTGTCGACAATGTCAGAGTCCGTGATGTGGCGCAGCAGCTGCTGGATATGGGCTGCTATGAAGTCTCCTTGGGCGATACCATCGGTGTGGGCACCCCTGCTTCGACTCAGGCCTTACTAGAGCACCTGCTGAAGAGTATCCCCCCGCAAAAACTCGCGGTACATATGCATGACACCTATGGTCAGGCGCTGGCCAATATTCTTGTTTCTCTGCAACATGGCATCGCTGTGGTGGACAGTTCTGTGGCTGGCCTAGGTGGATGTCCCTATGCTAAGGGCGCCTCTGGAAATCTGGCTACAGAGGATCTGGTCTATATGCTTAACGGATTGGGTATTGATCACGGCGCAGATCTCAGAAAGTTGATCGCGGCAGGTCAATTTATCTGCGACAAGTTAGGCAGAAAAAATGGCTCTAAAGTAGCCTTAGCTTTTCAATAACCGTTCTGCGTTGCGCTATAATATCGCCACTGTAAACGACCATTGGAGCTAACCTTGACCTTATTTCGTCCATGTATCGACTTACATCAGGGTCAGGTCAAACAGATTGTGGGTGGCAGCCTAAACGATGAGGGCGCTGAGACTAATTTTGTCAGTGCCCATGGTGCCGCCTATTATGCTGATCTCTACCGACAAAATGGGTTAACTGGCGGGCACGTCATCGCGCTAGGACCCAACAATCAACCGCAGGTACTCGAAGCATTGGCAGCCTACCCAAAGGGGCTTCAGTTTGGCGGTGGTGTTAATCTGAGCAATGCCTGCGACTACCTAGAAGCCGGTGCTTCTCATATTATTGTGACCTCCTACCTGTTTGAGGATGGAGAGTTTTCCTGGTCGCGACTCAATGCAATTAAATCTGAAGTAGGCCCAGAGCATCTAGTGCTGGACCTTAGTTGTCGCAAGACCGCTCGCGGCTGGATGATAGCCACAGACCGCTGGCAAACTATCACCAGTACTGCGGTGAACGCGACAACCATAGCTGAGCTTGAGAATCACTGCGCTGAGTTTTTGGTACACGCAGCGGATGTCGAAGGCCTTCAGGCCGGTATAGATGAAGACCTTGTCAGGTTGCTGGGAAACAGTTGCTCTGTACCCTGCACCTATGCAGGAGGGGCCAGATCGGTAGCCGACCTAGAACTTGTGAGCGACCTTTCGGCAGGCAAGGTTGATCTGACCATAGGCAGTGCTCTGGATATTTTTGGCGGCGGCGGCATCAGTCTGCAAGACTGTATAAACTGGAATAATCAGCAGTTTTAGCTCTGTAGTTTTTTACGGATTCTCAGAGTTACCATCACCGCGGCACAAAATACCATTGGTGTTATCAAGGCCAGAGCCATGCCGTTTGATATGGGCAGATATTCTTCTATAGCAACCGGTTTCAACAGCAGCTCAATGAGGCTCATGCTGTAATAGGTCATAGCAACTACCGACAAGCCTTCCACGGTTTGCTGCAAACGTAACTGAATTTCGCTGCGCTTATCCATTGACGCGAGCAACTGCTGATTTTGAGTCTCTAGCGACAGTTGCAGTCTGAGGTGAAGTAGCTCGCTGGTGCGGCTAATTCGCTTAGATAGATTCTCCTTGCGCTTGACCACCGACATACAGGTATTAAATGCTGGGATAAACCGTCGCGCATGGAACTGCTTCAGTGTGCGGATGGCGGGTATCTTCTGTTCGCGAAGCATATCCAAACGGCTTTCGGTTAAATTGAAATAGGCTTCAGTGGCTGAAAAGCGGAAATTGTGGTCCGCGACCAATTTTTCCAGCTGAGTGGCCTCTTCAATCAACTCATTCATCAGATTCTGTTCATCTTCCAAGGTTACCAGCTGATTGAGTTTGTCATTAGTCTCCACCAGGCGCTGCTCTAGCTGACGAACCTCTGGCATTAGCAAGCGAGCTGTTGGCAGTGCCAAAAGGGTCATTGATCGGTAGGCGGCGATTTCCAGCAGGTTGCGTATTGCCCTTCCTGCCTGGGATGAATCCAACCCTTCATCAATAATTAACGTGCGAATAAAGCCGTCAGCTTCGCTTTGAACCGACGTCCAGATAGTTGCCAAACCCTCATAGATCTTGCCCCCCACGAGACGCTGGCCATGAAATTGTTCTGACAGCTCCTGCTCGGTTTTAGGGCCCTGGCTTGCGGCGCGTAAATCTATATGATTGGCGGCAATAACCTCCCCTTCCAAACTCTCAACCCAGCTATCATCAATCAATGAAAATAGGTTAAAACCAAATTCTGCTGACGCATGACCCTGTCGGATCACTGTGTAAGTGGAAAATTCATTGTGAAATTCCCAGCGAAGATCGAAGGCAGCAAAGCTCTGGTAGTAACAGTCTGCATTGGGCTGTGGGGCGGGAACCTGGTGAAGCTCAGCCAGAAAACATAACCGGTCTAGCTCAGCTTGGCGATCACCAGAGTGTACAAAAACCAAGCTCGAAACCTGAGCGGGGAGTTCCACTACAGGAAAGGGGCGATTATGCAACTCGTTGATTAACGAGTCTTTTAGTGGATGATGATCCATACAGGACACCCCTCAGCTGATAACTATGATTTTTATGTTTTCTGGTTACTTTCTTTATCTGCGTCCTTATTCAAAGGCGTCACTGTCTGCCGTGATGCCAAAATTCTTTTACGTTTATTTTTAACCCTTTGGTTTACTTTGTAATCGGCTCACCAGAGCATCTCAATGCCGATCCGGGCGGTTCTCGGCATCCCCGGGAAGTAGCGCTCCTGAGTAAAACCGGTGTAATCCGCGCGCTCAGCATAACGCTTGTCCGTGAGATTGCTGATATTGGCAAACAGCCGCATAGCAGGTGATAGGTTCAGTGATCCGCGAAGATGCATTAAATCGTGGCCCTGATAGCTGTGCAGGTTTTCTGGGTCAAGGTAGTAACTGCCCATAGACTGCCACTCGAGCTCCAGGCTTTGGCTCTCGTTGGGCGTCCAAGCTAGTCTGACACTACCAAAAGAACGCGGAGCAGTGTCTATATCATTGCCGCGAATATCAACTCCATCGAGTAGACTGCTGTCGAGATAGGTATGACGTGCCTGAGTAGCACTTAGCGATGCGGTCAAAGCCTGATTAATCCGATAGTCTAACTCCAGCTCAACACCCTGATGCTCCGTATTGCCATCGCTGACATTAAAGAAGTCAGAGTCTCTAAAGATCACCTGGTCTTTTTCCATATGATAGAACGCCAACTTATAGCTGACCTGCTGGTAGCGGCCAGTCAGCCCCAGCTCAATGGAGTCAATACTCTCTGATTCGAGATCTGTAATCTGCTGAGCGCGCTGCAGCCGGTATAGCTCAGCCGCCTGTGGCGCTCTGAAGCCCTTGGCTAAGCGCATATAAATATCTTGATTACTGCTCAATACATAACTGGCTCCCAGATTAGAGGACCAATTATCAAAGCTGTTTTTACCCGATTCGGGGCGGCTGTAGCGGCAGCCACCAAAACCACATTCAGTGCCATCTTCTGCAGTGCGGCCGGCCAGCATATTGTTATTGTAGTCATAGCGCACCGACTCGAATCGCAAGCCGGCATTCAATTTAAGACGCTGACTATAACCCCAATCCAGATTAATAAAGGGCGCTACCATACTGGCATCTACCTGATAGTCATAATGCATGCCGACAGGAATCGTGGCCTGTAAAAAAGGCGAGCCCTGAGTCGGTGAATCCTGAGACTGCTTGAGATAAGCATCGGTCAGTTCTGCATCAATGCCTGCAATCAGGTTTATTCCATCGCTCAACTCGCCATAGTAGCCTAGCTGAACCCCGGCACTTTGCTGGCCATTCTCTTCAAGGGGGTCACCAGGCAAAAAATGCTGTAAAAAGTCCATTTTGGTATCCCGCAGATAGGGGGTTATCACCAGCCTGTTGTCGCCTAGTGTCCTACTGACACGCGACCAGACTCTGGCTGATTTCACATCACGATACGCCTCTGGATTAAGATTGCCCTTGATTTGAGCTCTGTCCTCATAGGCATTTAAACCTACAATAAATCCTGCCGTTTCCTGATTGAGGTTGGTGAGGGTCATACCTGTATCGATGGTCAAATCATTCTCCGCATAACTGTGACGCAGAGAAACCTTTTGCTGATCAAAGCCAGACTGATCTCGGTAGCCTCCATCATGGGTCAGACTTGCCGCTACAGAGAGATTGTCTGTACCCGCGTGCAGTTTGAGTCGCCGGTAGTCGTCGGCGCCTACCTCCAAGGCTAAACGCCTTTGATCGGAGATACCGGGAGTGACCACATTGATAATCCCGTGCATAGCATTAGAGCCATAAAGCGCCGTACCAGTGCCTCGCAGAACCTCAATGCGCTGGGCCATTTCGGTGTGCGCCTCAAAGAGTTCATTAATATTGCAAAAACCTGCTGCGCGAAGTGGGATACCATCTTCTGCCATCAGGAACCCACCACAGCCTCCCGCTCCGGTCAGCACAGGAGAGCGCACTGCAGGTAGGTATTCCTGACCATTGCCGCGATGCAGATTGACACCAGCCAGCCTAGAAAGCGATTCCTGAATATGGCTATGAGAGACTAAATTTAGGGTACCTTCATCGAGCAAAGCCACAGAACCTATAATGTCGCTAACCGCGGTTTCTGCTCTGGTAGCAACAGAGACTACCTCTGTTATCTCAGGATTCTGAGAACTAGCCGTCGTGATCTGGGCACACAGCAAAGCGCTGGCAATAAAAGTGTATTTCTTTAACATGGAATAACTCATCTTTTTTGGGTTGCACTAGTCTTCTACGGTAAAGGTCAGACCTGCGTGTTTCTGTAACCTATCAATCAGCAGTGAACCCATAGCCGGGGCACTGGTCCAGACACCACCACTTGCAGCCTCGGGATTCTTGACTAGGCAGACGGCACTTTCTGCAAGCATTTTAGAGGTTGACCCATAACCCGGATCTTTGTCGCCCTGAACACTGACGCGAATCAACTCGCCTTCTTTCGACTCCCCCACAAACAGAACATCGTAGTAGCCCGTTTCGCGAGCCTCTTTGTCTGGCCCGTCGCCGGGCTGAGTCTTGTCTTCGGCCATGGAGTTATCGTTGGCAATATGGTTTGCAATGGCCTCACCTTTGTCACCGGGGCCAGTAACCATCATCTCGTCATAAACAAAATCGGCGCCATAATAGTGGCCCATTAGCATATTGGAGCGATGAATGTTTTTGGTATTGATGCTGGCCATAACAAAGGGTGCGATCCAACTCTGCAGCACCTCATCGTACTCTGGTTTATTGCCTGGGGGCTGAGCAGGGCCCATAAAACCATCACTCAGAGAGAACGGATTGCGCAGCACATTGATTAACTCGCGGTCCTGAGCTGCCGCAGCCATGGTCGCTCTAAAACTGGCCAGCGTGCCACCGGAGAATGTTCCCTTCATAGCACGCACTCGGCCCCTTACTCGCGGTACCGTTCTGCCGAACTTCTGCTCTGCTGTCTGCTGCAAAAACAACACACCCAAGTCAAAGGGAATAGAGTCAAAACCACAGGAAAATACAATTCGCGCCCCACTGGCTTTGGCCGCATCAGAGTGCGCCTCGATCATTTTATGCATCCAACCTGGCTCACCGCAGAGGTCGACATAATCCGTACCTGCAGCAGCACAGGCCTCAACCAATTCGTTACCGTACAGTTGGTATGGGCCTACAGTGGTACAGACTACCTTAGTGCGTCCTACCATGACTTTAATGGAATCCAGATCACTGGCGTTTGCAACGACCAGAGGCACCTCGGCGGATATACCCATTTCGTCTCGCACCTGCTCTAGCTTGGCTTGGCTGCGTCCCGCCATGGCCCAGTTGAGCTCGCCATTAACGCCATACTGATTGTTCAAATATTCCGCCACCAACCGGCCAGTGAAGCCCGTGGCACCATATACGATAACGTCCAGCTCTCGGTTATTAGTCATTTTTCCCTCAGGTTGTTTTTTATTTTAAGCCTGGGTTGGAGTCTAACATTGATGATTAGCCGTCCAACACTGAATACTAGACTGGGGGTTCACGAAAACCACTCAAGCGTCTCAATGTATTACTACTTTAAGCTCCTCCAAAATTGGTAGGGGTAGTCAGTTTCGCTGCGCGCAGCCAGCCGCTCTAAACCACAGTGCTCAAAGAATCCCACTGAGGCACGCTCAGCTTTTATCAGCACCCCCTCGACATGAGCCTCAGCCGCCTGTTCAAATACTCGCTCCATCAGCAGCCGTCCCAATCCGCGACCCTGACAATCGGGTAAGACATATAACCCATGCAAAAGGCGACCCTTGCCAGCCGCTGTGTGCAGCACCGTATCAGGATTCCATGCGGCCACCGCAATTGGCATTTGCTCTTCGAGATAGAGCAAAAATTGGTAGTGCTTAAAGTCTTCACTGTCATAACAGATGACCGGTACAGAAAGGCGCTTGATGCGCTCGGGCATAGGCCATGCCATCACTGCCTGAGTGATAATCCGATTAATTGCGCTCAAATCCATGGGTGTGCCAGTTTCTATAGTCATAGGACAATTGTAACAGGCTGAGCAACAAGATCACTGGATACAGAGGCCATAGTCTTGTAGTGTTGTCGTACAAAAATAAGAGGTAAACCCCCGATGATTCAGAGATATTTTACTGGCCTAATATTGATTCTTACAATCTCAGTTCTCGGCGGTTGTGCCGAGCCAGCTGGCCCAGTTGTTGCCGACAAAATCTTTAATAATGGACAGATTATCACTGTCGAAGACAGTCTGGGCATCGTTGAAGCTTTGGCAGTGAAAGATGGACGCATTCTGGCCCTTGGCTCCAATGAGGACATGGCGCGATATCAGGGGGAATCTACAGAAACAATTGATCTAAGAAATAAAAGCATGCTGCCAGGTTTTGTAGATGCCCACAGTCATCTATCGGGGGTGGCTATTCAGGCTATCTCTGCCAACCTACTGCCCGCACCGGATGGCCCAGTCAACAATATAGCGCAGCTACAGCAAGCCCTACGCGACTATATGGCCAGCTCGCCAATAGTCAAAGAACACCAGGTGGTGATCGGCTTTAACTATGATGACTCGCAACTTGCCGAGCGCCGACACCCCACAAGACATGATTTGGACAGCGTCTCACGCGAGATCCCGATTATGGCACTGCACCAGTCTGGTCATCTGGGAGTCTACAACAGCAAGGCACTTGAAATCCTTGGCATCACAGCAGACTCAGAAAATCCTCCCGGCGGAGTTATAGAGCGCGAAGCAGATGGCCGCACTCCCAATGGCGTACTTCAGGAAAATGCTCACTTCAATGTAGTCTTTGAACTGGTGCCCAAATTTTCTGCTGCTCAGTATACTGCGGCCCTTAAAGCAGGCGAGGCCATTTATGCCGCCAATGGTTTCACTACCATCCAGGATGGCAAAACCGATCCTACCAGCCTTTCTGCCATGGCCAGCATTGCGAAGGCCGGAGCTCTAAGCTTGGATCTGGTCGCCTACCCCGATTTAGTTAAAACCAAAGCAGACTCACCATTGCACGGTCCCTTGCTTTCAAAGGATTATAGTAACCACATGCGTATAGGTGGTGTTAAGCTCACATTTGATGGGTCACCTCAGGGAAAGACCGCTTGGTTCAGTCACCCTTACCATCAGCCACCCCACAACCAAACCGACACCTATGCGGGCTATGGCGCATTTACTGATGCTGAGGCCTCCTATTGGTTCGAGCTTGCCTACGAAAACAATTGGCAGCTGATAGTACATGCCAATGGTGACGCCGCTATCGATCAATTCATTAGAGCGGCACGGCAGGCAAAAGCCAAGCATCCTGGGGATAACCGTCGTACCGTATTGATCCATGGCCAATATCTGCGCAGTGATCAGGTAGATCAGATTGAGGCGCTGCAGGTATTCCCAGCGCTCTACCCTATGCACACATTTTACTGGGGTGACTGGCACCGAAACTCTGTGGCTGGGCCCCAGCGGGCGGAAAACATATCACCTACAGGCTGGTTGTTGGCAAAAGAAATGAAATTTTCCATCCACTCTGATGCCCCGGTAACCTTTCCGAACTCACTCCGAATAATGCATAGTGCAGTTAATAGAACCACCAGATCTGGTTATGTGATCGGCCCTGAACACAGATTGACCCCTATGGAGGCAATTAAAGCCATGACCCTGTGGCCGGCCTACCAACACTTTGAGGAGCACAGCAAGGGCTCTCTCGCTATGGGTAAGCTTGCTGACCTAGTGATTCTAAGTGAAAACCCGCTAACCGTAGAACCAGCAGAAATTAGGAACATTCGCGTACTGGAGACTATTAAACAGGGACGTACAGTGTATCAAGCAGCCCCCAATCTAGATCAGTCGCAGGCAACGGACCCAATAGCAGAACTTGTGAGTCGGCTCAGCCTCGAGGGCTACAAAAAAACCCTGAAGGGACTGACTCAATTTGGTGACCGTCGCCAGGGCACAAGTCGCAACAGAAACGCACTGGACTGGATAGAACAGGAGCTGAGCAGCTATGGCTGTGAAGATATCCAGCGCATCACCTACCAGTACAACCCTGAACCACGTGCGCCTAGAAGTCGCAAACCTCTGGAAACAGACCCGTCGAAATTAGTCACCCCTACAGGCGGCGCTGTAGGCCGCAATGGCAGCGGTCCTGGCGGCGCGTCGATCTACGGCTACAGAGCCGAGACCGGGGTCAATCGAGACCTGGCGGCTCAGCCCGACGAACGTATCCGCGAACTCAATCGCGAGGAGCCTGTCGATGGTGAACGCCAACAGATTTACTGCACAAAAATAGGCACCAGTCGGCCCGATGAAATGTACATTGTCAGCGCCCATATGGACGGTCATGGCGTGAATGAGGCGGTAAATGATGACGGTTCAGGCACAGCCCTTGTTATGGAATTGGCGAGACTTTTAAGCGCCCCAGATGTTCAGACCGAGCGCTCAATTCGCTTCGCCCTTTGGAATAACGAGGAGACTGGTCTCAATGGCTCCAAGGCCTATATCGAGCAAAGACAGGCGCTGCAGGGGATCGAAAGTCCTGCGGGATCGGGGCTCTTTCCTGAACCGCGCTGGCTGGGTGTTATTCAACACGATATGATGCTGTGGGACCATGGTGCGCCCAGAGCTGATGGCACAGTAAGCCCAGAGCAACGCCCAGAGGCAGACGTGAATATTGAGTTTCAATCCAATTCGGACCTTGTCGACCAGTCGATGAAACTCGCTTTTATCTTTAAGGCAGCCGCTGATCAATATAACACTGACTACCCTGCCACTGTCGGCCCCCACATGACCAATACAGACTCCGTACCATTTATGAATCTGGTGCCATCGATCAGTCTGCGAGAAAATGAGCGTGGCGCCCACACTGGGGCTGGTTGGAACCCAACATGGCACACGCCATTAGATGTGTGGACCACGTTCTCTGATAAAGATTTTCGCCTTGGGCTAAATGCAGGCCAGACTACATTATCAGCCCTAGCAAAATTGAGCGGTGCAACCCTTTCATCGCCAACGGAGGCTGTCGGCGATTTTCCATAGGCTGGCGACGTCGCCTTAGAGAGTAAATTCCTTCATCACGTCGGCAACAGACTCAACAGATTTTATATTGCCTAGGCCTTTACCTGCCTGCCAAAATTTAACGTCATCGTTAAATGCTGTTTTGCTGTAATTGCGAATGCCTTTGCTCATCAACCACATCCTGGCATATTTTTTTAAGCTCGGATTTCTAAGCATGTAATTAATAACCGGGCCAGTTCGCAACCCGCCTCTCATAATGTCATCTGTCTTGATTACCGAGGAATTATTACCGGCTATTTTGTTAGTCCAGACAATATCATCTTCCGAGGAATCGACTATCGCCTGCTTGTAGGAATCTGTAATTATGCATTCATGGGTGGCTAAAAACCTTGTTCCGAGCTGCACACCGGCGTACCCCATATCTAGCACCTGCTTAAAGTCATCAGCATTGCCAACACCACCAGCGCATACCAGCGGGACGCCAATATCATGTAGCTCTTCCATAAACTGCTCAGCGGCCTGAACACCAGTCTGACCACCTCCACGCCAGTTAATACAGTTGAGACCATCCACACCAGCATCTCGCATTGCCAATGCGATCTTTTTGTTGGGCACGTCATGGTATACCTTTATGCCGTGGTCTTTAGCCAATTTGACAACTGAATCCGGCTTACCCAATGAGGTGAGAAAAAACTTCACCTCCTCCTCGATTGAGATCTGCACCCATTCTTTCATCTGTTCGTGATACTTTTTGTTGGCGCCACCGAAGATCGTGAAGTTAACGCCAAAGGGCTTGTCGGTCAGCTGCTTTATTAACCTTAGACCCTCGCGAAAATCATGACCGTACAACGAGGTTAAGGCAACCGGCTGAACCACACCCAGGCCCCCATTTTCTGACACGGCTGCCACTAACTCAGGATTTGATCCGGGGTACATAGGGCCACAGACAACGGGAGTTTGAGCACCAGTATCAGCTAAAAATTGTTGTACATGCTGGCTCATGCTTTGTTCCTTATTTTCTAGTTATTATTTGATATTGGGTTAGCCTTGCAGCCTGCAAAGCCTCAAAGATTATGGCATATATTATGCCATTTATTTGGCTGTAGCAATAAGCGGACATGATAAAAGAGGAGTTAGGGCTGGCTAGGACCTGCTGATAACTCGGGCCCTGAAGACAGGTTGTCGCGACTGCTAGGCTAGATTGATTTCTTTCCAAACGCTGTCTGCAGTGTACTCAAGGGACACCACAAACTCATACGCCTGCCAGTTCTCAATCATACTAAGCAGATAGCTGCCGTCAGGTTTTCTGTATAGATGGTAGTGCTGCCCTACTCTTGGGACGAAATTATAAGAGGCGCTATAGGCCAGCTCGTTTAATTCTGCGAGGCGCCGTATAGCCTCATACTCTCGATTGAGCAGATCGACAGCATTTTCAAAATAATTTCTGGTTAGCGAGCCTCGCTCAGAAAGAAAAAGAGCGGTGTCTGGTAGCACTATGGCTGGAGCACTCGAGGTTGTCCCATAGGGCAAAAGCGCTTTTTTTAAGTCAGACATCGGTGTTCCAGGGATTATTTTATGGCAAAGAATACGATATCCAGCGCCAACTTAGATCACCGCAGTAATGCCCAGCATAGGGTTATATGCGCTATTTCTGGAGCCTAATGGATCAAGCCGGGCATAAAAAAGACGGCTATCTCAGCCGTCTTTTTTGTTTACCCAACACCAGCTTACCAGATGCGTATACGTTTCTCTGGCGGCAGATAAAGAGCATGTTCAGGCCCTACATCAAACGCCTCGTACCATTCACTGAAGTTTCTGACCACACCATTGACTCGGTAGTAAGGTGGGCTGTGTGGGCCATTGATCAACTGCTGACGCAATGCTTCTTCACGGTATTTATTGCGCCAAACCTGAGCCCAGGCCATAAAGAAGCGCTGATCTCCCGTGAAGCCACCAATAACCGCCGGCTCCTCGGCAGCACTAATCACGCCATCGCCATCTTTGTCCAGGCTCAACTTATAGGCTTTATAAGCCATAGAGAGCCCGCCCAAATCACCCGTGTTCTCGCCCAAGCCAAGGCGACCATTAACACAGGCTTCACCATCATCTAGGGGGCAAAACTGATTGTACTGGCCTACTAGAGCATCTGTTTTGCCGACAAAGGCCTGATTGTCTTCGTCGGTCCACCAGTTGCGCAGCACGCCATCACCATCAGATTTGGAGCCTTGATCATCGAAGCCATGGCCAATCTCATGACCGATAACCCCGCCAATTGCGCCATAGTTAACCGCGGGGTCCGCATCTATATTAAAGAACGGAGGCTGCAAAATCGCCGCAGGGAAAACAATTTCGTTTCGGTTCGGGCTGTAATACGCGTTCACAGTCTGAGGCAGCATAAACCATTCGGTTTTATCGATCGGCTGACCCAGTTGAGAAATCATATCCTCAAAACCCCAGACCTGTGACGCCATAATATTGCCAAAGGCACTGGAACCAACCTGGAGGCCATCGTAGGTTTCAAATTGCTCTCTGTAGCCAATCTTGGGCGTAAACTTTGCGAGTTTGTCGCGTGCTTGATCCTTTGTGGCCTCTCCCATCCAATCCAGCTTATTGAGATTGTCAGCCATGGCTCTGCGCAGATTTTCGACCAATCCATCCATTGCCAGCTTGTTTTCTTTAGGGAAATAGCGCTCCGCATAGACTTTGCCGACAGCTTCACCAAGGGCTCCCTCGACCGCACTGACAGCGCGCTTCCATCTCGGTCGCTGCTGCTCTTGGCCACGCAGTTGCTTTGCATAAAAGTCAAAAGTGGCTTGATCTATCTTAGCGGGCAGTACTGAGGAGTAGTCAGAGATAAAATGAGCAGTGAGATAGGCTTTCCAGTCATCGAGCTCGGCAGTGGCCATAACTCTAAAGATACCCTGAATGCCGCCTCCAGAGATTTTCTCAACCTGCTCTTCGGTCAGACCCAGGCTTTCTGTTTCACTGGCGTCTGGATTGACTTGACGAACCACAAAGTTCTCTTGATCCGCAAGATTAAACGCCTCTAGCATGGTAGCAACAGGAAAATCACCACCCAGACCAATTAACTCGGTTCTAGTCATTTTGTTGTAAGTGAGATTGCGGTTACGACCTACAGTGCGGTCCCAATGGGCTTTGGCAATTTCAGTTTCCAGCGCCAAGACTCTGGAGGCAGCGGCACCAGCATCGGCGTACCCTGCCTCACCCAACAGCACTGTCAGATAGTTCAGATAACCATCCCGCGTTTCAGCGTTTTTGCCTTTATCCGTAAGATAGGTATCTCTATCAGGCAGCCCTAAACCACTCTGAGTGACATAGAAAATATAGTTTTCTGTGTCTTTGGAATCTACATCAACCCAGCCACCCACTGGACTGGAAAAACCCGTTGTAGCAAAAACTTTTGCCAGACCATCGAGGTTTTTAATAGCGTTAATCTGTTGAAGATAGGACTCTATTGGCTTTAAACCGGCAGCCTCAATGCTAGCGGTGTCCATATAGGCGTTATAGTAAGCCGCAACTTTGCCTTCTAATGTAGCTGGGCTTGGCTGAGCCTGAGCTAACTCCTCAATAATAGTTTTGACTCGCGCCTCAGATTTATCTCTCAGCAGGGTAAAGGACCCATAGCGAGTTTTGTCCTCAGGCATCTCAAAGTTGGCATACCACAGGCCGTTCACGTGACAGAAAAAGTCATCGCCCGCATGAAAACGTTTGTCCATTGCCTGAGTATCTAGGCCTACGGCACCCCACTCATCGCGATCAACTGTGTCGATAATCTGAGCATCTCCAACAGCGCCCAAACAGTCACCCAAGTAGGCAGAAGACGCTTTATCCTCAACAGTTGTTGATAACATACCATCTGTTGGCTTGGCATTTTCTACCCCTCCCCCACAGGCTGTCAGTAGCACAACCACACAGCCATTAATTATTAGATTCTTCACATTGACCTCCTAAATTATGTCCCCGGCAGTCTATGCTGATTGCTAAAATTTTGCCATAGAATTGGACTATTCAACCCTGAGCGTCAGCGGTCTGACTGAACCCATATATTCAGACTTGGGGAAGACATTTTGCGGAAACTCGCGAGCGACCTCGCAGGACTTGATCAGCCAAAAAAAATCCCCCACAAACTGATGTGGGGGATTTATTTATGGCGGAGAAAGAGGGATTCGAACCCTCGATACGCTATTAACGTATACGCCCTTAGCAGGGGCGCGCCTTCAGCCACTCGGCCATTTCTCCATAAACTTGTCTACCGGTCTTTACTGTTTAACTTAAAGTCGCGCCCGGTCGCGCGTTGCTCTGAATCAAGGTAGCTATAAACGATTATGCCGCCCTTTTCACAGCGGCGGCATAATATCACATCGGTAGATAAATCAAAGTCTGTTTTACTCAGAATCTCCCGGCAAAGGGGCTTTTTCTCCACCTTTTTCGCTTTGAATTCGCTGATAGATTTCTTCACGATGAACGGCGACTTCTTTTGGTGCATTTACACCCAACCGAACCTGATTGCCACGAACACCTAAAACGGTAACCGTGACGTCATCATCTATAACAAGAGTTTCTCCCACCCTTCTTGTCAGTATTAACATAGCATGCTCCTACACTGCTGCTCTACCCTTCTTTAGTAGAGATAGTTTCCTTAATCCATCTTATTATAAGATGAGCTCTCCTGCCCATGTCAGTCTACAGCCTAGTGTTTTAGCCATAAATAGCATCGAAATCTAGCAGCTTTTAAGCTGATTGTCCAAAAATAAAGCCTGTTCCTAGCCTATGGCATCGAGATCAAAGCCAGAATGTAGTGCGCGCACTGCCAACTCCAAATAGCGCTCTTCGATCACTACTGTAATCTTGATTTCGGAGGTGGTAATCAGCTGGATATTAATACCTTCTTTGGCTAACGATTCGAACATTTTTGCGGCCACACCAGCATGGGAGCGCATACCTACACCAACAATCGAGACCTTTGCAATTTGGTCATCGGCATCGACTTCCAGAGCGCCCAAATCTTCTGCAATATCCTTGAGTAGTTTCTGTGCAGGAAGCAGATCGTTGCGATGTACGGTGAAGGTAATGGTCGCTGAATTATCTTTAGCGACGTTCTGCACTATCACATCAATTTCGATATTGGCGGCACTGATGGCCCCCAGTACTTTATAGGCAACACCTGGTTGGTCGGGGATGCCACGAATGGTAAGTTTTGCTTCATCACGATTAAAAGCGATACCTGATACAACAGCTTTTTCCATTTGATCTTCATCCTCAAGAGATATCAATGTGCCTGGGCCTTCTTCAAAGCTAGACATCACACGTAGGGGTACATTGTATTTTCCGGCAAATTCTACCGAGCGGATTTGCAGTATCTTTGAGCCCTGGCTGGCCATTTCCAGCATTTCGTCAAAGGTAATTTTATCCAGTCGTCGCGCACGACTCACTACTCGAGGGTCGGTGGTATATACGCCATCGACATCGGTGTAGATTTGACACTCATCGGCTTTAAGCGCGGCTGCAAGAGCCACTGCAGTAGTATCTGAGCCGCCACGCCCTAATGTTGTGATGTTGCCGTCTTGGTCTGTGCCCTGGAAGCCAGCGACTACCACTACGCGACCGGCGTTCAGGTCTGCCCGAATGCGATGACCATCAATTTCCTGAATGCGGGCTTTACCATGAGCGTTGTCGGTGAGGATTCGCACCTGTCCTCCGGTATAGGAGCGCGCTTCCACGCCGAGGGTTTTGAGCGCCATACACAACAGAGCTATGGTGACCTGCTCTCCTGTGCTGACCAAAACATCCATTTCGCGCAGGCAGGGCTGATCATCAATATCCTTAGCTAAGCCAATGAGGCGATTGGTCTCTCCGCTCATAGCTGATACTGCTATCACCAACTGATTACCACTAGCGTGACTCTGCGCAACCTTGGCAGCAACTGCCTTGATGCGCTCTACGCTACCTACTGAGGTACCGCCATATTTTTGAACTATTAAACTCATCTGTTCCTATTTCTAATCAATGTGTTTTAACCGCAAAGTTACTAGGTCGCTATTGTCAGTACCGCTCTTTAGGACAGGCTTTTCTCTACCCACTCATAGATTGTTTGCATAGCCGCTGGCAGAGCACTGGCATCTGCTGCTGCGCCCTGAGCCATGTCCGGCCGACCACCACCTTTACCATCTACCTGAGCCGCGATATATTTCAGCAGATCCCCTGCCTTGATTCTATCGGTTAGATTGTTGGTTACACCGGCCAACATAGCGGCTTTGTCGCCCTCTACCGCGGCCAGAAAAAAGACTCCCTTATCTAACTTAGATCGCACCTGATCAGCAACATCGCGCAGGCTCTTGGCATCCGCACCTTCGACAATGGTCGACAACACCTGAATTCCATTGACGTCTTTTACGCCAGACATCAGATCAGTACCTGAGGCATTCGCTAATTTACTTTTTAAACTATCAATCTCTTTTTGTAATCGGCGGTTATCATCCACCAGCTGGCGAACCTTAACGGCAATATTACTGCCTGAGGCGCGAGCAACCATTGCGACCTCGTTGATACGGTCCTGTAGCTCATCACAAAGCGCTACTGCTTTATCACCAGTAACGGCTTCAATACGTCTTACCCCCGCAGCTACACTACTCTCTGCCGAGATACGCAGCGAGCCTATGTCGCCAGTGCGCCCCACATGGGTGCCTCCGCAGAGTTCGACAGAAAAGTCGCCACCCATGCTGAGTACTCGAACCTCATCGCCATATTTTTCACCGAAGAGCGCCATAGCACCGCGCGTTTTGGCGTCATCCATGGACATTATCTCAGTCTCAACTGAGGTGTTGCGGAGAATTTCTGCGTTGACAATATGTTCGATCTGGCGGATCTGCTCTGGCGTCACAGCTTCATTGTGAGAGAAATCAAACCGCAGCCGCTCACTATTGACCAGAGAGCCTTTTTGGCTGACCTGTTCACCTAGCACCTGCTGAAGCGCAGCATGCATCAGATGAGTGGCAGAATGATTGAGAGCAGTACTTTGGCGCACAGCTGCATCAACAACGGCGACCACCTGCTCCCCTCGATGCAATACGCCAGAGACTACCCGCCCTATATGCAGATGATGGTCACCTGACTTACGGCAATCCAAAATTTCAATTTTTCCCGAGTCAGCTTGCAAGTAACCTGCGTCGCCCACCTGACCTCCAGATTCAGCATAAAATGGTGTGGCATCTAGCACTACCACAACTTCAGCATCTTCTGTGACACTATCAACCTGTTCGCCTGAGGAATAGAGTGCCACAACCTTTGCTGTATTTTGCAGCGCCTCGTAACCAACAAATTGGGTACGGCCTTCGAGACGGATACTGTCGCTGTAATCAACACCGAATTGGCTGGCGGATCTAGCTCTGTTACGCTGCTGCTCCATACAGCTCTCGTAACCGGTCATGTCTAGGCTGTAGCCCTTTTCTCGGGCGACATCGTTGGTCAGATCCGTGGGAAATCCATAGGTATCATAGAGCTGAAAAATCAGCTCGCCTGGCAGTTCAGTCCCAATTAATTCCTCTAGTGCTGATTCGAGTACGCCCATGCCCTTGTCAAGAGTGCGGGCAAACTGTTCCTCTTCCTTTTTGATTGTATTGGTGATCTGCTGCTGCATAGATATCAGCTCGGGATAGGCCTCACCCATCACGTCACTCAGTGATGCAACCAATTTGTGGAAGAAGCTGCCTTTGGCACCAAGATTATAACCGTGGCGCAACGCTCTGCGGATAATGCGACGCAACACATAGCCCCGACCTTCATTTGATGGCTGAACGCCATCCACCACAAGAAAAGCACAGGAGCGAATATGGTCTGCAACCACCTTTAGGGAGCTCTCCTGCAAATCATCACAGCCGATTACGTCGGCAGCAGATTTAATTAGATGCTGAAACAGATCAATATCATAGTTGTTGTGAACGCCCTGCATAACTGCAGCAATTCGCTCAAGACCCATACCTGTGTCTATCGAGGGCTTAGGCAGAGGTGTCATGTTACCGCTGCTATCTCGCTCGAACTGCATAAACACGAGATTCCAGATCTCTATATAGCGATCTAGGTCGTCATCTTCGCTACCAGGAGGGCCACCGGGAATGTCTTCGCCGTGATCCCAAAAGATTTCTGTGCTCGGCCCACAGGGACCAGTGTCACCCATTTGCCAAAAGTTATCTTCATCAAGACGGGAGAGCCTTGCTGGGTCTATGCCAATTTCGTTTATCCAAATATCTGCTGCTTCGTCGTCGCTAATATGCACAGTGACCCAAAGGCGCTCTTTGGGAAGTTCTAACACCTGAGTAAGAAATTCCCATGCGTAACCTATGGCCTCGCGCTTGAAGTAGTCGCCAAAGCTAAAGTTGCCAAGCATCTCAAAAAAGGTGTGATGACGAGCCGTGTAACCCACGTTCTCCAAATCGTTATGCTTACCTCCAGCGCGCACACAGCGCTGAGATGACACTGCCCGGTTGTAATCGCGTTTATCATCACCTAAAAAGACATCTTTAAACTGCACCATACCGGCATTGGTAAAAAGCAACGTTGGATCATTGCCAGGCACTAGGCTGCTGCTGGGCATCACTTTGTGCTGCTTGCTGGCAAAGTAATTTAAAAAGGCGTCACGGATTTCGGCGCTTTGCATCATTTAATATTTCCAATTTTTAACTCAGCCCTTGGGGCCGGCGTTATTACAATTCTTGTTCAGTAAAATTTTTGTCGCCCAAGACATGAAGATGCAGATGGAAAACAGTCTGCCCAGCGCCCTCTCCGTTGTTGACAACCAACCGAAAAGCCTCATCTATGCCTGTCTGCCGAGCCATCCCACCGGCAACCCACATCAGGTGGCCAAGCAGAGAAGTGTCTGACTGACGGGCATCTGCCAATCGAGCGATCGGTTCACGTGGGATCACTAGCATGTGCACTGGTGCCTGCGGCGCAATATCATTGATAACAATGCATTGCTCATCCTCGTAGAGAATCTCAGCTGGTATTTCTCTGTTAATGATCCGGGTGAATAGGGAAACCTCGGTCATGCTTTTGGTCCTCTGTTTGGGGGCTCTACCTGTTATATGGTGCAGAGTCTGTGTCTGTCGATGACTTCAATTTTTCATCGACGTTGAGCAACCTGGCTTCAGCTTCGAGCATCACTGGAATACCATCTCTAATGGGATAAGCCAACCCGCTCGCCCTACAGATTAATTCCTGAGCCTCAGCGTCATACTCCAAAGGGGCTTTACTAACCGGGCAAACCAATATACTGAGAAGTTTTTTATCCACTTTTGTCGTCCGTCTAAAAACCGCGTTAGTTTACGCAAATTAGCGCCAAATCGCCATTTTATCGGTGAAATATCATTGCTTGGGAAATCTTTAAAGCGAACTGAAGGCTGCCCTATCGTGCTGGAAGAGTTTTCAAAACCAACTCAGGATCTATGCGCACCTGGCGCCAATTCATACGCCAGTCAAGATGTGGCCCTGTTGCTCGGCCAGTGGCTCCGACTTCTGCAATTACCTGGCCAGACTCAACCTGCTCTCCCTCTTTGACAAGGATATCGTTGAGGTGAAGAAAGCTAGATGACAGGCCATGACCATGATCAATAATCAAAGTGCCGCCTGAATAGAACAGGTCGGGGTGAGCTAAACGCACAATACCAGACGCAGGCGCCATCACCGCAGTGCCCGTTGGTGCCGCATAATCGACGCCAAAATGGGGGCTGCGAGGCTCACCGTTATAGACGCGCTGACTACCATAAACTCCGGTCACTGGACCCTGCAGAGGCTGCATGAAGCCCTGTAGAAAATCTACCATTTGGGTTACTTCTGTGCGCGCATGCTTCACCATTGCCGAGTCACTGCGGATTCGTGCGATATCGGAATCACTGGGGGCTACTGTGCGCTGGGGTACGCCATTGACATGCTGAATACTGTATTGACGCTGAACCACAGGGAATGATCGCAAGCTCTGCACACCCTCTGCATCGATAATACGCAGGTTGATGGTCTCAGGTGCATCTCTGGATAGGCCCAGTAAAAATTCCCCGGCCTCGGTGGTTTGCAGTGCTTCACCCTGATAAAAAACTTTGGATTTCGGCGCTACCTTTCCCAGCAGCAAGCTGCCCTGCTGCAGGCTCCCCTGTAGACTTAGCGCGACCGGAGATAGGCTAAAAGCGCAGACACAGAATGCCAGAGTAACGCGCAGCACTCTGCCAACTGACATCTGTGGGGTCACAACAAGCATCACTAGGACTCCTCGCCCTCTCCAGGCTTGATACTCTCGACTTTGATGTAAGGTTCAAACGACTCGATCTGGCATGTTATGCCTGTCTTGTAGAGCTTTAACCTATCAAAACGCGCACAGAGTCGTGAGCCGCGAGCCTGATAGATAAAGCCCTCGTGCCGGATGCCTCGACACTCTCGACGCAACCGCATCAGCACTTCCTTGCCGCGCCCAACTTTAATGATGGCGGATTGATCGTCCTGAAAGGATATATTGCGAATATTTCTGATGGAGATACAGTCTTTGCGGATACCCCACTTAGCGGGATCGACTTTATCGATAGCCTGCATTTTCTCAATTAAAGTTGGTTCAGACAGCTCATCCTCGACGAGCTCTTGTAACGGCTTATCTAGGCCAGAATCCAGCGCATCGCCTTTGGCGTCGACCCCAGCATCTTGCGCACCGACTGACCAAGACATCAGCGTCAACGCAAATACGGCAAAATACCATCTCGTCGCTTTCATTACAGGCCCCACAACTGACTAACTTACAAGGTACCATGAAAAGCTAAAACCTAAGTCAGAAGCAAGAAAATTTGGTCAATTCAGTCGAATTCTTGTAGTTCAGGCGGCTCTTCTAAACCCACATAGGGATCAATACTGGCCATCTTGCAGTTAAACCCTCCCCCCAAAACCTGAAAGCGACTATTTTTTATACAGAGTCGCTTGCCATCGGTGACATGCAAAAATCCATGTTTTTTTATGCCTGGGCATCGACTCTCTAGCCTCATAATCGCCTTCTTTTTGCCGTACATGTTGATCATTGCAGAGCGGTCATCAATGAATTTAATACGCTTGATCCGGCCATTACTGATACAGCCATTGCGGATACCCCAGCGTTTGTAGTCCAACTGTTGGATAGCCCACATCCGCTAAAGCACCGAGAGATCTGCCTCAGCAGAGTCCTTTTGAGAGACAGCTAATGTACTCTGACTACTATTTGATTGAGTATTTTGATTACTATCTTGAGCCTGTGCTGAGACTGACAAACTGAGTGCAGAGGCGAAACTGGCGACTATTACAAGTACGAGAGCCTGCAGTATCTTAATCATACTGATCTCCTTGATACTATTACTTCCTGATTACCAAAATTCCTTGGTCTATCTGTTCGACCACAGTTATTATTAGGGGTTCGTGTACCTCTAAACATTTAAAACAACATTCAGCCTTATATATGACTGTAAACCGAGCATTTACCCCACCCCTACACCTGAAAAATGCACATATACAAAGTGCACTCAATAGCGTGGGTCCTCGCAAGATGCGCGCAAAACAGTTAGCCAAGAATCTAAACTCGGAGCAGCTCATTCTGACTACCGACAAAGGTGTAAGACTGGCAGCAGAATTTGACCGCGCACTGGGTAGAAAAGCAGCGGTTAAAAACGCACTGGTTCTAATGATCCATGGATGGGAGGGGTCAAGTCAGTCCGCCTATCAGGTGACCACAGCAAAGTATCTTCTAGACCATGGATTCGATGTGCTCAGGTTAAACCTGAGAGATCATGGTGACACGCAGCACTTAAACAAAGAGCTGTTTAACTCCACGATGACGGGAGAAGTTGCTGATGCAATGGAAGTGTTTATCAGCCAAAATAATTATCCCGCTGTGTTTCTCGCAGGATTTTCCCTAGGCGGTAATTTTACTCTGCGCATAGCTGCTGACCGCGGCAAGGCACTTGGACTTCGCGCTGCCGTTGCCATATCACCACCAGTTGATCCAGTGAATGCGATGGTTGCTCTAAATGAGGGCGCTTTTTTTTATCGAAAATACTTTATGTATCGCTGGACCAACTCGTTGCGCAAAAAGCTTAAGCACTTCCCAGAGTATGATTACGGACCTCAGCTGGAGGACGCCAAAGATTTTGAGCAGCTGAATCGCTTTTTTGTACCAAGACACACAGAGTTTGATGATGCGGAGAGTTACTTTCGATCCTATGCCTTGACCGGTGACAGACTAAGCCATTTGGAAATACCTGCACACCTAATTACTGCGGCTGATGATCCAATTATCCCAGTTGCAGATTTGGATAAAATTAACCAGCAGGATTACCTCAAATTTGAAATATATCCCTTCGGCGGACACTGCGGCTTTATTACCAATATGAAGGGTCACAGTTACATGGAGCCAAGACTGGTTGAGTTATTTTCAAGCTATCTAGATACTTAACGCAAAGGCAATATGTCAGGACGGCTCATCGATGCCCGAACTGTTTAATGCGTATTTAATCTGCTCAAAGTTAAACCCTCGATACTGCAGGAAGCGCATACGCTTTGCTCTATCTTTTTGCTCAGTTGCTGGGGAACTACCAAATTTGCGCTGAGCCACCTCGCGGGCCAGTGCAAACCAATCAATATCTGACTGTTCAACGGCTGCCTCCAGCATGTCATCTTGGATGCCTTTTTGACGGATATCCATTTTAATTCTTGCCAGTCCATGGCCACGATAAAGTCTCGAGCGCAAAAAAGCTTCGGTGAAACGCTCATCGGACTGCAAGCCCTCTCTTTGCAAACGATCCAACACTGAGACTATGGACTCATGACCCTCAAACCGTTTGTCGAGCTTCTTTGCCAATTCGGCTCGCGAGTACTCTCGTCCCGTAAGCAAATCCATCGCCGCTGATCGGATTTTTGAGGGTTTAATTGGCTGATCCTGCTGGCTCATTGTATACACCTGGAATCTTTTAATGACGACCCTAAAATAATAGACCTATAAAAAAAGCGCCATAAGACGCTTTTTTTATAGACTGAGAGGCTAGATAACTACCTGTCTTATTCTTCCGACAGGTCTTGGTCTGGAGTAGCTTCATTTACTGGTTTCAATCCACCCAGCTCTTTGGCTCTGATCTGCGCCTCGATCTCAGCCGCAATCTCTGGGTTTTCAGTTAAAAACACGCCCACATTGGCTTTACCCTGGCCTATTTTATTGCCCTTGTAGGCATACCAGGCACCCGACTTATCCACCAAACCATGTTTAACGCCTAGGTCTACCAGCTCCCCATTGCGATTGATACCGCGGCCATAGAGAATCTGGAATTCTGTCTGCTTAAATGGTGGTGCTACCTTGTTTTTAACCACCTTGACGCGGGTTTCATTACCGATAATCTCGTCCCCATCTTTCACCGCACCAATGCGACGAATATCCAGACGTACTGAGGAGTAGAACTTCAGTGCGTTACCGCCAGTGGTAGTCTCTGGGTTACCAAACATCACACCAATTTTCATACGGATCTGATTGATAAAGATTACCAAACAATTGGCAGTTTTAATGTTACCCGTCAGCTTGCGCAGTGCCTGGGACATTAAACGCGCCTGCAGACCTACATGGTGGTCACCCATCTCTCCTTCAATTTCTGCACGGGGAGTCAGTGCTGCCACGGAGTCAACAACTAGTACGTCACAGGCCCCAGAGCGCACCAACATGTCAGTTACCTCAAGCGCCTGTTCGCCAGTGTCTGGCTGCGACACAATTAGATCATCTACCTGCACACCTAGCTTCTCAGCATAGACTGGATCTAACGCGTGCTCGGCATCCACAAAGGCACAGGTACCACCAGCCTTCTGAGCTTCGGCTATCACCTGAAGCGTCAGAGTGGTTTTACCAGAGGATTCAGGGCCATAGATCTCAACCACACGGCCCTTAGGTAGGCCGCCAATGCCCAGCGCTATATCCAGACCCAGCGATCCTGTAGAGATTGCCGGAACGGCCTGGCGACTGCTCTCGCCCATGCGCATAACTGTGCCCTTACCAAACTGACGTTCTATTTGACCAAGCGCAGCTTCTAGAGCTTTTGATTTGTTGGCGTCCATAATTGTTTCCTCGGTATAAGTTAATACCATTAGTTGGCTATTTGTTAACTACTGGTTATTTAATCAGTAGCTGTATAGCTATACAGTATTATATCCAGTAACCTGATGCAATAGTTCTTTTAAAGAAATTTCGATAGCTTGCTCTCGAACTGAACCGCGGTCTCCAGATAGCAGGTATTTTTTACTCTGAGTGCCCTCCGGTGTTGCCCAAGCAAACCAAACAGTACCTACTGGCTTATCAGAACTACCACCTCCTGGCCCCGCAATACCTGAGATGGCCACTGCAAAGTCGGCGCCACTTGCAGCTCGGGCACCCTCGGCCATTTGAACCACAACAGGCTCGCTGACCGCACCCTCTGCGGCGAGAAGAGCCTCAGAAACACCCAGCAATCTATGCTTGGCACTATTAGCGTAGGTGACGAATCCACAACCAAACCATGCTGAACTCCCGGGAACCTCTGTGATTGCATGAGCCACACCACCGCCGGTACAGGATTCCGCCGCAGTTACCCACAAACCACCCTGGCACAGAGCCTGACCTAGCTGCTCGGCAAGCTGATAATTAACGGAGGCGGTCGTCATTGGCCATCATCCTGCTAGGGGGCCTCTGGGAGCACTAGGTCATCAATAATGCACTGATCTAGTAACTCAAGAAATGCTTTGCGAGATTTAGTTTTAGTACCGTTAAAGGCACCCATATCTAAGTTTCCGAATAGCGCAGCGGCCTTACTGGCGGCGGCACTGATGTGCTCAACAGGTGCCGTGGTATCGTAAAAACCGGCACTTATTGCAGTATCAGGGTTCCATATTTCGGCGTTGATAACGGCACGGCTGTAATAATTTAGCGGGATACGATAGCGTGCCAGTTCGACGCCAAAGTGATGCATAGTCATGCCAATCATGGTTTCATTGAGCCCAATCTTAAAATCACCGGCTGCGCCGATACGATAGTCACAGGCGAGCATTAAAAAAGCGCCCATGGCAATGCAGTGCCCGGTGGATACTCCAATGACTGGTGTAGGAAAAGCTAGTATACGGCGGGCCATCTTCGAACCGCGGGCGGTGAGATCCACAGCAGCTTGCGGGCCTTTGCTTATCTCTTTAAGGTCAAACCCGCCGGAAAAGATCCCATCTCGCCCCTTGAACACCACTACAGCACCAGCTTCTTCTGCCTGATCAAATGCTGCATCCAGCTGGTCCCACATGGCATGCCCCAGAACATTAACCTTGCCATCATCCATAGTAATTGTGGCCACACCATTTTCGATTTCGACCGATACTGCTTCACTCATTGTTATCCCCTACTAATATTCTGTTAATTTTTTTACTAGTGGCAGTTTACCTGTTTTGCTTTGCGGAAAAACCCTAAATTGGCAATCCAATCCAAATTAAACAGCCGCCCTCACTTATGCCTCTAGAGAGGGAAAATTACCAGTGTCTGACTGGAATATTGTCTATTTCAATAGTCTATAGAGGTAACTATGGTCTACACTAACCAGCCTATTGAGCAATGACAGACACTCCTAAAAATCGCCTTATGACCTCAAAAGTAGAAAGCAGCCAACATACTCCGATGATGCAGCAGTATTTGCGTATCAAGGCAGAGCATCCTAATGACATTGTTTTTTATCGCATGGGAGATTTCTACGAATTATTTTTTGATGATGCAAAACGTGCCAGCCAGCTTTTGGATATCACACTTACCGCTCGTGGAAAAGCTCATGGCAACCCAATCCCTATGTGTGGTGTACCCTACCATGCAGCTGAAAGTTACCTTGCCAAACTGGTAAAACAGGGAATGTCTGTAGCAATCTGCGAGCAGATTGGCGATCCGGAGACCAGCAAGGGCCCTGTAGAGCGAGCAGTCATGCGCGTGCTGACACCGGGGACGCTTACCGACGAAGCGCTACTCGACGATCAGAATGACAGCCTGTTAGCTGCTCTGCATTACCATGATAATCAGTTTGGTGTTGCCACCTTAGATATGAGCAGCGGCCGCTTTCAGTTGTTGCAAGTACCAAGTATCGAGCAGCTACAAGCAGAGTTACAGCGGCTCAACCCTGTGGAACTTTTAGTCTCAGAAGATCTGGCTGCTATTGAATTTTTAGAAAATGGTGCTGGTGTGCGTCGCCGTGCGCCTTGGGAATACGATACTGACAGCGCCCTCCGCCTGCTGACTCAGCAGTTTGGCACCAAAGATCTCAGCGGGTTCGGCTGTGAGCACCTACCGATTGGCATCGGCGCTGCGGGATGTCTTTTGCAGTATGCCAAGGATACCCAGCGCAATAATCTGCCTCATATTCGCGGTATCAGTGCTGACAATCTCGAGGATGCAGTGGCCTTGGATGCTTCCAGTCGGCGCAATCTTGAATTGGATACCAACCTCAATGGCGGTCAGGAAAACACCCTATTTGACGTACTAGATACCAGTGCCACAAGCATGGCTAGTCGTTTATTAAAACGCTGGCTCAACCGCCCGCTGCAAGATCTTGAAGCACTACAGGCTAGACAAAATAGCATCTCTGCACTGCAGGAAAACTATCTCTACGAATCATTGCACGGACAGCTAAAACAGGTCGGTGACATGGAGCGCATTCTTACCAGAGTTGCCCTGCGCTCTGCACGACCCAGAGACCTAACCAGGCTATTAGCTTCTCTGGCTGTGCTGCCCCAGATTGCTAGCGAGCTGGCTAACGTTGAGGTACCCCATATCCAGCAACTGGCTCTTGCAGCAAAACCCCAGCCTCGGTTAGTTGAGCTGCTGGGCAGTGCGATCAAGGAAAATCCACCAGTGATTATTCGTGATGGCGGCGTAATCGCAGATGGTTATGATTCAGAACTCGACGAGTTGCGCGCACTCAATACCAACGCCGGTGAGTTCTTATTGGCTATGGAAGAGCGCGAAAAAACTAATACTGGGATAGCGAGCCTTAAAGTCGGCTACAACCGTGTCCACGGCTACTATATCGAAATATCGCGAGGTCAGAGTGATCAAGCTCCCGTGGAATATATACGCCGCCAGACCCTTAAAAATGCCGAGCGCTTTATCACCCCTGAGTTAAAAGAGTTTGAAGACCGAGCCCTCAGCGCTAAGAGTCGAGCCCTCAGTCGTGAAAAACACCTCTATGACGAGCTATTAGAACGACTTAATCAGGATCTAGCCGCGCTGCAAAACTGTGCGTCTGCGATCGCCGAATTGGATGTACTGACCACATTGGCTGAACGCGCCCATAGCCTAAGTTTCTGCAAGCCACAGTTAAAACTGCAATCAGGAATAACTATTCAAGGAGGCCGTCACCCAGTGGTAGAGCAAGTCTCCAGCGACCCCTTTGTAGCCAATGATCTGGTGATGCATAACGAGCGCAAGATGCTGATCATCACAGGTCCGAATATGGGCGGTAAATCTACCTATATGCGACAAGCTGCGCTGATTGTATTGCTGGCACAGATCGGCAGCTTTGTGCCAGCCAATGCCGCCGAAATTGGTCTGGTCGACAGAATCTTTACTCGCATTGGCTCCTCGGACGATCTTGCCGGCGGGCGCTCAACCTTTATGGTTGAAATGACAGAAACAGCCAATATTTTGCACAATGCCAGTGATCGAAGCCTGGTATTAATGGATGAAGTGGGTCGTGGCACCAGTACTTTTGATGGGCTTTCTCTGGCCTGGGCCTGTGCATTCTATCTTGCAGAACAGGTCAGAGCCTTTACCCTGTTTGCCACTCATTACTTTGAGTTAACGGCTCTGCCAGAAAAAGTCTCGGGCACAGTCAATGTGCATCTGGACGCCACAGAATATAATGATAGCATCGTGTTTTTACACAGCGTTCAAGACGGGCCCGCAAGCCAGAGCTATGGCATTCAGGTTGCCAAACTTGCAGGCATCCCCGCAGAAGTTATCAACCTCGCTAGACAGGAACTGGCACTGTTAGAAGCAGGCAGTTCCGGTGTGATTAGCCCAACCACACAGTCTGCAGCAGAGCCCAGTCAGGCAGAGTTATTTTTGCCGCCAGTCAATCCAGAGTTGCAAAAAAGGCTTGAGAAGTTAAGCCCGGATGAACTGTCTCCCAAACAGGCTCTCGACCTAGTATATGAACTAAAAAAGCTGCTCTAGCGTAAGCTGATACTCTGGCTTATAAGTTAGAACCAAATAAGCTCAGCAAGGCATTCACAGACGATTTGATCCTGTTATAATGCCGCGCCTAGAATGACCATCAAACTCAGATGAGATACAGAATATGACCTTTATTGTTGGTGACAACTGCATCAAGTGTAAATACACAGACTGTGTAGAAGTCTGCCCAGTAGACTGTTTTTATGAAGGCCCTAACTTTCTGGTGATTCATCCAGACGAATGTATCGACTGCGCGCTCTGTGAACCTGAGTGCCCAGCTGAGGCTATTTTTGCCGAAGACGAAATTCCTGCAGGACAGGAGATATTTCTAGAACTCAATGCAGAGCTTGCCGATGTCTGGCCGAATATTACCGCTCAGAAAGATCCGGCACCTGATTCCGCCGAATGGGATGGTGTGCCAGATAAACTACAATACTTAGAACGTTAATTAAGCTATAGTTTTACCTGTACCGCACCCGTAGCTCAGCTGGATAGAGTAGGTGGCTTCGAACCACTTGGTCGGGGGTTCGAATCCCTCCGGGTGCACCATTTCAAAGCTTCAAAAGCTCTATAGCCCTTGTTAGCTCTCGTTTCTTTCGGGACTGATGAGGAGCAGTAGACAAATGAGTAGACATTCGAAACACCCTAAATATACCTATACCAAAGACAACATCTATTATTTCTCTAGGACAGTTCCTGGTGATCTCAGGTGTTTCTACTCAAAACCACGCATAATCCAGTCGCTCAAAACTAACTCAGCCCTGCGAGCGAAGACTGCATCTAAGGTCTATGCCGCGAAGCTAGATGACTATTGGTTAGGTTTGAGGTTAAAGCGCCTCGATGTCCCTGCAGCTCATCTGTTACTGGCTAAGATCAACTCCTCTACCCTACCCACTATTGAAGAAGCATTAGAGATTTACCTTCAAGTCAAAGGTACAGATAAACAGCCACTATTTTATGCAACCGCCCGCCGGCATATCAGTTACTTGATCGAATGTCTTGGGTCTAGACCCATAGATAATTACTCGTCTAAAGATGCAACAATGCTTAGAGAGTGGCTGATCAAAAAGGGATTGGGCAGTAGCTCCTTAAAGAGGATATTCTCTGGCATTAAAGCTGTCATCAACCTAATGATCCAAGAACACGGCTTGGATTGCACGAATGCCTTTGCGCGCATCTATTTACCTTCCGATAACAACACCAAAAAGCGCCATGCCATAACAGCATCCAACATGGCTAAGATCAACAAAGAGTGCATTGCACTGGATGATGACATCAGATGGTTAGTCGCCATTATCTTCGATACAGGTATGCGTTTATCTGAAGCCGCAGGTCTTATGTTGAGTGACTTGCATCTTGATGAAGAAATACCTTACATACATTTAATTCCACACCCACACAGACGCCTTAAAACAGCCTCTAGCGAGCGTAAAATACCACTCGTAGGTTTGTCGATATGGGCCGCAAAGCGCCTCAAACAGCATTCTACGCGCTTGTATTGCTTCCCAAGATACACAAACTCTGAGCGTTGTAATTCAAACTCTGCTTCAGCCGCAATAAACAAATGGATCAAGACTGTTGCAGGGCCAAACGATGTTGTTCATGGCTTGCGGCATAGTTTTAGAGACAGGCTAAGAGCCGTTGAAGCACCTACAGATATGATCGACCAGTTGGGTGGCTGGGCGTTGAAGTCAGTTGGACAAGGTTATGGTGATGGTTATAGTTCAGATTTAACATCTCGTCACTTACAAAAAATAAGTAACTCTAGCTAGTTTTACAATCCATAGTTACTAGCTAGAGTCGGGCTTTCTTTTACGATTATTGAGGAAACATCTCTAAAAAGGCATCCATATCAAACTGATTGCCATAGAGCATACTACTGTTTAAAGCTACGTCAGCAGCTATTGCCACAGCAGTTTTGATCTCTTCGTTTGTTGCACCTGCCGCTTTAGCCATTGCTGTATGTGCAGGTATACAGTAAAGACACTTGGCTGCAACTGAAGCTGAAAGAGCAGCAAGTTGCGCATATTTTTGAGGAATAGCTCCATTAAAAACATTTTTTTCTACCGCTTGGTAGTAGGTGTCAGCAGCAGCTTGATTAGCTGTTGGATGAAGAGCAACCATAGGGTTACTTGATATTGCATCATGGGTTTCTGAGCTTTTGTGGCCATCTGCAATTACAGAACTGGTAATAAATAGTCCAAGAGCTACACCTAATATTGATTTGATATACATAATTTAGCCTCGTAAGATATGTTTGCTAGAGATAATAAGACTGCTCCTCATCAGTCCCGAAAGAAACGAGAGCTAACAAGGGCTATAGAGCTTTTGAAGCTTTGAAATGGTGCACCCGGAGAGTGTCACCGCCTGCTTCCGGCTCCATTAGCCTTGTCAGCTAACGTGGTTTCTAGTGTTCCAGCAAGTTAGTTCGATGTCAACGGCCCAAAAATGTCTACTGTTTTGTCTACTTAGCTTCAAAGGCTTGGCAGTCTTCAGAGACTTTATATCCCCCCGCAGGTGACCATGGGGGGTACCCGTACTATATAGGTGTGGTCGGACTTTTTGAGGCTGTTTACGTTTGGAAACTAGATGGTTATGAAGTCATACTTGAGACGCGGTGACACTGCCTCAGCTAGGCTCTAGCAACACCCCTGATCCTTGTGTTTACTGATGTTGACACCCCTCTAGTTCATTGTCAAAGGCACATCCACGTCTACCATTTTGTCTACCATCAGACTGACACAAGGCTGC